>Ga0335075_10000757_pt1 | contig 54660 bp, 46 predicted proteins | sample Lox_Sample_24_FD_206723 | JGI IMG/M metagenome (GOLD analysis project Ga0335075, IMG submission 206723) | Soil microbial communities from Loxahatchee National Wildlife Refuge, Florida, United States - Lox_Sample_2.4 | ecosystem: Environmental > Terrestrial > Soil > Wetlands | place: USA... | reverse complement strand
CATTGAAAATGAGATTGGTGATGGCATCCCGTATCTCATTATCGGCCCCGAGGATCTCGGGCAGCTCGGACGCCAGCTCGGCTTTGAGCTCTATTATTATTCCGCTGCGTTGCGGCTGATCGCTCCATCGAGCGCGCGTCAGGTCGATGACCTGCTGCACGAGCGCGCTCAGGTCGACGTTCGCGAGCCGCGGCTTGAGGTCCTGCGGTCGATAGAACTCGCGCATGCGCCCGACCGTTTGCGCGACGTCATCGATGGCACGTTGTATGGTCACGAGACGGGAGCGCCCCTCGGGGCTCAGGCCGGTCTCGTGCTCGAGCATCGCCTCGGTGTAGAGGGCGATCGGTGAGATCGCGTTATTGATGTCATGGGCGATGCCGCTCGCCATCTGTCCCAGCGCCCGCAACCGCTCCTGCTGGATCAGGGCCTGCTGCGCCTGCCGCAACGCCTGGTTGCTGCTCTCGAGCTCGCGCGTTCGCGCCAGCACCCTGCTCTCGAGGTCGCGCGTCAGTTCCTCCAGCTTCTGATTCGTCCGTCGCAGTGTGTCCCGGGTGGCGCTCAACTCCTCGTTGCGCTCCATTGCCGCCTCGTACGTGGAGAGCAACAGGTTGAGAATCTGCAGCCGGTCCGCGGTGATGAAATGCTTCTGGCCGCCGAACACGATCTCCAGGCCCATTCCCGGCTGATCGTTGCGACGCATCTCGCTGTTGACGAGGACGAACTGAATGCGCCGCAGCAGCTGTTCCGCCTCGTATGGCTTGAGGATGAAATTGTCCGCGCGGCACTCGAGTCCGCGAATCACATCCTGCGGGTCAGACAGCGTCGTGACGAGAATGACCGGGACCCCGCTCAGCCGCGGATCCTCCTTGACGCGGCGGCACAGCTCGTAGCCGTTCATTTCCGGCATCACGATGTCGCTGACGATGAGCGCCGGTCGACTGCGCTGGGCCGCCTCGAGAGCGAGCTTGCCGTTTGCCGTGGCGGTCACACGGTACCTATGGCGCTCGAGAATGAGCTGCAGCCGCTGCAGCTGCGTAGCGCTGTCTTCTGCAATCAGAATTTCCACGGCGCTCTGTCCGGTCTCCGCACTACTCATGGCTGGATTTCCCCATGCTGCGCCCCCCGAGGGCGACCTGCGCGATGAGTGCACCGGCGATCCTATCCGCGGGCAACACCAGCGTCGCGGCGCCCCGCTCGATGGCCTCACCCGGCATGCCGTGCACGACCGAGGTCTCCCGGTCCTGCGCAATCGTGCAGGCACCGCGATCCCTCATCTCTTTCAATTCCGCTGCGCCGTCCTTGCCCATCCCGGTGAGCAGTACACCGATGGCGCTCGGACCGCAGGTGTGCGCCAGCGAACGGAAAAGGAACGACACCGCCGGCCTCAATCCGGCTTCGGGCGCTTCACGCGCCAGGAGCAGGCGTCCGCCGACGTCTGCCGCGAGATGAAAGTCATCAGGAGCGACGTATACATGCCCCGGCAGCGGCGTGGCGCCGTGAGCGGCGATATGTACCCGCAGGCCGGTAGTCTCGTTGAGCCACTCCACCATGCCGCCGAGAAACCCCCGCGCAATGTGTTGCACGATGAGAAGCGGCACGGGAAAGTCTCTGGGCAGCGAGGAGAGAATCGTTTGCAGGACCGGCGGTCCGCCGGTGGAGGCACCGATCCCGACGAAGCGGATGCCCGCAGCCGCAGCGGCCCTGGAGGCTGCATCCTTCTCCAACGGCAGTGTCGCGGGCGGCGTGCGCCGCCGGCTCCAGCGCCGCACGACTTTGACTTCGGACATCAGGCGCAGGGTTTGGAGCAGATTGCGCTGCTTCTCCTCGAAGTCGGGGCCGAGCGCGACCGGCTTTTCCACACAAGCCACGGCGCCCGCCTCTATGGAGCGGAAGGTGACCGCGAGCTCGCGGGGATCGGCGGTGGCGGTGCAGATGACGATCGGCAGCGGCCGCGTCTCCATGATGCGCCGCGTCACTTCGAAGCCGTCCAGGACGGGCATGTGGATGTCGACGAGCAGCACGTCGGGCCGACTGCCCGCGCGCTCGAGAAAATCGATCGCAGCCTGCCCATCGCCGACCGCGCCAATGACCTGAAAGTCCGGAGCGCCATTCAGGAGCTCCACCAGCAACGTGCGCATGACCGGCGAATCGTCCGCCACCAGTACCTTGATCTTGCCGGTCAACATGATGGGCCCGCTAAAGCAGCCGCTGCAGGGCTTCCAGCAGGTCGTCCTGATCCAGGCTGCTCTTCACCAGATAGGCATTGGCACCGACCTCGATGCCGCGCTCGCGGTCCGCGCGCGATTCCAGAGCCGTCACGAGCACGACCGGGATCTCCGCCAAGGCTCGATCGGCGCGGATCCTCGCGGTCAGATCGAACCCGTTCAGGCGCGGCATCTCCACATCCGAGACGACGAGATCGAAGTGCCCGGACCGCAATGTCGTGAACGCATCGATACCGTCCACTGCGATGCTCACCTCGTAGCCCGCCGACTCGAGTATCCCCTTCAGCAGCATGCGCGAAGTGATCGAATCCTCGGCGACCAGGATTCTCTTGCCTGCGGCTTGGAGCTGCGTCGCGGCGGCCGCGCTCGCGTCCGGCGCCGGCGGCGCCGCGCCCGCCCTTCTCGCGGACTCGAGCAGATCGGGCACATTCAGGATCGGGGTCACCTCGCCCGAGCCCAGTATCGTGGCCGCGGCAATGTTGCGCACACGGGACAAGGGCTTGGAAAGTCGCTTGACGAGCACCTCGCGTTCGTCGAGCACCTCGTTCACGACAAAAGCGACGGTTTGCTCAGCCACACCGAGAACGACGACGACGCCGTGCCGCACGTCGCCGGTGGCGCGATGCCCGGAGGGCAGCTGCAGAACCTCGGCGAGATCCACGAGCGCGACCGCACGCCCGTTCAGCGCCAATGTTCTGCGGCCTTCCACCGTTTGCACATCCTCGGGCTTGAAACGAGTGACGCGCTCCACGTGAGCGGTCGGCACGATGAACGACCGCTGCGCGACGCGGATGAGGATTCCGCGAGATGTCGCCAGCGTCAAAGGGACGATCATCCGGATGACGGTGCCGGCGCCGCGCCGGCTTTCGATCGCCACGCTCCCCCCCAGCTTCTCGGTCTTCTCACGTACTATCGCGAGCCCCAGGCCGCGACCGGACACCTGTGTGATGATGGGGCTGGTGGAAATGTCGGCTTCGAACACCAGTCCGAGCGCGGCCGATTCTCCATCCGGGCCGGCAGCCTCGGGAACGGGCAGACCGTGCCTGCCGGCGGCGAGCTTCACCCTTTCGAGGTCGACACCGCCGCCATCGTCGCTGACCGAGATCTCGACCTGGTTACCGTTTATCGGCGCTACGGCGACCGTGATCGTGGCTTGCGGCGGCTTGCCGGCGAGTTGCCGCTGTTCGGGTGTCTCGATGCCGTGATCGATGCAGTTGCGCAGCAGGTGAATGAGCGGATCCTTCAGTTCCTCGAGGATGCGCTTGTCAATCGTGACCTCCTCGCCGCGGATCGTGAGAGCCGCTTCCTTGCCCTGGTCGCGGCACAGGTCCCGAACCATCTTGGACAGCAGGGCACTGAGTGTGGACAGCGGCAGCATGAGCAGCTTCTTCGAGTTTTCCAGCAACTCGTCGACCAGCTTTGCCACCAGGAGCCGGTTCTGTTCCGCGCGGCGGCGCAGGCCCGTCACGCTGCCCTCGAGGGCCCGAACGTAATCGTGGTTCCAATCGAAGAACTCCACCAGCTCGTGGGTCTCCGGTGCCGCAGCAGGTACACCGGTCCGCGCACCAGGCTGCCGCAGGCGGCGCAGCCGCGGTTGAATTCGGCTCCATTGCTTGCGCCACTGCTCGAAGCGGGCTTCCAGTGCTCCGAGATCCGCCGACCATTGGTCCGCGGTGAGTTTTGCCGCCAGCATCTCCTCCGCTTCCAGCAGGCGCGCGTCGAGCGCGCTCACGGCGATGCGAACGGTTTCGACCTCCCCGGTCGCCACGGACGGGGCCTGCTGGCTCGCGAGCGGTCGTTCACTCTGCGACGCGACCTTGGTTTGGGTCCGGGCCGCGGCTGCGACGGCGGGCTCAGCCATCATCTCCCATACGGCATTCAGGGCGCGGTGCGCTTCGTCGAGCGTCTCCGGCGTGGGCGTGCTCTCGCGGCGCTTCCAAGCCGCGAACAGGCCTTCGAGCGATTGGCACTGAGCTTCAATCGCGCCGAAGTTGACCGCGCGGGCGGCGCCCTTGAGGCTATGCGCGGCTCGAAAAGCCGTTTCGATCAGCCGCATCTGCTCGGCGGGCGCGGCCGCCTTCTCCAGCGCCACGAGGCCGGCGCCGATTGCCTGCAGATGCTCGGCCGCCTCGACTTTGAAGGTCGCACGCAGGGCGCGAAGCAGCTCCTCCTCGACGCCACTCATGGGTGCCGACCACCGCGTGCGGTACTCATGCGCTCAGCCATCAGACCTTGTAGGCATCGGCCAGCTGCTTCAGCCGCTGGCCAAGTTCGTTGATATTGCGCGCTGCGTTCTCCAGCTGCCTGGCACTTGCCATGTTCTGGGAGCCCGTCACTTTGATGTTTTCCATGGCGACGGCCACCTGATCCATGCCGACCAATTGTTGCTGACTCGAGGCGGCAATCTGCGTTGCCGCCTGCGCGGCCTCATTCACGATCGCCGCCAGCGTGCCAATCGATTCCCCCGCGGTTTCGGTGTGGCCCGCGCCGGCCTCGACCGCCTTGCCGCCCTGCTCGGTGGCCATCGCGGCGGCCGTCGTGGCCTTTTGCACCTCACCGAGAATGGTACGCACCCGGTCCGTGGCCTGGCGCGACTGCTCGGCCAGGCTCTTGACCTCCTGCGCCACGACGCCGAAGCCTTTGCCCTGCTCGCCGGCCTTGGCGGCCTCGATCGCGGCGTTGACCGCGAGCAGATTCGACTGCGCCGCGAGGTCCTCGACCGTGGCGATGATCTGACCGATGGTCTGGCCCTGCTCGCTCAGACGCACCATGCTTTCCGCGATCGCCTCCATCTGGGTGCGGATTCGCTGCATGCCTGCGACCACGTCCGCGGTGGACTTGCGCCCGCTGAGGGCGATCTGCGCCGATTTCTGCGCAGTGTCGGCTACCACCTTGGCCTTCTGGCTCGCCAGCTGTGCGGTCTGGCGGACCTCCTCCACGGTTGCCGTCGTCTCGCTCACAGCAGCCGCGGACGCGCTCGCACCGGAGGCGAGCTGGGCCGTAGAGGCGACGATCTCGGTGGACGCCGAGCCCAGGACGGCGACGGCTTCCACCATGCCGCCGATCTGGCGCCGCAGGTTGTCCGTCATTCGCACGAAGCTGTTGCCGAGCTGATCGCTGGGCGACTGCGGCTGGAAATTGACCCGCAGATCCCCGGCCGCGATCCGCTCGGTGGCCTCCGCCAGGGTGCGCAAGGAGCGTCCCATGCGCTCGAAGGCACGTGCCAACATGCCGATCTCATCGCCGCGCGCGTCCACATTCGTGCTCACGCCGAGGTCGCCGATCGTGATGCGCTCGGCAACTCCAGTCAGGCTCTTGAGCGGAACCGCGATGTTGCGCGTGATGATCGCGCCCGCGACCGCGGCGAGGATCGCCGCCAGGAGCGTACCCACCACGATCGTCCACGTGGTGTCGCGCGCGTCGGCCTGTCTGGCGGCCGCACGTACCTTGAGCGTGCTTTCCTCTTGCGAATTCATCTCCTCCACAATGCCACGGATGGAGTCCATCGAGTTCTTGCCGGCTCCTGTCAATACGACGGCCTGTGCCGACGCGAAATCCTTGGTGCGGCGAACGTCGATCGTTTGCTGCAATTCCGCCAATTTCTGCGCGATGAGGGGCTCCAGGGCATCGAGATGAGCCTGCTGGTCGGGGTTATCCGCCACGAGGCTGGCCAGTGCCGTGCGCTGCTGCGCTATCGCCGGCAAGGCGGCGCTATAGGGTGCCAGGTAGCTGTCGCTACCGGTGATGAGGTAGCCGCGCTGGCCGGTTTCGGCGTCCTGCAGGCTCGACAGCAGCTGCGTCAGCTCGTTCTCGACTGCGTAAGTGTGTGTAACCGCGTTCGCGGTGTCGGTCTGCCGGATGACGCTGCGGTAGGCAACGGCTCCGACGATCACGAAGATCGTCAGCACGATACCGAACCCGATACCGATTTTGGTTCCAACATTCCACTTCATCGCAGACGCTCCGGTGATGGGACAGGCTCAGCCTTCGACTTCCTCATGGACGATGATCTTGGGATCGCTGAGAATGCGATCGACCGCGAGCACCACGAGGCGCCCGGCGGTGACTCCTTTGAGATAGTCCGCGCGGATACCCGTCAGGGTCGGCAGCGAGGGTTGCAGACTCTCGGCCGGGACGCCGCTGATGCCGATGATCACGTCCGCCAGCAGGCCGATCTCGAGATCGTGGCCCCGAACTATGATGGTCCGGTGCAGGTCGGTGAGCCCTCGTTCCGGCAGCTCGAAGAACTTCTTGAGATCCAGAACCGGCACGATGCGGCCGCGGACGTTGACTATCCCCAGGAGGAAGGCCGGCGTGCAGGGCAGCGGAGTCAATTCCCGCAGGGGCTGCACTTCCTGAACATACCGCCGCTCGATGGCGTAGCGTTCCGAAGCCAGCCCGAACTCGAGCAGTTCCAGGACCGTGCCAGCCGCGGGCGGCGGTGGTGCCTGCGCCAGGGCTTGCGCCCGTTGTCGCAGAATCTTCCCCGCTTCGGTGCCGTTCGTCATTCGAGCTTGCCTCCGGCGTGATGAGGTCGGCCGGAGATACCGGCCAGAGAGTTGATCGTCTGCACGAGGCGCCCGACCGTCATCCCGTCGGAGTCAGGCAGTGGCTCGTCGGGGGAACGATGGCGCAGCGATCGCAACGCATTCGCAAAGTGCTTGTTGGCCTCCGCGGCACGGCCGTCTGCCCGCGCCACGTTGCCGAGCGCGAAGTGCGCGAGCGCAAAATCGGGCTGCAGGAAAAGTGCACTCTGCAAGGCTCGCCGCGCCTGCCACCGCTCACCCTTCTCCTGCAGGATCAGCGCATGCAGGTAGTGGGCGGTCGGCTCGACCTTGTTCGAGTCTATCCAGCGTGCGGTCCACAGCAGCGCTGCCGCGAGGTTGCCCTGGTTGGCGTAGGCCCGTGCCAGTACGGAAAACGCGCGCGGCTCGTGCTCAGGCGGCAGCCGTCCCGGTGAAATGTCGCTGGCCGAGTCAGCAAACGCCGGCAGCAGCGCATCCACTGCCTCACCATAGCGGCCCTGGCTGAAGGCGTATTCCGCGGCCGCAAGAGACCGTGGCAAACCCGCAGAGCTCGAAGACTCTTCCGACAACCCGACGGGCGCGACTTCCGGCGGCAGATGATCCGCGGTCACCACAGTCACCGCTGCCTGCGGTACTGCTGGCAGCTCGAATGCGGCCGCCGGCTCCGGCAGCGATGGTGTCCGCGCGCTTCGCTCCCTGACGCCGTCCTTGCGGTACAGAACGGCGCCCGGGAAATTCACGGCTACGAACCGCGAGAACAGCGCCTGTGAGTATTCGCTTGGACTGACTGCCAGCCATCCCTGGTCCAGCAGCGCGTTGTTGAGCTTTTCCACGAGCTTGCGGGCATGCGCGGGCGTGAAGTAGAGCAGCAGATTGCGGCACAGGATCACGTCCATGGCATTGGTGTCCGTGCTGAGCGAGGGAAAGCTATCCTCGGCCAGATTCAGCTGCGCGAACCTCACCCAGTCTCTGATCTGCGCCGCCACCTGATAACGGCCATCCGGCGCGCGCGTGAAATGGCGCTCCTTGAAGAGCGGGGTGCAGTCGCGAAAGGACCATTCCCCGTAAGTCCCCGCCGCGGCCTTCCGCAGAAACCGCTCATTGATATCGGTCGCCAGAATCGTAACATTCCAGTCCTGCCAGTCGGGTAGCAGCCGCTGCAGCAGTATTGCCAGCGAGTAGGCCTCCTCCCCGGTGCAACAGGCCGCGCTCCAGAGGCGCAGGCGCTGCTCGCGCCCGCGGCGTCGACTGATGAGGTCCGGCAGAATGACGTTCGACAGGGCCTCGAATGTCCTGCGCTCCCGAAAGAAATAGGTCTCGCCGACGGTGAGGTGGCTCGCCAGCGCATGCAGCTGTGGCCGCGTCAGGGCCCCCGACAGCACCCACTCGGCGCAGCGCGCGTGATCCGCAAAGCCGAATTCCTCCGCGGCAGCGCCGAGGCCGCGTTGCAGGTCGGCGATGCGCTCGGGTGGGAAATGCAATCCGGTGTTCTGGGCAATGAAGTGACTCAGGCGCTCCCAGAGCGGATCCGCGCGGACTTCAGCTGCCATGCGGGGTGCCCGGTTCGAGAGCCTCATCGAGCGCGCGGGACTCCGCCGCCGACAGAAACAGGTCCAGATCCTGGATCAGCACCAGCCCGTCCGGCAATCGAATGACGCCTTGGATGTGCTCGAGACCGGTCGCGATGCTGGCCGCACCGATGGTGTCAGAGACCGGGGATTGCAACACTCCCTGGGCTGCATCGATGACGAGCACGACGGCGCGATTCGCACTGCGGGCAATGACGAACTGATCGGCGGGATCGATGTCCCGCTCCGGCAACCCGAACCGGCGCCGAATATTGAAGACCGGGAGCACTCGCCCCCGCACATCGATCGCCCCCAGCACGATGGGTGGGGCGGAGGGCAGGCGCGTAATCTCTACCGCGCGTACGATGCGTTCGACGGCCGCGAGCGGCAAGGCATAGCGGCCGGCATCCAGGGAGAACACCACCCACTTGGCGGTTCCTGCCAAACCAGGCGGCGACAGAGCCGCGGCGGACGGCGTCGGATCGATGGCTGTCTTCACCTAGCTTACGGAGCGCTACCTCCTGCCTGGTGCGCGGCTCCCGCTTTCTCCTTCGAACCCAAGCTCAGCGGCGGACGGGCGCGAGTATGACCGCTCGTCTTTCTCGCGGCAACCACGCCCGTTCGGCGAATGCTCGCTGCGGCATAATGGATTGCCGTGCCGGAACCATGCGAAATCAAAATCAGGGACTCTGGAATGACGCGCATTCTCTTCGTCGACGATGAGTTGCGATTTCTCGAAGCGCTGCGCGTCGGCCTGCTCCCGCGCGCCGATGCGTGGAACATGACCTTCGTGGAGAGCGGGGCGCGGGCTCTCGAGGAGCTGGAGCGAGCGCCGCAGGACGTGCTGGTGGCGGATGTGCGCATGCCGGGCATGGATGGTGCCCAGCTCTTGCGTACCGTGCGCGAGCGCTGGCCGGATACGGTGAGAATCGTCCTCTCCGGCGCGGCGGACCTTGGCGATGTCGTGCGGCTGCTGCCCGTGGCGCACCAGTATCTCAGCAAGCCCTGCCTGGCGAGGCGGCTCGAGGAGGTCATCGAGCGGTCTCTCGACCTCAGGGCGATCCTCTCGAAGTCGGTGCTGCGGGCGTTGCTCGGGGGCACCGACCGGCTGCCGGCGCAACCACGCGTCTTCTCGAGACTGCAGGTGGCCATGGCCAACGAGAAGATCAGCACCCGGGAAGTGAGCCGCATCATCCGCGCCGACGCCATGGTCACCGCCAAGGTCCTGCAAATCGTCAACTCGGCGTTCTTTCGCCCCGCGAAGCGGGTGACGAGCATCGAGCAAGCCGTGACGTATCTCGGGTTTCCCGCCGTACGCAATCTCGCCATGTGCGCGGAAGTCTTTGCCCACCGGCCAAGCAATGGATCCGTTGTCCCCTTGAACCTGGAGCGGCTGCAGCAACATGCGAATCGGGTCGCCGCGGTCGTCCACGCTCTTACGGCAGAAACGACATGGAACGACGACGCGGTGCTGGCAGCGCTCCTGCACGACATCGGTTACTGGGTGCTCGTGCAAGAGCGCCCGCGTGACCTGGAGAAAGCCTTCGAAGTGGCGGTTGCCGATCGGATCCCGATGTACGAGGCGGAAACACGCGTGCTCGGCGCGTCACACGCCGAACTCGGCGCCTATCTGCTCGGGCTCTGGGGTCTGCCGTATCCCATCGTTGAAGCTGTCGCCCGCCACCACGCGCCGGAGGGCGTACGGATCGGGAAGTTCGATGTGCTGCCGGCGCTGGCCGTTGCCATGGCGCTATCGGGAACGGACGACTCGGATGTGTTCCTCAAGACGACCCCGCGAAGCAACGGCGTGGGAGAGTCGTATCTCGCCAGCCTCGACGCACCGTTTACCTGGAGTCAAGCCGAAGAGCGTGCGGTCGAGTGTCTCCGCAGGATCGACCGTGAAGGCCGGTAGCACCGGTTACCGCAACTCAATCGAGAGCGTCCACATGACTCTGAAAGACAAGACATTGTTCATTACGGGCGCAAGCCGGGGAATAGGCCTTGCGATCGGGCTGCGCGCGGCGCGGGACGGTGCCAATGTGGTGATTGCAGCCAAAACCGAGAAACCGCATCCCAAGCTGCCCGGTACGATCCACACCGCCGCCGAGCAGGTCGAGTCTGCCGGCGGACACGCCCTGCCCCTCGTGGTAGACGTCCGCGACGAGGCGTCCGTACGAGCGGCGGTTGATGCGACGGTCGATCGCTTCGGCAGCATCGATATCTGCGTCAACAACGCATCGGCCATCAGCCTCACCGGCACGCTGCAGACTGACATGAAGCGCTACGATCTGATGCATCAGATCAATGCGCGCGGCACCTTCCTTGTGACACGGCAGTGCATACCGCATCTGCGCAAGTCGGCGAATCCGCATGTGCTGGCATTGTGCCCCCCGCTGGAGTTGCGGCCCCAATGGTTCGCCCCTTATCCGGCTTATACCGTCGCGAAATTCGGCATGAGCCTGTACATGATGGCCATGGCGGCGGAGTTCCAGCACGAAGGAATCGCATTCAACGGACTCTGGCCGCGGACCACCATTGCGACCTCGGCCGTCAAGCTTGCCATCGGCAACGGTGAGCTATTCGACCACTCGCGCCGCCCCGAAATCATAGCCGATGCGGCCCATGCGATCCTTTGTCGCCCGGCGCGTGCATGCACGGGGCGGTTCTTTCTGGATGATGAGGTCCTGTGGGCAGAGGGCGTCACCGACTTCGGGCGCTATGCGCTCGATCCCGCCGCGGAGTTGCCAGTCGATCTGTTTGTCGATCCCACCGCGCCCGCACCGCCGGGGGTTCGCGTTGCCCCGCGATGACGCGCAGCAGTAGACTCGAGAAAAGCGTGCCGCCGCAATGACGGTGAGGCGCGCTCAGGGGGCAAGGTGTGACCACGCGCATCCTTCACGCCGATGAGGGTTCGCAGCCGGCTTCTCGCGCCGAGGCATCGTCAGACCTGGTGCGTGGGCTGGGTCCATGGCAGGCGACCGCCGTGGTCGTCAGCACGATCATCGGCACCGGGGTCTTCCTCGTCGCGGGACCAATTGCCCGCGCGGCCGGGTCGTACGATCTGTTCCTCGTCACCTGGCTCATCGGCAGCGTCATAGCGCTCTGCGGGGCACTTTGCTTCGCCGAGCTCGGCGCGGCGCTGCCGGCCGCAGGCGGACTGTACTGTTACCTCAGCCGCGGCCTCGGTCCCCTGTGGGGGTTCATGTTTGGCTGGATGAGCGCCGTCCTCGGCACGCCCGGCGGCATCGCAACCATCGCCGCCGGCTTCGTGCGATTCGTGAGCTATCTCCTGCCGCAGCTCGATAAGCCGTGGATGACCCTGCATGTCGGACATCTCGCCTATACCCTCCATGCGGCGCAGCCGCTGGCCGCGCTCGTCGTCATCTGCGTGACCGCGCTGAACTATCTGAGCGTCCGGTTCGGCGGCAGCGTGCAGTTCTTCCTCGGCTCGATCAAGATCGCAACGATCGTCGTGATCATCGTCGCGGCCGCGTTCTGGAACGGCCCAGGCACAGCACAGGCCGGTGCCGCAGTGATCGTGCACGACACCAGCCGCATCGGCGCGGTGCTGACAGCGATGGTGCCCGTCATGTGGGCCTACAACGGCTTGCAGAACATCGGTTATCTTGGTGCCGAGATCCGGGATCCCGCCAGAAGCATTCCAGTGGCGCTCCTTTGCGGCTTGCTCATCGTCGGCACGCTCTACGTCCTGCTGGACATCATGTACTGTCACGTTCTTCCATTCTCACGAGTCGCGGGTTCTGCACACGTGGCCTCCGATGCCGTGGCCTCTCTCTTCGGCCACAGCGGCGCCGCGTGGCTGACCGTGGCCATGGGCATCTCGGCTCTGGCCACACTCCACGCGGTGGTCCTGAGCGAATCGCGGGTCACGTATGCCCTGGCGCGCGCGGGACTGTTCTTCGCGTTCGCCGCCCGCGTGCAGCCGCGTTACCGCAGTCCCGAAGGCGCCCTTCTCTTCGTGGGCACGCTCGGCGCAGTGATTGCGCTCACGGGAACCTTCGAAGAGCTGGTCTCGCTCTATATCTTCGCGATCTGGATTTATTTCGCGCTCGGAGCTCTGGCGCTCATCAGGCTGCGCGCAAGGGAGCCGGAGCTGCCGCGTCCATATCGCGTGTGGGGCTATCCCTGGACGCCGCTTCTGTTCCTCGTTGCCGCACTCGCCCTCACGATCAATCTGTGGCTCGATCAGCCCATTCGATCGTCCGTTGGCTTGCTCATCATCCTGGCCGGCCTACCCTGCTACTACGCGTGGCGCCGCAGGAAGCGGCAGTGACGGCCTTCAGCTGGCAGCCTATGGATGCAGCCGCACGCATGCCGGCTGCCCGCGGCCGAAGGATCGCTTAGGATATCGGCCTTCGCGGGATGTCCGTGGCTGGCTCAGGGGCATGCTCAATCCCTCGCCGATAGAGCTCGAAGTCAAGCGGCTGCGTCGCCTGATCGAGGAGCAGCGGTTCGCTGAAGCCCGGGCAGCGGCGGTGGCGCTCCTCGCCACCGTCCCCGAGAACAGGGATGCGCTCTACGTCTGCGCGCATGCGCAACGCCTGCTCGGAGACATCCCCGCGGCTCTCGAAACTCTCTCGCGTCTCGAACGTCTGTATCCGCGTTTCAGCCGGTCGTATCAGGAGCGCGGCTTCTGCCACATCGCCATGAGGCAGGCCCGCGAGGCAATCGAGGCGTTCCAGCGCGCGGTAAGCCTCACCCCGGCACTTCCGGTCAGCTGGAGCATGCTGGAGGGCCTGTACCGGATGACGGGCCAGGCTGCAAAGGCCTCACAGGCCGCCGCGCAGGCCGCGAGACTGCGCGAATTACCCCCGGAAGTCGTTACGGCGAGCGCCATGTTCGCGGATGGCGAGCTCGCCCGGGCAGAAGAGGTCATTCGCGGCTTCCTCCTCGAGCGCGGACACCACATCGAGGCCATGCGTCTGCTCGCGCATATCGCCATGGAGCAGGAAATCTACGGCGATGCTCAAGTCCTGCTGGAGGGGGTCCTCGAGCTGTCGCCCGACTATCACGCGGCGCGATTCGATTATGCTCAGGTGCTCTCGAAGCGCCAACTGCACTTCGAGGCGGAGAGGCAGGTAGAGAAGCTGCTGGCAATCGACAGGAGCCACCGAGGTTATCTCACGCTTCACGCCCTCACTCAGGTGGGACTCGGCAGGCACGAGCGGGCCATCGAGATTTACCGCGAGCTCCTCCCTGAGGCGCAGCAGCCTGCCGAGCTGCATCTGTCGATTGCCCACTTGCTGAAAACGTTGGGCCACACCGAGGCGGCCGTCGCCGAGTATCGCGCGGCGGCGGCGGCTCGCTCCGGGTACGGCGATGCGTACTGGAGCCTGGCCAATCTCAAGACTTACCGCTTCACCGACGAGGAGTTGGGACAGATGATCGCCGCGGAGTCCGCCGCCGCGACCTCCGCCGATGACCGATATCACCTGTGCTTTGCGCTCGGCAAGGCGCTCGAGGACCGGCAGGAATACCAGCGGTCGTTCGAGTACTACAGCCGCGGCAACGTGCTGCGGCGCTCGGCGAGCTCGTACCGGCCGGAGCAGATCGAACATAACACCCGGCTGCAGATGGAGGTCTGCACGCCTGCGCTCTTCGCGCGTCACCGCGACGGCGGAGCGAGCGCCGCCGATCCGATTTTCATCCTCGGTCTGCCGCGCTCGGGCTCGACGCTGATCGAGCAGATCCTCGCTTCCCACTCGCAGGTCGAAGGCACGCACGAGCTTGCCGACGTACCGCGCATCGTCACGGATCTGGACGGACGGGAGTCGCGCTATCCGGGGATCCTTCAGAGCATGAGCTCGGAGGACCTTCGTCGGCTGGGCGAACGCTATCTGCATGAGACCCGAGCGTACCGCACCGCGGGCCGGCCCCGCTTCATCGACAAGATGCCGAACAACTTCCGGCACATCGGGCTGATCCATCTGATGCTGCCGAACGCGAAGATCATCGATGTGCGCCGGGAGCCGATGGCCTGCTGCTTCGGCAACTTCAAGCAGCTGTTCGCCCAAGGCCAGGCGTTCACCTATGGCCTGGAAGACATCGCGCGCTATTACCGCACGTACCTCGAGCTCATGCGTCACTGGGATGCGGTCCTTCCCGGGCGGGTCCTGCGCCTCGGCTACGAAGATGTCGTGCAGGACCTGGAGGACAGCGTTCGCCGGCTGCTGGAGTTCTGCGGGCTCGACTTCGAGCCTGCCTGTGTCGAATTCCACCGCACCGAGCGCAGCGTCAGGACGGCAAGCTCCGAGCAGGTCCGCCAGCCGATCTATCGTGAGGGTCTCTCCCAGTGGCGTCACTACGAGCCCTGGCTGGCGCCGCTGCGCGAAACCCTCGGAGATGCACTGTCGCGCTACCGGGAATAGAGGGCGTCAGAGGCGCAACGCCTGCTCGAGCTTGCCGAGCCCTTCATCCAAGGTGACATCCGAAATCGTCAGCGGCACCAGGATGCGGATGGTCTCACCCTGTAAGCCGCACGAGAGCAGAATCAGGCCAGCCTCGAGCGCACGCTGAGTCACCCGTTTGGCGCCCGCGCCGTCGGTCTCGCCCCCGCCGCGACTCTTGAGCACATCGAAGCCGATCATGGCACCGAGGCCGCGCACGTTGCCGATGGGAACGGCGGCACTGCTTTCGGCGAGCGCCGCGAGACGCTTGCGCAAGCGCGTGCCGATGGCCGCGGACCGCTCCAGCAGCCGCTCTTCCTCCATCACGTCCAACACGGCAAGCGCGGCCGCGCACCCGATCGGCGAGCCACCGTAAGTGCCGCCAAGTCCACCGGGCTCGACGGCATCCATGACGGCGGCACGGCCCAACACCGCCGACAGCGGAAACCCGCCGGCGAGAGACTTGGCGAGCGTGACCAGATCGGGCTCGATGCCCGCGTGCTCGATGGCGAACATGCGCCCGGTGCGCCCGAAGCCGGACTGGATTTCGTCGGCGATCAGCAGAATGCCGTGCGTGTCGCAGATGCGTCGCAGCTCGGCGAGCAGCTCCGGCGGCGCGACATGGAAACCGCCTTCGCCCTGCACGGGCTCGATGATCATGGTGGCTACGTGGCTCGGCTCCACGTCCCCGCGCATCACCAGATCGAGGGCGCGCAAGCTGTCGCGCACACTTATGTCCCGATGCGCAGCCGGGAAAGGCACGCGAAAAATCCCCGGGAGCCAGGAGTCCAGGCCACGTTTGTACGGCACCGCCCGACCGGTGAGGGCCATGCCGAGGCTGGTGCGGCCGTGAAAGGCGCCGCCAAACGCGATGACTGCCGAACGGCCGGTGGCGATCCGCGCGATCTTCACGGCCGCTTCGACCGCCTCCACGCCGGTCGTCAGCAGCAGGCTCTTCGCCGGCCCCTTGAACGGCGCGATGGCATTGAGCCGCTCCGCCAGGCGGATGTAGGACTCGTACGCCATCACCTGGAAGGCGGTGTGGGTGAAGCGCTCGAGTTGCGCGCTGACTGCCGCGATCACTTTGGGGTGCCGATGTCCCGTGGCCAGCACCCCGATGCCGCCGGCGAAATCCACATAACGGCGGCCGACACTGTCCCAGACCTCGGCATTCTGGGCGCGCACGGCGAATTCGGGCGTAGCACTGGCGATGCCGCGCGTCACGGCCGCGGCCCGGCGAGCATTGAGCTGAGTGGCGTCTTGAGTTTCCACGATTCCCCCGGGTGAATGGTGGTCGCCGCCGCCCCTTCGTGGCGGCCGCGATTTGTTTGCAACAAAAATTTCAGTCCGATATTATGCAAATACTGAAATTTAGTCCATGAATTTTCAGTTGTGCATGACGACGTACGGACTGCTCAAGCAGCAAAGATGAATAGTTGGCATGCCCGCGCGACGACCGCCCGCCCGCGCTCCAAAGCCGCCGACACTGCCGCCACCGCACCCAGTCGCGTCGGCGCCGAAATCCGCGGTCTGCGCAAGGCGCGCAACCTGACACTGAGCCAACTCGCCGCAGCCAGCGGGCTGTCGGTCGGTTACCTGAGCATGGTGGAGCGCCAGCAGGCGATGCCCTCCATCAAGTCATTACTGTCGATCGCGCATGCCCTGGGCGTCACGATCGGTTGGTTTTTCGAGGCGGATACCGTCCGCCCGCACGAGCATGGTCTGATAGTCCGCCGCTCGCGGCGGCGCCGAATCGATTTCTCGGCGGGAATCGTCGATGAGCTGCTCAGCCCATCGCTCAAGGGAGAGCTGGAGTTGGTGCTGTGCCGCCTGGCGCCGGGCGCTACTTCGGGTGAAGAGCCCTACTCGCACGCGGGCGAGGAAGCCGGGGTGGTCGTGCGCGGGCGCCTCGAGCTTTGGGTCGATGGGCAAAGCGTGGTGCTGGAGACCGGCGACAGCTTCGGTTTCGAGAGCACGCGTCCGCATCGATACCGGAATCCGGGGTCGGAGGAGACCGAGATCGTTTGGGCGATCACGCCACCCAGCTATTGAAGTTTCAGGGGTCTGCATAACACACGATTGACGCATCCGTTCAGTGCCCGGTGGCAGTCGCCTGCCGGTGATCGAAGGCTCAGGCTGGGCCCACAAGAATCAATTCTGTGGAGGGTTTGCCATGAAGTCGAAGGTCTCATATGCGGTGGCCGCGATCCTGAGCGGCGTGTACCTGCGAGCGATTGCTGCCCAACCCGCGCCCGACCCGGCCCCGGCCGACACGAGCGCGCAGGTGGTCCCCACGTCCGACAAGCGTACCGAAGCCTCGAAGACCGACGCCTCGGCCCCGGCGCTCAAGGAGGTCCTCGTCACCGCCACTCGCCGCAGCGAGAACATCCAGAACGTGCCGGTCACGATGCAGGCGCTCACCGGGCAGACGATGCAACAACTGCACATCTCCTCGTTCGAGGACTACGTGCAGATGCTGCCGAACCTCACATCCGCCGACAACGGTCCGGGCCAGAACGAGATCTTCATCCGCGGTGTCGGCGCCGGCTCGCAGGCCACCCAGTTCAGCGGCTATACGGCCCCGTGGCCGAACGTCGCCGTCTACCTGGACGACCAGTCCGTGCAGATGCCGAACCAGAACATGGACATCTATGCGGTCGACATGAGCCGCATCGAGGTGCTCGAAGGGCCGCAGGGGACGCTGTTCGGCTCCGGCGCCGAGGCGGGCGCCATCCGCTACATCACCAACAAGCCGGTGCTGGACACGGTGACGGGCAACTTCAGCGGCGACTACGGCGCCACCGCGCACGGCAATCCGAATGGCGCGGTGACGGGCGTCCTCAACCTGCCGGTGGTTCCGCACCACATGGCTGTGCGCTTCGTGGCCTACAGCGACCGTCGCGGCGGCTACATCGACAACGTGCAGGGCACATTCACCCGTCACGACACGGACATAGGCATCCACTATGCCCAGTACCCCGCGGTCAACGGACAATGCCCGGACGGCGGCGTGAACAACGGCTATTGCGTGCCTCCCGGAAGCCCGGTTGCCAACAACGTCGACCTGGTGAGAAACGACATCAATCCGGTCACCTACCAGGGCGGCCGGGTCGAGGCGCTGTACCGGTTCAATGATGACTGGAGCTTCCTCGTCACGCAGATGTGGCAGAGCCTGGACGCCGAGGGGGTGTTCTTCCAGTATCCGAACGCTCCGGACGGCGCGCAGCTCAATCCCCTCGAGGTCGTACTCTTCACCCCGGCGTACCACGACGAAAGGGACTCGAACACCGCGTGGACGCTCAACGGCAAGGCCGGCCCCCTGAGCCTCATCTACACCGGCGGTCTGCTCACGCGCAACCTCGAGACCGAATCCGACTACACCAATTACGCTCGCGGCGTCTATGGCGATTACTACGAGTGCTACGGTCCCGGGACCGGGGGCGACAACAGCCTGACGTCGACGTGTTACTCCGCCGTTGCGCCGGTGATCTCCAACCAGGAAGACAAGCACTGGCAGCACGAGCTGCGGGCGCAGACCCCGGCCGACTGGCGCTTGCGCGGCATCGTGGGCGTCTTCGAGGAAAGCAACACCATCTACGACCAGACTCAGGACCTGTACCGGACCGTTCCCCCGTGTACGTCCAACGGCGCGGCGGGGACCCCGGGCAATACGGGCTGCTTTGCGGTGGAGGGCACCTTCCCGGGCTTCGCCACCGACCCGGGCCTGGAGACCAGCAGTACCGCCTTCGGGCTGGACGCAATGCGGGAAGAGCGCCAGCTCGCCGAGTTCGCGTCGGTCAGCTTCGATCTGACTTCGCACCTCACGTTGACGGCAGGGACCAGACACTTCCGCTTCCTGAACAGCGCCGCAGGCAGCGCGCTGCTGGGTTTCGGCTGCTTCGAAGGCGGGACTCCGGTGGGCGGCTGCCACAATCCCGATTTCTCGATCGACCTCAATACACAGGACCTCAGCGACACCGAATCGGGCGAGCGCTCCCAGGCCAACATATCCTGGCACATCGACCCAACTCTGTTCGGCAACACACAGCACATTCTGACCTACTTCACGTTCTCGCAGGGCTTCCGCCCGGGCGGCTTCAACAACGCCGGCACCTACCACGCTCCCGGCCCGGACGGCGTGGACCAGCTCATCGTTCAGGAGTCTTACGCACCGGACCAGCTCAACAACTACGAGGTCGGCTGGAAAACCAACTGGCAGCTCTTCGGTCGCTACTTCCAGTGGAACGGCGCCATCTATCGCGAGAACTGGGACGACGTGCAGATCGAGTTCTTCGACCCAGGCCTCACCGGCACCATCTTCTTCAACACGAACGGCCAGGACTTCCGCATCGACGGCACCGAGACCTCGTTCGTCGCCCAGATCTGGCAGGGGCTCAAGCTCGAAGGCGCGGGCGCCTGGAACAGCAGCGAACAGACCAACTCGCCGGCGATCATCGACAACAATCCCGCGAGCGAGAACTACGGCAAGCCGATCACCGAGGTCTGCCTGGCCGGACCGAGCAGTTGCGCCGCGGTGGGCAATCCCTTCGGTCCGCGGGGCGCCCCGGCGGCCGACTCGCCGCCGCTGCGCTTCAATCTCCTCCTGCGCTACGACTGGCCGCTCGCCACCTCCGCCTACTTCCAGTACCTCAACGGCGCGGTGGCACACGTGCAAATCGGCATGGTGCATACCGGGCATTCCTTCACGCAGGCGGGCTCGAATCCGCCGTTCGTTCCGGGCGTCACGGTCGGGACCGCCAGGATCAGATTCGAGGACCCCGCCTACACGACCTCCGACGCTTCCATCGGGTTGGAGAAGGACGATTGGAGCTTCAGCGTCTACGGTCAGAACATCACCAACTCGCACGCGATCGTCTTCACCAGCACGGACAATTTCATCGTGGCGCAGACACCGATCAGGCCGCGAGTGCTCGGCGCGAATTTCACGTACAGCTTCTGATGGGCACTGACATCGGCCGTCGGCGCTTCCTGAGCGGGGTGACCGCGGCATCGCTTTGCACGTTCAAGGCTGCTGGGGTCGCCGCAGCCGTGGCTGCGCGCGCGGGCGCAACGGCGACGTCCGCTGCCGATGCGGCGAATGACCTCGCCGCTCTCACCGCCGTCGAAGCTGTGCGCGCACTCGCGAGTGGGGATATCGGAGCGGAGAATTATGCGCAAGCCCTGCTCCGGCGCTGCGAGGCCGGTGCCGGTCTCAATGCGTTCATCAGCCTGCGACCTGAGCTGGTGCTCGAAGCCGCCCGCGAGTGCGATCGTAAGCGCCGGGCAGGCGCGAGGCTGGTTCGCCTGCATGGACTCCCGATTGCGATCAAGGACAGTGTCAACACGCGCGATCTTCCGACGACCGCCGGAACCCCCGCGTTGCGCCATTTCCAACCGCGCGAGGACGCCCCGTTGGTCCGGGCACTGCGCGATCACGGCGCGATCGTGCTCGGGAAGAACAATCTTCACGAGCTCTCCTACGGCTGGATCAGCAACAATTACGCCTATGGCACCGTCCACAACCCCTACGATCCAACCCGGATCCCCGGAGGCAGCAGCGGCGGAACCGCCGCCAGCGTCGCCTATCGCATGGCGCCGCTCGGGGTGGCGGAGGACACCGAGGGCTCGATCCGGGTGCCGGCCGCTCTCTGCGGGATTGCCGGGTTCCGCCCCACGACCGGCCGGTATCCGACGAGCGCGGTCGTGCCGATCTCGCCGCGCTTCGATCAGCTGGGGCCCCACGCTCGAACGGTCGCCGATCTCCTGTTGTTCGATGGTGCCCTGACCGGTGGTCCCATCGAAGCCTCGCCGCCGTCCTTGAAGGGCGTGCGTCTCGGCGTTGTTCGCTCGTACTTCTGGACGGGTCTTGATCCCGAGGTTGAACGGATCACCGCGGCTGGCCTCGAGAATCTGCGCCGAGCAGGAGCCGAGCTGGTCGAGGGTGAGCTCGCTGAGCTGCACCATCTGATCGACCTCATCACGAATGAGGTGCAGAACCATGACTTCCGCCCCTCCATGACCCGCTACCTTGCGGACTATCGCACGGGGGTTACTTTCGACCAGCTGATCGCACAAGCAAGCCCGGACATCCGGCGCATGGTCGTACCCGCGATCGACCCGAGCGACGGCAATTTCGTCACCGACTCACGCTACCGGGAGATCGTGAATGTGCACCTGCCCGCGCTGCACGCGATGTATCGCGAGTATTTCCGCCGCAGCGGGCTCGCGGCGATCGTCTTCCCGGCGACGATCCTTCCGGCCCCACCGATCCGCGGTTCGGCATGGGAGGCAGACATGTACGTCGAAGTCGCAGGGCGGCGCATGCCGTTCGATGACGCCATCAGTCGCAACATCGCGCCGGGAAGCACGGCAGGCCTGCCCGGACTGGTATTGCCGGCGGGCTTGACCGGGGATGGCCTGCCCGTGGCGCTCGAGTTCGATGGCCCACCGGGCTCTGACCGGGATCTGCTTACCCTCGGGCTGGCTCTCGAGGCCGTGCTCGGCAGGTTGCCGCCCCCTCCGGGTGCCGGTGCGCGCGGGTAACGCCATTCTCGAACCACAGCGGGGTCACCTTGCCAAACCAGTACGACGCGATCGTCATCGGCGCGGGACATAACGGCCTGACCTGCGGAGCCTATCTGGCCAAGGCCGGACTGAAGGTCCTGATCCTCGAGCGCAGGCACGTCGTCGGCGGCGCCGCCGTCACCGAGGAGATCGTCCCCGGATTCAGGTTCTCGGTATTCAGCTATCTCATGAGCCTGCTGCATCCGAAGGTCATCGAGGAGCTCGAGCTCGCCCGCTATGGCTACCAGGTGCTGCCGGCCACCGACCTGTTCGCTCCCCTGCCGGCGGACGACTACATCACATTCTCCGATGACATCGAGCGGACCCAGCGCAGTTTTGCCCGGTTTTCCAAGAAAGATGCGGCGATCTATCCCGAATTCGATCGCTATCTGATGGACTCGGTGAAGATCATGCGCCGGCTGCTGCTCGAGACTCCGCCCGACCCGTCATGCCGGGACTGGCACTCGTTCAAGGAGACGGCGAAGTTCCTGTGGCGATACCGTCGGGTGTGCGGCAAGTTGTTCCGGTTCGTCGACCTGTTGACCATGAGCGCGGACGACTACTTATCCGAGTGGTTCGAGCGTTCGGAGATCAGAGCCCTCCTTGCCTACTATTCCGGCATCGGCACCTTTGCCGGCCCCAAGAGCCCCGGATCCGCCTATGTCGTCATGCACCACGTCATGGGCGAGCACGCCGGCGCTGGCGGATGGGGTTTTGTCCGTGGAGGCATGGGCGCCATCAGCACGGCCATCGCGCGCTCCGGTACGGAAAAGGGCGTGACGATCCAGACGCAAGCCGACGTGTCGGCAATCGAAACCTCGAACGGACGCGTCACCGGCGTCACTCTAGCCGATGGCTCGCGGCACCACGCCTCCATCGTCGTCAGCAATGCGTCGGCAAAGATCACCTTTCTCAAGCTAATCGACAGGAAACAGCTCCCGGCGGAATTCGTGCGCGACATCGAGACGTACCGCACGCTCTCGAGCGCCTTCAAGATCAATATCGCGTGCGAACGCTTGCCCCAATACAAAACATTCGATGCACAGAAGTGCGGCATCCCTTACCCGACCTACGTGCACATCGGCCCGACCATCGAATACCTCGAGCGCGCATACGACGATGCCAAGTTCGGCGACATCTCCCGCAGGCCGTTCCTTACGCCTGTAACGCCGACGTTCGTCGACGATACGATCTCTCCGCCTGGCAAGCATGTCGTCAATCTGTTCGGCGGTCACGCTCCCTATCACCTTCGCGAAGGCGACTGGACGACGCGCAAGGACGAGCTCGTGCGCAATGCGCTGGGCGTCCTCGACGAGGCTGCGCCCGGATTCTCCGATGGCATCATCGGGATGCAGGTGCTGACGCCGGTCGATATCGAAGCGACGATTGGCAGCCCCCACGGCCACATCTTCCACGGCGAGCTGCAGCTCGATCAACTCTTCTGGGCGCGGCCGGCACCGCATTGGGCCGACTACCGTTCCCCCATCAAGGGTCTTTACCAGTGCGGCTCCTCCGCTCACCCCGGCGGCGGAGTGGGAGCAGTCGTCGGGCGAAACGCCGCTCGCGAAATTCTCCGCGACCGACGCCGATGAGTCACTCTGCCGCCCCCGCCAGCGGGCGCGCCATCGACAGACCGGCCGCAGTGCTCTCGCTGCTGCTCGTGGGCTCGGTCACCGAGGCCATCCTCCTCATCCTGCCGAGCTTCGTCGGGGCCATCGGCGACCTGCTGCACCTGTCGCCGGCACGTACGGGCCTGCTGGGATCCGCCGACCTCGCGGGTATCGCAGTCTCCACTGCCACGGGAGCCTGGTGGCTGCGGCAGGTGTCATGGCGGCGCACGGTTGGCTGGGCGCTGGCGCTTTTCTGCCTGCTGAACGCGCTCTGCTTCTTCGTCACCGGATTTTACCCGCTCATGGGACTCAGGCTCGCCTGCGGCGTGACGGCGGGGGTGGCCTACGCCGTGGCCCTGGCGGGCATCGTCGACACGCGGCGCGCCGACCGCAACGCCGGCCTGCTGCTCTGCACGCAGGTCATCTTCTCCGCCGTAGGGCTATATGTCGCCGACGTCGTGCCGCCGCAGTGGAGACTGGAAACCGTATATGGCTATATCCTGGTGTGGCTCATCCCGACGCTGCTCATCTGCTGGTGGTGCTTTCCGGAGGATCCCGGCCAGCGGCCCCGCTCCGGCGGCCTGCAGTGGCACCGGATAGCGGGCCCGGGCACGGCGGCACTTCTCGGCACGGGCCTTTATTTCCTGATGATCGGGGCGGTGTGGGGGTATCTCGAAGGAGTCGCGCGCGGCGCCGGCCTCACTCTCGAGCAAACGGGCTACGCGCTCAGCGCGGGGCTGGTCCTCAGTCTCGCCGGATCTGCCGCCGCGGCGTTGATCGGCGTGCGCTTCGGCAGGGTGTTACCGCTGATCGTTACCGCTTTTTTCCAGATCGGCGCGCTGCTGCTGCTCACCCGGTTGGGTCACTATGCCAGACCGGTGACCGCGTTTTTCTGGATCAACACCGTCTTTCAGATCTTCTGGAGCTATGTGATCGCTTACTTCATCGTCATCTTCAACGATGTAGACGCATCCGGACGTTTTGTCGCATTCTATGGAACGGTCACCCATCTGATGCTGGCAGTGGGCCCCTACGTGGGTGCACTGCTCATCGAGGAGGGTGGCTACACGCTGCTGCTGTGGTTCGGCGTCGTCGCAACCACGCTCTGTTACGCGAGCTTCGTCACCGGCGCGCGGCTCGCAAGCCGGCAGCAGTCTCCCGGGGCTCGAGTCACGGTTTGAGGGTTACGACATGGACCCATTGAAGTTGCAAGCACTGCGTGGACGCTACGCCGAAGGTGGCGCCTTCGATGCGACCGACCCGACGCTGCGCACCGCAATCAAGCAGGTGCAGCGGCCAGACGGACGGCGCACGCTGCCATACGCAGGGGTGCCTACTTTCCTGGGGCTGCCCACTGCATCGGACATCCAAGACCTCGACGTTGCCGTCATCGGCGTACCGATGGATCTGGGCGTATCGAATCGCCCGGGTGCGCGGTTTGGTCCCCGCGCGGTGCGCACCATCGAGCGCATAGGACCCTACCATCCGACCCTCCGTGGCGTTCCTCACGCGCACGTGCGCGCTGCCGACGTGGGCGATGTGCCGTTCCGCAGTCGCTACAGCCTGGAGCAGTCGCTCGAAGACATCGAGATGTACTACGCGCGGCTCGTTCCGCAGCGCGTACGGCCGCTGTCGGTGGGCGGCGATCACTCCGTCACCTATCCGATCCTCAAAGCGCTCGGCAAGGAGCGTCCGCTCGGGTTGGTGCACATCGACGCCCACTGCGACACCATGGGTGCCTATGACGGCTCGAAATTCCACCACGGCGGCCCGTTTCGGCTGGCCGTGCTCGATGGGGCGCTCGACCCGGAACGCACCATTCAGATCGGCATTCGCGGCTCGTCCAACATGTTCTGGGAGTTCTCGCACGCCGCGGGCATGCGGGTCGTCTACATGGAGGAATGGCTGCAAAAGGGCTGGGCCGAGGTTGCCGCCCTCGCCCGCGAGGTCGTGGGCTCGGGACCGGTTTATGTCAGCGTCGATGTCGATGGCTTCGATCCCGCATACGCGCCGGGTACAGGCACACCGGAGGTCGGCGGGCTCACGCCGCGGGAAGGTCTGGCGCTGTTACGGTCGCTGGCTGGACTGGACATCGTGGGCGCGGACGTGATGGAGGTCGCGCCGCAGTACGATCCGACGACCAACACCGCACAACTCGCCGCGCAGATCCTCTTCGAGGAATTCGCGCTGATGGCGCTCGGCGGCCTCGGGGGCGACAGGGATTGAGCGGGGAAGCGTGAGCAGCGGCAACGACGCGTCCGGCAAGGCAAGCGCTCCGGTCGTCGAGTCACGAAGCATCGAATATGTGCCGCTGAGCGAGCGCCGCGGCAAGGTGTGGCACCTGTGGCCGGTCTGGTTCTCGGGCGACGCCAACCTGGCAACGGTCGCCACCGGCGTCGTGGGCGGAGCGCTCGGCGGGAACCTGATGTGGATGGCCAGCGCGGTGGTCACGGGATGCCTCTTCGGAACGTTCTTCATGGCATTCCACTCCACCCAGGGACCGCAGCTGGGATTGCCGCAGATGATTCAATCGCGCCCGCAATTCGGCTATCTGGGGGCACTCCTGGTCTGGATCGTGGCGCTGATCGCCTACATCGGCTTCAACGCCTTCAATCAGCTGCTCGCGGCGCAGACGATGACCTCGATGTACGGCACCAGTCCGACTCTGACCATGCTGGTGTTCTCGGTCCTGTCGGCGGGGATCGCCGCCATCGGGTATGACTTCATTCACGTGGCCAATCGATGGATCGCGGCCACCGTCATCGCAGCGCTCGTAGTCTTCACGGTTGCCGCGGTCACGCGCCTTGCGTTGCCGGCGCCGCAACTCAGTTTCGGGCCCTTCCCGAGGGTGGCATTCATCGCGCAGTTTTTTGCGGCTGCCACCTATCAGATCTCCTGGTCGATCTACGTATCGGACTACTCTCGTTACCTGCCACGCGATGTCGGCGTGCGGGCGGCGTTCTGGTGGACCTATTTGGGCGCGTTCATCGGCGGGGCGTGGATGATGCTCGTAGGCACGCTGGCCGGCGCACTCTACCCCCAACTCGAGGTCACGACAGGGCTGCGGATTGCGGCCGATCGCGTGCTGCCGGGATTCGGACGGCCGCTGATGCTGGCCGCACTCCTCGGGTTGGTGGCGATCACCGCTCTCAATTATTACGGCGCCACACTCACCCTTCTCTCGGCGGTGGATTCGTTCAAACCGAGCCGCTCGACGGTCGCAAAGCGCCTGCTGTCGCTCGTTTTCGCGATGCTGTGCGCCGAGGTGATCGCAATCGGTACCTCGGGCTCGTTCGTGGCCAAGTTCGGCGAGTTTCTGGCGATCCTGCTGTACCTGATGACCCCGTGGACGGCCATCAATCTCGTGGATTTCTATTTCGTGCGGCGCGGACATTACTCGGTGCGCGAGATCTTCAATCCCCGGGGCATGTATGGGCGCTGGAACTGGCGCGGGCTGAGCGCATATTTCATCGGCTTTGCAGTGATGATCCCGTTCTTCAGCACGGGCCTTTACCGGGGGCCGGTCGCTCGCGCGATGGGGGGCGCCGATCTGGCGATGCTGGTGGGCCTCCCGGTGGCGGCGCTGGTGTACGTGCTGATGTGTCGCAGCATGGACTTGAAGGCAGACCGGGACCAGGCGCAGCTCGCGGACGCAGGTTTGCATTAAAGCCGCCGTCTGGCAATGATCATCGGCACACATTCTCAAGCGATCGCGGTGGCATTCCATGTACGTACCCGCCCATTTCTCGGTACCTGACAACGAGGCGCTGTACCGGCTCATCCGCGAGAATCCGCTGGGCATTCTCGTCACGAATGGCGGCAGTGGCCTGGATGCGAACCACATCCCATTCGAGGTGGACCCGCAGCAGGGGCAGCGTGGCGTGCTTCGCGCCCATGTGGCGCGCGGCAACCCGGTCTGGAAGGATGTCCGGGACGGCGCGGAAGTCCTCGTTATTTTCCGGGCGGCGGACGCCTATGTCACCCCCAATTGGTACCCGACCAAGCACGAGTCTCACAAACAGGTGCCGACCTGGAATTACCGGGTGGTGCACGCTCACGGGACGATAACGATCCGTGACGAGGAGACTTTTCTGCGCGGACTGGTGGGGCGCCTGACGCGCACTCACGAGGCTTCGCAGCCCGTTCCCTGGCAGATGAGCGACGCGCCAAAGGACTACATCGCGGCGATGCTGAAGGCGATCGTGGGCCTCGAGATCGACATCACCCGCCTCGTCGGAAAGTTCAAGCTGAGTCAGAACCGTGAACTGCGCGATCGGCTCGGCCTCGCCGAAGCGCTCAAGAAGCAGGGCGACACCGAGCTGGGGCAGGCCACGTTGGATGTCATAACCGCGACGACAGAGCGGCGCGGATGAAGACGGTCGCCGTCCTGATCGCCGCGCTGAGCCTGCTCGCGGCCGCCGTCGCGACGGCCGACGACGCGATGCCCAAGTCGCGTGCCGAGGCGCTTGCGATGGAAGCACAGGATGCTCTGCCGCTCACACCTTTCTATGATCCACCGCCGCTTGGCGGGCGCACTCCGGGTGCGCTGATCCGCTCGGAAGCATTCAGCGGCTACAGCCTGCCGCCGGGTGCACGTGCGGTGCGAATCCTTTATGTGTCGCGGGCGCTCGATGGTGCGCCAGATGCCGCCTCGGGGGTCGTGCTGATCCCCGCGGGCTCGCCGCCGCCCGGCGGCTGGCCCGTCATCGCCTGGGCGCATGGCACGAGCGGGGTCGCCCGCATGTGCGCGCCGTCGCTCATGAAGGATGTCGAATACGGCAGCGAGGGTCTGATGCCCATGGTGGCTGCGGGATTTGCCGTCGTCGCGACCGATTACGCCGGCCTCGGAACGCCGGGCCCTCATCAGTACGACGACAAGATTCCGCAGGCCAACGATGTGGTCTATTCAGTGCCCGCCGCTCACGCCGCTGTCCCATCACTCGGTCGTCGCTGGGTCGCCATTGGCCACTCCCAGGGCGGCGTCGCGGTGTGGGGCGTTGCCGAGCTCGAAGCCAGGCTCGGGGATCCAAGCTATCGAGGCGCGATCTCCGTCGCGGGCGATATGAGTTACGAGGGCTTCGAGGCGCACGACGCGCGCGACTATGCCACGGTCACGAACATGTACTGGCCCTTGACGGCCTTTGGCGTGAAGGCGAGTTATCCCTCCTTCGACGTAGCGCGCATGCTCTCACCGGCCATGCTCGCGCGGTACGAGGACATGACGACGAAGGGATGTTGGTACTACGCCTACGCCGCGGCCGCGGAGATCGGACATGAGCCGGCGGTCCGGCCCGGCTGGAACGAAGCACCCGAGCTCGCCCGCTACAATCGAGACAGCCGCAGCGCCAACAAGCCCATTCGGGGACCGCTCATGGTGCTGGCTGGGGACGACGATCTTTCGGTGAATTTCGCCAATATCAAAGCCGGCGTCGCGCAAGCGTGCAGCCACCACTTGCCGATCGAGTTCGTACACCGGCCGGGTCTCGACCATGATCCACTGATGGAGAAGACCATCGGCCTGCAGCTCGCCTGGGTGCGCGCGCGGCTCGAGGGCAGGCCGTGGCGAGGCAATTGCGGATCCAACACATCGAGGTGATGAGCGCATGATCCGTCGAGCGCTATCGCACAGTCGAATTTCCGGTGAGGCTGGCTTTCACTGGCGGGGCCACGAGGTCACGCGGCTGGAGGGCTTTATCGATGCGGTGTTCGCCTTTGCGGTCACCCTGCTGGTGGTATCTCTCGAGGTCCCCAAGACCTACCCCGAGTTGATCGGGGCCATGCGGGGGTTTCCTGCATTCGGTATCTGCTTCGCTCTGCTCGCTGTCGTCTGGTATGAGCACTATCGCTACTTCCGACGCTATGGGCTCGAGACTGCGGTCGCCGTGATGCTCAACTGTGCGCTGCTGTTCTGCGTGCTGCTTTACGTCCTTCGCCAGACCCAGGTAGTCCGCGGTGCGCTCGCTGACGAAGGTAAGGGCACCCGACGGCGCCGCGTACCACGTGTAGGCCGGAATCACATGGAGAGCGGCCTGCAGGCGCATTTCAAGCCCGTCCCTCGTGAGGAGCGAAGCGGGCGGCGGTTGTGCGCTGAGGAACTCCACGGAGACATTTTGGCCCGGCCGGTGGATCTGCGGAAGAGCCACGGGGACCCGCGAGTGGCCGCAGGTGGCCGCCCCCTGTCCATCGCGCAGTTCGCCATTTTGCTCGAACGGCTGCGCTGCGAACGCGGCATATCAGCCGGATTCATGCGGCGTGTGGGGCCGCCCTATCGGACGATGTCCATAACTGAACACCCGAGTAACCACCCATCTACCGTACATGTGATGCCATAGGATGAAGAAGTCGCCCATGCCGAAGCATTTTCCGGTTTTTATCCAACAGAAACGGTGCTTACCCTGCTCGATGGCGCCATATCCTTTGATAGGGAAGACTTCAAGGGTACCGGAAACAAGTTCGCGTCGAAATTTTCCACAAACGTTGTTCTTGGTATTCGTAATGTAGTCACGACGGGACCACGTAACTCCGGTCTTGTCGTGATAAAACTCAACGTTCGGCGCAAAGTAGCCGGCATGCTTCTGCAGCTGGTCAGGAGACGCGCAGTGATTGAATGTATTGAACAGCTCGGCATCCAGCGTGGAAACCGTGATAAATAGCGTGTCTTGCGCGCGTGTGTTGCGAGTGCTGTGGTCTGTTGCCGCTGCAGCACCCAGGCTGGGAGCAGCCAAGATGAGCATGGTGCAGGTAAGGGAACCGAGGCGTCTCATAAGCATTTCCGTGACGGCAGGCAAAGTGTACGCCCGACGCCCCTATGAAGAAACTCGGGACAAAGCACTGACTGGCCGGCTGCGGCCGAATGTTGAAAATGAGCTTTGAGGCGCTAGAATATGGCTAGGCAAACCCAGGATCCCGGCAGCGTTCGGGGATATGGTCTCATGCCCTTCTTGGCGATGGCGGCATATAGGTGCGACGTAGCGGGCGAGCCAACCGACTCGCTCGGGCCTTAGGCACGTGGCGTGCTTAGCGGCAAGCACAGGCGGTTGAGGAAGCCGCTCTAAGGCAAAGCAGGTCATCGGAGGGCGCAACTGTGCTCAGGCATTACTTCCAGATGGCGGTACGGGGATTCGCCCGCCACAAGCTCTATACGCTTATCAATCTGGTCGGGCTGTCGGTCGCTTTCGCGTGCGCGATTCTGATCCTGCTGTTCGTCCGGTACCAGCTCTCATATGACGCGTGGGTTCCTGATACATCGAACCTTTACCGACTGGAGGTGACGCTGCACATGATCGGGCGGCCGCCCCTGCCGCAGGCACAGACGCCCCTTTCGGTCCTGGAAGACCTGCAATCAAAAATTCCTCAGGTCGAGGCGATCACCTATTTGGCGCCGGAGAACATGACCGTTACGGTCGGACATAGGCAATTCCTGGAGACGGTAACGGGAGCGGATTCGGACTTTTTTCAGGTGATTAAGCTGCCTCTCGTGCGTGGCGACCCGGCTCACGTGCTGTCCCAGCCCGGTTCCGTCGTTTTGTCTCAAACCATGGCGAGAAAATTCTTCGGCGACGCCGATCCGGTTGGGAAACTCATGACTGTACGGGGACCGTTGGGAGGTGGGTGTGCATTCGCATTCAACTATAGTGGCTGTTCGCCTGAGACCCGCACGCTTGAGGTGACCGGCGTACTGCGCGACTTGCCACGCAACACGCAGCTCGTCGCAAGTATTGTCGTACCCGACTCGAGCTCCGCGGGCACGAAGGCTTGGAAATATGGGTCTGCCTATGGGTATGTGCGGTTGATTGCCGGCGCTCGTCCGCAAAGGGTGCTGCAAGAGCTCAAACCGATACTTGATGCGGCATTTCACATCAAAGTGGGGAATATCGAGCAGACCGCAAGCGAGCTCGAGCATTTTCACCTCACTCCATTCCGCGATGTCCACCTGACAGGCGGACGCTACGGCGGAATGACTCCGGCGGGAAGTCCGGCGACCGTATACGGCTTTGCCGTCATTGCCTTGCTCATCGTGCTGATCGCATCCGCCAATTTCATGAATCTCGCGACCGCTCGGGCGACGTTGCGCGCGCGCGAGATCGGTCTTCGTAAGCTCGGCGGTGCCACGCGCGGCCAGCTCGTCGTGCAGTTTCTGAGCGAGGCTCTTCTGATCAGCGTGATCTCGCTCGCTGTCGCGATGGCACTTGTCGAGGTCTTATTGCCGGCCTACGACCGCCTTTTGGCGGAGCCCATCGGGGTGCAGTACCTCCCTGACTGGAGACTGCTCGCCGCCATCGTCGGTGGCACGGTCGGGCTCGGATTGCTGGGCGGGGCCTATCCCGCGCTCGTGCTTTCACGGTTTCGTCCGGCTGAGGTCCTCAGGTCGAGTGGTACTGCGCAGACCGGCTCCGGCGCATTGCGTTCGGCGCTCGTTCTGGGGCAGTTCGCGGTCTCTATCGGTCTCGGTGTTGCCGCGATCGTAATCTTTCGTCAGATAAACTTCGTACGCGAGCTCGACCTCGGATTCAACCGCAGTTATGTCCTCGTGATCAGCGGCATGAGCAACATGGCGCCTGCCGCGAGAGAGGGATTGATGCGCGCTTTGAGGAACGGTCCCGGGATCATCGAGACGGCGCTATCGGATGAGGTGCCGTTCCAGTCGGGGAACACCTTTACGGGGCTCTTGCACGCGCTGAGCAGCTCGCAGGTGTTCAGTGCCCGCTTTATCCACATCACCCCGGATTACCCTTCGCTTTATGGAATGCGACTGCTCTCGGGGCGGCTTCTGTCATCGGCGTATGGGCAGGACCTCTCTTCGGGTTCAGGGGTGCAGAACATCCTGATCAACGCCGAAACGGCGCGGCAGCTGGGTGGTTCGCCCGCAGCCGCCCTGGGCCGCATCCTCGTACCCGGAGGCCGGATCGTGGGCGTTTTGGCGAACGCAAAGATGGGTGGTGTGCGAGTTCCGGTATTGCCCACCATTTACTTGGTCGATCCCGTGCAGGCGACACACCTATTTGTCAGAGTGAGCAGCAGCGACCTTGCCCAGGCTCTGGCGTTCGTAGACCGAGCCTGGCGGTCATGGGCACCGGGAGTTGCCATGGATCGGTACTTCCTCAGCAGCGCATTCAACGACCTTTTCACGCCGGATGAGAGACAGGGTACGGTGCTCGCCCTCTTTGTGGCACTTGGCATCTTTATCGCCTGTCTTGGACTGTTCGGCCTGACAATCTTCACCGCCGAACGCCGCACCAAGGAAATCGGAATCCGGAAGGTTTCGGGCGCACGTACGCACGACATTGTGAAACTCATGCTGTGGAGGATCTCGGTGCCCGTGCTGCTTGCGAACGTCGTTGCGTGGCCCGTCGCTTATTATTACCTGCACCGCTGGTTGGAAGGCTACGCATACCGGATCTCGCCCAATCCGATCTATTTCCTGGCCGCGGGCGCCGCGGCGTTACTGATCTCCTGGGCGACCGTGTTCCTGCACACACTGGGGCTCGCGCGTACCAGTCCCGTGCACGCGCTGCGCTATGAGTGAGAGCGGGGCCGGGCCGGTGGCATGTCACCACGAGACAGGCATAAATGCTCTCTCGAATGGCGGCTTTCCGGAGTCCTATCCATGCCGCTCACGGACCGCAAATTTCGTGCGTTGCTTTGCGTTCCGATGAGATTTTAAGAGCATCACCTCGGCTCATGGCCGGAGTTGCGGGTGCGCTCTATCTGCTGATCTTCATCGCCGCGCCCGTCGGCGAGTGCATCCACCGGGAGAGACGAGCTTGCATCAGGGCTGCCGGTGCCGTCGGCTGACGGTTAGAACGTCTATTGGATCGCAACCGCGATCTGCTGAATCGTGCCATTCACCGTTGCGGAAACCAGCCACACGGAAGAGCCGTGCGTCTGTACTATTTCGTAAGCTTCCCAGTGAGTGACCGCAGACGACTCCGGTCCTTCGATTGATACTCCATGCTTGATGAAGCCCAGGAATTTCTCCGACCGAAGCGGACCCAAGGCGGCGAGCTTCGCTGCGGGCGTGTCCCCAATGCACTGACGGTCGACTCCGCGGGCCTGACCGGACGCTCTCTCAAATCCTGTTATCAGCTTTTGAAGCAGGCGGCGCACCGAATCGGCCGCCGCCGGAGTATGCGGGCTCCCCGGGTGGTTCATTAGGATGTCCCCATTGAGGTCCCGGGGAAGTGCTTGGTATGGCATGATGATGATCGGCACGCCCAAAATCTGCATCGGCGGCGCGAATTGGATGGGCACTTCCACCCAGATCGGCGTGCCAGGTGCGACACCCTCCAGGGGCGCGAATTTCCACATTCTGACGGCCCTTACTGCGGACCTGTCCATGAGGGCAGAGCCCGTGCTGCGCAGAACCTTGACGCCGCCGACACCCCAGTGCGCGTCCAACCGCACCGCCATGACGATGCGGCCGTTCACCCCGCATCGATCCCATATGAACGGAATTCTCGGAACCACGTAATGGACGATCCTTAGCGCCACGGGTCCGCCCACCCGCCCGATTTTTCCGTGTCGTGCAGGCGATCCGGTGCTATGCGCAATCGGTCCTGCACTCAAAACCGGGGCCGGGGGCTCAGGGACTCGGATCTCAGGGATCGGCTGCTCCAGCGAGACTTGCAGCATCGCAAGCTTTGGCCTGCGCAGTCGCGATGGCGTCGGAAAGGGCGGCTGCCGCGTCCGTGCGATCAAGCTGATATGAATGGGCACAACCGTCGGAGCCGCTGACGTGGGGTGCGTGATACCGAACTTAATCAGCACGTAAATGAGCAGGACGTGAGCTGCGGCCACCAACGCTGCCGCCCCTCTTCGAGCCCGTCTCCTGGACGCATCCGGGTTGTCGTCTCCAGTAGGTGTGTCAGCGCGCGCATCCTTGCCCACGCGCGGGCGCTGTATGATCGAGATGCGCATGCCGTCTGGTCTGTCTCACCCCGCCCGCTGCGCGCCTCGGCTGCTCATGGATCCAATCGAACTCGCACACGAGGTAGAGAAATGCTTCCCGGCAGCCGCAGCCTGCGCGGGGTACATCCGAGCTCGCACGGGCGATTCTCTGTGCGGTTGGTCGATCGGCCGACTGAGACCAAGGCACATATGAATGCGGGGGAGGTTAAGGCAGTTCCCGGAACCCGCGCGCCAGAACCTTGCCGTCCGCAGACAGAGGCGCGATCGACCATTCGGCTCGGCCGTGCGCGAACGTGACGTCGTACACATCAAATCCACTGCTGCTGACCCCTTTGAAGGTCATGGCCTGGAAGGCGCCTAACGTGTGAATGATCTGCTCGATCATTGGCAGTTGCGCCTGAACTACAGCGGCCATTTGCGATGACATCTCGTCGTAATTCGGCTTTCCCGTCTCAAGTGAATTGATGTAGCGAAGCAGCGATGCCTGCGTGCCGGGGCTGGGAATGTTGTTGCTGAGTCGGTGTCGAAGTTTCGTTTCGGCTGCTTTCGCTACGGCCGCGGATACCCTCCGGGCCGGTTGCAAAAATCCATTTTGATGTAGGACCAACCCGGTAACGCGACCATTAGGGCCCATGACGAAACTGATTTGAGCCGCCACCACGGTGGCAAAGAACTCAGTAGAACTTTCCGGAAAATTCTCAGTGGGCTGTTGTCCGTTGAGCTGCGCGAAATAGTGATCACCGTTGCGGAACACGTGCAAGAACGCTGTCGGGCCAAGTTCGTAGTAACCGGCGAGCTTGTCGAAGTCTTTTGGATCAAATGGCACAACGGTTTGCGGTCTGGACTGATCGTACCGTCGCTGCGCGATCTCCGCTGGAGTGGTTGCCGCGGCAGAGGATAGGGATTGCGTCGGCGCTCGAGCGCTAGCCGGTCGCGCTGTTAGCATGCCCACGACAAGGGGCGCGGCTATGCCCGCAACGCCCAATGTGAGCACCAGTACCCTTTTGGCGGCGGGCACTCTGCGGTCCATGTGGCCATTCATAATTGCTTCCACTCGGTCCTTCAAGCTCGCACCGGATACACCGGATGTGCAGGCGGGCGGCGCCGGCACGTAAAGCCGGCAGACCTTCAAGATGCTCTCGGCGTAGATGTGCGCCTCGTGGCCAGAGGCCAGCACCGCCTCATCGCACGCGCGCTCGCGCTCGGCGATTAGCCGTCTGCCCAGCCACCACGTCAACGGATAGAACCAGAACACGGCCTGGCTCAGCATGTGCATCGCAAAGGTCAAGTTGTCGCGCCGACGCAGGTGAGAGAGCTCGTGCGCCAGGATCGAGCGTGTTTCTTCGCTCGACAGATGGCTAGCGAAGCCTTCTGGCATCAGCAGCACCGGGCGCCAGATCCCCACCAGTCCCGGCTCGACCGCGGACGACGTCGATCGAACCGGCACGGGGGCCGGGATCGCGAGCGGCCGGGCCGCATGGACTACTGTCCGCAGCCTCCGCCACCGGACCAGCCAGGAAGCGGTGACGATGAGCATGCCCAAGAGCCATACGGCGAGCGCGATGCCCGAGATATCCGGCCAGGCGCCTTCCGTTACGCTCAGCGGTGCGCCAGCGGCCACGAATGGCGTGCCTACTTCCTGGGCTAGGGACGCTATCGGTAACGCGGCGGCCGGCGCGAGCGTCGGTATCGTAGCCCGGGGACCGAGGAGGCTTCCGAGGCTCACCAGCAGCGCAAAAGGCACGAGAAATTTCACCGAGGCGGCGAACCAGAGCCAATAGCGCGTATGTGCACCGTTGCGACGCAGCAACAACGTCAGCAGGGCCGCCGCACCCAGACACAACGTGGACTGCCACAGATGGTCCAGTACCGCGAGGATCATGTCGACGTCTCCCGCTTTGACCGCGTGCGCACCGCGCGTTCAGCCGCCTGAATGTCCTCCTCGGTCAGCTTGCCGCTCTCGATCAGGTGGGCCATCAGGGGTTGTGTGCGACCCCCAAAAAGCCCCAGAAAATCATCGATGAGGCGCCGGTGGGCGGTACTGCGCGACACGACCGCCTCGAAGATATGCGCGTTACTGATCTTCTTCGCGCGCCTCACAGCCTTCTTCGCCTCGAGCCGATAGACCATGGTCTGTACGGTGGTATACGCCGGACGATTCTTCACCGGGAAGGACTGCTGAATCTCGCGAATCGACGCGAGTCCGCGGGTCCACAGGGCCTCCATGACCTGCAGCTCGAACTTGCTGAGCTTGGGCATCATCTGCAAGTTATGCTACTACAATCGTCATAGATATTACTGCAATGCAGTTTTCGATGCAAGTAGTCAATGTTTGAGCAGCGACTTGTGAAGCGTAGTCGCTAAAGTGTATTAACAATGCATTAACTCGCTTGACGGCCGAGGGCAAAATGATAGGCTCGGTCCCATCCGCGAACGCTGCTCCGATATACCCGGGAATGTAAGCTATGCGGCGGCTGTTTTGTTGGCAAGTCTCAGTTTTGCTGCTGCTGCTGTCTGGAATGGCGGCGGGCGCTCAAGTCCCCAATTCGAGTCAGAATGCTCAGCCTTCGGACAACGCGCCCAATGCGAACACCAAATCTACTGCTGCCAGTGAGGCGACGACCGCGCCACAGACCCTGAGGCCTGGAGTAACAGTCACTGCCAAACCATTGCATTCCGAGCCGCCGCTGCCAAAGCTTCCACCGTTCGAATTCACGCAATGCGCCCCGATGTTTGGAGTCGAGCAGTGTGAGATCAAAATGGACCAGGAAAGGAACATCGTGCTCGGGGCTTGCTACGATCGCAACGGAAAGACCGCGCCTCGCAGAGTCATTCGGGCATGCACGGAGGCGCTGGACCGCAACATTCTCGAGGTCCCCCAGCGATCCTTTCTCCTTGTAGGACGTGCGGATGCGTATTTCGCTTTGGGTGACAAGCAGCGTGCGCTCGATGATTACAGCGCGGCGATCAAAATGGCTCACCTTCTTCCGGCCAACGAGCGTTTCCTTCTGTTTACACCCCGTGCGGACGAGTATTTCGCTTTGGGCTACGAGCGGCGTGCACTCGACGATTACAATGCGGCCATCAAATCGGCTCCTCGTAATGCAGCCCTGTACTACAACCGGGGAGTAGTCTTTATCGCGCAAGCCAATTACGATGCGGCTTTGCAGGACTTCGACACCGCCTTGGAGCTCGACTCCAAGTTTGTCCCCGCGCTGCGTCGGCGCGCCAAGATCTACACGACTCGGGGTAATCTCGCGGGCGCACTGGCGGACTATTCAGAGGCCATCCGGTTACAGCCGAAAACTGCTGCGTTATGGAGCGATCGAGGCTACGTGGACTTAGGTCGACACGAGTATGGAGACGCCATAGAAGACGAAGCTCGCGCGATCCAGCTCGATCCAAAGCTGGCTTCGGCCTATTACCTGCGTAGCATGGCCTTCGCAAATTCTGGTGACCGCGCAAAGGCTGTGACAGATCTTCACACGGCAGTCGGCCTCGACCCTTCGCTGGCTACCTACGTCACGATCAAAGGCAAGACGGTTGTACTTGAGCTGCCGCCGCCTTTATGAGCGTCCGCTGTGCGGCAGCGGGTTCGTAACTTCACTGACCGATCGACGATATGCCGACCTGTCCGATAGGTTTGCCACCCGGACAGAAGCGAACTTCAAAACGCGAATCGAGAGCGGTAGTCCTGCGGCGTGACGGTAAGCAGGCGCAGGAAGCTGCGGCGCATCGTTTCCTCCGACCCGAAGCCGCAACGCTGTGCGATACGCTTGACCGGCGTGCGTGTCTCCGACCGCAGACGTCGCGCCGCCTCCATTCTCAGCCGCTCGATGGCTCAGGCTTCTCAACGTTGTTTTTCCAGCGTGTAAGTGATCGTCTGTCCGTGCGCGATGTCTTTGTCGATGACCGTGATCGTGTTTCCGTCCTTCGCGAGCGCCAGACGAATCTCATCGACGATCCTGCCCCGTCGATGATCGGTCTCCTCGACCGTTGCATCGTCGATCTTCTTGAGCGATACCGTGGTCTTGCCTGGATCTCCGGCGACCGGACACTCCTTGCCGTCGAACTTCGCGTCATAACTCTTTCCGTTCCAGCGCATCTCGAATCCTTCGGCAGTCATACGGTATTGTACGGAGGCCTGCTCGCCTGCGACGTGCTGTTGCTCCAGCCAAGAGCCCGGGAGGGGGTGCGAATCCGCAGGCGCGACGGCCACGCGCTTCGCTGTGAACTCATCGGTCTCGGTTTGCGCGCCAACATGATTGGTGACCCTGCTGGTGAGCGTCGTGCCATCGGGAGAGACCGTATCGCCGAAGCGCACGACCTCCTTGCTTCCCTGCTTCAATACGATCTCCGCCGAGTTCGGCCCCGTCACTTTCACCTTTACGGTGTCAAAGTAGGCTTGGCCGGTCACCTTATGGTCAGCACCATCTGCTTTCACCGTGTACGGGGGATTGCAGAACACACAGGTGTATTCACCTCCGGCGAGCAGCAAAGCCATTGGCTTCCCCGTCGTTTTCAGGGATTCAATGTTGGTCTTCCACGTGCCGCGAATCCCGTGCCAGCGAACGCTAGCGCGGGCGGCAGCAGTGTCGCGATTAGAAGCCTCATCCTCATCGCATCTCGCCTTTATCGGTCGTTCGGCCTTAGTGGGGCCACGGGGTCGTCCCCCCGAGCTGCGGATACTACGCCGGCCTGGCACGAGGTACTAATGCTGCGGCGCAGGACCGTTTGCGTGGGCAAAGCAGCTGGCGGAGTGACACAGCGTAGCGCCGACGGATGATGCCAGTTATGTTACGGTCCAGTCTTCGAGCCGGCGGCCTTCGATCCGCGAAAACTCCCGGGTGCTGTGCGTGACGAGAATTACGTCCAGCGCATGAGCGTGGCTTCCGATGAGCGTGTCGAGCGGACCGATCTGCCTGCCGCGCCGCTCGAGCGACGCGCGGACATCTCCGTACCTCATCGCGGCGCCCTCCTCGAAGGTAGTAACCTCCAGCGCCAGCAGGAGCGTTATGAGCTTGCTACTCCGCTCAAGATAAACTTCAAATTCAATAGTTTGCCAAGGGACGCCCCGTTGCGATGCAGCACCGAGCACAACCGACTCCCGCGGATCTCCCGCGCTCTCGGCGCCCGATTTTGAAGGCGACGCCGAGCGAGGGCCCTTGCCGAGAGGGGCCCCCGCTCGACCATCCTCCCCGGCGGAGCCGACCTGTGCGTCAGAGTAGTCGCTCATCTGGAACGAGAGCCCTCGCGCTCCATCGCGACTTTGGCGAGATCCGCAAGAAGCTTCTCGTGTGTGCGCCAGAATGCGTCGGGCGCCTTCTTCGCCAGCTCGATCCAGTGCGGACCTTGCATCGTCTCCTCGGTCCAAAGATGGCAGCCTTTCGGCGTGGGTGTGATGAGCCACGCGTGATAAGCCTTGGAATCCTCCGCAACCTTCGGGAAGCCGCCCCAGGCGACGCGTGTGATAGGTTCGAATTCCTGCACGGACGCAACTACGTCTTGCCCGGCCAGATTGGTTTCGAAGCGCGTGCCAAGGCGCAGCCACTCACCTCCGTCAAGCAGACGAACGTGTTCGACGCCAGGGTAGAAACTGGGCCATGCTTTGGGATCCGTCAGCAGCGACCAGATCGTCTCAGGAGACGCTTGAACCTCGAGTTCGTTCGTGAAATGGATTGGCGAGCGGCTCGGAGCCATTTCCTCCGGCCATGCAATTGCTTCGAACATATCTACCTCCTTACGCGATGCGCTTTGTGAAATGTGAACCCGCTAGGCCCGGACTTCCGCGGCCGCCCACTCCATCTGCGAAGCTGCTGTACGTTCTAGGCTGGTATCCAAGCAGGGCAGCAACGCGCACCGTCTGGTCCTCCGTGCTGCTGAATCCACGCTCGATGAAACCCTGATACGTGAGCCGAAGATCGTAGGCCAGCCAGCTCGGACACCCTCCCGCCCGCAACTGATGATGACGCTGACTCGACTCTCGGCTACGCGACGAAGCGGACTACGCCGCCATCCACGCGAAGTGCCGCGCCAGTGGTCGCGCAAGCCTGCTCGGAGCACACATAGACGATCATGTTGGCGACCTCGTCCGTCGTTGCGAAACGCTGGATGAGACTGGTGGGACGCATCGCCCTGAGGAAGCCCTGCTCGGCTTCCTGCTGGGTGATTCCGTTTGCGTCAGCCTGCTTCGCCATGAAACCACCGAGGATCTCGGAGCGAGTAGGTCCCGGCAGGACGGCGTTGACGGTGACGCCCGTACCCGCGACCGCCTCGGCAAGTCCGCGGGAGAGCGCAAGTTGCGCGGTCTTGGTCATGCCGTAGTCGAGCATTTCCTTGGGGATGTTGACCGCCGACTCGCTGCTGACAAACACGACGCGGCCCCAACCCTTCTTTACCATGCGCGGCAGGTAATGGCGCGCCATGCGTACGCCGCTCATCACGTTCAACTGAAACAGGCCAAGCCAATCCTCATCGGTAATCTCCGCTATGTCCTCGATGCCGTTGTAGTCCCGGATGTGAGCCGTACCCACGTTGTTCACGAGGATGTCGGCGTCCGGCGCCTGGGCGAAGAAGGCCTCGGCGCCCTCCGGCGTCGAGAGATCGGCGGCAATACCGGAGATGTCGCTGTCCAGAAAGTCTTGCCGCATTTGACGCACCGCCTCGTCGACGCGTGCATTTCTACGGCCATTGATGACGACCGCGGCCCCGGCGCGGGCCAGGCCTTCAGCCGTGGCGCGGCCGATGCCGGCGGTGGAACCGGTGACGATCGCCTTGCGGCCAGTAAGCTCGATATGCATGGAATGAGTCTCCACTGGGCAATTCAAATTCAGCCCGCCACGTCGGCCATTGCCGCTTCCGCCGCGCGGGCGAGGCGTTCGACCCAGTCCTGGTGATAACGGTACAGGGCACCGGGATATCGGCGCCCGATCAACTCGAGGAAGAACTCGCCCTGCTGGGTTTCCTCGGTCAGGACGTGGCAGCCTGCGTGCGTCGGCGTAATGACCCAGCCGTGGTAGGCGCTGGAGCCAGTAGTGTCACCGTCGACGGTCGTCGCCCACGCCAACCGGTGGTTCGGCACCCATTCGGTCACGACGAGCGACATCGGGTAGCCGACTGTCACCCGGTGATATCGAGTGCCGAGCGCGAGCGCCTTTTCGCCGGACGGGATCCTGACCTGGTCCTCGGCGGGAAAATAGCGCGACCAACGCTCGGCATCGACGAGCAACTTCCAGACCGCCTCCGGCGGTGCTTTCACGTCGATATCGTTGAGCGCGTAGATCGCGGACGTTTTCGGATGGTATTTTTCGGGCCAGCTCACATGGTCAAACATTACTCAGTGCTCCTACCGCAATTTGACGAGGTCCTCGAAAACCAGGGTGCCGAGCTTTTGTCCCGTGGCTGCACGAACTGACCGCCTGTGGCAATCTTTCCGAGGCCAACCGATGCGTAGCCGGGGAAGATCAGCCGACGACCTGCGCAGGCAGCTCGCGCAGTGGCATCCGTGCCTGGTGTCGGCTCAGGAATCGAATGCGCCGCGTCGGCTTTTTGAGAAGCCGTACCGCCGTCGCTCGATCGAGCCACTCCCAGTCGCAGACACACTTGCGCAGGATCGCCCGAACGAGAGCGAGCGTCCGATTTACGGTCGCATTGCTTCGTTCTTCCGCTTGCCGGGGCTGGCTTGATCCAGCGCCAATACCACATTTGCAATTATTAACTCAGGGTGGCGAACGCTGCCGGCGTGAAGTCGGCAATTTGGTCAACACGACCGTGCCGTACCTTCTCAAGCCAGGCAGGATCCTGCAGCAGCGCGCGTCCGACTGCCACGAGATCGAACTCGCCGCGTTCCAGCCGCGCGAGCAGCCCGTCCAACGGCGTGACTTGGGCGCTCTTACCCGCAAAGGATTCGTAAACGTCACCGGACAGGCCGACGGCCCCGACGGTTATGGCGGTGACGCCCGTAAGCTTCTTCGCCCAGCCGGCAGGGTTTAGTTCCCTATCAACCTCAGGGAAGGCGGGCTGCCAGAATTTCGGCTGTGAGAGGTGGAAGGCGTCGGCACCAGCTTCGACGAGAACGCCAAGCCACTGTTCGAGCGCCTTCGGCGTCTCGGCGAGCCTTGCATTGAAGTCTGTCGGCTTCCACTGCGAAAGGCGAACAATCACGGGGAAGCCGGAGGTCACCACCGATCGGATTGCCTTGAGAATCTCCACCGCGAAGCGGGAGCGCTCGATGAGCGTCGTGCCACCGTATCCGTCGTCGCGCAGGTTGAGATGGTCGTAGAAGAACTGATTGATGAGATAGCCGTGCGCGGCCATTACCTCCACTCCGTCGAACCCGAGCCGCTCAGCATCCGTTGCTGCGCGCGCGAAGGCGTCGATGATGTCGACCACATCCGCTTCACTCATCGGCTCACTGACACGTTCGCCTGTTACGGAAAGCCCCGACGGGCTTTCATAGGGCGCGGGTGGTGTCCAGTCCGGCGCCGCCTTCGAAAGCTTATGTCCCACGTGAACCAGCTGCGGTGCGATGCGCCCGCCCGCCGCGTGAACCTCGTCCACCACCTTCTTCCAGCCAGCGAGCGCCGCCTCGCCATGGAAATGAGGCATATCAGGCTCATTGAGCGAGGCCGGACGGCCGACCCCGGCTCCCTCCGTTATGATGAGGCCGACGCCATTCTGCGCGCGGCGGCGATAATAGCCGGCGACCTCGGACGTCGGCACGCCGCCCGGAGAGACGGACCGAGTCATCGGAGCCATGACGAGGCGGTTCGGCAGGTCGAGCGAGTTCACGCGGTAGGGTCTGAACAGGACGTGCAGATTGCGGGCATGGGCTAGCCCCTCCGCACTGGCACGGCCGATACCAGCGGTGGATCCGGCGACTATCGCCCTGCGGCGCTTGAGTTCGATATTCATGCAATTTATCCGCGCTTCCTCGGTCACTGCTGCTTCTTGAACAGGTCCTGGAAAATGAGGGGCGCCCAAAAGGGAACGGCCAGCAGAATGACATCCGCGGCAAGCGCGTCCTTCAGCGACTTGGGGACGATAGTTGGCCCAATTGGGCGCGCAGCCGCCGCAATAGCTTCGGGCGGCCGCGTCGTTGCTACCGCCGCGCTAATTCCTTTGCAAGCGAAAGCTCGCGCCAGGGCTTTCCCGACTGTACCGAAACCCATAATCGAATAGGTCATCGCAATGCTCCGAATGATCGGCCGTGGTACCCGTAGGCCGTCGGCGGGCCGGAAGGCATCCCTGGCAGTAGTTCACGACGCGGCACGAGGCTGGATAATCCCACACGCCCAGTGCCGCCACCTCCAGCGGGAAGATAGGATTCCCCTTCGAAACCCACCAGTACGTATCCTTGCGGAGGGGTGGTGCATAATTGCACCGGGACCGTCGAGGTTTCGGACACGACGGACTTAAAATGCTGCCCTCCAAGCCGGCGCGAGGCGCATTCATGATCGAATGGGACGACGTACGTTATTTCCTCGCCGTCGCACGCGGCGGCTCAGTGCGCTCTGCTGCCGAGCACCTTGGTGTTAACCACTCCACGATCCTCCGCCGCATTGCACAGCTAGAGAAAAGGCTCGGCGCGCAGATGTTCGAGAGGCTGCCCTCGGGTTACCGCATTACCGAAGCAGGGGAGGAGGTGCTGGAACTCGCGCAACAGATGGAAGCCTCGTCCAATCAGCTTCAGGCACGCGTTTTCGGGCGCGATCAAAGCGCTCGAGGTCTACTGCGCGTCACGCTTGCTCCCACGCTCGCAACGCATCTCCTTATGCCGGATTTTTCAGAGTTCGCACGCCGACATCCGGAGGTCGAATTGGATATCCTCTCACTGGACGAGCCGATTAACCTCACCAATCGTGAAGCGGACGTGGCGATCCGCGTCGTTTACGATCGAAACAAGTTGCCACCAAACCTTCACGGATTGAAGGGACCGGACTTGTTTGGCGCGGTCTACATGTCGCGCGATCTCCTTGCCGCATGGCGTGCAGGCAAGCATCGCCGCATCCGTTGGATCGTCAAAAATAACATTGAAATTTCGGATTGGGCACTCGACAGCGAGGTCCGTTCTGCTGACGTTCCGTTTAGGACCACGACCGCCGACGCTCAGATCGTTGCGGTGCGCCAAGGAGTCGGCATGACTACGCTGCCATGCTTCGTCGGCGACGCCGAGCCGTCATTGACGCGGGTGCCGGGAAGCAAGCTACATATGCATGGGACACTCTGGCTGCTGACTCAGGGCGAGACGCGAAAGACCAAGCGGGTGCGGCTGTTTATAGACTACCTGTCGCGCCGTCTGGCCGCATACGCGACCCTTCTCGCTGGCGGGTCGCGGTCCTCTGAATGAGCGCCGATGGCTTGCATGGACGTACGACCGCGACCAAATAGCGCGACTGGAGGAACAGGACCGCTGCTAAGGTACATCGTGTACGGACGACTAACCGCCACCGGCGCGGCGTCCGCTTTGCGGACGCCTGATGCGCTCCTCGGCAGCGAGTTTTGGCTGGCTGCAGCCGATCTGTGCGTCCTAGCACAGGGGCCGGAATAATCCGTTACCCATGTGGTCGGAACGGACCCCCTTGATTCTGGGATTCTGGTCGAAAGGGAGGGACTCGAGCCCTCGACCCCGGCATTATGAGTTGTCGCGCCGACCCCCAACCCTTGTCTATTCAGGGACTTGTGCTTCTACTCGCGGTGTCGCGCCGCCGTTGATGGGCGCCGTTACGCAAATTGTGCAGCGCTCTGAGCGGCAGGAAGATCCTGGCAAGGTAATCGAGACCTATGTTGACGTTGGTCTACTTGCGCAGCTCGAGAACAACAACCATCAGATTTTCTATGGCCGTCGCGGTACTGGAAGTTTTTCCTGAGCTGCTGCGGGTTCTTCGGCGCACGTTGGAACTCGCGGGTACCCGTCTTTTTTTGCTCATCGACGAGTGGTCGTCGCTACCGGTAGATATTCAGCCGTTCCTCGCGGAGTTCCTTAAGCGGGGACTTTTGCCCCTTAGCGTTGCAACGTTGAAAATTGGGGCGCTTGAATATCGTTGCCGCTTTAGTGACTCTGTCGCGGGTCGCCAGATGGGTTTTGAATTGGGCGCGGACCTGTCTACTGCACCAGACCTGGATGATTATTTCGTTTATGACCGTGACCCCGAACGAATTACGAGTACATACGCAGACGTTCTTCTCAAGCATTTGGAAGCCGACCTTCCGAAAGACTACCTGCGCGACAAACACCGGATTGATAGCGGAGACAAATTGGCTTCTCGGTTATTTACCGAACGCGCTGTATTCGCTGAGCTTTCTCGGGCATGCGAGGGCGTTATGCGAGACCTGATTAATATATTTACGCTCGCGTACTTTAATGCACATAGGCGTGGTCGCAGCAGCATAGACAAGAAGGCCGTGCTCGAATCGGCGCGTCAGTGGTTTGAACAGGACAAGGCGCCGCACCTCGACGACCGACTGCAGTCAGTTCTTCGACGGATCGTCGATGAGGTTATCGGTTGGCGTCGTGCGCGTTCGTTTTTGCTTCCGCGAGAGCTTGAACGCGATCCGACGGTGCAACGACTTTTTGATGCACGCGTTTTGCACCACATGCAACGTGGTTACGCGGACAAAGATCACCCGGGGATTAGGTACAACATTTACGCGGTCGACTATGGCGCGTATGTGGACCTGATAGGCACGTCAAAGGAGCCGGAGACTATTCGGGAGCGTGCTGCAGGGCCCGATTTGCTCGTACCCTTCGACGACAAGCGGAGTATCCGTAGGATTCATCTTAAAAAGGAATTCCTCGCTTAATGTCGCGGTTGGTCCACGTAGTCCACAGCTCGTTAGCCGGCCGACGGCGCGGCGCTTCTAGCAGCCGCGCCAAGCGGCCGGGCGCGCGGAGCGCTCGGCTGTGGACCCACGTGGACAAAGGCGCTTGACGCGAGGGGGAGGACACGGTTCCCTTGCCGTCCGCTATCGATATGGGTACCGCAGTGGGCAAGACCGAGGAGCTGGCGAAGCTGTTCGCGTCGAGCGCCAGGCGCTCGAGGTGATTGAGGCTCGCGCGATCGCGAACTTCCAGGGGTCGTTCCCCGACCTCGAGTCGGCGCTCGGCATGCTCCGGCGCAGGGCGCAGCGATGAGCAGGGGGGGCTGGTCGGAAGGGTGACGGGATTCACGGTCCCGCGACAGCGGAGCTTGGACATAAGCGCAAGCGGCTTGCGGTGCTATACTGCCCGTGACCGGTCACGCCCCGGGACGCAATTACGGGTGGCGCGAAGTGAATAACGAACTCAGGCTGACGATCGAGACCGAGCAAGAGGACGACGGCCGTTGGATTGCAGAAATCCCGCAGGTGCCTGGCGTTATGGTCTACGGAGAGACGCGTAAGGGCGCCGCCATGCGTGCCGTGGTGCTGGCGTTGCGCGTGATCGCCGACGAGATCGAACATGGCGAGCGCCGCGCTGACGCCTTGGCTGGCGTGACTTGGCCGCCGCCGATGGACAGCACCGGATTCAGTTCGGACGCTCGCTGTTGAGCCAGTGCAGTGGCCGGCCACGCCGGCAAGACGCGTTCTCGCTGCACTCCTCCGCATTGGCTGGCAAATCAAGCGCCAGGACGGGTCTCACCGGCGGCTTATGCGCCCAGGTTGGCCTGATTACACCTTTGCATTCCACGACCGCGAGGAGCTCGGCCCCAAGATATTGTCGCGGATTGGCAGCGAGCGCGGCAATGAGAATGCTCAATCACGTCGCCCAGTTTACCTATATCTCTTACGTCGGACTGACGCTCATTACGCCAGCGCGAGCCGTCCGCGCGGCATCTTTGCCGATGCCAACGGGAACACAACTCACTGCGACTATCACAAAGCTTGATGCCAACCTTTTTGCTTCGTACAACGACTGCAATCTCGTCTCGTTGGACCAACATCTGCGGGAAGCTGCGCCGCGTGCTTGTGCCCGGAACGCTCGCGGTGTATCCGATACCAGGATACGGAGCCCTTGAGACCGGTGCCGATCAGTTTTGCGAGTTACGCACCGGAAACTGCGACTTTTTCTCAAAATTTTCACAGCTTTGGCACTACCGACATGGAGCGTGGCTGCTGAGCATCGTATTCAGTTACGATCACCATGCTGGATCTCCCAGTGGCGGCCGCGCAAGGTCTCCGCGTCACAGTGCTAAGTGACCGCAGGCGAGACCGGGACCCTCGACCGCTCGTCGATTGCAGTGACGTTGAGCAGCCTCAATTCCACGCACCGCTGCCGACCATGATGGAAGGGAGTAAGCCGACCATGTCGCAATTCTCAGAGGCTCTGATGAAAGCCATTCCTCGACCCTGCCGTGGACGACCGTTCGTATGTGAGGGGAGCCCTGAGCAATGCCTAGTCGTCGTTATCGGCGAGAATCCCGCCACGGAACTCAACGTCGATTGGTGGGAATACTGGGACGAATCCCGAGGATTCTTATTTGACGAATGGACTGCCGTATATCAACAGTTGCGCAAACGCAGCGGAAAGGCTGCTGTATCTCCCACTCGCTTACGACTCAATCGCCTCCGAGATCACGGCGTTAAATGTTTGGAGACAAACGTGTTCTTTAATGAAAAGTTAGGAGGCCCAGGCCGAGGTACGCCAAACAAAGACATGCTAGATTTGGCCCTCTCTTCACTGCCTGCACTCCAATTCTTGATCGCGCATGGACGCGCGGCGCACAAATACCTGCAAGAAAAAGGACCGCTGCCCTCGACAATTCTCAAAGTCTTCTGCACTAAACACTTTCGGCTGGAGTCTTATGAAACGATTCGTCTAATTGCTCAAGAGATTCTTGCTACACAACAGCGTCGCCCTCAATAGATTTGAGCGGCTGCTTTCGGGCGAGCAATTTGACCGTCCTCCTGGCCGCCGGCGACCCGGAGCGGCGCCCACCGCGTGCGGCGTTGACGCTCAGGGTAGTGGCTGTTATAAGATCTCTGGCAACCAAGCGGGGCTGCTATGGATGTATCGCGAGAAGAGCTAAAAGAACGCTTTCGAGAGTTTTCAGACGAGGAGCTTCTGCGGCACTTCCAAAGTGGCACGCTGACTCCGTTAGCGGCAGACGTGGCCGCCGAGGCTTTACAATTGCGCGGCATGGAGGTACCGCGGGCTGAGACTAGCGATACCGCTGCAATACCAACGGAAGAACCAGAAAACCTGGACGTTGATCTTGACACAATCGCGGAATTCTGGAACCCGTTGCAAGCGAACTTGCTGCGAGCGTGCCTGGAATCCCATGGAATATTTGCATATGTATGGGGCGAGCACCTCGGCACGGCCAACATACTTCTGTCTGTGTCGGGCGGAGGACTGCGAGTACAAGTGCGTAGTGACCAAGTGGCGCAAGCGAAAGAGATCATTGCGGCCTTTGAGCGAGGGGAGTTCGAAGTCCGAGATAGTCCAGAAACCGCGGCTGACGACAAGCTCTGAACTGATGGTGAATGACGGGTTTCGAGAGACCTGACGCGTGGGGTCGAATGTCGGCTGATGGCCGCCAACCGCCGCTCACTTGCCGATGCTGGGCAGGGTTAGCGACGGCAGGAGGAAAAAGCTCTTCACTATGCCGCCGAGGAAGTAGATGTCGAGCTGTCGCGCAAGTGCATCCAGTATTCCGCGGAGATCGCCGGACATTTGTTCGCAGCGGTCTACCTGCTGCCGATCTACCCAGTTTCCAAGTCCGGAGGTCTAGCCTACAGACGTCATTGGACGAGTTGCGTGACCCGGACTCGACCAGGTTCCATGACCACGAAACGGCTGTACAAGCTGTCCGTCCGCTCGGCAAGGAGTTTCACGACCTCGTCGGTGAGCGTCGAGCGCGCGGTTGAGGGATAGCGGATGAGGATCACTCCTGAGTTCTCCTTGGCTGCGGCAAACACGAGTTGCCCAAAATCCTTGTCTTCCTTGAGCAGTAATCGACGCTCTGTTGCGGCGAGCTTGATGACCTGCTCGTCCTCGGCACCCGGCATTCGCTCCGTGATTGAAATTACATCGTGCCCGGCGCTGCGCACGGCGCTGACGACGGCGAAATCGCAGCTTTCGTCGGCGACCAGACGCATTATGCTGGGCTTCGATTGAGCGAAATCAAAAGGCGGCGGTCAACAGAACTTCTTCGTGAGCTAGTGAGTCCGCGGCGTACAGGAGTGCAGCCTGAATGTCAGCTGCGGCGAGCCTGGGGTAAGCCTGTAGAAGGGCTCTTTCATCCGCGCCTTCGGCGAGCTTGCGAACGATCAATTCCACCGGAATCCGTGTTCCGCGAATTACCGGCTTGCCCAACATGATCTTGGGGTTGATCTCGATGCGGTCGTGAACGGCCATAGTCGCTGAACTCCCGGCGGCATAAGCACCTCAATGGCCCCTGTACGGTAGCACTTCCGGCTGCTTCGCTGTTCAGACGCAAAGAATCCGTCGAACGCACAAATGCCGGGCTCGAAAGACCACCGCATAAGCCATTGATTTCATTGGTGGAAAGGGAGGGACTCGAACCCTCGACCCCGGCATTATGAGTGCCGTGCTCTAACCGGCTGAGCTACCTTTCCACTGTTCTTCGATACCGGACGCCACCCTATTCGGGTCGTAGGTGGACGGCCTGCCCAGGAGGGGGGCGCATTGTCCTTGGGGCCTGCCGGCAGTGTCAACCCGCCCCGCCCCGCCCAATATTGCAGCCTCGCCCAAGCAGAAGGTGTATACATACCCCGCCGGGGGCTCGTTTTCGCATGACAACAACGACGAAGTCCGGGGCTGGGGTATCCCGCTACCTGCGGCTGTACAGAGTACTGTCCCAGGCGCTGGCGGACGGACAGTTTGGCCCGATGGAGCCCCTGCCTAGCGAGCCTCGCCTGATGAAGGTTTACGGCATTTCCCGTTCGACCGTGCGCCGGGCCCTGGCGCAGCTCGAGGCAGAGGACCGCATCGAGCGCAAAAGAGGCAGCGGGACCTTCGCGCGAGGGCAAAGCGGACAGCCCACGGCTTTCAGGGACTTCTCTCCGGTATTGGATGGCGTGGCCAGTCGGCCCGCGGCGGCGACCAGCCGGACGATTGCCTCCCGACATCTGCCGCCACCTGCGTTCCTGCTCGACGAGCAACCTGGACTCGGCGAGACCGTCCTGCTCATCCGCCGCATACGCTACGTCGGCCGCGAGCCGATCGTGCTGGAGAGCGCATACCTTCCGGAAGAGATCGGCGGCGGCCTGACCGGACGGCGGCTCGGCGCCGACGGCGGCGGCATCCTGACAGTGCTCGCTGCGCGCGGTCATCCCAGCGCCAGCGTGGAGCGGGAGTTTGCGGCCCTCGAGGCGGATCCTCTCACCGCCGACAGCCTCGGTCTCGCTATCGGCGAACCGGTTTTCAACGTGCGCACGCTCGCACGCGATCGGCGGCATCGCATCCTGGCGTACGTCGACTGTTTGTATCGTCCCGACCGTTACGAGGTGCATGCTGCGGTCGAGATCGGCGATGCGCGGCAGCGACGCCGCCGCAGGGAAAGGCAGAACTGAGACGCCACTCATGGCCTCGACACCCCGCTCCCGACGCAGCAGGTCTTCCCCGGGAGGGGATACAGAGCTCGCAAGTCGACGCTTCGACGATGGGGTGGCCCGATACTATCGACTTTACGAGCTGCTCTCCGCCGCCCTGCAGGACGGCACCATCCCGCCTGAGAGCGCGCTGCCGAGTGAGCCGCAGCTCTGCGCCCGGCATGGGATCTCCCGTACGACGGTCCGCCGCGCCCTGGATCGGCTGGAGCGCGAAGGACGAATCGTCCGCCGACGCGGCAGCGGAACTTACGCCCGCGCGCAGCGAGCGCGGTCGCGACTATGCGTCGCGGTGCATGCCCCGTCCGAAGTACCGGCGGCCCACGAATTTCGCACCGCCACCACGACGCTGCGTTTCGATACGGCACCGGTTCCGCACGCCCTGCGGGCGATCGCGGCCGAGATCGGCTCGACGGCTTACCTTCTGCAGCGTCGTCTGTCCGGCCAGGGTGAGCCGCTGTCAGTCACCGCAGCCTACCTGCCGGAGCCCATCGGGCGCCGCCTGCAGCGTCAGATCCCAAGCCGTGCCTCGCTGATCACGATGCTTGCCCGCCTGGGACAACCGGCCGCCGCCGTCAGGTACTCCGTGGGAGCCGTCCCAGCGGATGCCGCTGCCGCGCGCGCGCTCCGAGTCCCGCTTGGCTCGGCTCTCGTCAGGGTTCGCGCCGTTCTGACCGGTGATGCCGGAGAGCTGCGCGCCGTAATGGAGAGTCTCTGCAGGTCCGACCGTCTGCAGTTGAAGATCCTGGAGCCGCAACCGGGCTGACGCTAGCGCGCACCGGACTCAGAGGTCCGCGCCAGGAGCGTCTCGAAGGCCTCCACCGGCAACGGCCGGCTGTGCAGATAGCCCTGCGACTGCTCGCATTGCAACCCCCTGAGCAGAGCCAACTCCTCCTCGCGCTCGACACCCTCGGCGACGGTACTGAGGTCGAACGCACGCGCCAGCGAGATGATCGTGCCCACCACGGCCTGAGCGGTCTTGTCGCCCGCCAACCGACTGATGAAGGAGCGATCGATCTTCAGCGTGTCCACCGGAAGGTCGGCGAGGCGGCTGAGCGACGAGTAGCCCGTCCCGAAGTCATCGATTGCCACCTGCACGCCCTCGTCGCGCAACACCTGCAGCGTCCGGCCGAGGAACATCGTGTCATCGAGCAGCGCGCCCTCGGTGATCTCGATGTCGATTCCGCGCGCGCCCGCGAGGTTCCGCCCCGCCGCCGCGAAGAATCGCGCGGCGAACTGCGGCTCCCGCAGCTGCAGCGGCGAGACATTGACGGCCAGCCGGATGGGCCTCAGGCCCTTGCCGGCCCAGAGCTGCAGATCGCGTGCCGCCTGGCGCACCACCCACTCCCCGACATCGACGATGAGACCGGTCGACTCGAGCACCGGCAGGAACACCGCCGGGCTGACGACGCCGGTCTGCGGATCGTTCCAACGCAACAGGCCCTCGGCGCCGACCAGCTCGCCGGTCGCGACGCTGACCTTCGGCTGGTAATGGAGCACGAACTGGTCGGCATCGAGCGCCGTGCGCAGCCGCCGCTCGAGAGCCAGGCGATCGGCCACTTCCGAGCTCAGCTCCCGCCGGTAACGCAGGAAGCGCTCGCCGGTGTTGCGCGCCTTGTGCAGCGCCGCCTCCGCATTCTGCAGCAGCGCCTCCGCATCAGCGCCATTCTCCGGATATCGCGCCAGTCCCACCCTGACGGCGACCGGGATCTCGTGTCCCGCCGTCGCGAGCGGCTTGCCGAAAGCCGCCGTGATGCGGTCATGGATGAGCCGCACGGTCTCTTCATAGGACGGGCAATCCAACACGACGGCGGCGAAGTTGCCGCCTTCCAGATGCGCCAGCCCCTCACTGCCGCCGAAGTTGCACCTGAGGGCATCGGCGACGAACTGCAGGACCCGATCGCCGACGTGCCTGCCCAGGGAATCGTTGATCGCTCCCAGCCCCTCCACATCGAAGGCGACCACCACGACCTCCTCGGTTTCGCCGGCGCGGCGGCCGAGCGAGCGCGCCAGCCGTTCGCAGAAGAGCGCGCGCTTGGCGAGGCCGGTGATCGGATCGAAGTAGGAGAGGAAACGGACGGTATCCTCCTTGTACAGGTACTGGAGCGCGAAGGAGAGGTTGGCAGCAACCTCCTGCAGCATCCGCATTTCCTCCTCGCCGAACATGCCCGCCTCGGCGCCTCCCACGGTGAACGTCCCCACCGGGGTGTGCTCGATGAGCAGCGGAATCGAGGCAAGCGAGCGGATCCCAAGTGTCCCGAGCTTGTCGCCGAAGCGCAGCGGACCCACCACCTGCGCCACATCGTCGCAGACGACTACCTCGCCAGTGCGCAGCGCCCGGTCGGTGACGCTCTCGCCGGCCTCGCTTCGGCCGCTGTCGTCCACCTTGAAGGTGAGCTCTCCCTGAAATTCACGGCCCGCGCCCGCCCAGGCGGCGCCACGCGCGATTCGCGTCCGCGGATCGATCAATACCACCAGCGCGCAGACGTAGTTGCCCACGGCATGGGCGATTCGACAGGCCTCCTGCAGCAGCTCGGTACGGTCGCGGACGCGCACCACCGCCGTGTTGATTCCCGATAGCATCTGCAGAACGCGGCTGAGACGTGCAACGCGCTCCTCCGCCTGATGCCGCGCGCGCTGCGAGGCGGCCTCTGCCAGAGCACGCTTGACCGCAGGCCCGAGCCGCGCGAGGTTGGTCTTGAGCACGTAGTCGACGGCGCCGTGCTTCAGCGTGTCGATGGCGCGTTCCTCACCGATGGTGCCGGAAACGAAGATGAACGGAATCTCGGGCGCCTCCGCCGCAGCCATCGCCAGGGCAGACATGCCGTCGAATCGCGGCAGGGAGAAATCGGACAAGACGATATCCGGCCGCTCGCGCAGCCCGGCGCGGAATTCCGCCTCGCTCTCGACGCGTTGCCAGGCGCACCCGAGGCCCGCCGTCTCGAGCGCTCTGACGGTCAGCTCGGCTTCCGCGGCAACGTCTTCCAGGATGAGGAGGCGTAAGTCCTGCTCCATTTCCTTGTACCTTGGCCCGATGACAGCTCACGATACGTAGCCGGGGAAGCCCTGTCACCTGCAAACGCGACAGAATGCAGCTTCCGTGCCGTGACCCGTTTCTCAAACATTGAATCGGAAGTGCACGACGTCCCCTTCGCGCATGATGTACTCCTTGCCTTCCAACCGCAGCTTCCCGGCCTCACGAGCTCCAGCTTCACCGCGCAACCCGACATAATCCTCGAAGGCGATGACTTCGGCGCGGATGAAGCCGCGCTCGAAATCGGTGTGGATCGCTCCCGCAGCCTGCGGGGCCGTCGCACCCACCCGCACCGTCCAGGCTCGCACTTCCTTCGGCCCCGCGGTGAAGAAGGTCTGCAATCCCAACAGGCGGTAGGCGGCCCGGATCAGCCGGTCGAGTCCCGGCTCGCTGAGCTTGAGCTCGGCCAGAAACTCCGCGCGGTCACTCTCCTCGAGCTGGGCGATCTCCGCCTCGATCGCGGCACAGACCGGCACCACGGCGGCTCCCTCCTTTGCGGCGCGCGCCTCGATGGCAGCCAGAAGCGGATTCCCCTCGAAGCCGTTCTCCGCGACGTTCGCTACATACATGACGGGCTTGGCGGTCAGCAGGTGCAGGTCCCTGATGTCCCGCTGCTCCTCTTCGGTCAGACCCAGCGCCCGCACCGGCAGCACCTGGTCGAGCTGCGTCTTCACCCGCTCGAGCAGCGCGCGCTTGCGCAGCGCGTCCTTGTCCCCCGCCTTCGATGCCTTGGCGGCGCGATCGAGCGCCTTCTCCACGCTGCCGAGATCCGCCAGCGCGAGCTCCGTATCGATGGTCTCGATGTCGGCGAGCGGATCGACCTTGCCCGCCACGTGAATGACATCGCCGCTCTCGAAGGCCCGAACCACGTGCGCAATGGCATCGACCTCGCGGATGTGCGACAGGAACTGGTTGCCGAGCCCCGCTCCTTCGGAGGCGCCCGCGACCAACCCCGCGATGTCGACCAACTCCACGGCCGCCGGGATGATCTTCTCCGGATGCACGATGTCGGCCAGCTGCTGCAGGCGCGGGTCGGGCACCGGGACCACGCCGATGTTGGGATCGATCGTGCAGAAGGGATAGTTTTCGGCGGCAATCTGCGCCCTGGTGAGGGCGTTGAACAGCGTCGACTTGCCGACATTCGGCAATCCGACGATGCCGCAACGGATGGACATGAGAAAGACTCCTGTGGGCGCCGCCGGCTTACGGCTCGGGGCGCGGAGAGGCGTGCAGGCGATTCATCGCCTTCTGCGCGCCGTCGCTCAAC
>Ga0335075_10000756_pt1 | contig 54739 bp, 46 predicted proteins | sample Lox_Sample_24_FD_206723 | JGI IMG/M metagenome (GOLD analysis project Ga0335075, IMG submission 206723) | Soil microbial communities from Loxahatchee National Wildlife Refuge, Florida, United States - Lox_Sample_2.4 | ecosystem: Environmental > Terrestrial > Soil > Wetlands | place: USA... | reverse complement strand
CGAGAAAATCTGATGCGGCGTGATGAAGGTGCCGTCGCTATCAATGGCGCCGATGCGGTCGGCGTCGCCATCGAACGCGAAGCCCGCATCATATCCGCCGGCCAAGACCGCGCGGCGCAGCGCCTCCACGTGCGGTTCGATCGGCTCGGGATTGACGCCGCCAAAGAGCGGATCGCGCGTGCCGCGAATTTCGCCCGCTTCGATTCCGCGGCGGCGAAAAAGCTCACGCAGCAGCCCACGCCCGGCGCCGTGCATCGGGTCGATCAGAAAGCGAAACTTGGAAGCGCGCAGGCGGTCCCAATCGACCAGCTCGTCGAGCTTTTCGAGATACGGCGCGTGGATATCGAGCGAATGAATCAAATCGTTGCGCGGCGGTAGGGGCGGAACTCCGTCTCGCAGCACTCTGGCTAGCTCGGCTTCCACCTGTGCAACGATCGCTTGCGACGCCGAGCTGCCATAACTGGCTTTGAGCTTCACGCCATTCCAGCGGTAGGGATTATGGCTGGCGCTGATTTGAATTCCGGCAGCGGCGCCACGCAATCGCACCAGCAGAGAGAGCGCGGGCGTCGGCGCCGCGTCCGTCGAGAGCCATACAGGCGTTCCGGTGGCGGCAACCACCTCCGCGGCCACGCGCGCGAAAAGCTCGGAGGCGAAGCGCGTGTCGTAGCCGACCAGCACGCCGCGTTCGGGGCGTTCGGCGCGGACCACGTATCGCGCGATCGCGTGAGCCGCGATGCGCACGTTGTCGCAGGTAAAATCCTCGGCAATGACCCCTCGCCAGCCGTCCGTTCCAAATTTGATTTGTGTTTTCATTCACGCGCTATAAAAGCTTCGATTTTTTCTGTTCCTCGAGCCATTTCACAATTTTGCCGACTTCCTGTGCGCGATTGCGGTCGCACACAAGTAACGCGTCGTCCGTTTCGACGACCACCAAATCGCGGAGGCCGATTGCTGCCACGAATTTCTTCGGGCTCCAGAAGTAATTCCCTTTGGAATCGAGCGCGAAGAGGTCGCCGGCCGAAACATTTGCGCCCGGCTTGGCCGCGGCGAAATCGTAAACGGCGGCCCAGGAACCGATATCGCTCCAGCCCACCTTTGCGGGCACAACGAAAACTCGCGGCGAGCCAGATACTCGCGTGGCGGGCTCCATAATGCCGTGATCGACGGAAATATTGTCGAGCTGCGGATACATCTTCTTTAGCGCGGCTGCGTACCGGCGTGTGCCGATTGTCGGAGCAAGCTTCTGAAGCGCGTTGTATGTGGCGGGAAGAAACTGCCGCAGATTTTCCAGAAACGTGGAGGCGCGCCAGAAAAACATTCCGGCGTTCCACAAATATTTTCCCGAGGCGACGTATTTGCGCGCCAGCGTCAGCGCCGGCTTTTCCGTGAAGCGCCGCACCGCGAATGCCGCCTGGGCGCGCGACTTTGCGGTCGGGTTTCCGAGTTCGATGTAGCCATATCCAATTTCGGGGTGCGTGGGAGGAATTCCGAAGACGGCCATCTTGCCGGGCTGACGAACCAGCTCCAGGGCCGCGCTCATCAGCTTGCGATACCGCGGCGCGTCCGACACATGGCTATCGGACGGCAAAACAGCCATCAGCGCATCGCCGTGCTCGTGAACCAGGTGAATGGCGGTAAGCCCGATTGCCGCTGCGGTGTTCCGGCCCACGGGCTCGGCCAAAATGTGCGATGCCGGCACGCCGTGCAACTGGCTGCGTACGGCAGGAGCTTGCTGCGCGTTGGTGACGACCCAGAGATTCCGCGGGGTGATTAGCGGATGTAAGCGCGCCGCCGTTTCGCGCAGCATGGTGTCACGCCCGGTGATGTTCAAAAGCTGCTTGGGAGATCGCAATCGGCTACGCGGCCAGAAACGGGTACCGCGGCCTCCGGCGAGCAGCACTCCGCAGACTGGCAGCTTTTCGCCGCGCGCGCGGGTCTTCATGCGTGCACCAGCCGCGATTGTTCAGCTTCGGTGACACCGATGGCCGCGAGTTCGCGCCTGTACCGATCAAGGCTCGCGGGCACGTAGGTGCGTAAGAGCGAGGTGCGCGATTTGGGGGCAATGTCGAATGTTTCAAGCGCTGCGGGAATCATCCACACCTGCGCCGGGCCGTACGGCAGGCTCTCGCCAGCAGAAGCGAAGTCACCTTCTCCATCGAGCACGATCAGCAGATCGAAATGTTCACGCGATGACCGGTCAGGCACGCTTTCTGAAAACTCCCACTTCTCGGTTACGAAGTAGCGGCAAGCAGCGAGGAATGTTTTCTCCACCGCTCCGCATTTCGCGGACACCGGCTCGATTTTTCCGCCCTGCTGTTGGCCGAAACGCATTACCGCGAGTGCCTTTTCGATGTGCAGCTCACGCGTGCGTCCCTGCGCGTCGCGGCGATTGTAATCGTAGACGCGATACGTCAGATCCGAATGCTGCTGGATTTCGCAGAGCACCAGCCCGGCTCCGATGGTGTGCGCGGTGCCTGCCGGAACAAAAATCGCGTCGCCTTCGCGCATGGAAACGCGTTCGAGGCAGTTTTCCGCGGTTCCATTCGCAATCGCACCTTCAAAACTGCTGCGCGTTACGTCCGATTGCAAGCCGACCATTACTTCCGCTCCGGGGCGCGCGCGAAGCGCATACCACATTTCCGTTTTTCCGCGTCCGCCCGCAGGCTGTTCGTATTTCGCGGCATAGGAATCGTCAGGATGCACCTGCACTGAAAGTTTTTCCTCAGTGAAAATAAATTTCACGAGCAAAGGAAAGCCGCGGTCGCGCGACAAGGTTGTGCCAGTCCACTCCGGCGGCATCGATTGCCAAGCTTTGGAAAGAGTCTGCCCAGTGAACGGTCCGGTGGCAAAGCGGGATTCGTTTCCGGTCATCCATGCCTCGCCGATAGGCTCGGCGAGGCCCGATTTTTCAGGGAAAAATGGCGCGAGCGAACGCGCGCCCCATGGACGCGGGCTGAAAGTAGGCTCCAGCCGCGCGGGACATAAGGCAACGCGTTCTGAACTCACGCGCGGTCACTTGGCGTTGCTGAAAAAGCGATTCAACCGCCGCAGCCCTTCGTCGATGCGCTCCATCGACGTGGCATAGGAGAGCCGCAGATAGCCCGGAGCGCCAAACGCTTCACCAGGAACCACGGCAACTTGCTCTTTTTCGAGCAACTGCTTCGCCGCGGCCGTATCGTTGGGCATGTCCTTGCCGAAATGCGCGGAAATATTGGGAAAGACGTAAAACGCGCCCGAAGGAGCGTTGCAGGTGACGCCGGGGATGGCGCGAAGACCGGCTACGATGCGTTCGCGGCGCCGCGCATATTCAGCCAGCATCACCGGCACGGAGTCCATCGGACCGCGCATGGCCTCGATGGCCGCGTACTGGGCGATTGACGTGGGATTCGAAGTCGACTGGCTCTGTAGCTTGGTCATCGCAGCGATCAGCGGCTGCGGCGCGAGCGTATAGCCGATGCGCCAGCCGGTCATTGCAAATGTTTTCGACATCGAGCCGATGATGAGCAAACCGGGCTTGGAATTCGGCACGCTGGCGATCGAGTACGGCTTCGCATCGCCGTAGGTGAAGTGCGAGTAGCATTCGTCAGACATCAGCCAGATTTCCTTGCGCTGACAAAGCGCCAGGATTTTCTGGAACTCCTCCGGCGGAATCACCGCGCCCGAAGGATTGCTGGGCGAATTCACGATCACCATGCGCGTGCGCGGCGTGAGCAGCTTTTCGAGATCCGAAGCGCGCACTAGGAAATTCTCCTCGCCGCGCGTATTCAGGATCACGGGCTTGCCACCAGCGTATTTGACGATATCCGGATAGGTGACCCAATAGGGCGCGGGGATCACCACTTCGTCGCCGGAATTGATCAGCGAGCACACTGCATTGAAGATGGCATGCTTGCCGCCAACGGAAACCAGGCACTCCGCCGGCTGATACGACGAGCCCAGCTCGCGCGCGTGCCAATCGCAAATGGCCTGGCGCAGCGCAGCGAGTCCTGGAACCGGCGTGTACTTGGTGCGGTTCTCCTCGATGGCTTTGATGCCCGCGCGCTTGATGTGTTCGGGCGTGGGGAAATCGGGTTCGCCGGGACCGAAGTCGGCGACATCAACGCCCTTGGCCTTGAGCTGATCAGCCGCCGCCAACACGACCATCGTGGGGGAGGGGCTGATGCGATTCACACGATCCGCGAGCTGAAATTCGGCAGTCTTCAATCCAGTAGCTGGTTCCATGCCCTGTTCCTATTCTCTTTGCGCTGTGATAACTCGCCAATCCTTCAGGATGGCTGTACAACGATTGTAGCGGGCCAGCGAGAAGGGTCAACATCCAATTTGCAAGGGACGCGGCCATTTTGGCGGCCGGATGTTTAGCCGAATTTCGCGCGCAGGCGCTCTTCCACAGCGGCAGGCACAAGGCCTTTGGGCAGGCCATTGAGGCGGGCCAATTCCTTCACCAAGCGAGAGCTCAAATAGCTGTAGGCCTCGCCAGGCAGCATGAAGACGGTTTCAATGCGGGGCTCGATTTTGCGATTCATCATGGCCATCTGCAGCTCGTATTCGTAGTCAGAAACGGCACGAATGCCGCGCAGCACCACGCTGGCGCTGCGGGCGCGGGCGTAGTCCATCAGCAAGCCGTCGAAGACGTCGACTTCGACATTTTTCCAATCGAAGGTGACCGTTTCCAGCATCTCGACGCGCTCCTGAATGGCAAAAAGCGGCTCTTTTTCCAGATTCCGGGTGATGCCGACGATCAGCTTGTCGAATATTTTCGCGCCGCGGGCGATTAAATCGAGATGTCCGTTGGTGACCGGATCGAACGAACCGGGATATATCGCTGCGACGGTTTTGGGTTTTTCAGGAGCCATTTTTACGCTGAATTTTACTCCAGATTCGGACGCAGCTCTGGGCGATTTGTGGCGCGAGTTGCGGAAAGCGCAAGCCTCCGACATTTCGATTGGGTGCCCCTTCACCTGCTTCATGACAAATAGCTCCTAATTCTGTAGATTGTCGGCAACAAACCAGCAGATCGCGACGGAAGATCCATCTGTGGACGCCCGCTACAATCGCAAAGAGGAGGAGAGAATGCCGCTGATCCAAGTGAAACTGATTGAAGAAGTATTTACCCCGGAACAGAAGCAACAGATGATTTCTAAGCTCACGGAGGCCATGGTCGCCATCGAAGGCGAAGCCATGCGCAAAGTGACGTGGGTGATTATCGAAGACGTTAAAAGCGGTGAATGGGGAATCGGCGGGCAGTCCATAACGACGGATGCGGTGAAGGCGATTGCGGCCGGGAAGGCTTGAGCCGCGCGCGGCAAATGAAACGGATTAAAGGTCGCGGATTGGGATGGGCCGGAAGCGCGTGGACTTGCGAAACGCGTCGATGCGAGTCGCGCTTAGACGCGTAACGCTCCGGCCCCAGCTCTGCGCGAGGAAGTTGTTAATCGAGTGGTTGTTCGCGTCGACCAGGACGGATCGCTGCGCTATGCTCTCCGGCGGCGCTGTCGGGAGGATGCTTGGCGGCCATCGAAAAGACCCTCGAAGAGCTCAACCGCCAAATTGTGCACTGCCGGAAATGTCCGCGGTTGGTGCGCTATCGCGAAATGGTGGCCCGGGACAAGCGAGCTGCGTTTCGCGATTGGGAATATTGGGGCAGGCCGGTGCCGGGTTTCGGCGATCCGCACGCGCAGCTAATCATTTTGGGACTTGCTCCGGCAGCACACGGCGCGAACCGGACCGGACGGATGTTCACCGGCGACCGTTCGGGAGATTTTCTCTACCAAGCGCTATACCGCACGGGATTCGCGAACCAGCCGACTTCGAAAAATCGAGACGATGGACTCGAACTGCGGAATGCGTACATCACGGCCGCTGCGCGATGCGCGCCCCCTGACAATAAGCCGCTGCCGCAGGAATTGGCGAACTGCAGACCATTTTTCGAGCGCGAATTAGAACTGTTAAACCCGCGCGCCATTTTGGCGCTCGGCGGCATCGCCATGCGCGCGTATCTCGGATATCTGAAACAAAGGGACAAGATTAGCAGCGTTGCGGCGTTTCCCTTTCGGCATGGGGCGAGCTACGAAATCCGCGCGGGAGTGCCGAAGTTGTTCGCGTCGTACCACCCAAGCCAGCAGAATACGTTCACCGGCAAACTTACCGAAAAAATGCTGGAAGATGTGCTGGCGCGAGTTCGTGAGTTTCTTGCCAGCTCCTCCAAAGCCTGACGCGGCACCGGCGCGCACTGCGAGCCCGGGCGCTAGAATGCCAGCGGATTTGGATGTACCCTTGGCGGCGCTCAGGCCAATCGCGGAGACTGATTCGCGCGCGCGAGTCACGGAGTGAAGGGGCTCACAGTGAAGAGTTCATTCTACGGCTGGAAGTTGCTGGCGGTTTTCTGGGCAGTGATCGTCTTGAACTTCGCGTTTCCCACGTTTGGCATGAGCGTGGTGAATACCTACATGGCCGCGGCCATGCATCTCGATCGCAAGCAGCTGGGGCTAGCCTATTCGGTCTTCACGTTGATGGGAGGGCTGCCGAGCCCGATCGTCGGCTACTCGATCAACCGCTTTGGCATACGCCGCACCATGCTCGTTGGCATTTTGCTGGTCGGCTCCGGCGCCGTGCTGATGGCCGCAGCGGTTCACACCGCGATGGAGGCGTTTTTGGTGCTGGCGTTGATAGTCGGCTTCGGAGCGGCTCTTTCCGGAAGCATGGGGCCGCAAGTAGGGGTGGCGCGATGGTTTCATGCCAAGCGAGGCCGCGCCATGTCGCTGTTTTTCACCTGTACCGGCATCGGGGGATTCATTGCCGTGCCTTTGCTGAACGGTGTAATTACCGCGTCGGGCGGCAACTGGCGCAGCGCATGGTGGTTCATGGCTGCGATGTCGATTGTCGCGGCGGTGCTGGCTGGCTTTTTCATTCGCGAAAGCCCGGAGCAACTCGGCCAACAACCGGACGGCGGCGCGGTCGAATCGTCGGCTGAGATGGCAGCCGCATCAAAGCGCGCGCCAGCCGTTTTCAAAACTACCGAAGATTGGACGCTCGCGGAAGCATTGCGATCTCCGACCCTCTGGATGCTGATCGTCACCTACGTCGGATTTTTCATGGGCTTCTTCATTTATCTTGCGCATGGAATCGTGCACCTGGAAGGGCTCGGCCACAGTCCGGCCGCTGCCGCGCAATCACTCGCTGTATTGATGCTTTCTTCGGTGATCGGGCAGTTCACCGTGGCCGCGCTGGGCGATCGCGTGGAGATGCGGTACATCTTCGCGATCGCCGTCACGCTGTTTGGCATCGGCATCTTCCTGGCCACACACGCGAGCAGCGCTTTCGCGCTTTATCCCTACGCGATCTGCATGGGGAGCGGATTCGGCGCCGGATACACGTGCCTGGCGACGATGCAAACGAATTACTTCGGGGCAAAGGTTTATCCGCTGCTGCTCGGAATTACGATCCCGATGGGTACGATCCTGGGCGCGCTAGGTCCGGTGATCGCCGGCTGGTTTTACGACACGTACGGCAGCTACACCCGAATCTTCTATTTGATCGCTGCGATTTGTTGGACCAGCGGAGTTCTGCTGCTCTTTGCCAAACCACCCGCGCGTCGCGCGGCCGCTCTACCCGTCGCCGTCCGATCGAGCTGACTCGGCTGCGGGACTTCCTGTGCAGGCCTTCGCGTCCATCGCAAAAATTTCTTCGGCGCAAGTTCGCGTGTTTCGAAATTTGGCGGGAAGAGACGCGCTAGTGAAGTGATGCGCGCCTCTCCCACACCGGGCTAGAAGTGGAAGCCGATTTGGCCCGTTACCGTTCGCGGTGTTACGTAGTGCGTTCCGCTGAACGTCGAAAGAAAGTTATAGAGCACGTAATTGTTCGCAATATTAATCACCGTCAACTGCGCGCTCCAACGGTGCCTGTCGCCGTGAAACAGGTTGTCATCGCCGATGGCCAAGTCGAACAGGTTTCGCGGTTGAATGCGAGGTGGATTCTTATCGTCGTCTTCCGTATTCGGTGCTGGAACCTTTACAAGATTCGACCCGAAAGCACTGGTGGGGCAAACGCCGATAACACCACCGTAGCTCAAAGGAACACCAAACGGGTTCGCCGCGCTCGGCGCTACGGCATGCACGCCATTGCAGGTGAATCCGGCCTCGAACTCCTGATCCGGGCTGAACGGAATGAGGCCTGGATCGGCCAGCAAGACAGCCGGGTTCCCCCCTAACGTGGTCGTTTGCGGGCAATCGTTGTTGGCCATGACTCCGTAACACGGGACCGCTCCGGCGACGAGGCCGCTATCATATCGCCAGTTGAACCCCAGCCACGGCCCGCGCGACCACGGCTGATATTGCATGTGCGTCGTCTCGTTGTAATGCTCGTCGTGGTCGATGCGGAATACTCCGCCCGGCGCTGACGGGGTTGCGCCCGCACCGCCGATTTGCGGTTCGAAGAACCGCGCCGCCACGCTGGACATCACCACGTAAGCGGTAACCCCGTGATAATTCGTCAGGTTCACGCGCGCGGTGAAGCCAGGAATTTTCGACTTGGTCCACTCGATCGGGAAAGTTATCGGAGTATTTCCCAGCACGCTAAAGTCGTACGATCTGGTCGTGTATTTCCAGATGTACTCGGCATCGACAGCGATGTACCGCCCGAATGCTTGCCCGATTCCGACGTGATATTCGTCGCGGACGCCGGGAGTGAGTGGCGTCAGCGAACTCGAACTGCAAAGTAGCAGCGGATTCAGCACCGGATTCGTGCAGCCGAGGCTCGAAAGGATCAGGTTCTCATTGAACGGCGTCTCCATCGTCCGGGCGTACGAAAACCGTAGCACCGTGTTGCTCTGCTTGATGTTGTAGGCAGCACCAAGCCGCGGTTCCGCTTCACGCGCCACTGTAAGCCCGTTGTACAAATCGCCCCGAACGCCAAGGTTAAAGTTCCAGTTTTGCCACGTAATTGCGTCCTCTACGTACATCGCCAGCTCTTTTACGTCAGTATGACCGTACGAGTCGTACGGAGTTCCCCCGCGCGTCAGGTCGTACGGCGCCAGGTCTGGATCGTACAGCGGGTAGATCGACGCGCCCATTGGGTTGACGCTGATTGAACTGGCCGGAGCGTTGGGGTTCGAATCGATATTCTCCTGAAATCCGGCGCCTGCGCATTGGCTGAGGGCGGTGAATCCCTGCACCGGCGCATACGCGGTGTACGGCTCCGTTAGCACATTGGTATTCGGCCCAATGCACGGCGCATTCAAGGTCGGGTCTACGATTCCCAGCTTGTCGTTCTCGTTCAGGAACGTTTGCTCGTAATCGATTCCCGCTTTGATGTTGTGGATGCCCTTGACGTAGGAGAGGCTGGCCCGGCCGCCCGCGTTCAATAATGTGCGGTACTGGGAAACGCTTTCGCGTTGCAGGTTGAAAGTGCCGAGGTCTGCAAATGGGTCGGTGCTCGGGTAATAATTGTATGCGTCCCGCCGCGTCCAGCCCTGCAGCGAGAGGATCGTGTTCATATTGATGATATGGTTCCAAGTCGGAGCGATATCGAAGGTCCCGATCTGCGAGCGCTGGTCCGAGGGTCCGACCGGTTGACCGCAATAAACGCTCGTGCAGCTTGGATCGCTGGGTGCGAGGCCGCTATTGTCGACGACCACGCCGTACCAGGGCGAGGCGAACTGCGAATCGAACGAATTGGGCGTTTGGAACCACGAGCGCGAATACTGGAAATCGAGGTGAGCCGTATCGTTTGGGTCAAATTGATAATCTACCCGATCGAATACGTTCTCCTCATTGCCCTTGTCGTGCATCACCGAGTATTCCGGAGGATCGAGGAATCTCCCCGTGTTCAGTCCATTGGCAGCGATGAACTCGCCCCATTTCTGCCCGCCGTAACCAAAATCGAAACCGCCATTCGTGGAACCGAACGATCCGTATGAAGCGGTTATGCTGCCGTGCGGCGTGGTCTCTCCCTGGCCGGAACGCGTGGTCACGTCAATTACCAGGCTGGTCTTATCGCCATACTGTGCCGGTGGAGCCCCTTCGATCACTTCCATGGACTGCACCGCGTCCACTGGAATTTGGTTCGAGAACACTTTGCTTTGCTGATCGGTAATCGGCTGCCCGTCCATCGAAAAAGAGTTCTCGGCGTGGTCGCCCAATCCGTGAAAGAGCCCGTTGGAGTCGGCCGCGACGCCCGGAGACGCCAGGGTCACCAGCGAACTCAGCGAGGATGATTGGCTCTCCAGCGGAATTTTCTGGAACAGTTGCCGCGAGATGTCGGTGTGCGTTGTCGGTGTGTTCTCGATCAGATCCTGCCCGCTTTCCACCGTCACCGTCGTGCTGACGCCCTGAAGCTGCAGCTTAATTGGAACGTTGACCGGCAGCACGGAGCGAACCTCCACGTCCTGCACGTACGCGGAAAAACCTTTGGCCGTAACCGTCATGTGATAGGGGTTGAAAGGCACGTTCGTAAGGCTGAAATGACCATTACTATCCGTCGTCGCGCTCGCTTGGTATCCGCTTACCGGATTGTGAATCGTCACCGTCGCTCCGGGAACGGCTGCTCCTGCCGGGTCCGTCACCGCCCCTTCAATCGTGCCTGAAGTTCCCCCCTGGCCTCGCGCTACCACGGCCATGCCCAACAAACACACTACGAGTGCTATTACACCTAAGAATGAACGTCCGAATTTCATATTTTCTCCCCAATGAGTGCAGCCCACGCGCCTAGGTGGCGTTGGCAGATCGAGTGGAAGTGAAACGCTGGCCGTCACGAAGACAGCTAGCGCTGGGAGATGCTGTTTTAGAAATTCGCGCTTAGGCGGGCGGTGCTCGGGGAACTCGATGGGTGAAAACAGGAGTGACGACCAGGAGCGGAGCATCCGGTGCGACGAACCGATCGACGGCCCCGACCGTCTGATCGTCGAGTTGCATCACGGGCTGCGGCATGGCCGTATGCCCGGCGTGGCAAGCTTGGCAGACCTGATCAGCGCACGCCTCGGCGTGCCAGTGGGCGGCCACGTGTAATCCGAGAGCGCACACCGCGACCGCCAAAACGATGGCTATTAGAGCTGTTTGTCGCCTGGACAACATCGGTCACGATAGTAGCCCCGAGCATTTCTCGTCCGCAATACCGATTTGTGCCCGCGGGCCGCGCTGACGCGAAACGGTCATGGCTAGACCTGCCGATCGGGCCGAATGCGCTCCTTTGACGTGCGACGTGCGACCGATTGAACCGGCGATCATCTGCCGCGCCCGGCTAACCAGGCGCGCGGGTCCATTACATTCCCTGGTTCAATGCATTCTGGCGCTTGAAAAGCCCAGACAAATGGAATTTCATAAACGAAGGCTTCATCAGAAGCGAGGGAATGCGCTCGCCGTGGTCGTTGTACCGCTGGACCAGGAAATTGCGAATAAAAACTAACCTCGCGCCCGGCACCAACTCCCGAAAACGGCCGTTTACCATCAGCGTGTCACTGCCATAGCCGAACCGGAACACATCGGCAAGAGAATCGGAGGAAAGTTCCATGTGGCACTGGCTGGCCGGAACGTTGCGGTTCGTGATTCCGCGCAAGCCCGAATAGGTGATGCCTAGTCCGAGATCGCGAATGAATAGATTTACCGGCTTCATGACGCCGGACCGCGCCAGCAAACCAAGCGCCCAGCTGCCATTTTCCCGGCGGATCTTTTCCTGCTGCCGGTCGCATAACGACTCCAAATCGTGGAGAGCCACGGATGCACTGGCGAACTCCAACGGCTTCGCGTGAGAGGCCAGATCCCGCATATAACGGTCGACGCTTTGCTCGGAGGCAAAGGAGTCGCCAACAGCCCACACATCGCCGGGATAGAGCACCACGCACTCGGGACCGCGGCCTCTATAGCTGGAGAAGATGGAAGCAATGGTGTTCACGCCTTCGTTCAGGTGGAAATTCTCCGTCCGGCAAAACCACACGTAACTGGCAAAAGGTATCCACTGCTTCGGCCGGAAGGTCCGCAACTGTATGTCAATCCATCCGCGCTTTTCGGCTGCGCAGCGGCGCATGGTCTCCGTCTCGCCGGGATTTCCCGCCCAGTTGGCGTAGGAAAACTGCGTCAGAAGCACGTCTACAGGCCGCCGAATGCGCTTCGCTATTCGCGGCCAGTACGACGCCGGGTTAGCCGGCGCGCAATCGTTCAGATTGAGGTAGGTGTGCTGCGGCGTTTCGATGAATGAAAAAGAATCGTTGGCCACGGTTGTACAGGTGATGAAGACTCCGGGCTTCAGATGGACTCGTTCCCAGTCCGCCAGCTCCCGCACGTGAAACCCGGCTTTTTCGCAAAAAATCGCGACGCGGCGATCTTTCGTTCTTTGGAACAGAACCGTGATGTTTTGTCGAATGTTTTCCGGGATCTTTTTTATGTTTCGCGGGTTGAAGTGGTCCGGATGCTCATGGCTGAACCAAATGAAGTCCACGCCCTCAAAATCCGAATAACGGAAGCTCGACGGCGAAGCGAGGTCCCAGCCGTCGTTAAAAGCCTGCCCCTCCAGCCATGGGTCGCAAACCAGACGCACGCCCTGGGAGCGAAGGTCGAAACCGGCGTGGTTAATCCAAACGATTTGGTCATTCATATTCGATCTCCTGGGAACTGGATGGCGAAGTTTCAAAGGCAGCCGTCAGCATTGCTGACAGGTGAATATCGTGGGAATCACTAATGGCTATTTGCGCGAGAGTTTCGTGTTTGCGCAAGCAGCACATATTCTGAAACGTATAAAGTGTGAAAAGGTTTGAGATCGTCCGACCGCGGATCAGACGGCGGAGCCCACTCGAAAGGAGTTAGCAGGTTCGGCGAATCGCTGCTTTGCGACCGCCGGGGCCGGGGGACTTCAATCGTAGCGGGCGAGCAATTGAGCTGCAATGCGAAAATTCAACCGGGCTAACCGAGTTAGCGCGCGACTTCGGCAAGCGATTTGCGCCGCACTGTATGAGTGGGACGCCGAGAGATTCATTCTTCCCGCTTGGCAGGAATCATCGAGCCCGCACGGTCAGAACCGGGCAGGGCGAGTGAACGACTACCTTGTGCGCGGTCGGCCTTTCTAAGTGGGTTGCCGCGCCAAGGTGCGCTTCGGCGCCGCGAATGCCTAGAATGATCACGGAAGGGCCGCGAGCTTCGGCGGCGGCGAGAATGGCGTCCGCCGGCCGGCCAAATTCCACGACGAAATCCGGCGCTTCCGGCAGGGTGAGGCCGCCCGGCAGCATTTCGTGCAGCTGATGAAACGCCTCCGCGACCGACAGCTGCCCCTTGTTCCCGTTGCCGTTACCGATTTCACGGCGCTTGGGAAGCGCGTGCAGCAAGAGCAAGCGAGAACGATTCATTTTGGCCAGTTCGACCGCGAATGGCAGCGCGGCAGCAGAAGTTGGTGAGAAATCGGTGGCGAAGAGAATACGATCGAGCGCGCCGACTGCGGCACGTTCGGGTGGAACGTCTGGCCCCACGGTCATCACCGGCACGGGCGAGAGGCGGAAAATTTGCTCGGCGGCGGATCCCAACAGCAGCCGCTCGGCCCCCGTGCGGCCATGAGTTTCAACCACGACCAGATCAATTCCCTGCTGCGTGATGGCTTGCTCGAAACCGGACCAAAGATCGACAGACTGTATTACGCGGGTATCGTGGACAACACCATTCAGACGAGCTTCGACGCGCTTCATCTCCGCCTCCGCGATTTCCCGGTCCGCCTTGAGCGACTCGGGATAGGACTGCAGAGCAGAGGTAAGAACATGCACCACATGCACAGTCGAGCCGTGGGATCGTGCGATTTCGAAGGCGAACGGAAGCGCCGCTTCGGAAGGTCGCGAAAAATCGGTCAAATAGAGGATTTGCTTAAGCTGCACGCTGTTGGGAATTGCAGTCATAGATTTCATCGACCTAACTCCGCCTCATAGCCTGTCGCAAAGGGTCTGAATCCGCCGTGACCAGGATCACCAGGACGGGTGATTCGAGTCATGACGCTTGTGCGAGTTCGGCACGACTGCGACGCATTCACCGGCGGGATCTCCGGCGGTGCCGTAGCCGAAGCCCATCCCGGCGCGACGGCTCGATTTTTGCCACGATTGATGTTGCGATCTGTGACGAGCATCACCGTGCACTGTGATTTGCGGCGCGGGAATGCCGTGACGATATTTCGTCGGGTGTGACGATACTTCGCCAGTGCGCTTCGTCACTTTGGCCGGTGACTCGGGGCACCTTTTTGCCGAGAGCAACACAACGCGTTGAATTGCTTGGATATGCGGTGTTCCGCTCCGAAACAGGCGGTTTGGTGTGCCGCGTGCGATTAGTGAAAGTGCGTGGGAAACGGATCAGCAAATTGCTACGGATCACGGTCAATGAACAGAGAGACGCAACATGGCTCAGGCTGGACGGAAGAATCACCGGACCATGGGCCAAGGAATTGGAGCGCGTCTGGCGAGAAATCGCCGACACGCTGGAGTCAAAGAAATTCGGGGTCGATTTGCGGGGCGTCACGCACCTGGACCGCACGGGGCAGCAAGTACTCGCTGACATTTACAGGCAAACGGCAGCAGAGTTTCTCGCCGATTCGCCCTTAACTAAATTTTTTGCCGAGGAAGCGCGGCGCAACCTCGCGGGAAGCACGAAACAGGAGGAGTAAAATGAAGGGACCGTACGGATTCGAAATGAACGACAACTGCGAGAGCTGCAACATGAAGGGCAACAGCTTCTTCTGCAAGCTTTCCCCAGCGGCGACGAAGCACTTCAACACCATCAAATCGACCTCCGCGTATCCCGATGGCGCCGTCCTCTTCCTGGAGCAGCAGGCTTCGCACGGAATATTCGTGCTATGCCAGGGCGAGGTGAAGCTATCGATCAGTTCGAGCGAAGGCAAGACGCTGATCCTGCGGATCGCCAAAGCAGGCGAAATTCTGGGGCTGACGGCCGTGCTCGGCAACCGGCCCTACGAGGTAACCGCGGAAACGCTTCGTCCCAGCCAGATTGCCTTCGTAAGGCGCGACGATTTCGCGCGCTTTCTGACGCAGTTTCCGGAAGCGATGCAGGGACTGGTCCGCCAATTGAGCGCGAATTATCGCGGAGCGTGCGAACAGCTTCGCACCGTCGCGTTGTCCGCAACGGTGCAGGAAAAGCTCGCCAAGCTGCTGCTCGATTGGTCCGCCGATACAGATGCGACGAAAGGAACCGCGCGCATTAAAATGCCGCTGACGCATGAAGAAATTGCTGAATTCATTGGCAGTTCGCGGGAAACGGTCACGCGAGCTTTGGGAGATTTCAAGCAACGGCGCCTGGTGACGCTGAAGGGCTCGACGTTGACGATCGAGAATCGCGATGCCCTGGCAAGCGTGGTGAACGCGGCATAAATTCAGGCACCAGTTGTTTTTCTTTGGGCTTGCCAACCGCGGCTGTTCGAGACAGCGGCGGTTTCGTTTGAGAAAATCGTTTGAACGGCTGACCGGTGACCCACGGGAATCGATCCAATGTGGTGCCTTGCCGGTCTCGCCAAACTCCGATCTTTACCGCTAGGACGCGGCACTCGACCGCGCACTTCGCGAGGATTCTCCTTACCCTCATTCACTTTAAGCGATGGCACCAGACTGCGGCGGCCCAAGTGCAGCAGGGTCATAAGCTCTCCGTCGGAGATACAAACGCGCCGTACGCAACCACATCCCTGATTCGCTCTCACCAAAAGGACGGAACCTTGTCTTTACCAATTGGAGCGGACTCTTCGCCCGGCTGGAGAACACCGGTGACCGCAGATGCTCGCTGCGGATACTTTACCTTTCTGCGCCGCAAGCACGGAATATCCGGAAGGTAATCCTTGCGCGTGGGAGGCCGCTTTGCACTCCCGAGCACTTTTATCGACGGGCGAAGATTCTTTCCGACGTGGCACCCTCGCTGTCCGAGGTTGCGAATAGGCGCGGGTTGACGAGCGGGATAGAGTACGTACGAGGATTTTTTGTGAGGCGATTGCGATATGGGCGGCGAGCTGCGCATGTCTTGGCAATTGCTGCGATGGCAGCGATGCATGCGCCGCGGCTGCGCGCGGATGATGGGCACGCGGCGTGGCTTCGGTACGCACAACTGCCAACTGCGGAGCGAGTCAAATACGACAACCTTCCCGCGGCTGTCGTGGTGCTTGGGAATTCCGAGCTGCTGCGGACTTCGCAGGCGGAGCTGATTCGCGGCGTTCGCGGGATGCTCGGGCGGACATTGAGGGCGGAGCAGGGCCGGCCCGCGGAGAAGTCGATCGTGTTGACGACGATTGACCAGCTTCGAGACGCAGATCCACGCGCGGGCGCGCTGGTGCCGCGGTCGTTGGCGGCCGGCGGCTATTGGATCGCGACGGCGGCGCTCGATGGACGCGAGTGCCTGATCATTGCTGGCGGCGATTCGCGCGGCACGCTCTACGGGACATTCGATCTGCTGCGGAGAATCGCTCTCGATGAGACCGTGGAGCATTTGCGGGTGACGGAGCAGCCGTCCGCGCCGGTGCGCTGGGTGAACCAGTGGGACAACTTGAACGGGCAAATCGAGCGAGGCTACGGCGGACGGTCGATTTTTTTCGACGATGGCAGCGTACGCGCCGATCTGACACGCGCAAGCGCTTACGCGCGGCTGCTAGCCTCGGTGGGCATCAACGGGTGCGTGGTGAACAATGTGAACGCCGATCCGCGCGTGTTGTCCGCAGATTTTATTCCGCAGCTGGCGCGCATCGCGGATGCGTTTCGGCCGTGGGGAGTGAGGCTGGCGATTTCCGTCGACTTCGCCACGCCGAAAGCGCTGGGCCAGCTCGATACGTTCGATCCGCTCGATGCACGCGTGAACGCGTGGTGGAATCAGAAAGTGGACGAAATTTACCGGCAGATTCCCGACTTCGGCGGGTTTTTGGTGAAGGCAGATTCGGAAGGCAAGCCCGGACCTGCGGGTTATGGGAGAACGCCCGCCGATGCCGCGAATATGCTGGCTGGCGCGCTGCGGCGGCATGGGGGCGTGCTGCTCTATCGCGCGTTCGTGTACAACTCGCACCTCGATTGGCATGACCCGAAAGCCGACCGCGCCAAAGCGGCGTACGACATTTTTCATCCGCTCGATGGGAAATTCGCGGAGAATGTGATCGTTCAAATTAAAAATGGGCCGATCGATTTTCAGGTGCGCGAACCGGCGTTTCCCCTTTTTGGCGGGCTGCAGAAAACGAATGAGGCGATCGAACTGCAGATCACGCAGGAATACACCGGCCAGCAGCGGCATCTCGTGTTTTTGGCGCCGATGTGGAAGACGACGCTCGATTTCGATATGCGTGTGAACGGCCGCTACACTCCGGTGAAGGAGATCGTGACCGGACAAACATTTCACCGGCCTTTTGGTGGCTTCGCGGGCGTGAGCAACGTGGGGCAGGACGCGAACTGGCTGGGAAATCCGATGGCGATGGCGAACTTGTACGGATTCGGACGGCTGGCGTGGGATCCGAACCTGAGCGCAGCAGCGATTGTGGACGAGTGGACGCGGCTTACGTTTGGGAATGATCTGAAGGTAACGCGAACGATCGACGCCATGCAGCTCTCTTCGTGGCGCACTTACGAAGATTATACGGGACCGCTTGGCGCGGGAACACTTACGGATATTCTCGGGAGCCACTACGGGCCGGGAGTTGGCTCGGCAGAACACAACGGGTGGGGACAATGGTTTCGTGCGGATCATCTCGGCGTCGGGATGGACCGGAGCGTAGCGACCGGAACGGCATACGTAGGGCAATATTCGCCGGAAGTGCAGAAGCGCTACGCGACAGTGCGAGCGACACCCGACGATCTGCTGCTCTTCTTTCACCATGTGCCATACACCTACAAGTTGCATTCCGGACAGACGGTGATTCAGTACATCTACGATTCGCATTATGAGGGCGTCGAGCGAGTGAAGCAGTACGTCCGAGACTGGGAATCGTTACGCGGATTGATGGACGATCAGCGGTACGCGTTGGTGCTGGGGCGGCTGAAATACCAGGTGGGGCATTCGATTGTGTGGCGCGACGCCGTGTGCAACTGGTTTTACCGCATGTCGGGAATACCGGATGCGCGCGGGCGCGTCGGACATTACCCCGATCGGACTGAAGCGGAAGCAATGCAGCTGCAGGGATACACGCGGGTGGACGTTGTGCCGGAGGAGAATGCCTCCGGAGGCAAGGCCGTGGAATGCAACGCGCCCGGCACGACGTGCGTGGCGAGCTTTCATTTCAAGAGGCCCGCGGGATGGTATGAAATGGACGTGCAATATTTCGACTTGAACGACGGAAAATCGACTTTTCGAGTGTTCGTGGGCAACCAGCTGGTGGACGAGTGGATTGCGGATAATGAGCTGCCGAGTTCCCGGATCGGCGGCGACACATCGACGCGGCGGGAAATTCCGGGGCTGGCGCTGCGTCCGGGAGACGAGATTCGCATTGAGGGCAAGCCGAACGGCGACGAACCCGCACCATTTGATTACGTGTCGATTCACCGGTCCGCAAACGGGTCTCGGCACGAGAAACCCTCGAAAATCTTCTAAAAGTGCGATGAAGAACACGCCGAGCGAAACTCCTCGTACGTTTTTGCCGATACTTTTGGCGATTCTGCTTTTGGCGGTGCGCGCATCAGCCAAACCATCATCCAGCATTTGGGTAGGCACCTGGTCGGCTTCGCCGCAACTCGTTGAGCCCGCAAACATGCTATCCGCGGATGAACTCCGCGATTCCACGCTGCGCCAGATCGTGCACGTCTCGATCGGCGGCGCCTTCCTGCGTCTGCGATTATCGAACAACTTCGGAGTCAGCCCGCTTCACCTAGAATCCGTGCACATCGCGCGACCGATTCCGGGCTCGCCCGGAGAAATCGATTCTTCGAGCGATCACGTAGTGACGTTTTCTGGATCGCCCGAAGTCACGATTCCCGCCGGGGCGGATTATATTTCCGATCCCCTGTCCTTCTCGGTGGCTCCGCTTTCCGACATTGCAGTCACGATTCGCTTCGGCGAGCCGGCCGCGAATGAAACGGGCCATCCGGGTTCGCGCGCCACTTCTTACATTGCACACGGCGATTGGGTGTCCGCTACGGAGCTTCCGAATCCGGCCAAGGTGGATCACTGGTATTTCATCTCGGGCCTCGAAGTTCTTGCGCCCCCGAATGATGCTTCCGTGGTTGTGCTTGGTGACTCGATCACAGATGGCCACGCGTCGACAACCAATGGAAACAATCGCTGGACGGATTCCCTCGCGAAGCGCTTCCAATCGAATCGGTGGACGCGGGGATTGGCCGTGCTCAACGAAGGAATCGGCGGCAACCGTTTGCTGCTGGACGGCCTAGGGCCGAATGCTATGGCGCGCTTTGACCGGGACGTGTTGGCGCAAGCAGGGGTTCGTTACCTCATCGTTTTGGAGGGCATCAACGACATCGGCATGACGGACCTGCAGGGCGAAATCTCTCCTGCGGTGCATCGCGCTCTGGTCCGGTCCATCATTGGCGCCTACCAGCAAATGATTTTTCGCGCGCACGCCCACGGAATCCAGGTGATTGGCGCCACCATTTTACCGTTCGTGGGTTCCACCTTTTACCATCCGGACGCCGCTTTCGACGCCGATCGACAGGTGATCAACGCATGGATTCGGGCACCAGGACACTTCGACGCAGTGGTCGATTTCGATCGCGTTATGCGCGACCCGAAAGCTCCGGATCGCCTGCTGCCGGCGTACGATTCCGGCGACCACCTGCATCCCGGACCAGCTGGATATGCTGCGATGGCCGACGCCGTTCAATTGTCGTTGTTCGCTCACGCTCCTACACTGGGCCCGCTGGCGCATCCCGCAGGACATTAACGTCGCGCTTCGCGTGACGTCTTCAAAGTTGATCCGCCATTCGTGATCGGCCACCCGGGAACGGTTATCTGAAGCGCAGGCGAAGCATATGCCGCGCAAATGTGGGAGAAAACTGGCAGCGGGATGCGGGGTTTTGCTGATTGAGAAGCTTCCGGCTGCGGCGGTAGTTTTGAAAATGGTGCGCTACTTCTGCTTAATTTGCGACTATGACGGAACGATCGCGCAGGACGGCAAAGTCTTGCCCAGCACCGTTAGCGCGCTCAAGCGCCTGCGCGAATCGGGACGAAAGCTGGTATTAGCGACGGGGCGCGAGCTGGATGACCTTCTCCAAATTTTCCCGGAGCTCGATATTTTCGACCGAGTGGTCGCCGAAAACGGCGGCCTGCTGTACCGGCCTGCCGAGCGGGGAAAAACTCTGCTGACCAAACCACGGCAGCAGGAGCTTATCGACAAACTGAAAAAACGGGGAGTGGAGCCAATTTCCGCGGGCGAAACGATCGTTTCGACATGGCAGCCGAACGAAGCGGCGACCATCGAGGCAATTCGCGAGTTGGGCTTGGATTTGCACGTTACGTTTAACAAGGGCGCGGTGATGATTTTGCCCGCCGGAGTGAACAAAGGTACGGGAGTTCGCGCCGCGCTGCGCGAGTTGGAACTGTCAGAGCACAACGCGGTCGGCATCGGAGATGCAGAAAACGACCATGGATTTCTTCAGATCTGCGAGTGCAGCGCGGCGGTACAGAACGCGATCGAGGCGTTGAAAACGAGAGTCGATCTGGTAACCAACGCCTCGCGCGGGGCAGGCGTTGAAGAGTTGATCGAAAGACTGCTGAGAGACGATTTGGCCGATATTGACGAGCGGCTCACGCGTCATTGGTTGCGACTGGGAACCACCGCGAACGGCGAGCCGTATTCGATAACCCCACACGGGTTGCGGCTGGTGGTGAGCGGCCCTTCCGGAAGCGGAAAGTCGACCTGCGTGTCGGTGCTGATCGAACAGCTGGTCGAAAAGAATTATCAAGTGTGCGTGATTGACCCGGAGGGCGATTACGATGACCTGGAAAACTTCGTCACCGTGGGCCACGCTGGCCGTAAGCCGGACCTCGAAGAAATCAGCGAAATTCTGGAAACGCAGTCCAGCTCAGTGACCGTGAACCTGCTGGAAATCGCGCTTGCCGACAGGTCGCGATTTTTTCAGAAACTGCTGGCGCATATTCAGGAACTTCGCTCCCGGACAGGACGCCCGCATTGGGTGATCACCGACGAGGCGCATCACATGCTGCCGGAATCCGTCGCTTCGGAGAAGTTCGACATGCCGATCGATTTGCCAACAGCGGTGTTCGTGACGGTTCATCCCGATCACATCACGCGGCGAGTTTTGGAGGAGGCTAATGGCATGGTGCTTGTTGGACAGGACCCGCAACGCCAACTAGCCGAGTTCAACGCGGTATCTTCGGCGAAATTTGAGCTTGAATCCGCGCAACTTGACGGCCTCAAACAAGGCGAGGTGATCGTCTGGCTATTTGAAAGCCGCACCGCTCCTGTAAAGGTGAAGCTCGATCAAACCAAGCAGGATCGCCGACGGCACCGTCAAAAATATGCGGCCGGCGAGCTGGGCGAAGACAAAAGTTTCTACTTTCGCGGGCCGGAATCGAAACTCAATCTTCGCGCGCAGAATATGAACTTCTTCGCACAAGTAGCTGAAGGGATTGACGACGCCACCTGGATGTTTCACTTGCGCAAGCATGACTATTCGCATTGGCTTAGGGAATCCGTGAAGGACTCGGATGCGGCCAACGAAGTTTGGGAAATCGAGCAGAACGAGCAGCTGTCCCCGAAAGAAAGCCGCCAACGAGTGATCCACGCGATCCGCGAGCGATACACTGCGCCGGCGTGATGTGCCAAGCGGCCTGAGTCCCGAGGTATTCGCGGTGGCTTCGCGGAGACTGCGTTTTATCGCATCACGCGCTCAGCGGGTGAGCCGGCGATGGCTCTTGGCCAGCAACCGGCGAGCGGGAGCTTGCGAGCGATTTTTCCATGTGGCGCCACGCCCGAACCAAAACCGCACCGCGGATAGACCCGTGGCGTACCCGTAGAAAAGGGCCGCGATCGGCAATAAGGGCGCGAAGAGCACTGAAACGCGATAGAAGCGAAGCGTGGGTGCGAACGATACGCCCATTAGAAACCACGCGGCGAGCGCGCAAGGCCAAACCAGCGGTATGCGCGAGAAGGTCATCGCGACGGGCAATAGATAAGTGAACGCAAGCCCCGCCAGCGTTCCCAAAAGCTCGACGCTGGAATAGTGCAGTTGCGTAAACGCGGTTCGCGCGACCATGTCTCGAATTTCGGAAAACGTCCCGTAGGCGCGAATGCTGACGCTCGTTCGCGTGAGCCCCATCCAGATGCGGCCTCCGCTTTTCTTTACAGCGCGGGCGAGCGTGCAGTCATCGATCACCGCGTCCCGTATCGACGCGAAGCCCCCAAAACCGTTGAGAGCGTCGCGCCGCAGAAGAAGGCAGCCACCGGCCGCTCCCGCCGTGCGGCTTTTCTGCTTTGCGATCCAGCGCGGCGGGTAAAGCATGAGGAAGAAGTACAAGAATGGCGGAATGAGCAGCCGCTCGGGAAAACTGCGCGCCTGCAATAGAACCATCAAGGAAGCCAGACTCAGATGGTCTCGACTCGCGCGGCTGACCAATTTCCGCAAGGCGTCCGGTGCAGCGACGACATCGGCGTCAACAAACCAGAGCCACTCGGGCGCGTATCTTGACGCGGCGCGCACGCCCACGTCCATGGCCCAGATTTTACCGGTCCAACCCACTGGAAGCGATGGCGCGGAATTTACCTCCAGACGGTCGGAACGATTGATTGCGATTGCCGCTTGCCGGGCGGCTTCAGCTGTTCCGTCGTCGCTGTCATCGTCGACCAGAATGATACGGAATTCGCCGAGGTAGTCCTGCTGCGCGAGCGATGAAATGGTCCTGCCGATGTTCGCGGCTTCGTTGCGCGCAGGAACGATCGCGACGACCGAGGGCCAAGTAGCAGGTGAGGCGATGAAAGCGCGGTCCGCGTCGTAGCGCCACATCTGCCAAAACGCGCCCCACGCAAAAAACATGATGATCCAAAGCGCGAGGAGCAGCAGCGCCACAGCGATTAGGAAATCGGAAATAACTGTCATATGGCCGCCAGGGAGAGAGAAGTGGCGAGCGAAAGTGGCCTTCAGCTAATTCGCTCTTGCATTACAAGGTTGTAAGGTCGCCGGAGTAATTCGGTCTACGCAAAGATCTGGCGCCGGGGCGGATCGGGCAGCCTCGCACTTGACGATCGGAGCGGGTGGGCCGATCTCGAAAATCTTCCTGCGCCCCGGGAAACAAACTGCTTGTGCGCTCAGTGTCAGTATTGGTTGCTCGGGTATTCGCTCATGGGCGGTACGCTAATCAATTGGCGTTTCCGTTTTCTGTACACATTGGCTACAGAAAGCGTCCAGAAGGGAACGAGATCCACACCCGGCAACATTTCACCGATGAAGCTGGGGAGAAATTCCCAGTGCCACCCGAGCAGGTATATCAGGATGCCGCCAACCGCCAGATCGAGGATGTCGTCGGCGGGCGACAAGGCGCCTTCGGAGAAGAACGGGAAAATTACAATTTGCAGAGCGTCAGCTGCGATGGCCAAAATCATTGCGATGCGGAACCGTGGCCGCTCAGCTGCCAGTTGGTCGTCCATCATGTTGCAGCGCCTCGTCTATTATTATAGATCGTGCGGACGCTCGTTTTGTTGCAACGCGCCAACGTACAACACGTGCTTCTCGCCTTAGGAGGTGGTGGAAACCGCTTGTGCGGCAGAGCGATAGCGAAGAATGAGGAGTGTGATGTCGTCCGCCTGATTCGCCCCGCTGGTAAAGTTCGCGATCGATGCGAGGACGGTTTTCTGCAGTTGTTCGAGAGGCGCTTCTCCCTGACCATGAAGCGCTTCGCGTAAGCGTGCGGTACCGAACATTTCTTCCGCCGAGTTCATGGCTTCGGTCACGCCGTCGCTGAATAAGACCAGCGTGTCGCTGTGTTCAAGAATGGCGGTCTCCGCCATGTAGTTTGCCTCGGGGATCAGCCCCACGGGGAAAGAACCTTCGCCGATAAGTTCGATGATTTCTCCCCGGCGCAGAATCAGCGGGGACGGATGGCCCGCATTGATGTAGACAAGCTTGCCGCGCGAATCCAGGATTCCGAAAAACATGGTCGCGTAGCGTCCTACTTCGGAATGCTCGCAGAGAAAGCGATTCATATGAGTGATCACGCGCACCGGCTCGGTGCCGATGGTCATGCCGGAGAAAGCTCCCTGCAGCATCGTTGTTAGCAGTGCGGCGCCGATTCCTTTGCCGGATACGTCCGCAACCAGAATCGCTGTGCGGTCTTCATCCAAGGGAAAAACGTCGAAGTAATCGCCGCCCACTGCGTGGCACGGAGTGTGAATTCCGGAAACGGCAAAGTAGTCGAAATTGCGAAAACCGTGGGGGATCAGCGCTTGTTGGATGTCGCGAGCGATGTTCAGCTCCTGCTCCATACGCTGGCGTTGCCGTTCGTGTTCCACCAGCCGCGCGTGATCCAGAATGCTGGCAGCTTCGGCTGCCAACGCGTCCAGGATTTCACGATCTAGTTTCGAGAAAGCGGCGGGCCGGCGGGAATCGAGATAGACAACCCCGAGAAGCCGCCCGCGCTGTTCTTTTGCCGAAGTGGATTGCGCGTTCGCGTACAGGGGAATCGCCACCACGGCGCGCAGCGACTGAGCCACGATGCTTTGCGCCATTTGCAGAGCTGCTTCGGCGCGGTTTAGATCCTCTGTGACCACAGGGGACTTCCGCTCAATGGCTTGGCGGACGGCCGTCTGGCTAGGAGTAACGCGGTTAGCCGGCAACGTTGCGCCTCCCTTGCCTCTGCCCAAGCGCGCGTCGAGGGCACCCGATGAATCTGCCTCAAATAGCAAGCCACGATCCGCGCCCGTAATCGCGATGGCGTGGTCGAGCATCGTGCCGAGCACCGAATCGAGCGGTAATTCGGAATGGAGCAGAGAAGTGGCTTGCAGCAGGAGGTTCAATTTTTGCAAGCCGCCTGTGGTATCGCTGGCTCTTGCGCCGGGAAGACTCCCAATGCTGGTCAGCAGTCCCTGGAGCGATACCTCGTCAGCAGCGGAGCGCAACGTGATTTCATAAGACTCGTCCAGGCCGAAAGTGATCACATCACCGCTGCGCAACGGTGCGCGCTGAATCCTTTCGCCGTTGAGAAATACTCCACGATGATGGCCACGGTCTTCGATGTACCACGTGCCGGCTTCGGATGTAATTGCGCAACAGCGTCGGGAAATGCGAGCGTCAGAAAGTTTCAGATGATTGCCGGTCTCGCCACCGCGGCCAATTAGAAAGGGCAGTTCGGTCACGCGAACGGTTTCCTGCGCGCCGTCAGGCGATCTGACCTCGAGACTTAACTTCTCTAACATCGTCGCGTCGGGAATAGCCATAACCGATGACGTCCTCTTGAGGGCCAATACCTCGGCAAACGGGATGCGAGGACTCATCGTAGCGGCCGTGCGGTCGCATGTCAAACACGGGCGCGAGGCGCCTTTCTGTGCCGTCCTGAAACAATGGAGGTACTGTAACTCATAGACGAATCAATAATATAGATGGCCTCTAATCAAAGTTTAGTTTGACATGGACTGCGGAATCGCGTATCCATGAGGGCGACATTTGAGGCGCTTTTTTTCAGTCGCGGAAACATTAGCCGGCGGCACTTGCGCGCGGAAGGTGGCAAGGAGATTCCGATGATCAAGCAGATTACGCGGGTGGTGCTGCTGTTGATGGTTTTCGGCGTTACAGCTATTGCGGCCCATGCCGATTCGACGGATTTTAAGGTGATTTTGAACGATCCTAGCTGCACGCCGGCTGGGACAACGTGCGTCAGTTTGGGCTACGATGGGACGCAAACCACAGACGCGGTGCTTTTTCTCGCTCCGAGCCCTATTCAGATACCGGCCGGACAAACGGCCGCTTGCTCGACAAATATAGGCTCGTGTTTGGTATTTTTCCCAGGGGATGGTGACGGCGATGCCGATGACTATTTCTACGGAGTGCTTTTCATCGGGAAAATAACGCCAGGTGAAGATTTCGATATCGGCATTTATGATGGCCTTCCCGGTTTTTCTCTCGTACTGCCCAACGATTTTACGTGCGAAACGGCGTCCCAATGCGCGAACGGAGTCATCAATTTCACCGCCACTCCGGAACCTCCAACCGCACTCCTATTAGTGGCTGGCCTGATGTTTGTAGCGATTCTGCGGCGCCGCAGGTCCGCAGCCCTTATACCCGCTAGCGCCTAAGCCGCGCCTTGGCACCTGACGGCGGGATACTGCCGCAAGCTTTTTGGGGCTAATGCTTGTCGCTGGAGTACTCTTTGAGGAGAGCCTTGAATTCGGGATCGGCGTTCAGGTTCTTCAAGTCTTCGTCGCCTGCGGCATACTCCGCTGGGTAGTGTTTTTCGAGAGCTTCATGCAAGTTATTCAGCGCTAGCTCCGTCTTTCCCAGGGTCGCATCAATTTCAGCCTCCGCGTAAATGTAATTCACGTTGCCCTTATCGATGGCGCGCGCCTGCCGGATAAAGGTTAAAGCTTGGGTGGCATTGCCGGTCTTGGCGTAACACAGCGCGATATCCACCATCACATCGGCGTTTTGCGGATTGGTTTCCAGTTCCTTGAAGCCGGCGGCGATCGCCCGCAGATATGTGCTGCGCGCTTTGTCGGCTTGGCCAAGATCACCGTAGGCATCGGCCAAATTCAAAACTACGTCGGTGTCGTTCGGATTCATGGCGACCGCTTTCTCAAACATCGCCACGGCCTGCGGGAATTGCTTCAACATGAAGAAGGATGTCGCCAAATTGCTGTAGGTCGAAAAATACGGCTCAATCTGCAGCGCCCTTTGGAAATACGGGATTGATTGTTGGTACTCCCCCTGTTGAAGGTACATATTCCCGACATTTTCGAAGCCGGCGTCGATATCAGGTTCCAGGACGGAAACTTTTTGAAACGCCTGCAGCGCTTTCGAATAATCGGCGATACCGGCGTAGGCTTCCCCCAGCGCGTTTTCATTCACCCAGTAATATGGATTCAGCAGTACCGCTTTCTGAAACGCGGCGAGAGCTTGGGCGTTGTTCCCACTGTCCAGATAGACTTCTCCAAGCCGGCGGTAGAATTCATCCGATTTCGGCGCGAGTGACAGAGCGCGCTTCAGCTCCGCGATCGATTCCGAGTATTTGCCGGTGGTTCGGTACACGCTGCCGAGCATCGCGTGAACCTCGGGAAGTTTGTCATTTATTTGTTGCGCCTGCTGGGCGGCTACCAGGGCCTTCTGCGTCCAGAACGGATCCTTGTTGATCTTGTACATCCGCAGGCTCGCGTCCGCGACTCCGGTATAGGCTAGCGCGAAGCTTGGATCCGCTTTTGCGGCTTGGTTGAAATAATCGAGTGCGGCTTGGACGTCTTTGCTGTCATGGCCGCGCAAGGAATTGCGTCCCCGGAGGTACAGGTCATACGCGGCGATGTTATCGGTCGGGCGGGCTTCCGCTGAGGCTAGCTCGTCGTTGGTCGGCGTTACGTTCAGACCGGCAACCAACTGGCTGTATATCTGATCCTCAATCGTGAACAGGTCCCCTACCACTCCGTCGAATTCTTTGCTTGCCAGCGTTCTGCCGTCCGCAGCGTCTTCCAGATTGATGACGATCCGCACCTTGTCGCCAGCCCCTTGCAGCACACCCTGCACTAGTAAGTTCGCTCCCAGCGCCCTGGCAATTTTGGGCAACGTCTGCCTCTGATCTGCTTGATCGGCGGCGTCGACAGGGGTGACGCGGACATCTTTAAGCTGGAAAAGTTTTGCGGAAACAGCTTCCTGGATGCCCTTGGCGACGTAACCGAGTTGCGAAGAATCCCCCAAAATCTGCAGCGGCAACACCGCGATGAACCGTCCAGTAGATAGCGGAGGAATTCCCGAAACCGGGGTTTCCATGGCAGAGGATTGTTTGCGTCCGAAAGCAATTTGCCGGACGCGAGGAATTGCCAGGGCCATCGCCACAATCGCGACGACGGCTCCTCCGATCCACGCCAACCTGCGACCACCAAAATCGGGAACGGCGATTTGGATACTGCGGCTCGCGCCGGATCCTGCGCGCGCATACGTCCGGGAAGCGTTGCCGGCCCGGGATGTTTTCAGGTCTTCCAGGATTTCGTTTGCGTTCTGATACCGTGCGTCGGGATCTTTTTCCAGGCAGCGCATGATGATGTGCGCGAGCCAGTTCGGTGTCTCCGGGTTGAGCAGTTTCGGATTCCTGGGCGCAACCGAAATGCGCTGATACATCAACTCCAAGCTGGACTTGCCGGTGAAGGGAATATCGCCGGTCACCATTTCGTACAGAATCAGGCCGAAAGCGTACAGATCGGAACGGCCGTCGGTCGCCTTCCCTTCCGCCTGCTCGGGAGACATATAGCGCGGCGTGCCCAACAGCGCGCCCGTCTGGGTCATTCCTGCAGCGCCTTCAGCGAAGGATTTAGCCAGGCCGAAGTCCGAAACATAGAGCTGGTCGTTTTTGTCCACCAGAATGTTCTGCGGCTTCAGGTCCCGATGGACCACGCCTTCGGCATGCGCCGCGGCGAGCGCGTCGGCAAGCTGGACCGCAAAATTCAGCGCTCGATCGAGAGGTAATTTCGGACTTTCTTCGAGAATCCGGTGCAAATCCACCCCATCCACGTAGGCCATGGTGATGAACTTCAGCCCGTTCACCTCGCCGAGGTCGTGAATGCGGAGAATATGTTTGTGAGAGATCTTGCTGGCCAACACCAATTCCTGCTTGAACCGCTCCATGATGTTCGCATCGCCCAGCATGCCTTCGCGAACCACTTTGATCGCCACCGCACGGTCCAACTCGCGGTCGTACGCTTTGTAGACGCGCCCCATGCCGCCTTGACCGATGAGGCTCTCGATCCGGTATCGAGGACCGAAATCGCTTCCGGTGCGGATGGCGGTGGGGTCCGTACTCAACAAAGTGGCACCCGGGTCAATCTCGAGCGACACGGGTGTGCTGCAGTGCGAGCAGTTTACGGCGGAATCTAGATTGGACGTTTTACATTGCGGGCAAATTAACATGCCAGTACGGTAGCGAGGGTGCTTCCAACTGACCTCGGATTATCCAGCAGAACGGCCGCATCCGCAACCGCATAGGTAGTCCAAGTTCGCTCGTGGGTCGCGTCATACGGACGCTGTTGCCAACGAAGTTCAAGCATGAGCGCGCGCATTGGGGTATCCTCTACCCAGATATCCGGGCTTCGCTCTTCGAGTGCTAACAGCATGCCTTCAGTCGCGAATTCAGCGATCTCGCAACCGCGTCTGCCATCCCGCCAAATTGGGATGGGTGCGACGCGTTTGGCTGCTCGTACGCTGACGGCGCTGGGCCTGATTGCAGCGATTACCATTCTGCTTTTTCGTTTCCTTCACCTGAACGCCACCACGGCGGGGTTTCTCTATTTGGTTGCAATTCTGGTGACGGCGGCCGCGGGCGGAATCGTAGAATCCACGATCGCTTCGATCGCCGCCATGCTGTGCTTGAACTATTTCTTTCTTCCGCCGGTAGGCACGCTGACGATCGCCGATCCGCAAAATTGGGTGGCGCTCTTCGCGTTTCTTGCCACCGCGCTGATCGCAAGCCAGCTTTCGGCTCGCGCCAAGCGTCGCACCCAGGAAACTTTTGCCAGGCAGCACGAAATTGAGAAATTATATTCGCTGAGTCGCGCCCTGTTGCTCGCGGATGCAAGCCGTCCGATGGGGCAGCAGGTGGTGCAGCGTGTCGCGCAAGCGTTCGAATTGCCGGTGGTCGCGTTATATGACCGTGCGAGCAGTTCTTTTTATAGCGCCAGCGAAAGTGAATTGCCCGGCCTCAGCGACCAATTGAAGGACGCCGCTCACCGCTCCACGTCCTTTCATGACGTGAAAAGCAAACTGACTGTCACTCCGATCCGTCTGGGCGGCCAGCCCATCGGCAGCTTGGCGATCGCCGGATCATCGCTCTCCGACGCCGCGCTCCACTCTCTGCTAAATCTGGTGGCGATTGGTCTAGAGCGGGCCGTCTCTCAAGATTCGATGAATCGCGCGGAAGTGGCGCGCGAAAGCGAGGAGCTCAAATCGACTCTGCTCGACGCGATTGCGCACGAATTCCAGACGCCTCTTACCTCGATCAAAGCGGTCACCACAGGCCTCCTCTCTGATCCGGCGCATGTGCTTCCAGAACAGCAGCGCGAATTGGTTACCATCGCCGACGAAAGCGCCGACCGGCTGTCGAAACTGGTCACTGATGCAATTCAACTCGCGCGAACCGAGGGAGGAGCCTTCCGGCTGAAGCGCGGAGTCCATTTTGTAAGCTCTCTCGTCTCCGCCGCGCTGCGAGAAATGAAATCGCTTACGGACGGGCGAGAAATCAAAGTCTCGCTCAGCGACGAATTGCCGCCGGTTTGGGTGGACGCCGATATGATTCAGATGGTTATCAGTCATCTGCTGGACAACGCTCTAAAATACTCGCCGTCCGGGACAGCGGTCTCTGTTCGAGCGCAGTTGAGCGGCGCCCGGGTAATCGTTTCCGTGGCCGACCAAGGGCCGGGGATTCCAGTGGACGAACAGTCGCGCATCTTCGAAAAGTTTTATCGCGGCAGGAACGATAGAAATCTGAAAGGGACCGGCATGGGACTGGCGATCGCCCGCGAAATCATGGCGGCACACGGTCAGCAGATTTGGGTGGTTAGCCAGCCGGGAAATGGTTCGGAGTTTTTCCTGTCGTTGCCGCTTGCGCGAGGAGCCGAGGCCGAGTGAGCGCCGCCAGAATTCTGGTCATCGACGATGATCCTCAAATACGACGGGCAATGCGATCCACTCTCACCGCCCGGGATTACCAAGTGAGCGACGCGCGCACGGGACAAGAAGGCTTGGAGATGCTTCGCGAGTCCTCCTACGATTTAGTTCTGCTGGACATCAACATGCCAGGGATGAGCGGAATCGAGACCTGCCGCCTGATTCGCTCAGGCTCTGAAGTCGCCATCATCATGCTCACCGTGAGCAACGCCGAAAAAGATAAGGTGGACGCGCTCGACGCCGGCGCGGACGATTACATCACCAAACCTTTCAGCGTTCCCGAACTTTTAGCGCGTATTCGCGCGACGCTGCGACGATTGCCGCAGCCGCCCGGCCACGCCGATCTTCAGCCGCTGCTCGCAAAGGGCGTGCAAATCGATCTGCCATCCAGGGAAGTGACCGTTCGCGGACAAACGGCTCGGCTCACGGCCAAAGAATTCGACTTGCTCTCCTACCTGCTTGCGCGGCCCAACAAAACGATTGCCCATCGAGAGCTTTTGCAGGCGGTCTGGGGACCTGACTACGGTAACGAACTCGAGTACCTGCGCGTCTTTATCAATCGGCTGCGCAAGAAAATAGAACCCGATCCATCGAACCCGCAATTCCTAATCACGGATGCGTGGGCAGGATACCGCTTCAAACTCTCGGAATAACCCGTTCGCTTCTGCATCGAGGTTGTTCGCCCGACCCGTAAACATCGCTGTGCGCGCCAATCTCCGCGGGCCGCGTTTGTTCTTACTTCCCCGGTGGCTCAGACTCCGCACACACCGGGCACCCGTGGGTGCCAGCCTCGTTTATGCGCTGTTTATGCGATCAAAGGCAAAGTGGAAGGGAGTCAACGGTTCTAAAGGCTTGAAGAATCATCCCAACGCGGCGAGTACGAGCGCTCCAGGACGTTGTTTCGCTCCGGAACGTGCCTGTACGACAAGCGCGGAGCAGTTCGAATTAAACGTCATCTTTACCGATCGCGAGGCGACGGCCGCGGCGGTTAAAATCAGTGAGTCGTTGGCGCGTGACCTGGCAGCGTGCATACGGCTGCGCGCGGGAATCGTGGTGCCGTTGCAACTGCCGCTCGATCAGCCGTTAGTCTCGGTGGAATTTTTCGGTCAAGTCCTTCGCGAAGTTGTGGGACAACCCGAGCCTGATGGTCCGGAACGCTTGATCCACCTGTACGTCTGCCGCGATTGGGTTGAAACTCTACTGGACGTGCTTACACCCAATTCGGTGGCCGTTATGGGTGTGAGAAAGAGCTGGTTTCCAAAAACGGAGATTCGGTTGGCGCGGAGGCTTCGAACGAAAGGTATCAGAGTTCTATTGGTTGACCCGCGCCAAGCGGACGCACGGCCAGATTTGAAATCCGAATTGCCGTCGCATGGGATCGCGCTTCGATGGGCGTCAGCGTGGAGGTTGATCGCGAATGGGCTAAACTGTGCTCGCCCACGCACCCAATCGAAGAGGACTCGCGAGGTGCATTGATGCTGGATTTATTCTATATCGCGGTGGTCATCGCATTTTTCGCTCTGTTGTGGGGCTTCACCAAGGCTTCCGAGCGTATGTAGAGGCAGGAGGTTCCATGGAATACGCCATCGCGGGCATCGTGGCGGCGGGGTTGTTCGTGTACTTGCTGTATGCGTTGATTCGACCGGAGAGATTCTGAGGAGCCGCAATGACTTGGAGTGGTATCGCGCAGATCTTGTTTTTTTTCGCCATCGTGCTGGCGATCACAAAGCCCATCGGTGTGTTCATGTACAAGGTCTTCGAAGGCAAGCGGACATTGCTGCATCCGGTTTTTCGTCCGCTGGAGCGGGCCATCTATTGGTTTGGCGGAGTTCGCGAGGATGAAGAGCAATCCTGGGTGCGCTATGCGGCTTCTCTGATCTCGCTGAGCATCTTCGGCTTTCTCTTCGTCTACGCCATCCAGCGACTGCAAGGCTACCTGCCTCTCAACCCCATGCATTTTTCCACGCCGAAAGCTCCCTCGTTCGCCACTCGCATGACGCCCGATTTGGCTTTCAATACTGCCGTCAGTTTCATGACCAACACCAATTGGCAAGCGTATTCTCCCGATACCACCATGAGCTACTTCACGCAAATGGTTGCGCTTGCCGTGCAGAACTTCATATCGGCGGCTGTGGGCATTGCCGTGGCCGTGGCTCTGATTCGCGGTTTCGCCAGGCACACCACAAAAACGATCGGGAACTTTTGGGTGGATGTCACTCGATGCACCGTTTACATCCTGCTGCCGGCCTGCATTCTGGCGACGCTCTTTTTCGTATGGACGGGGTCGATCCAGAATTTCAAGGGACCGGTGAAGGCAACCACGGTGGAGGGCGCCACCCAGATCATCGAACAGGGCCCGTTAGCCTCGCAACTGGCGATCAAGATGTTGGGCACCAATGGGGGAGGCTTTTTCAATGCCAACTCCGCTCACCCGTACGAAAATCCCACACCGCTTTCGAACCTGGTTCAAATGATTCTGATTTTTGCGTTAGGCGCCGGCCTGACCTATATGTTCGGAAAGGCTGTAGGAGATACGCGCCAGGGTTGGGCGATCTTCGCAGCGATGGCTATCATGTTTCTGGGCGGGGCGTTGATCTGTTATTGGGCAGAGCAGCGCGGCAATCCCATCGTAAACAACCTGGGCGTCGAGGCTACCTATTCGCAAAGCCAACCGGGTGGCAATATGGAGGGCAAGGAAGTTCGCTTCGGGATCGCCGATTCAGCCTTATTCGCGACCGTTACCACTGATGCGAGCTGTGGCGCGGTGAACAGCATGCACGATAGCTTTACTCCTCTCGGTGGACTTGTTCCGCTTTTCAACATTCAGACAGACGAGGTTATCTTCGGCGGAGTCGGCGCCGGCCTCTATAGCATGTTGATATACGTGGTGGTCGCCGTGTTTATAGGTGGACTGATGGTCGGCCGCACGCCGGAGTACGTTGGCAAAAAGATCGAGCAGCGGGAAGTGAAGATGGCGATCATCGCCGTGCTGGCCACATCGTTCGTCATTCTGGGATTCACCGCGCTCAGCTCCGTGGCGCGTTTCAAGACCAATGGCTACTGGAATCCGCCCGGGATGACCTCGGCAAACACCAACAACCCCGTCGCGCACGGTTTTTCGGAAATTCTCTACGCCTATTCGAGTGGCGCTGGAAACAATGGCAGCGCGTTCGCCGGAATTAACGCCAATTCCCCCTGGTACAACCTGAGCTTGGGTTTGGACATGCTCGTGGGCCGGTTTCTTTTCATCATTCCGGCGCTCGCGATCGCCGGCAGCTTAGCGGCGAAGAAGCTGATTCCCACCACCAGCGGCACGTTGCCAACGACTGGACCCTTGTTTGTCATTCTGTTGATCGGAACGGTGATTATCGTCGGCGCGCTCACCTATTTTCCGGCGCTCTCGTTAGGTCCGATCGTTGAACATTTCCAGATGATCAGCGGAAAACTGTTCTGAACGGAAAACCGAGAGGAATTAAAATGGCTACTATTATGGCCACGCCGCCAGAACAAAGACCCGAGCACAGACAAAAGCACGACGAAGCCGCTCTGATTTCCAAAGGGACGCGCGCGCGTCCTTTGTTCGATCCGGAAATCCTCAAACGAGCCGCCAAAGAGTCCTTCGTAAAACTCAATCCCGCCATCGTGGCGAAGAATCCAGTGATGTTCGTGGTCGAAGTGGGCGCCGCTTTGACTACGGCTTTTGTAATCAAGGATGGAATCGCGGGCGCTCCCGATTTGCTTTTTGGCATTGAGATCGCTCTGTGGCTTTGGTTCACCGTGCTGTTCGCAAACTTCGCGTAGGCCATGGCCGAGGCGCGCGGCAAGGCGCAAGCCGACACGCTGCGCAAGACGAAGACCGACACCATGGCCCGCAAGCTGCTAGGCGACGATAAATTCGAGATGGTGCCGGCCTCGCAATTGCGCGCCGGAGACGTCGTCTTCTGCGAAGCTGGTTACATCATTCCTGGCGACGGTGAAGTGATCGAAGGAGTCGCCAGCGTTGACGAATCCGTGATCACTGGCGAAAGCGCTCCAGTAATCCGCGAATCCGGAGGTGATCGCAGCGCGGTGACCGGCGGCACCAAGGTGCTTTCGGACCACATCAAGATTCGCATCACCTCGAACCCCGGCGAGACGTTTCTCGACCGCATGATCGCGCTGGTTGAAGGCGCGGTCCGCCAGAAAACGCCCAACGAGATCGCGCTGAACATTTTGATTGCCGGTCTCACTTTGATTTTCCTGATGGCGGTAGCCACACTGACGCCAATCGCCGATTATGCGATTCGTGCTGTCGGAGGCGGAGTGGCGCCGTCCGTGGCCGTCCTGGTTTCGTTGCTGGTGTGCCTGATTCCTACAACGATTGGCGGCTTACTTTCCGCCATCGGCATCGCAGGCATGGACCGCGTGATGCAGCACAACGTGCTGGCAATGAGCGGGAAAGCTGTGGAAGCTTCCGGCGACGTCAACACGCTGCTCCTTGATAAGACGGGAACCATCACCCTCGGCAATCGCCAAGCGGTGGAATTCATTCCCGTCGGTGACGCCACCGAAAGCGAACTTGCTGACGCAGCCCAGCTCTCTAGTCTCGCGGATGAAACGCCGGAGGGCCGCTCCATCGTGGTGCTGGCGAAGGAAAAGTACGGGCTTCGCGGCCGCGAAGTGGGCGAACACGAAGCCGAATTTATCCCGTTTTCCGCCTACACCCGAATGAGCGGCGTCGATATTGATGGGCGCCGTCTGCGGAAAGGCGCCACCGGCGCGATCGCTAAATTCGTACAGGAAGCCGGAGGACAAGTTCCTCCGGAGCTGGCCGAACGATCCGACCGTATTTCGACGAACGGTGGCACTCCTCTCGCGGTCGCAGATGGCCCCAAGGTGCTTGGGGTCGTGCACCTGAAAGACATCGTGAAGGGCGGCATGAAGGATCGGCTCGCTGCGCTGCGCACCATGGGAATTCGCTCGGTGATGATCACTGGCGACAACCCGCTTACTGCTGCCGCCATCGCCCAAGAAGCGGGCGTGGACGATTTTCTCGCTCAAGCCACTCCCAAAGATAAGCTCGAGTACATTCAGCGGGAACAGGCGGAAGGCCGGCTGGTCGCCATGACGGGCGATGGGACCAACGACGCGCCCGCTCTTGCGCAAGCGGATGTGGGCGTGGCCATGAACACCGGCACGATGGTCGCCAAGGAGGCCGGCAACATGGTCGACCTCGACAGCAACCCGACGAAGCTGATCGAAATCGTGGCCATCGGAAAACAACTGCTGATTACCCGTGGCTCTCTTACGACGTTTTCGATCGCCAACGATGTGGCGAAGTATTTCGCCATCATCCCGGCGATGTTCGCACCCATTTATCCGGAACTGAACAGCCTGAACATCATGCATTTGCACTCGCCTCAAAGCGCGGTGCTTTCCGCGGTTATTTTCAACGCGTTGATTATTATCGCTCTGGTCCCGCTCGCATTGCGCGGCGTGCGTTACCGGCCGCTCAGCGCTGGACAAATGCTCCTGCGCAATCTGCTGGTTTACGGAGTGGGCGGAATCATCGTCCCATTTCCTGGCATTTGGATCATCGACAAGATTGTCGTGGCTTTGCACCTGGTATAAAGGAGCGCGAACGTCATGCTCAAAGAACTTGGACCCGGCCTGCGTTTAACCGTGGCGTTCACTATTTTGACGGGCTTGGTGTACCCGCTCGTGATGACGGGACTGTCCCAGGCGTTTTTCCCTCGCCAGGCAAATGGCAGTCTGGTGCGCGTGAACGGCACCGTGGTGGGATCGAGCCTGATTGGCCAGTCGTTCGCCAAACCGCAATATTTTCATCCGCGGCCTTCCGATGCAGGCAGCGGCTACGATGCGACGCAATCAGGAGGCTCTAACCTCGGGCCCACCAATGCCAAGCTAATTAAGAATATCGCGGCTTCGATCGCCGAGTTCCGCAAGGAAAACCCAACTGCTAAAGGCCCGGTTCCCTCGGACATCGTGACCGCCTCCGCCAGCGGCTTGGACCCGGATATCAGCCCAGCCGCCGCCGAGGATCAGGCGGCGCGTGTGGCCGTCGCTCGCGGAGTATCCATCGCCCAGGTTCGGCAGCTGGTGGCGCAATTCACGAAGGGGCCCGAGTGGGGTTTTCTGGGCGATTCACGCGTCAATGTGCTGATGCTCAACTTGGCGCTCGATCGGAGCTTTCCAATAGGCGTTCATCAAGCAGCGAATGGTTCAGCCGGGACGTCGGCTGGTGAGGAGCGCTGAACGGACTCTGTGACCACTCTCGCTTTCGCCGGCGCAGCGCTTCACCCATGCACCTTTTGTACGGGCTGGCGCAGCCAGCGTTTGTCTTTTTTCCACTTCCCGCTACACTAATGGCAAATGGCCAAAGGTTCCCCTCAACGGCCCACGCCTGAACAGCTCCTGGAACAGATTGAAGTCGAGGAGCGCCGCAGCCGCCGCGGCCGCCTGAAAGTATTTCTAGGCTATGCTGGCGGAGTCGGAAAATCTTTCCAAATGCTCGATGAAGGCCGCCGGCGCATGCAGCGATGCGAAGACGTAGTCGTGTGCGCTTTGCAGCCCGCTTACCCTCCCGAAGTTCACGATATTCTTCGAAAACTTGAGATTATCCCCACGATCAAAAAGGGCGATTCCGAAGCGATTGACGTGGAAGCGGTCATTCAGCGCCATCCCCAGGTCGCCTTAATCGACGGTCTGGCCTACGACAATCCGCCGGGTAGCCTCAACGCGCACCGCTGGCAAGACGTGGAACAACTGCTCAATTCCGGTATTTCGGTAATCACCACCGTAAACCTGCAATATCTCGAAAAGCTGCAGGATGAGATCGAACGCATCACGGGTACCCGTGCGCAAACCACAATTCCTCGCGGCTTTCTGGACGGAAGCGCGGATGAAATCGTGGTCGTGGACGCTCCCGCTCCGCAGGCTCCCCCCCGCGACATTGCGCCACAGGAACGCGCCGCGCTATTGGCCGAGCGCCACCAGCTATCGCGGCTCCGCGAACTGGCCCTGTTGGTCGCGGCGTCGGTGGTCGATCGGCAGCTCGAAAGTTATTTGCGTGCGCATGGGATCGAGCAGCCGTGGGGAGTTCAGGAACGTATTTTGGTTTGCGTCAGCCCTCATGTGAACGCCGCGCGCATACTCGAAAGCGGCAGCCGCAATGCGGACCGTTTCCAGGGCGAATTCTACGTAGTGTACGTGCAGGAACGGGCGCTATCGCCCGAGGACCGGCTCACGTTGGAACAAAACATCAACTATGCCCGCGAGCTCGGAGCGCAGGTGGAAGTCTTGAGCGGCTTCGACACTTCGGAAGCAATCCTTAGATTCGCCCGGCAGAAGGGAATTACCCAAATTTTCGTCGGACACAGCAGCCGCCATGGCTTTCAGCGAAGAATATGGGGCAGCCTGGTGGATCGATTGGTGCGTTCCGCGGAGGGAATTGATGTCGTCGTCTACCCCCAGTAACGCCACTTCCGCCGATAGCGCCCCGCGGACCGAGCGAGGCCGGCTGCAGGTATTCTTGGGCTACGCGGCAGGAGTCGGCAAGACGTATCGCATGCTCGAGCAAGCGCAGGAGCTGAAGCGATGCGGAAAAGACATCGTCATCGGCTATTTTGAGCCCCACGGACGAAAAGACACCATTGCCAGGACTGCCGGCCTAGAAATGATTCCGAACAGGATTATCGATTATCGTGGCGTCCAGCTGAGGGAAATGGATACCGCGTCGATTTTAAAGCGGCATCCCGCCATCTGTGTGGTCGACGAATTGCCGCACACGAACGTGCCGGGTTCGGGGCACACCAAGCGATGGGAGGATGTACAAGAACTGCTGGATGCGGGGATCGACGTGATGACCACGATGAACATCCAGCACCTGGAAAGTCTCAACGATCAAATTTTCCATGTGACTGGCATTCGCGTCCGCGAAACCGTGCCGGACTGGCTGGTGAAGAGCGCCGCTGAGGTGGTGATGATCGACGCCACCACCGAGGCACTGCTAAACCGTCTCAAGCGCGGCGTAATCTACGCTCCGGAAAAAGCGCAGCAGGCGCTCGAGAATTTTTTCAAGGAATCGACCCTGGCTTCGCTGCGAGAGATGGCCCTACGGCAAACCGCTCATGAGCTCGAGATTCGCGAAATTGCGGAGACCGCCGCGCCTTCCAAGCACCTCACTCCGGTTCCATTTTCGCAAGCACGCGTGCACGATCGAATTCTCATCTACGTTACCGCCAATCCGTCCACGTCCGTCCTCATCCGCCGGGGGCGCCGCATGGCGGACTATTTGAACGCCGATTGTTTTGCCGTCTGTGTGGTGCCGCGCCGCGAAGAACCGCAGGCTCGGGTGGACGATCTCGACGCCATCGAAAAACATCTGAATTTCGCTCGTACTCTGCATATCGACACGCGCATCCTGGAGGGAGAGGACGCCGCCGAGGCGCTCGTCGATTTTGCGCGCCGTAACCAGATCACTCAAATCCTACTCCACCGGCCGAAATTTCATTGGTGGGATCGTCTGCTGGGAACGGATTTAATTTTGCAGGTGGTCCGCAGCGCCAAAGATGTTCGCGTGATCATCGTCGCCGAGCGTCATCGCCCCACTCAGCCAGCCTCGGTCTAAACGCCAAGACTTCCGCACCCCGCCCGACTCTTGTTTATTCCGCGCTTAGCGCGCGTTTATGCGCTGTTAACCCGCCCGGCGATACCTTTGCAGTGTCCGTTGTTTTATAGGGCAGGCTACAATGCAAGTACCAGCCAGTTTCGGTGTTCGCGTGTTCGTGCTCCTCTGTACGGCTGCCGTATTCTTCCTTCTTTTCGTATTCATCAATCTGATCTTGGAACCCAGACGGCGAGACAAGAGAAGGCATTAACGATCCAGCTTTCGGAATATTCCCACCACGCGCCCACATGGTTCTGACGCCAGAACGGCTCAGTGTGAGAACCATCACGATCGAGTAGCATCACGCGACACGGCAATTCCCAGATGGTCCGGGACGGCGGCTCAAACAGCGTCCTGCGGATCCGAACAGTCCGATGGCCAGGGTGCTTGAGCAGCTTCGCGATATTAGCGAGAAAAGAATTGCAGATACGGACGTAGCCGCAAACGCGTGGTTATCGAGCGGGTTCTAGTCGGAGGCGATTATTTTCCACAGGGCGGAATGAAGCAAACAACTCGTCGTGAACACAATTTCGCGTAGCGCTTCCGCCGCGATTATCTGACGCCCGCGAGAATATCGATTGTGATTTGATCCAGGCGCTCGTAGGGCAGCTTCTTTTGTGCAATCTGCGTGCGATCAAAATTACGAGCGAGCAGCAAGGCGGCGTTCTTTTTCTTAAACCGTCCGATTTTCCGGAGCCCGGTCGTGTCTTCTGTAGTTTCGTGCAGGATCGCTCGAATCTCTGCATCATCGTTCCAGCGTTTGGCCTTTTCTTTCAAAACAAGGTATGTGCGCATGCATCCAGCGGCAAAATCTTTCACGCCATCGTAGTCTTCGGTGCGATAGGCGTGCGCATCGAAATGCCGCGGTCCTTTGTAGCCAACGTCTTCCAGGAATTTAACCAGCCAGAACGCCGACTTGAGATTCGCCGAACCGAATCGCAGATCCTGGTCGTAGCGTCCGGGCATTTGGTCGTTCAAGTCGATGTGGAAGAGTTTCCCAGCCTCCCATGCCTGCGCGACTCCATGCATGAAGTTCAAGCCGGCCATCTGCTCATGGGCCACTTCCGGATTCACGCCAACCATATCGGGATGATCGAGTGTGGGAATGAAAGCCAAATAGTGCCCGGTGGTGGCCATGTAGATGTCCGCGCGAGGCTCATTGGGTTTGGCCTCTAGCGCCGGCTTGAATCCGTAGCGGCGGTCGAGATTGTATTCGCACAGGTAATTCACCGCCTCCCGCAGGCGCTTGATGGCGTCATCCGCGCGGCGGCAAGCGTCGGTTTCCACGCCTTCGCGCCCGCCCCACAGGACGAAGATCTTAGCGCCGAGCTCCGCGCCGATATCCATGGCCCGCATCGTTTTTTGCAATGCGTAGGCGCGTACTTCCGGATCGTTCGCGGTGAAAGCGCCGTCGCGAAATACAGGATCGAAAAAGAGGGAGACGGTTGCCATGGGCACGACAATGCCGTTTTTTTTGCAGCTGGCGGCAAATTCCTTCACCAGCCGGTCGCGCTCGGCGGGCGCGGCGTCGATCGGCACCAGATCGTTGTCGTGCAAGTTGACGCCCCATGCGCCGACTTCGGCGAGCATCGACACAATTTCCGTGGGCTTCAGCGCCGAGCGGACGAAATCGCCAAAGGGGTCACGGCCGCGATTCCCCACGGTCCAAAGGCCGAACGAAAATTTGTGCTCCGGTCGCGGCTGATACGGATCGCTTCGTTTCGCGCTCATCCAACTCTCCTCGAAATTCTCGGCCGAGTTTTCGGCTACGACGAATAAATCGATTTCATCGCGGGATAAATGCGGCGATAGCGTGCGTACTGCGCGGCCAAGATAGCCACGTTCTCCGGATCGGGTTCGACGCACTCGGCGACTCGCACGACCGCTGCGCACGCGAGTTCGACGGACGGCCACAATCCAGCGCCGACGCCCGCCAAAATCGCAGCCCCGTAAGCGGGACCTTCCTCGGTTGCCACAATTTGCACCACGCGACCGTACACTTCGGCTTGTACTCGCCGCCACAAACGAGAACGCGCGCCTCCTCCCCCCAACCGCACGTCGCCCACGGGAATTCCCATTTCCTCCAAAATCGCGAATGTGTCTTTCAGGCTGAAGGCCACGCCCTCGAGGATTGCCCGGATCACGTGCGCGCGTGTGTGCGAAGCCGTTAGGCCAATCAGCGCACCGCGAACGGTCGCGTCCAGATGCGGCGTTCGCTCACCCATAAGGTAGGGCGCCCAAAGCAGTTGCTCAGAGCCGACTGGAGCTTTTTCCGCTTCCGAGATCATCTGTACGTAAGCGTCCCCGCCGCGGTCTATCGGTTCCTGAAAGAAGTTGTCACGGAACCATCGCAGCGAAAGTCCGGCGGCTTGCGTGACTCCCATCACGTGCCAGCGATTCGGCATAGCGTGACAAAAGGTGTGCAGCCGCCCGTGCGGATCGGTGGTCGGCCGATCCGTGGATGCGAACACAACTCCAGACGTGCCGATAGTTGCGTGCACAGTTCCAGGCGCGACCACACCCAATCCGAGGGCACCTGCGGATTGGTCGCCCGCGCCAGCAACGACTGGAGTGCCGGCCGCCAGTCCGCTCGCCTCCGCGCCCGCTGCGGAAATTTCGCCGCAGATGGCGGGGGATTCGTACAGCTCCGGAAGAATTGAGAAATCGAGCCCCGTAGCGCTCAACATTTCGACGGACCATTTGCGGTGAGCAACATCGAGCAGGAGCGTGCCGGAGGCATCCGCCACATCGGTTGCGGCTTTGCCAGTCAGCTTGAGGCGTACATAGTCCTTCGGCAGCATGATGGATCGCACTCGGCGCCAAGTTTCCGGTTCGTTCTCGCGCACCCACAGCAATTTCGTCAAAGTGAAATTAGCCAACGCGGGGTTCGCGGTGAATTCGATCAACCGTTCGCGCCCGATCTGCGCGGTCAGATCGTCGCATTGCTTCTGGGTGCGAACGTCACACCAGATCAGCGCCGGGCGCACGACTTTTCCGGCGCCGTCGAGCATTACAGCTCCGTGCATCTGACCGGAAAAGCCCACGCAGACAATTTGCGCGAGCGATACTTTCGAATCGCGCAGTGCCTTGCGAATGGCGAGCTGCGCAGCGCGCCACCAATCATCCGGCTGCTGCTCGGCCCAACCCACGGCGGGCGAGTCAAATGGATGGTGATCTTCGGTGGCCGAGGCGATAGCGCGCCCGCTTGCGTCAATGATTACGACGCGCGTACCCCCGGTCCCGACATCGATTCCCATGACCGTCGCATTCATTTTGCGTGTAGCTCGCCGACGCGAACGTTGTCGAATGAAATGTAGAAATCGATTTCGCTATTGCGGATCAGGCGATCGTAGGAGAGAACCGGAACGTGCTGCCGTTTGGCGCTATTGACGATCGAGGCAGCGATGTCGCCGTTGTGCGGAACCACAACGAGCACGTCTACGCCATCGGTCAAGAGATCTTCGGCTTGTTGCACCTGCGTCGCGTCGTTGCCTTCCGCAGATTGCACCAGCACGTCGGCGCCGAGTGTGTTGGCTTCGGCCACGAATGCATCGCGATCGTGCTGCCAGCGCTCCAGTTGGAGGGAGTCCATTGAAAAGCCGATCGTTATCCGCTGATGACCACTCGTGCTGCGGCTGTTGCCGCATCCGGTCGCGCCAACGAGGCACACCACCAACGCGCCGATGCCCAGCGCTCCTGCCATCAATCTCATCGATCGATCCCCAGCGGCCCCACCGCAACGCCTAGCCCATTACGAAACCGAAAATTGCTCAACGTGTACGTTAACGGCGGTGGTAGAGTACCACGCGAAAATCGGATTGCAACTGCCGACAATTCGGGAGGCGCAACGTGAAACGTGTCTTTACTTTCGGCGAACATGCCTGGCGCCCGGGAGTGATTCTGCTCGCATACGCGGCGCTCTGCTTTGGCGCCCGTGCGCAGACCACATTGCCCTATCAGGATCCGAAAGTGCCGGTCGAGCAGCGCGTGGCCGATTTGATGTCGCGCATGACGCTGCAAGAAAAAATCGCGCAGCTCGTGGGCACCTGGCAAACGGGCCTCCCCGCCAATTCACCCCAGAGATTTGTTGACGCTAACGGCGACTTCGATCCTGCGCTCGCTGCCGTGGCGCTGAAGAACGGTCTGGGCGAAATGACGCGCCCAAGTGCGAACCGCGGGCCGCGTCAGGAAGCACTGTTCACTAACGAAGTCCAAAAATGGCTGCGTGAACACAACCGCCTAGGAATTCCGGTAATTTTTCACGAGGAGTGCCTGCATGGCGACGTGGCGCCGGACGGCACTTCCTATCCGCAGGCCATCGCACTCGCGTCCACCTGGGACCCGGCGCTGGTGAAAGACGTATTCACGGCGACGGCCGCGGAGGTGAGGGCTCGCGGAGCGGAGCAATGCCTTGCGCCGGTGCTCGGGTTGGCGCGCGATCCGCGGTGGGGGCGAACCGAGGAGACCTACGGCGAAGATCCTTATCTTGTGTCGCGCATCGGCGTCGCAGCGATTGAAGGATTTCAGGGACCCGGACCATTTATCGACAAAGAGCACGTGATCGCCACGGCCAAGCATTTCGCCGTCCATAGCCAGCCCGAAGGTGGGACGAACGTCGCGCCCGGCAATTATTCCGAGCGCACCATCCGCGAATATTTTTTCAAGCCGTTCAAGGCTGCCGTTCAGGAAGCGGGAGTGGGCGCGGTAATGGCATCGTACAACGAAATTGACGGCATCCCCGCGCACAGCGACACGGAGTTGCTCACTGGAACGCTTCGGCAGAGATGGGGATTCCCCGGAATCGTGGTGTCGGACTACTTCGGCATTCCGCAACTGCGAACGATACACCACGTGGTGGCCACGGACGCCGACGCGGCGAAGATGGCACTCGAAGCCGGCGTGGATGTGGAGCTTCCATCCGCGGACGCATTCACACATCTCAAGGATCTCGTTGACAGCGGGCAGGTTTCTGAAACTTATATCGACCGAGCCGTGGCGCGCGTACTGCGGATGAAATTCCTTACCGGCCTTTTCGATGATCCCTACGTCGATCCCGATTCTGCTGTAGAAATCACCAATGATTCCGCACACCGCGAACTGGCACGCAAAGCCGCCGACGAAGCACTCACGCTGCTCAAGAACGACGGCAACCTGCTTCCCCTGGATCTTTCCAAATATAAGCGGATCGCCGTGATCGGCCCGAACGCCGCCGACGTTCACTTGGGCGAGTACAGCGGCGAACCGACGCAGAGCGTCAGCATTCTTCAGGGCATTCAAAACAAAGTCGGCACGCGCGCGAAAGTGCTTTATTCGCTCGGCTGCAAGATCACGGAAACGCCGGCCGTTTGGGACGCTAACGAAGTAGTGCTGGGCGACCCGGTTCTGAACGCGCAGCGAATCAGGGCGGCGGTAAAGGTTGCGCAGCAAGCCGACGTAGTCATTCTCGCGCTTGGCGGCAACGAGCAAACATCGCGCGAAGCGTGGGCTCCCAATCATTTGGGCGATCGCGACAGCCTGAATTTGCTCGGGAACCAGGATGATCTGGTGCGCGCGATACTCGCCACCGGAAAACCCGTGGTGGCTGTCCTGATACATGGGCGGCCGCTGGCGATCAACTACGTCGCCGAACATGTGCCGGCAATTCTGGACGGTTGGTATGTCGGAGAGGAAGGAGGCACTGCGGTCGCGGACGTGCTGTTCGGCGATTACAATCCGGGCGGCCATTTGCCGATCACCGTCCCGCGCTCGGTTGGCCAATTGCCGGATTATTATTATCAGAAGCCTTCGGCGAAGCGCGGCTTCGTGGACGGCAGCGTCACACCTCTGTTCCCATTCGGCTGGGGGCTCAGCTATTCAACTTTCAAGTACTCGAATCTTCGCCTTGCGCCCGCAACTATCGGCACACAGGGAGAAACAACGGTATCCGTAGATATCACCAATACAAGCCAGATACGAGGAGACGAAGTCGTCCAGCTCTACATTCGCGACGAAGTTAGCTCCGTGACGCGGCCGGTCGAAGAGCTTCGCGGATTCCAGCGCGTCTCGCTCGATCCCGGCGCAACCAAAACCGTTCAGTTCAAACTGGGATTCAAAGAGCTGTGCTTCCTGAACCGCGATTGGCACTGGGTAGTCGAACCCGGCAATTTCAAGATCATGGTCGGAAGCAACTCCGTGGATCTGACTTCCACGGAACTGCAGGTTGTGGCGCCTTAACACGCAGTCTCCCGCGAAGTCGCGGTCGAAAAACGAGCTAGTGTCCACAAAACTTGGCCTTGATGCCAGCTCGGTGACTCGAAACGGAGTTCCATTCGAACGCCGAGGCGCCCTATGCCTGGAGACGCGGATTCGCCAGCGCACGCGAACCTTCCCTCGGTCGTCCTGCATGCGGAACAGTCGTTGCGCTCGCACACGACCTATCGATTCTCCGCTGTATAGGAAACGCGAGGCGCCTATCATCCGGCCTTTCGCATAGATTGCCTGTGGAGGCACTGGCTAAATTCGGGAAGGCTGGCATTCTTTTCCCGTTTTTCGGAGCCGCGGGCCGCGGACTGTTTTTGCAAATCATAAAGCGAGATTCAAAGGGTGCGCCGAGAGTTTTCCGATACACCCAATTTACTCCCCGAACATGAGCCACGATTAATGTCATGCGCTTGCGCTGGCTCGTTTTTTCGAATGCCCGCAGGGATGGCGTGTTGAATGCGCTGATCGTAGTGAAAACGTTCGAAACGCCAAGCTCGTAAGCCAACCGCATTAGAGCCGCATCCAACTGGATCTGAACGCCTCGCCCGCGCCAAGCTGGGTGCGTGAAGCTGCCGTGAAATATCGCCTCCCCTGGACCGAGGGCCCAAGCCGTGTCAAACGCAATTTCTAGCCCGGTCTCGAACGTCATCCACGAGTATCCAACCGGATCGCCGGAAGCGTAGGCGACCGCGACCGCATCTCCGCCTGCCAATCTCGACGCGACCACCGCCGCCGAAATTTCTCCCAGCGACGGAATTTCGCGGCTTAACCTTTCCAGGTGCGATGCTCCAGAATAAAACTTCACGTCAAACCCCGACGTCCAAGCGCGCGGCGGAGGTTCGACACGCTTTTCGAATACGTGGAGAACATGCCAGTACAGCAAAGGTGATAAGATTTCACGCACTGCTAACGCCGCAAATCCCAACAAGCCCCGCCATCGCAATTCCTCTGGGGCTTTTCTCAACTGCGCCAGAAATTCACTGCTCACGACAGCATGCCGAGCCATTTGGACCCCTGAGTTGGAGACAAGAGTGACTGCGGCGGCTCTGAAGCGGACAGGCTGGTTTGAAACTCGTTTCGGATAGCGATCCCAACGTCGTGGACTTGCCAAGTTCCAGCGCGGTCAAAACGTCGAAAGCAACCTTCACAATCGACTTCGCTTCCCGTCACACGCGGATACTCCGCTCCTGAAGAACCTCTCCCGCCTACTTGATTTGATGGTTTCTAGAGAGCAAACGTGACACACGGCGGACCAACGCGGACGAATACACAGTTAGTCATCTGGGAGCAAAGCGCGCATGCGGTACAGGTAGCTGCGGGCCAGCTGCGGAATCTCATGCGGCCGACAATCGGCGTTCCGCACGGCCGAATGACCTGCGTAAAGGGCGAGTACTGCGCTGTGGGACTCTGTTGTGTTTAGCGGATGGTGCAAAACCGACGGGGCTCGCGCCGCGTGCCGAGCCCCGAGCATTCGGTAAGTGAGATTTTAATCGTAGAGCGATCAGGCCGCGCTATTCGCGGCCGCTTGACCGTTGCGTTCCCGCAGTTTCCATGCGAGAAACGCCACTCCAAGCCCAACAAGCAATAGGCTAGCTGAACTCGGCTCAGGCGTTGCGACACCTTTGAACTCCACGCCACCATTCCCGAAAGGATCGCCGAACTGGCTAATCGAGAAGGAAGGGCCCTGGTCGGAAAACCCGTCAGTCAGGTCATTGATCAAAAAATACCAGTTTGAGCCGTTCGATTCGACTTCCCACGTGTATGTATCGCCGGATTTGTCCAGCGAGTTCAGTATCACGTTGAAATCTTGCCCGTAAAAATTGATCGGAATGTTGGGCGATGGGAACGTCACTAGCGGGTCGCTTGGCACACCCGCGCACGATGTGGAACACGTGAAACTTACGTCCGCGGCAGTATCCGCGTTAGCGCTTGGAGCTGAGAACCCAGTTATCAGAACTGCTAGAAATAGACCGACGATCCAAAGTGACTTTCGCACGTATCCCCCGCTGATGTGTAAACCACGATAAACTTTGCAATTCGCGCCAGAGCCAAGCACGTAAGTATCCAGAGCTCTGCCTGCTGATAATAATGGACTTGCGCAGAGGAGACTTACGGGATGTGCAACAGATTTCACATTTTGCGCAGCGCAGGACGCTCATCTCAATGTCTGGAATGCCCGGTGGTCCTTCGGTTCCGTCCTGCCGCCCGCCACTGCAGCTTAGCGGGCGCGCTCTCCGACCCGCAAGCCGGTGTGAATCGCGCCTCAAACTTATTAAAATATCTGGCGCTGTGCATGAGATTCGAAGAACCGGGAGTCAGTCAGTGACAGCCGATCGCCGCACGAAATAGTTGAGAGATGCAGGATTATTTCCCATTACCGCCCGATCTGCCGCGTCCGGTAGACGACGGTGGTGCCAATCATTTGGTCGGCATGAGAATGCCGGAAGTCTCGCTTCAGTCGACAAAGGGGCGAACCGTGAGACTTGCCGCCCTTCAGGCGCCGCGAACGGTCATTTACTGCTATCCGATGACAGGCGTGCCGGAAAAACCTCTGCCAGCCGGGTGGGATGAAATTCCGGGTGCTCGCGGATGCACGCCGCAGACTTGTGGTTTCCGCGATCTCCACGCGGAAATTATCGAACTCGGCGCGGAGATCTTCGGACTGAGCACGCAGACCTCCGGCTATCAGCGCGAAATGGCTGAGCGACTGAAAATCGGCTTTGAGATTGTCAGCGATGCGGAATACAAGCTCTGCGACGCACTGCATCTGCCAACGTTCGAGGCAGAGGGAATGCGCCTTCTAAGACGACTGACTCTCATCGTGAGAGGCGGACGCATCCAGCATGTGTTCTACCCCGTGTTTCCGCCGGACAAGAACGCGCAACAAGTTCTGCGCTGGCTATTGTCTCACCCGCTGTCTGGGTATCTCTAAACGGAATTGAACATTCGACAGGGCCGGCCGCACCAACCTTATCCCCTGTCCGAAGTCTTTCACTTATGCAGATTAGTGCCACACACGCCGCGCCGTGTCCACGACCAGCTTCAGCTTTGCCCACTGGTCATCTTCTGAAAGCAAATTCCCCTCGGCTGTAGAGGCGAATCCGCACTGCGGGCTGATTGCCATACGTTCGAGCGGGAAAAATTTGCCGGCTTCCCTGATGCGCCGCACCACGTCCTCGGACTTTTCCAGCTGTGGTTTCTTCGAGGTTATCAGCCCCAGCACCACTACCTTGTCTTTTGGCACCAGGCGCAGCGGTTCGAAGGTTCCCGCGCGCTCGTCGTCATACTCCAGCAGAAATCGGTCCACTCGGAGCGAATTGAAGAGCTTTTCCGCAATCGCATCGTAGCCGCCTTGCGCATACCAGTGGCTGCGATTGTTTCCGCGGCACAGGTGAATTGCAACAGTCGCTCCTTCTCGCCGCGCGGCATCGAGGCACGCGTTGTCCGCGGCGATCGCTTCGTCAAGAGCTTCTTCGGCATCCTGATTCGTTTCCTCCTTGATCCAAGCTCTCCACTTCGGATCAAGGTAATAGCTGTATCGTGGCGCGTCCATTTGAATGTACTTCACGCCTTCGGCTGCCAGCTGCGCCACGTCCTGCTTCATAATTTCGACGATGTCCCATAGCAACGCCGAATGATCCCGATACACTTTGTCCGTCACTCCGCGCTTAAAGGCGATGGCCGGAAACTGCGTCGGGCTAGGCAACAGGATCTTGATATCCCCTGGGCTGTGCAACTTGAGGAAAGGTAGTTCGCGTTCCGTCAACGGGTGCATCCGCTTCAGCTTTCGGTTTACCACTCCCGTCACGGAGGCCACCTTTGCTTTTTCCTGCGCCGCGTCCCAATCGCGCGCGATCGAATCCTCAGGGTCGAAGCCGTCGACTGCATCCGTCAATTCGCTCATGAAATTTCGGCGTCGCAATTCGCCATCGGTAAAGATCTGGAAGCCCAATTCTTTCTGTTTACCCAGCGCCTTCAAAATGTACTGATCCTCCATGGCTCGCAGGCGGCTCGCATTAGTTCCATTCACTCGCGCCGCCAGCAAGTCGGCTGGCCGCAAAAGACTCCCCACATGGTCTGCTCGATATTGGACTGGCATCCTACCGCTCTCCTCTTTGCCTGAACTGGACGCAACTGCGATTAGATCTGATGCACAGAATTCGCACTCAAAAAAACTCAATCAGTATACCGTGGTTTCTTGGATGCGCTCACTCGGCTGCACCATGCGCGGGTCACGCTTAGCGATTTCTTCCTCCCAGAACCCCGCTAGGAGGAATACGACGCCAAGAATACTTGATCAGGGTCCATTCGGAATGTCATCGTGTAGTGTACCGGTCGCCGAGAATTCGGTGATTTTCCCGAATCGGAGTCGGAGAGATGCTGAAATGACGTCCCGCGCCAACAGATCGTTGCCAAAACGAGTTCTACGATCAATGTGGCGGCCGTCGCGGGCCGCTGCTGGTCGTCGAGTTTTTGGGACGCGCCACCTTCCGCTTCCGATCGCCATCGCTATCGTGCTGATCTCGCTGCCGCTCATGAGCGGTGCGGCTTCGCCCGACTCGCAAACGGATCTCAAGCCTCACCGCATCACCGTGAAATTCAATTATGACTTTACCGCCATGCATGCGTGCCCGGTCAAAAACACGGCCCCGTGCGTGAAAGAATTCAACGTCTACAACATTATGGATAACGGAAAGCGAATTCTTCTTTTCACTATCCCCGCGCCGACGGGCGCTAAGCATTGGGTGCGAGGCATCGGCGGCACGAGCAAGCCGCTCGTATTCGCGCCTGGCCAGCATATGATCGCGGTGACGGCAGTTGCGAACAACGGCACGGAATCGAAGCATCGTGCCTGCACGGTGATGGTCAACATCAACTGATTCGCTTCAATGCGAGATTGAGGCACTGACTGCGGAGGTATGTTCCCGATGCAAGAAAACGGATTGATCGGCAGTTGGAAACTTCGGGCGGCGTCGAGCATGCATGCAACGGGAGAGCGGGACGAAACTCCCTATGGAGTGGGGCCTACGGGATTTCTCACGTATGGTCAGGACGGCACAATGACTGCCCTAATCAGCTACGGCGGACGCAAGCCACTTTCCCCAGCGGCTTCGCCAGCGGAACAAGCCGAGGCTTTCAAAACCTTCTTTGCTTATGCGGGACGCTACACTTTGGCCGGAAATCAAGTGACCCATCACGTTGAAATCTCCTCGATTCAGAACTACGTGGACAGAGATCTCGTTCGCACAGTTAGGTTCGAGGGCGATTGCATCGTCCTGGTCACGCCACCTTCACTCGTAAATGGAAAGATCCAGACTGTCGAGCTGACGTGGCAACGCCTCCGTCTTGTTCCTGATTAAGTATCCCCTGGGAGCGCCGGCTCATAGCACGACGGAAAGACTCTTGAGCCCTCTGAAACCAAATGTAGGCGCCCATTCCGGCGGTCGACCGGTAAGCTTCATCTTTGGAAAGCGCTGTACCAGGTTCAGCAGCGCCACCTGCCCTTCCATTCGCGCCAGCAAGCTTCCGATGCAAAAATGCGGGCCCGCACTGAACGCCAGGTGTTCGTTTTTCAATCTCCTCAAATTCAGCCGATCAGGATCGTCGAATTGCTTCGGATCCCGGTTGGCGGCGCCCAGCATGCAGAGAATAGACCAATTCTTCGGCACCCGCTGTCCGCAGATGTCCATGCTCTCTTTCAGGACTCGGGATGTGAACTGCACCGGGCTTTCGTACCGTAAAATTTCCTCCACAGCTGATCGAATGATCTCCGGATGCTCCCGAAGGTCCGCCGCCTGTTCGGGATTTCGCAGTAAGGTAAACATTCCGTTGCCGATCAGATTTCGAGTGGTCTCGTGCCCGGCAAAGAGCAACGCGGAGCACTGGGCGAAAAGTTCGTCTTCGGTCAGGACTTCTCCTTGTTCCTCGATATTGATCAGAAGACTGATCAAGTCATTGCCCTTGCTGCGCCTCTTTTCCTCCACCGTCCTTCGGAAAAAATCTTTCAACTGTATTAGGGCGTCTTGTGCGGCTTGCGCCTGTTGAACGTTGGGCGTCGGGGTGCCCCGAAAGCCTGCGACCGCTCGGGACAACCCCACAAGCATGTCATTCAGTTCCTGAGGTATCCCAAGCAGCTCCAGGATAATCCGCACTGGCAGGGGGTTTGCGAACTCGCTCATGAGATCGATTTCCGATCCGTTGCGCAGTGGACTCAGCATTCGGTCCACAATCGACTCGACCTGCGGGCGCAGTTGTTCGATCAAGTTTGGAGCGAATCCTTTGTTGAGGAGCTTTCGCAGGCGTGTGTGTTCCGGCGGATCCATGAAGATCATCCACAGGCTAAACAGGTGCGCGAGTTCCTTGAACTCGGACTGCCGATCGAGCGGCAACGGCAAAATCAGCTTGTGCGCGCGTTTTGCCGATAGCCTTGGATCCTTTGCCGCCGCGGAGCACTCCGCATGGCTGAAAATTGACCATGCAGCTGCCCCATTGCCTCCGACATCGAGGTAGTGCAACGGACCCTCGGCGTGCAGACGCGCGTAGGCCGGGTATGGATTCTGCAGAACTTCAGGTGTAAAAAGAACTTTTGTGTCCTGTGGAATGACGTTTGCCAACTTGAACTCCTGGCAGATCACGATCAGCTAAGCAGGAAGCTGCAAAATCCTGCGGGTGAGTTTACCATAGCTGCGATCACGGTTATCGCCGGAAGACTTGCACTTAAGGGGAGCTATGCCAACAGGCTTGGAAGGGAAAATTGCGCTTGTGACCGGTGGCACGTCGGGCATCGGCCGCGACACAGCGGTGCTATTTGCGCATGCCGGCGCCAAAGTGGTGATTGCGGGCCGTCGCGAACAAGAAGGCAATAAAACCGTCGAATCGATTCGCACCGCTGGAAGTGATGGCCTGTTCGTAAAAACGGATGTTTCGAAAGCCTCCGATGTCCAAGATCTCATTCGCAAAACGGTTGAAAGGTTTGGGCGACTGGATGTGGCCTTCAATAACGCCGGAATCGAGGGCGTTTGGACACCCATCGCCAGGCAGTCTGAAGAGGACTGGGACCGTACGATCACGGTCAATCTTAAGGGTACCTGGCTCAGCCTGAAATACGAGATTCAGCAAATGCTCAAGCAGAAGTCAGGTGGGGCAATTGTGAATATGGCTTCGATTATGGGTATGATCGGTTCCGCAGGAGCGGCCGCGTATGGCGCCAGCAAACACGGCGTCATCGGGCTAACTAAGGCCGCCGCGCTCGAAACCGCCCGAAACGGAATTCGGATCAATGCCGTGTGCCCCGGGACGGTGGAGACTTCGATGTCTGACCGCCTATTCGGGCTTCCGGAGATTCACAAATATGTTCTCGGTCTGCACCCGCTCGGTCGGTTTGGCAAACCCACGGAAGTCGCTGAAGCCGTGGTATGGATGTGCTCGGACCGTGCATCCTTCATGACTGGTCAAGCTTTGGTTCTGGACGGCGGTTTTCTGGCAGGCCCGAATTCTCCGGTATAGTGAGCCCACGCCGGCGGGCAAAGCGTGACAAGGCGCGCCTGGATACCAGACTACTTCGTTGGCAAACCATCGCTGGTTCGAAAAGCGGGAATCACTCGACCGCCCTGTTGCAGCACCATCTCGACGGCATTGCCGCGAGGTCCGTTTACAAAGCTGATCTGCGAATCGATTCCCTTGACGAAAAAGCGTGTCTCCGATTCGGGGAGCAGCTCAACAGCGCTTCTTCCGGCGCCCTGAATCATCAGGCGGCCGCCCTCAGCAAAAACGCGCAAAGGCATTTGGCGCGCCAACAGGTACGTGCCCGCATAGGATGCATAAACGGCCGTGTCAATTTTCGCGAGACGGCGCGTCGACGGGATGTCGTAATGCTTGCCGAACACAATCGCGGCTAAGTCGTGGCTAATGGTCGCGGCATCAACTCCACCGCCGTTGCTCAAAACAATGATGCAGGTGCGGCTTTGGGGAAATCTTCGAATTGACGCAGAGACGTAGTCTAGCCCGCTCCCTTGCGTTTCTGCGTAGCGATCAAACTCGTTCAGAATCGTCCACCCAAAACCCTGACCGTCAATCTGGGGCTGAAACATTTCATTCGCGAGTGATTCGGGAATAAGCGCGCCTGAGTAAAATGAGCGGTCCCATCGGAACAGGTCCTCCGCCGTCGAGTACATTCTTCCTTCGACGTACCGGGAAGACTCCACCCGATCATCCGGCGTGATCGTTAGTGAACCATTCTTTTGATACCGCGAATTGCGTTCTGCGAAGCCCGTTCCGTCCATTCCCAGCGGCGTGAATATGTGCCGCTGCAAATACTGCTGGTAGGGTTCGTGGGATACATTTTCGATCACTTCGTCCAGGACGGCATAACCAGAATCGCCGCTTCGAAAATGCTCGCCCGCGGTGCCTTCCATCGGAAGAGTACGCAAGAGATTCACGACGCTGAAGATATTTGTAGCGGACTTGAGTCGCGGACGATTCATCAACGGAAGTTCTGGAATGCCGTCGGTCTGGGTCAAGAGGTCGCGCACGGTGATTGGCTGCCAGACAGCCGGACAATCCGGAATGTACCGGCAAACCGAATCTCGGAGACTCAGCTTTTTTTCGGCCTGGAGCTGCAAAACGGACACGGCCGTAAATTGCTTGGCGATGGAACCGACAGCGTATCGATCGGCTTGCGCGCAGGGACGGATGGCGCTTCCATACCGAACGCACTCCAATATCCCATCTTTGTTGGCGATGAGAATCGAACCGGCGAAATCATTGACGCGCACCTGCGCGCTCATATATTCGCCAATTTCGCGATGTATCCCGTCACCGAATGCGGGAAGAACGGCGCACAGGAGCAATCCACATAACAGAAGGGGAGCACAACGAATCATTCGCGTTGTAAAATAATTCACGCTCCTCAGCTCAAGAGACACGGAACGTCGAAAGTGCTTATCACTGAGCCGCGATCTCGATGGCGCTGACCTTGGGCTTGTCGGCTGACCCCGGCGTGAACTGGATGGTGATCGTGTTGTTCGTCACCGTCACCGGAAACGTCTTGTCAATCGCCGTATCCGGCGCCCCCGCCGCAGCCA
>Ga0335075_10000755_pt1 | contig 54781 bp, 47 predicted proteins | sample Lox_Sample_24_FD_206723 | JGI IMG/M metagenome (GOLD analysis project Ga0335075, IMG submission 206723) | Soil microbial communities from Loxahatchee National Wildlife Refuge, Florida, United States - Lox_Sample_2.4 | ecosystem: Environmental > Terrestrial > Soil > Wetlands | place: USA... | reverse complement strand
CGCTCTGCGTAGTCACGTCTGTCATCTGATGTCTCCTCCATCACGGAAGTTACACCTTTGAAATTACAGTCCCACAGGCCCTCCTGCGTGGGACTATGAATCCTCAGATTCTGACCTTGGGGAGGCGGGCGAGATGGACCCGATCACGCTGATCGTGACCGCACTCGCCGCGGGGGCGGCGTCGGCGATGCAAGATGATGCGAAGGCGGTGGTGAAGACCGCGTTCGCGCGGCTTCGGCACCTGGTGAGGAAGCGGTTCACCAGCCCGGACAACGGGGAGTTCATGCTGGACAAGCACGCGGCCGCTCCGGACATCTGGCAGGCACCGCTCAAGCAGGAGCTTGAGCAGTCGGGAGCGGCGGGCGACCCCGAGCTGGTCGACGCGGCGCAGCAGCTTATGAAGCTCCTCGACCCGCAGGGCACGGCGGCAGGCAAGTACGCCGTCACCATCGGCAACTCGACGGGTGGGCAGGTCGGCGGCCGCAACTCGCAGGTCAACCACTTCGGCTCGATGATCGCCGGCCGCGACAACTACCAGGCGGACCGGGACATGACCGTCTACCGCCACGACGCCTGAGGCCTTGAAACTAGATCACAGTTCTATTAGCGTGACTGAGAGGCTGCCCTACGCCACGAGGTGACGATGATGCCGGAAGCCAGCACCGAGCCCACCCCGATGCCCGGCGCCTGGGCCCTGGCCACGCAGCGGCCAGGCAGGACCGCGCTCATCGGGCCGGACGGGCAGCGGGTGACGTTCGGCGAGCTGGGAGAGCGGGTCAGCCAGCTGACCCGCGCGCTGCTCGAGCTCGGCCTGGCCCACGGGGACACGGTCGCCTCGATCCAGCACAACGGGGTCGGCCACTTCGAGGTGATGCTGGCCGCCACCCAGGCGGGCCTTTACGCCGTGCCGGTCAGCACGCACCTGACGCCGCCCGAGGCCAGCTACATCATCAAGGACTGCGGCGCGAGGGTCGTCATCGCCTCCCATGACCTGGCCGCCCGGCTCCGGCCGGCTGCCGCCGACCTGCCGGAGCACCTGGTCACTGTGGGCGGCCCGGTCACCGGCTGGACGGACTACGACGCGCTGCTGGCGGCGGGCGCACAGCTGCTGGCGGCGGGCGGCCCGGTCGCAGCGCGCACCGCCGGGGCCGCCATGCTGTACACCTCGGGCACGTCGGGCCGGCCCAAGGGCGTGCAGCGCGCGCTGTGGGCGGTCAGCCCGGAGATCGCGGTCAGTGGCATGCTGCCGTTCCTGCAACGGTTCGGCTTCAGCCCCGGCCGGGGCGTGCACCTGGTGTGCGCGCCGCTGTATCACTCCGCCCCGATGACCTTCTCGCTGAACCTGCTGCACCTGGGGCACGCGGTAGTGATCCTCGAGAAGTTCGACGCGCAGGCCGTGCTCGGCGCCATCGCCGCGCACCGGGTGACCAGCACCCACCTGGTGCCCACCCACGTGCACCGGCTGCTCGCGCTGCCGCCGGCCACGCGAGCCGCCCACGACACCTCCAGCCTGGAGATCGTGCTGGTCGCCGGGGCGCCGTTCCCTGTGCACGAGAAGAAGGCGCTGCTCGACTGGCTCGGCCCGGTGGTCTGGGAGTACCTGGCCGCGACCGAGGGCGTCTCGAGCGTCGTCAGCCCGCAGGAGGCCAGCGCGCGTCCCGGGACCGTCGGGCGGCCCGCGCCGGGCATGGTGCTGCTGCTCGACGACGACGGCGGCGAGGTCCCGCCGGGAGAGGCGGGGACGATCTGGTTCCAGACCGGCCTGGCCCGCTTTGAGTACCACGGTGACCCGGACAAGACGGCGAAGTCGGTCCGCGCGGACGGGTTCGCCACCGTGGGCGACATCGGCCGCCTGGACGCCGACGGCTACCTGTACCTGCTCGACCGGCGCAGCGACCTGATCATCTCCGGCGGCGTCAACGTCTACCCGGCTGAGGTCGAGCAGTGGCTGCTGACCCATGACGCGGTCGCCGACGCCGCCGTGATCGGGCTGCCCGATCCTGACTGGGGGGTTGTCGTCACGGCGGTCGTCGAGTTGCACGACGGCGTCGCGGCGCCGGCCGAGCTTGACCGGGGCGAACGGGGCAAGAGCGAGCTCGAGCGGAGCCTCGATGAGCACTGCCGGGCGGGCCTGGCCGGCCCCAAGTGCCCGCGCCGGTATGAGTTCCGCGCCGCGCTGCCGCGCACCCCTACCGGCAAGCTGCTGCGCCGCGCGCTGCGCGACGAGCTGGCGTCGCCGCGCTAGCGGACGAGCGGGTCGCGCGGCAGGCCCAAGATCCGCTCGGCGATCACGTTCTTGCCGATCTCGGTGGTCCCGCCGGCGATCGTCATCGACCGGACGAGCAGGTAGCTGGTGGCCGGCCTCGGCTCGCTGCCGTCGACGCCCGCCGGGCCGAGCACCCGCATGGCCAGCTCGGAGGCGCGCTGCAGGTGCTGGGACGTGATCACCTTGGTCACCGCCCCCTCCGGCCCGGGCTCAGCACCTGACACCGCCCGGGCCACCTGGCGCAACCGGATCGCGGCCAGGGCCATCTCGTCGGCCAGCAGCCGCCCGGCCTCCCGCCACAGCCCGGTGTCGTCGGGGGCGTACCTCGACAGCAGGGGCAGCACCTCGAACGCGGCCCCCGCCATCAGCCCGCCGCCGATGGATACCCGCTCGTTGCCGAGCGTCGTGCGGGCGACGCCCCAGCCGCCGTTGACCGGGCCGACGACATCGGCGTCAGGGACGAAGACGTCGTCGAAGAACACCTCGTTGAACAGGGCGTCGCCGGTTAGCTCGCGCAGCGGGCGAACGTCGACGCCCGGTGCCTTCATGTCGATCACCATCGTGGTGATGCCCTTGTGCTTGGCGGCGTCCGGGTCGGTCCGCACGGTGGCCAGCCCGCGGTTGCAGTACTGGGCGCCGCTGGTCCACACCTTCTGGCCGGTCACCCGCCAGCCGCCGTCGACCTTCGTCGCCTTGGTCTGCACGCCCGCCGCGTCGGACCCGGCGCCGGGCTCGCTGAACAGCTGGCACCAGGTCAGCTCGCCCTCCAGGCTCGGCCAGATCCACCGCTTGAGCTGCTCGTCCGTGCCGTGCGAGGTGATCGTCAAGACGATCCACTCACCGATGCCCATGCTCGGCCGGGCCAGCCCGGCCAGCTCCTCCTCGATGACCAGCTGCTCTACCGGCGAGGCGGCCCGGCCCCACGGCGGCGGCCAGTGCGGCACCAGGTAACGGGACCGCGCCCAGAGCCGACGGCGGCCGGCGGCCGGGGCGGCCTGCACGGCGGCACGGAACTCACGGGCAGCCGGGCGGAACTCCGCCGCCTGCGCGGGCAGGTCAACCGCGCGGTCGAGCCGGACGCCCGCCGCGACCAGCCGGGCCACGTCGTCGTGCGCTGAGGCCTGCGGGCCGAACATCGCCAGCAGGGTCAGCGCCCGCCGCAGGTACAGGTGGGCGTCGTGCTCCCAGGTGAAGCCGATGCCGCCGTGCACCTGGATGCTGCGCTGCGCGTTGAGCTGGAACCCGGTCAGCGCGATGCCCGCCGCGACGGCCGCGCCGAGCTCCGCCCGCTGGTCCAGCGCATGGTCGGCCGCTCGCGCCGCGTCCCAGGCCGCGGCCGTCGCCAGCTGCGACTCCGCCAGCATGTCGGCGAGCAGGTGCTTCACCGCCTGGAATGAGCCGATCGTGCGGCCGAACTGCTCGCGTACCCGGGCGTAGCCGGTGGCCATCTCGAGCGCCGCGCGGGCGCCGCCGGCGGCACTGGCCGCCGCCAGGACCCGGGCGATCGTCTGCGCCGTGACGGCTGCGCCGGGGACGAGGGTCAGCGGGGCGGCGGACAACTCGAACGCGGACAGCCCCATGCCGGGGTCGAGGCCCGCCAGCGGCCTGCGCAGCACGCCGCCGTCGGCCGCCTCGTCCGCCGTGACGACCAGCAGGTCAGCGCCATGGGCGAGGATGAGGTGGCTGGCCCACGCCCCGCCGAGGACCCGGGGCACCGTCCCGGCGACGGTGGCCCGGGCCGGCTCGCCAGCGATGGGTGTCCCTGTGATCACGGTCAGCCCGTCCGCCACCCCGTAGGCCAGGACCGACGTGCCCGCGGCGGCGCCAGGCAGCAGCTCCTGCCGTAGCTTGTCATCGCCGGCCGCGGCGACGATCGCCGAGCCGATCACCGCCGCGAGGAACGCCCCGGGGGCGACGGCCGCGCCCAGCTCGTCAAGGACGACCGCCAGCTCGGCCAGGCCGAAGCCGGAACCGCCCGCCTCGGCGGGCAGGTGCAGCCCGGGCCAGCCGAGGCCGGCCATCGCGGTGAGCGCGCTGTCCCGGCCGGAGGGCGATGTGGTGAACGCGGCCCGCGCCCGTCGGGTCAGGTCGTTCTTGCTGGCGAAGTCACGCACGACCCGCCCGAGCTCACGGTGCTCTTCTGCGATGGCCAGCGACATGCGGGCTCCTTTGCCAGCAGCAGTTGCGATATGTCCCGGTTCTATCAGCGGCTAGCCGGCAGTGGCTAGCGTTCCCTCTCCTCGCTCAAGCTCCTGCTTGAGCAGCTTGCCCGTCGGCGTGCAGGGCAGCCAATCGCGGAACTCGACCGCCACGGCCACCGCAGGCGGGACCACTGCCCCGGCGACGACAGGGGGCCGGGCGGTGAAGCCTGGGCAGGGCCCGTTCTGGCTGGCGGGGTCATCGGTGGTCAGGCGGGACGGCGGGTGGCGAGGAACAGGCCGTTGTCGCGCATGACCGCCTGGCACTGCGCGGGCGTGTAGTCGAAGTTCCGCAGGTCCTTGATGTAGGAGGCGGGGTCGGCCAGGCCCTCGACGTGCGGGTAGTCCGAGCCCATCACGATGTGGTCCGCGCCGACCAGGTCAAGCAGGGCGGCGAGGTCGTCCTCGTAGAACGGTGACACCCACACGTGCCGCCTGAACGTCTCGCGGGGGTCCTCGGGGTAGAGCTGCGGGACCTGGCCGTAGGACTTGGCCAGCTTCTCGGCCAGGTGGAACGCCCAGGCCGAGCCCACCTCGATGGAGGCGACCCGCAGGTTGGGGAACCGGTGGAACAGCCCGCGCGACAGCAGGCTGGCCATGGTGTCCTGCATCGGGTCATAGGAGGCGATGCCGCGGAACGCGGTCGCGCGGAAGGCTTCGGTGAAGTCGCTCTCGCCCCAGTCGGCGAGGTACTTCGTGTAGGCCGTCTCGCCTCCGTGGTAGCAGACGGTGATGCCCGCCTCGTTCGCCAGCCGCCAGAACGGGTCGAACATCTCGTCGGCGGGGGACCGCATGCCGAGGGGAGTGGTCACCGGGCCGCCGACCATGACCACGAAGCGCGCGTCGCGCTCCAGCGCCCACTCCAGCTCGCGGGCGGCGCCGGCTGGGCTGGCCAGCGTGATGTAGGGGGCGGCGAAGATGCGGTTCTTGTAGGCGAAGCCCCAGTCCAGCGCCAGCCACCGGTTGAAGGCCCGGAACGCCGCCCGCAGCGCGGGCAGGTCATGCGCGAGGGCCTGCTCCATGCCGACGCCCAGGGTCGGCAGCAGGATGCAGCCCTCCATGCCCTGGGCGTCCATCAGTGCGAGCCGTGCGTCGCGGTCCCTGTACTCCGGGCGGATCGGCTCAAGCTCACCGAACAAGACCCTGGGGTCCGCGCCCCGGGGGTTGCGCCCGCGGAAGTACTCGTCCATGACCCCGGGGGCGGCGACCGGGTCGAAGGTCGGGTTGGGGATGAACTTGTTCACCTTGCCGCCGACCAGCAGCCGCGTCTTGCCGTCGACCCGGGCCCACTGCATCGCTCGCTTGCGGTAGGCCGGCTCCAGGTGCCGGGTGAACGCGTCGGTCGCCTCGTAGTAGTGGTTATCGCAGTCAAAGAACCGGAACGCCAGCTGCGTGCTGCCCATGGACAAAAGGTTAGAACCGAATTCTCGTTTCTTCAAGGGACGTGAGCCGGTCCGCGGTCCCCTCGGCGGACGCGCGGGAGACGGCCAGTTGCTAGACTGGAATCGCGTTCTGATTCCAGATTCCAGCCTTCTGCGCAGCAGGGGAGGACGCGCGTGCAGCAGATTGCCGGGCCGCCGGCCCCCGAGACGCTGCGGGCTGACCAGCTGGCCCGCCGCCAGCGCATCGTCCGCGCGGCGCTCAAGGCCCTGGCCGGCAGCGACCACGAGCAGGTCAAGATCTCCGAGGTGGCACGGGACTCCGGGGTCGCGCTTGGCACGCTGTACCGCTACTTCGCCTCCAAGGAGCACCTGCTGGCGGCGGTGTTCGTGGAATGGCACGGCGCGCTCAAGAAGAAGCTGGAGAAGGAGCCACTGCAAGGGCAGGCGGAGGCGGACCGGCTGCGCGACATCTTCCACCGGATGATCCGGGCGTTCCAGCTGCAGCCCCAGTTCTACCGGGTCATGATGATGCTGACCGCGACGACGGACGCGTACGCCGCCGACGTGTACCAGGCCCTGGCCGCGCAGGCCCGCGACACCACGGCGATGGCCTTCTGCGGCCCGCTCGACGCCGACCGCGCCGCGATCCTGGCCACGCTCAACGCCGTCCTCGACGAGGGCCTGCGGTCCTGGGTGATGGGCCGCAAGACGATCGCGGACGTCTACGCCGACATCGACAACGCGATCCGGCTGATCTACGAGTTCTCCGCCGGCCAGGACTGACGGCGGGGACCCAGTCGCGCTCGCTGGGCCTGTTCACGCGGCGCATCGTGGATTAGAGTTAGGTTCTAGCTCAGTTTCGGCCGTGATCGTTGAAGGGTGCGCGATGACGATCGCCCTGACCAGCGACCAGCGGGATCTCGCGGAGGCGGTTGCCCGCTTCACCGCGCGGCAAGACGGCGCGAGCCCGGCGACGGCTGGCCCGTACCACGCTCGGCAGCGAGCGGGTCAACATCGCCACCGGCAACGGCCAGCGGAGGCCAGCGTGCTCAAGGTCATCTCCGCGGCCAACCTCACCGACCTGCGCCGCGCGGTCCTTGACTGGCACTCCGGCGCGGCGGCCATGCTTTCCTGGCCGGCCCACGACTACCTTTCCGTCCCGCCGCAGCTGATCGGCGGCGGGACGGTGGAGATCCAGCTGAACGTCATCGGCGAGCAGGTCCTCGGCCTGCCCCGCCAGCGCCTGTCTTCTTTTTGACCAGAACGGGCGCGCTGCGCGCGCCAGGGGAAGGAGTCGCACCCATGGGCATGCCGGCTGGCATCGCGATCGTGGACACCATGATCAGCTTCCCTTCTGAAGCCGACAGCTACGGGTTCATCCGCAGGCAAACCAAGGACCAGGGCTCCAAGGACATGCGCTTCCCGGTGGAGTACATGTTCAAGGACGTCCCCCACGACCTGCCGACGAGCGACCCGGTCTCGGTCACCCTGCGGGAGATGGACCGGTACGGGATCGAGGTCGGGCTGATCGGGGTGGGCGATGACACCACGCGGCGGGCGCTGAAGCTGCACCCGGATCGTTTTGTCCCTTCGGGCACTATCAGCGACCCGAACGACGTCTCAGGCACGGTGCGCCAGATGCGCCGGGAGCACGAGGAGTTCGGCATCCGCGCGGTCGGTGCGTTCCCCGCAGGGACGTTCCCGCAGGTCGCCATCGACGACCCGAAGATGTATCCGGTCTACCAGACATGCGTCGACCTGGACATCCCCATCTTCTGCTGCGCCGGCGTCCCCGGTCCGCGGCTGAAGTTCGCGCCGCAGGAGGTTGCCCGGATCGACACGGTGATGTACGACTTCCCTGAGCTGGTCTTCGTGACCCGGCACGGCTGCGAGCCGTGGGAGCAACTGGCGGCCAGGCTCATGCTCAAGTGGCCCAACCTCTACTACTCGACCTCGGCCTTCGCCCCGAAGTACTACCCCAAGGCGATCATCGACTACGCCAACACCCGCGGCGCGGACAAGATCGTCTACGGCGGCTACTTCCCCATGGGCCTGACCCTGGAGCGCATCTTCACCGACATGCCGCACGTGCCGTTCAAGGACCACGTGTGGCCGAAGTTCCTGTCAGGAAATGCCCGCCGCCTGCTGAGGATCGGCAGCTAGCGGCGAGCGAATAAGGAGGAGCCCATGCGGCTTGACTCGATAGCGGCGATCGTGACCGGCGGGGCGTCAGGACTTGGCGCCGCCACCGCGCGCGAGCTGGCCAGGCGCGGTGCCCGGGTGGTCGTGGCAGACATCGCCGACGACAAGGGCAAGGCGGTTGCCAGCGAGATCGGCGGCGCGTTCGCGCACGTGGACGTGACCCAGACGGCCGACATCGTCGCCGCCGCCGAGCTAGCCAAGACGCTCGGCCCGGTCCGCGCGCTCGTCAACTGCGCCGGGATTGGCTGGGCGTCAAGGACGATCGGCAAGGGTGGCTACGAGACGGCGCACGACCTGGGCGCGTTCCGCCGGGTAGTCGAGGTCAACGCGATCGGCACGTTCGACGCCATCAGGATCGTCGCCACCGCGATGGCCCAGACCGAGCCGCTGGCCGACGGGGAGCGGGGCGCGATCCTGAACACCGCCTCGGTCGCCGCCTTCGACGGGCAGATAGGGCAGGCCTCCTACTCCGCCTCCAAGGGGGCCATCGTCGGCATGACCCTGCCGATAGCCCGTGACCTGGCGGTTGTCGGCATCCGGGTGAACACCATCGCCCCCGGCCTGATCGATACCCCGATCTACGGCGAGGGGCCGGCCTCCGAGGCGTTCAAGGAGAACCTCAAGCGCGACGTGGTCTTCCCGCGGCGGCTCGGCAGCGCCGAGGAGTTCGCCACGCTCGCGGCCGAGGTGCTCGCCAACAGCTACATGAACGCCGAGGTCATCCGCCTCGACGGCGGCGCCAGGCTGCAGCCCAAGTGACCGGCCGGCCGCCACACTGGTTCACCGAAGCCGGCTGGACCGCCACCCAACCGCGGGATGACGCCGTTCCGCACGCTGCAACGGAAGGATGAAGGTGTCGCCACAAGAACCTGCCGCCCCCGCCCAGCCAGAGGTCGTCACCGAGCGCAGGGGAGCCACGCTACTGGTCCGCATCAACCGCCCAGCCGCCCGCAACGCGTTCAACGCCGCGGTCATGGCGGGCATCGGCAACGCGCTCCTGCGGGCGGACGCCGAGCCGGAGATCCGGGCGGTCATCGTGACCGGGACCGGGGACCGGGCGTTCTGCGCGGGCATGGACCTGAAGGCCTTCGCCGCAGGCGGGACCCCCGCCAGCGAGGCCGACCGTGCCGCGATGGCGACCTTCAGCGCGTTCACCTCAGGCAGCGGCGGCTGCAGCAAGCCAGTGATCTGCGCCGCCCAGGCGACCGCCCTGGCCGGCGGCTTTGAGCTGGCACTGGCGTGCGACCTCATCGTCGTGGCCGCCGACGCCAAGCTCGGGCTGCCCGAGGTGAAGCGGGGCCTGTTCGCGGCAGGCGGCGGCATGTACCTGGCCCGCCGCATCCCGCTGGCCAAGGCGCTGGAGCTGACGATGACCGGCGAGCCGATCACCCCGGCCGAGGCCCTGGCCCTCGGCCTGGTCAACGCCGTCGTTCCCGCCGCCGAGGTCGTGGACAAGGCCCTGGAGCTGGCGGCGAAGATCGCCGCGAACGGGCCGCTGGCCGTCGCCGCGTCCAAGCGCCTGGTCCGCATGGCCGCCTTCGAGCCGCTGGCCGACGTCCGCCCGGTGCAGGCCGAGCTGATCGGGACGGTGTTCTCCAGCGACGACGCCAAGGAAGGCGCCACTGCCTTCGTCGAGCGCCGCCCGCCCCACTGGACCGGCCGCTAGCGACCCGCCGCTCACCGGTACCTTAGGTGCTGCCTGCGGTTAGTGGCTGCCTGCGGCAGGTGGCTGCCTGCGGCAGGTGGCTGCCTGCGGCTAGTGGCTGCCTGCGGCTAGTGGCTGCGGCAGCGGTGCGGCAGCGCTGTCGCGCGATCGTGCCCGCGCTGTCACAGCGCTGCTGCCATAGCGACAGTGATGACGCATTGCACGCATTCGATTACAGCAGCGCTGGCGCATCGCGTACATTTGCCCACCGCGGCGATGTCGCGCCGCTGTCCCCGGCCACCCTATCCGCTCGCGGTCGTTAGTGGACGTCCATGGCGTTTGGGAGGACGATTGACGTACAGGGGGACGGTTTAGGCTGGGACAATGACTGCTCTCAAGGTTCTCTTCGTTGGTGGTAGCGGGATCATCTCGTCGGCGTGCGCGCGGGTCGCCGTGGAGAGCGGGATAGCGCTGACCGTGCTGAATCGGGGGCAGACCACCTCGCGGCAGCTGCCCGCCGGGGTCACCGAGCTGCACGCGGACGTGCGCGATCCCGCCGCCGTCGAGGCGGCGCTCGGCGACAGCGAGTTCGACTCCGTCGTGGACTGGGTCGCGTTCACCACCGAGCACGTCCGGGCGGATATTGACCTGTTCCGCGAGCGGACCAGGCAGTACGTGTTCATCTCCAGCGCATCGGCCTACCAGACGCCGCCGTCGCGGTTGCCGGTCACCGAGTCGACGCCGCTGCGCAACCCGTACTGGCAGTATTCGCGGGACAAGATCGCCTGCGAGGACCTGCTGGTCGCTGAGTACCGGCAGAGTGGCTTCCCGGCCACGATCGTGCGGCCGTCGCACACCTACGACGAGACCAAGACGATCCTTGAGCGCGGCTGGACGCTGCTGTCGCGGATGCTGGCGGGCAAGCCGGTGATCGTGCACGGCGACGGGACGTCGCTGTGGACTGTCACGCACAACACGGACTTCGCCCGCGGGTTCGTGCCGCTGCTCGGCCACCCTCGGACGCACGGCGAGGCGTTCCACATCACCTCAGATGACTTCCTGACCTGGGACCAGATCGCGCATGCCCTGGGCGCGGCGCTGAACGTGACGCCGCGGATCGTGCACGTGCCATCGGAGGTGATCGCCGCGGCCGACCCGGAGTGGGGAGTGGGGCTGGTCGGCGACAAGGCGCACTCGATGATCTTCGACAACTCCAAGCTGCGGTCCATCGTCCCGGGCTGGCACGCCCAGGTGCCGTTCGAGCGCGGCGCCCGCGAGATCGCGGACTGGCACCTGGCCGACCCGGCCCGCCAGGTCGTCAACTCCGACCTCGACGCGCTGATGGACAAGCTGGCCGAACGATACGAGGTGGCCAGCGCGTAACGCCGGGCCCGCGGGCGACTTGGTGCTACGGGTAGGTGGCTTCCCGCTGTCCCCTCGTGCTGTGCATGGTCCACAGCAGCCCGGCCAGCTGCTCGGGGTCGACGACGGGCATCTCCCAGGCCGGGTCGCCCGCGGCCTTGGCCTGCTCCATCTCGGTGTGGAAGGCACTGTTCCTGATGGCCGCGCCGACGTAGAGCATGCCGACGTAGACGTTCCTGTCGGCTACCTCGGCCTGCAGGGCCTGCAGGTAGTTGCGCTTGGCGGCTTGCGCGGGGCTGGGGCCGCTCATGTGCGGCAGGCCGTGCACGGTGCTGCCGCCCTGGGCGGTCAAGATGGCGCCATCCCCCTGCTCGAGCATGTGCGGCAGGAACTCCTGCACCAGTGCCAGCAGCGTGTAGAAGATCAGCGGCATGAACTTCTGGGCGTGCCGCGGGGTCAGGCCGGCCGCGGAAACGAATCCGGTGCTTGGGGTAGGTGCGTAATAGAGGGCATCGAGGTCGCCCGCCTTGGCGTGAATCCGCTCGGCTAGCGCGGGCGCGGCCCCCGTGTCGGACAGGTCGGCCGTAATGACGTGCGCGGTTGCCCCGGTGCTGCCCAGGTCCGATGCGTCGTTCAGCCCTGAGGTGGCGGCGTGGGTCAGGTCGGCGGCTCGGCCTGCTGGCTTCTCGCCGCCGTGGTCGCGGCCTTGGCCTGGTTGCGGACCGCACGGAAGCGCTGCTGTGCGCCCTGCTTGGTCAGGCCGTAGCAGGCGCCGATCTCGGTCCAGGTGGCTCCGGCCTTGCGGGCGGCCTCCACCTGCGCGGCTTCCAGTTCCTCGGCCGCCTCCCGCAGTCGCCGGGCGACGTCGAGCCTGCCGATCGGCTCGCCGGCGTCGTCGAGGGCGCCGAGCGCGGCGAGGATCCGCTTGACGGGGTTCTTGGAGGCCACCGTCACAGCTTATTCGACAGCCGCCCGCGGTCAATGATACGTTGACGCTAGTTGGTCAACAGTTCGTTGACCGCTCGGGACGGGAGGCAGGTGAGTTCTATGGCCAAGAAGAGCAAGAAGAGCAAGAAGGACAAGAAGAAGGGGAAGAAGAAGTAGTCTTCCCAGCTTCAACGGCGGCGGCCCGGGGACGGTCCGCCGCCGTCCTTGTCTCCGGCGCTAGCGTGACTCGATGCGGAAGATGGGGTAGCCGGGCGCGGCGGCGCGAAGCTCGGCGTCGGCTGACCTGGCGGTGAGGCCCTCGAAGAAGACGCCGGACTCGAACGCCCACTTCTTGAGGTAGGCGCGCAGCAGCTCGGGCTTGTCGTCGTCGGCAACCTCGAAGGCCCGGATCGGCTCGACCTTGCGGCCGATGCGGAGCTCGGCCTCGCCGCTGGCGGCCCGGATGTTGCGGACCCACTGAGTGGTGCCGCGCGGCGCGACCAGGTAGCGCCCGCCCTGGTACGGCAGCGGGTTGACCGGCTGGCTGCGAAGCTCACCGCTCTTGCGGCCGCGCACGTACAGCACCCGCGAGCCATAGACGCTGATGCCCTGCCGGGTCAGCCAGGCGACGGACTCGTTGAAGATGTTGGTGGACTTGGCCGGCTTCACGTAGCGAGTCTCGGTGCTCATCATCTTGGGCTCCTGATCTACTTCGAGAGCGGCGCTCTCTGTTAAGATCAGTTAACACCGTCCGGACGACGGTTGTCAAGAGCGGTGCTCTCGTTTTGATACGGTGATCTCGGAGGTGCGGGTCATGCCACCAGGGAAGGCATCAGCGACGGCGCGGGAGCGCGCCCGGGCCTCGCTCACCGCGGACATCAAGCACGAGGCTCGCAGGCAGCTGGCCCAGGTCGGGGCGGACGGGCTGTCGCTGCGGGCCGTCGCCCGCGAGCTCGGCATGGTCTCTTCGGCGCTCTACCGCTACTTCCCCAGCAAGGACGACCTGCTCACCGCCCTGATCATGGACGCGTACAACGCCGTGGGCGAGGTGGCCGAGCAGGCGGCGGCCGTGCCCGCGAGGCCCCGCGACGCGTGGGCCTCGGCCTGCCACGCGATCCGGGCCTGGGCCTTCGCGAACCCGCATGAGTACGCGCTGATCTACGGCTCGCCCGTGCCTGGATACCACGCGCCGCAGGCGACGGTCGGCCCGGCGAGCCGAGTGCCGCTCGCGCTTGTCTCCCTGCTCGACGGGGTCGAGTCAGCCGACGGGGCGCGGGATGTACCGGTGAGCGCGGGGCTGGCCGGGCAGGCGGCCAGCCTGGTAGCGCAGCTAGGCGGCTCGGTGCGGCCCGATGTGCTGGTGCGCGCCATGCTCGCCCTGACGCAGCTGTTCGGGATGATCAGCTTCGAGTTGTTCGGCCAGTTCGCCGGGTCGTTTGAGCCCGCTGACGAGCTGTTCGAGTATGCGGCTCGGCAGATGGGCGCAATCGTCGGACTCTCGGCCTGACCATTATTTGCGCAACGCTCATCCCGGAGTTTCTTCCTGTTCATTCGCGAACGGCGGCACGGCGTATATTCCCGTCCTGAGGGGCCAGAGAAGTTTTCATGAGGGGCGGGTGGCCTGTCCGCCGTGCTCTGGCCTGTCCCGGAGAGCAAGTGCTGCTTCCGCGCTCGTCCGTCTTTCGGTAACAGGAGGTCTGACTTGACTATTGAGGTGAGCCGTCGCCAGCTCATGGCGGCGGCGGGCGGAATAGTCCTGGGCTCATTCGCCCTGCCGCCCAGCCTGCGAACCCTGCTGGACGGCAAGTCGCCGGCCCAGCTCGCTGCCAAGCGCTCGCCGCTGTCCGCCATCGAGCACGTCGTCGTGCTGATGCAGGAGAACCGCAGCTTCGACCACTACTTCGGCGCCATGCCTGGCGTCCGCGGCTTCGCCGACAAGTCGGTGTCGTCGAGCGTCTTCTACCAGGCCGACCCGACCAACCCGAAGGGCTACCTGCTGCCCTTCCACGCCGACACGCACTCATCGAACGCCCAGCAGATCCCGTCCAACAGCCACAGCTGGGGGCCGCTGCACGACTGCTGGAACAACGGCGCGATGGACTCCTTCGTCAAGACGCAGACCGCCGCGGCCGACACCGCGCTGCCGTTCAACAACTCCAGCCTGGACTACCAGGGCGCGGCGGGGCAGTACACGATGGCCTACTTCAAGCGGGACGACATCCCGTTCCACTGGGCCCTCGCCGACGCCTTCACGATCTGCGACGGCTACCACGCGGCGATGCTGGGCCCGACGTGGCCGAACCGGCTCTACCTGATGACCGGCCAGGTCAACCCGGCGGGTGGCCAGGGCGGCCCGGTCTACAGCAACGAGGTGCCGCCGGAGGGCTTCTCCTGGACGACCTACCCCGAGCTGCTGACCAAGGCCGGAGTCTCCTGGCAGATCTACCAGGAGATCGACAACTACGGCATGAACGTCATGGAGTACTTCGACCAGTACCAGAACGCGCCGACCTCATCGCAGCTGTACCAGGGCGCGATGCGGATCTTCCAGCCGGGCCAGTTCGAGTACGACGCCATGCACGACAAGCTGCCGACCGTCTCCTGGATCATCCCGCCGTCCTACCAGTCCGAGCACCCGGACTACATGCCCGCCGCCGGGGCGGACTTCGTGGCGAGCAAGGTGGCCGCGATCGCCGCCAACCCGGACGTGTTCGCCAAGACGGTGTTCATCTTGATCTACGACGAGAACGACGGGTTCTTCGACCACGTCACCCCGCCAACCGCCCCGGCGGGCACCGCGGGCGAGTACATCTCGGTCAGCAACTCCTACTCCCCGTCGGCGAAGATAAGCGAGCCGATCGGCCTGGGCTTCCGGGTGCCATGCGTCATCGTCTCGCCGTGGACGGTGGGCGGCTACGTCTGCCACGACACGTTCGACCACACGTCGGTCATTCAGTTCCTCGAGCAGGTCACCGGCGTTGTCAACCCGAACCTCTCGGCCTGGCGGCGGCAGACGGCCGGGGACCTGACCACCGCGCTCGGGACCGTCCCGAGCCGTCGGTCCCCCCGGCTCCCTGGCACGACATCGGAACTGGAGCGGGCGGAGAAGGCGGCACTTGAGTTCCCGTTGCCGGCCATACCGGCCGGGAGCCAGTCGTTCCCGGCCGTGCCGCACGGCACCAAGCCGGTTCGAAGCTCAGCCGCCCGCGCCACCGCGGTGGAGGTATGACGACAATGAAGCGGTCGATCAAGAACGCCAGCATCGCGGGCGGCTCGGCGGTCGTCCTGGGCGCGGCGGCCGTCGCCGCCGTGGCCCTGGTCCACCCGGGTGCCCACCCGGCGGGCACCGCGGGCAGCGCCGCCAGCGCCATCAGCAAGGCCACCCGGGCGAAGCTGCTCGACGCCGCCTGCACGGGCCCGGCGGGCGCGGCCTACGTGGCCGACGCGGGCTGGGACGGGTTCAGCATCATCAACACGGCCAACTGCGCGGTCGACTACACGACCTACAACGTGGGGGACCCGAGCGCGCCCGGCTTCCCGAGCGACCAGGACTACTCATCCACCGACGAGGCCATCGCCGCCCACGGCGACACACTCTACTTCGCCGACACCGGCGACTCGCAGGTCGCCGTGATCGACGCCGCCACCCTGTCGTCCAAGAACTACAACCCGGCCGAGACCGACATCAACGTCGGGCTGTTCCCGCAGGCCCTCGCGGTCTCGCCGGACGGCAGCCAGCTGTGGGTCGCCGACACCGGCCCGCAGACGTCAGCGTCGTCCCCGTCAGGGGTCGACGTGATCGACACCTCGACCAATAAGGTCATCGCCAAGCTGCCGCTGCGGGGCGCGCCGAGCCAGGTCGCGTTCTCGCCCGACGGCACGAGGGCCTACGTGCTCACCAACGGCGGCCTGTGGGTCTACTCCACCTCAGGGCGCAGGGTGATCGGCCAGGTGAGCGGCCTGGGCACGCCGCGTGGCATCGCGGTCTCGCCCAGCGGGAAGACCCTGTACGTCACCGACACCACCGGCAACTCCGTGAAGGTGATCAACGGGGCGACCGACCGGGTCAGCGCCACGATCGGCGTCGGCGAGCTGCCCTGGGATGACGTCATCTCGCCGAGCGGCTCGACCGTCTACGTCGCCGACACCGACTCCAACCAGGTATCGGTCATCAGCACCGCGACGGACAAGGTAGTCGACACGATCGCCGTCACCGGGGACCCGGCCGCCCTGGCGCTCACGCAAGACGGCAGCCAGCTGTACGTGAACCAGCAGACCTCGGCCTACGTGGACGTGATCGACACGTCGGACAACACCGTGGTCAGCGACCTTAACCTGGCCGGGACCGGCTACGACAACCTGAACTACGACGACGGCTTCGAGCCGGACGGGATCGTCATCGTGCCGGTCCCGCAGGCACCCGGCTCCTGACGGCCCGCACGCCCGGGTAGCCGGGCAGCAGGCGAGCGGCCGGGCGGGGCGCTGTCCCGCCCGGCCGCTCGCCGTCCGGGAGCGGTGTCGAAGAACGGCGGAGCTTTCGCGTTTCCGTGCTGCCTTGTGCGGGCACGTCAGGGGAACGCGGGGGCGCTCTACGAGCACGGAAGCGTTCAGTCATGAACGCCGGGCAAAAGGTAGAGATCAGCCCACCGCGGCGGAAATCGGCTGGCTGGCGCGGGTGACAAGATCCAGCCGCTTGTCAGCCCCAATCGGGGGGACTCCACCGTGGGAATCCAGGACATCGTTAGCAAGATGGGTGGCCAGCAGGCCGCCATGGGTCAGATGCAGGACCTGTTCGGCGGCAAGGGCATGCAGGGCATCGTGTCACGGATGACCGACGCAGGCATGGGCCAGCAGGTCCAGTCGTGGATCGGGACGGGCGACAACCAGTCCGTCTCCGGCGAGCAGATAAGGCAGGCGGTGGACCCGGCCGCCCTGCAGCGGATGTCGGAGAAGACCGGGATGCAGGCCGACCAGATCTGTGACCACGCCGCGCAGGTACTGCCTGAGCTCATGGACCAGGCCACGCCGCAGGGGACAATGCCGACCGGCGAGAGCCCCATGACCCGGGGCAAGAACGCCATCAAGGGCATGATGCACCACCGCTAGCGCGGGCAAGACAGGCGGCCGGTCCCGTTCGGCTACATGGGACCGGCTGGCCCGCGCCCGGGCAGCGGCCGCCCCGCGCTTGACGACGGCGGGCGGCTTGATCAGCGCCCGTGGACGACGCCGTCGGCCAGCAGCGCCTGGGAGCCGGGGACGCCCCACCGCTCGAGCACCGAGCGCGAGCTGGCGCCGGGCAGCTCGATCGGCCCGGCGGAGCCGGGGGTGCGGGAGAAGCGGGGCGCGACACCAGGCTGGGTGATCCCGCCGGGCGACACGTAGGTGGACCGCGCCGCCAGGTGGGGGTGTGCCGGCGCCTGCGCCAGGGAGGCCACCGGGGCCACGCACGCGTCCGTCCCCTCGAACAGCCTGGCCCACTCAGCCTGGGTCCGCGATGCAAAGCGCTCCCTTATGGCCGAACGAGCCCGCTCCCTGTCCTCCCCTTGCGCGTGCTGTGGCAGGCCGGGCGCTGCGGCCCCGTCGAAAAGCAGGCCGATGAAGGTCGCGTAGAACTTCGGCTCGATCGCCCCGACCGCCATGTACTTCCCGTCCGACGTCTCGTACACGTCGTAGTAGGGCGCTCCGGAGTCAAGGAAGTTCACCCCGCGCTCGTCGCGCCATAGCCCGGCGTTCAGCAGCGAGTACGTCATCGCCTGCAGGGCGGCGGTCCCGTCGACGATCGCGGCGTCCACGACCTGGCCCCGGCCCGACGCGCGCGCCTCCCACAGGGCGGCAAGCACGCCCAGGACGAGGAACATCGACCCGCCGCCGAAGTCCCCGAGGTAGTTCACCGGGACCTGCGGCGGCCCGCCTGCCCGGCCGATGGCATGCAGCGCCCCGGTGATCGCGATGTACCCGATGTCGTGGCCTGCCGCCTGGGACAGGGGACCGTCCTGGCCCCATCCCGTCATCCGGCCGTAGACCAGCGACGGCTTGCGCGCCCAGCACTCGGCCGGGCCGATGCCGAGCCGTTCCGTGACGCCGGGCCGCAGTCCCTCGAGCAGGACATCGGCCCGGGACGCCAGGTCAAGGACCACACCCGGCCCGCGCTCGTGCTTCAGGTCCACGATGATCGAGTGCTTGCCCCGGCTGGTGATGTCCGATTGCGGCGGAATGACGGCCGCGTTGCCGGGCCGGTCGACCCGCACGACCTCCGCGCCCAGGTCCGCGAGCAGCATCCCGGCCAGCGGCAGCGGCCCGATCCCGGCCAGCTCGACAATGCGGACGCCCGCGAGCGGCCCGGGTGAAGGTGTGGAAGCGTCAGTCACACCCCTGATGATCACACTCGCGGCGGGAGCGCCGCTAGCTCCCGCGGCGCCCGCGAGCCGGCGATCAGCAGGCCGTCACCACGGTTTCCGACATGATCGAGCGAGCGGTGATGTCCACCGCGGTGCCGTCACTGGCCCGGCGCAGCAGCGTCGCCCCCGGCGTCGCGGGCAGCAGCGTCCCGCACACCTGCGACCCGTTGCTGAGCGTCAGCTGCACCAGGGGCATCGTCGGCGACTGCTGCGGCGCGTACCACAGCAGCCCCACCGTGATGACAAGCATCACGAGCGCGCCGCCCGCGGCCCGGACGCCGTCCTTCATGAACCCGGCCTGAGCGCGCGGCGCCGACTGCTGCGAGGTGTACCAGGCGAGCAGCTCCTCGTCATTGTTGATGGCGTACGTCACCGGCCAGCCGTAGGCCGCGCGGTAGATCCAGTAGACGGCCAGCCCGGCCAGGCCGATCGCGGCGGCGGTCGTGATCCCGATGGCCGCCTGCCAGCCCGACGCCAGCTCGGTCAAGGTGGCCCGGGCGCTCACCACGCTGGCCACCCCGAAGATCCCGAACAGCGCGGTGACGCCGCCGATCCACTTCTCCGCCGCCGTGCGCACGTCCGCGAGCTGCTTGGGCCCGGCCGCGATCAGCGCCCGCGCCGCCGCCTCCAGCGTCGGGTCCGCCGACGCCGACGCAGGCGCCAGGGTCACCGCCCCGTCATCGGCGATCACGGCGACCGCGAACCACGTCCGGCCGCACCCGCTGCTCACCTCCGCGGGCCGTCCCGGATGGTCCTCGGTGCAGGCGCACGCGAGCTGGATGCTCAGCGGCTGCGGCGTCGGGCGGCCCACCCGTTCCAGGGCGCTGAACCGGCGGGGGATCTGGTTCTCCGTGGGGTCCTCGCACGCGGGGCACGGCCCGTCCAGGGTGAGGATGTCGGCCGAAGCCCGCCCATGCCAGGGTGCCAGCTGGGCCGCGTCCACCGTGACCGGCCCGGCCGCGTACTCGATCGCCAAGGTATCTCCGCCATTGAAAGCGCCCGCCATGCACCAGGTAGCACCTGACACCTTATCGGGACGAGAAGCCGGGCAAGAAGCACTCGGGGCCGCCGCCACCGTGCGCCATCGTGGCCGGCTACCGGCCAGCGCCGCTGGCGGGCACCGCGTCAGGGCGAGCCGAGGATCTCGTCGGCCGCGCGCCAGCCGATCGCCATCGCCGGGGCGGCCATGCCCCCCGACACCTGGACGGGCAGCACCGACGCGTCGGCTACCCGAAGCCCGTGCACGCCCCGCACCCGCAGCGTGGCGTCCACGACGTCGTCGTCGCCTGGTCCCATGGCCGCCGACCCGACCGCGTGGTAGATCCCCGTGCCCGTGGCCAGCGCGTAGGAGACGACCTCCGCTGGTGTCGCCACCCCGGGCCCGGGAAAGTCCTCGCCGTCGACGAGGCAGGCGACGGGCCCGGCGCCCAGCACGGCCCGCGCGACCCCAAGCGCCGCCCCGGTCGCCGCCCGGTCCGCGGCGTCCTGCAGGTACCTCGCCGTGATCACCGGCGGGTCCTGCGGGCCTGGCCCGCTCGAGTGCACCGTTCCGAACGTCCCCGGCCTGATCGCGTACCCGACGAACAGCACGCCCGAGTACCGGGCCAGCCTCAGCTCCGAGCTGGCCGGGTCGATGGCCATCGGCGTGAACAGCCCGTGCACGTCCGGCCGGGCAAGTCCCGGCGACGACTTGAACTGGCAGACCAGGTCGTAGCCCGCGGTGGCGAGCGTGCCCTGGCCGCTGAGCAGGTACCGCAGGGCCGCGATCGCCTTGCCGCCTAGCGAGGCGACCCGCCGGCCGGGGCCGATGTCGTCGGTCAGCCGGACCTGCATGACGACCGCGCGCTGCTCGCTGACGCGCTCGCCGACCTGCGGGCTGGCCACCCTGACCCTGATGCCAAGCGGCCCGAGGACGTCAGGGTGCCCGATGCCTGAGCGCTCAAGCAGCAGCGGGGTCTCCACCGTCCCGGCGCACACGATCACCTCCCGGCGCGCTATGACGTCCCGCGTGCTGCCCCCGTGCTGGCTGGCATCGCGTCGGATAGCGCCGTGCTGGCTGGCACCGTGCTGGCTGGCACCGTGCTGGCTCGCACCGTGCCGGAGGCGGACGCCGGTGACGCGGGTGCCGGCCGGGCTGTCGAACAGCAGGCACTCGGCGCGGGTCCTGGTGGCGACGACAAGGTTGCGGTGCCCGCGGGGCCGGGCCCGTTCTGGCCGGACGAACGCGCGGTAGGAGGTGATGCGGCGGCCGTTGCTGATCGTGGAGGGGGTGCAGGCGATCCGCTCGCCGTCGTGGGCGTTGAAGTCCGCGACCTGCTGCCAGCCGTAGGCCTGAGCCGACTGGAGGATGGCCCGGGTGACCGGCTCGTCGGGCTGGGCGACGCTGACGCCGAGGCGCTCCTGCAGCGCCTGGAAGGCGGGCCGGAGGCTGGCGGCGCCCCAGCCGGGGTTGCCCCGCTGCTCAAGGTCGTCCCAGTCGGCGGGCGCGCCGGTGGCCCACATCATCCCGTTGACGGCCGCCGACCCGCCAAGGACTCGCCCGCGCAGCCAGGTCTCGGGCCGGCCGCCAGGGGCGGCCGGCGTCGTGGGGTACCGGTAGAGGTAGCGGTGGCCGCGCAGCGTGTAGTAGAAGCCCTTCGGCACGTGCAGCAGGGGGTTGTGGTCGGCCCCGCCATACTCGACGAGCAGCACGCTGGCACCGGACTCGGCCGCCAGTCGCCCCGCGACGACCGACCCGGCGGCCCCGGCTCCCACGACGATGTAGTCGAACTCCATATGCGGCTAGGGTACGGGGATCATCTCCCGCACCAGGCGACCCGCCGGCCGGCCCGGCCGCGGGGCAATGGACTTATCGGGGCGCGGTCGGGTATGTGATGGATGTGGCGTTCGTTCCGTTTGACAAGTTGCCCCGGCTTGAGCGGTCCGGGCTGCGGCACTCGTGGGATGTCTGGGGGCCGGGGGACAACCTCGGCACGCTGAACCGGCTGCTGCCGTCCGTCTTGACCGACGCGGCCAGGTGCGCGCGGACGGGGGAGCGGATCGGCCTGAGCCTGCCGCTTGAGCAGCCGTCGCCACCGCTCTTCGGGCGCAAGGCGATGAGCCACCGGCTGTACCAGACGGTCGACGGCATCGGGTGGGACGACTGGATCGACCAGCTCTACTTGCAGGCCTCGAGCCAGTGGGACAGCCTGCGCCACATCCACTGCGCCGACGGCTTCTACGGCGGGTGGCGGGGCGACCCGTCGCAGGACCCTGGCCCGCTCGGCATCCAGCACTGGGCCGGGCCTGGCATCATCGGCCGGGGCGTGCTGGTTGACCTGTCCGCGTTCGTCGCGGACGAGGGATACGACCCGTTCACCGCCCGCCGGTTCACCCCGGACGACATCGAGGCGGCGCTGGCCGCCCAGGGCACGCTGCTGCGCGAGGGCGACATCCTCTGCCTGCGCACCGCCTGGGTGGACAAGTACCTCGCCCTCGACGGGCCGGCCAGGCAGGCGCTGGCGGCCGCGCTGCTTGACCCACTCGGCTCGCCGTCGGCCGGGCTGGCCGCCACCGAGGAGACGAGCCGCTTCCTGTGGGACAGCGGTGCCGCCGCCGTGGTGGCCGACAACCCGTCGGTCGAGGCGGTGCCCATGGATCCCGCGCTCGGCTCGCTGCACCAGCGGCTCATCCCCTCGCTCGGGTTCGCCATCGGGGAGCTGTTCGACTTGCGGGCGCTGGCGGCCGCCTGTCACGCGGACGGCCGCTACGACTTCCTGTTCGCCAGCGTCCCGCTCAACGTGACCGGTGGCGTGGGATCCCCGGCCAACGCGGTCGCGGTCCGCTAGGGCCGTCCCCGTCGCTGGCCAGGCATTGGCCCTCCAGCTCAACAGGAGTATGATCCTGAAACAGGCCATCACCTCCTGAGGGACGGACCTTGCTAACAGAACAAGATTTCTACGATCGTCCGGTATCCCCGGCGCGGGAACTGGAACGAGACCTCCCCGTGGGCATCATCGCCTGCACCCGCCTGGCCGTAGTCGGCCAGGGCAGACTAGGAAGCGCTCTGGCTGGCGCGCTCGCCGCCGCCGGATGTGACGTGATCGGGCCCTTCGGCCGTGGTTACGACGGTCGTGGCGCCGGCGGCGCCACCGAGGGCCGCCGGGCCGACGCGGTGCTGCTGTGCGTCCCCGACGCCGAGATCGAGGCCGCCGCCGCGCTGATCGTCCCGGGCCCGCTCGTCGGCCACTGCTCGGGCGCCACCACGCTGGCGCCGCTCGCGCCCCATGAGGCGTTCTCGCTGCACCCGCTGATGACCGTCACCCGGCAAGGCGCCAGGTTCGCCGGAGCGGGCGCGGCGATCGCCGGCAGCACCGCGCGCGCGACCCAGCTCGCGGCCGGGCTCGCCGACGCGGTCGGGATGCACGCGGTCGTCATCGCCGACGAGGACCGGGCCGCCTATCACGCGGCGGCCTCGATCGCCTCGAACCTGCTGGTCACGCTGGAGGCCGCGGCCGAGCGGATGGCCGTGAGCGCGGGCGCGGGCCGCGAGTTGCTGCTGCCGCTCGTCCGCGCGACGATCGAGAACTGGGCCACGCTCGGCCCGCGGCGCGCGCTGACCGGGCCGGTCGCCCGCGGCGACGAGGACACGATCGCCCGGCAGCGGGCCGCGGTGGCGGAGCGGGCGCCTGACCTGCTGCCGATGTTCGACGCGCTTGTCGAGGCCACCCGCGCGCTGGCAGGCGCACGGAAGGATGAGTCCGCATGATTACCCTGCGCACCGTGGCCGACATGCGCGCGGCCATCGGTGAGGCGCGACGGGCCGGGGCGTCGGTCGGGCTGGTCCCGACGATGGGCGCGTTCCACGACGGCCACCTGTCGCTGATGCGCCGGGCGCGCGAGCAATGCGACCGGGTGGTCGTGTCGTTGTTCGTCAACCCGGCGCAGTTCAACCAGCAGGCCGACCTTGAGCGGTACCCGCGCGACGAGGCCAGGGACGCCGCGCTGGCGGAGCGGGCCGGGGTGGACTACCTGTTCGCGCCGCCGGTCGCGCAGGTCTATCCGGCGGGATTCGCGACGACCGTCTCGGTGGCCGGCATCACCGAGTCGCTGGAGGGCGCAAGCCGCGGGCGCGGCCACTTCGACGGCGTCGCGACCGTTGTCACGAAGCTGTTCAACATCGTCTCACCTGACATCGCGTACTTCGGGCAGAAGGACGCTCAGCAGGTTGCCGTCATCAGGCAGTTCGTGTCCGACCTGAACATGCCGGTGCGGGTCGAGGTCTGCCCGACCGTGCGCGAGCCCGATGGCCTGGCCATGTCGAGCAGGAACGTCCGGCTGTCCGCGGCCGAGCGGGCGCGCGCCGCCGCGCTGCACCGCGCGCTGGCCACCGCGACGGAGGCGGTGGCCGCGGGCGAGCGGGATCCGGCGGTCGTCCGGGCCACGGCGATCGCGGCGCTGATGACGGCGGGGATCGACCCGGAGTACCTCGAGCTGGTCTCGGCCGACACGCTGGCGCCCGTGGCGCGGGTCGAGGGCGAGGTGCTCGTCCTGGTGGCCGCCTGGGTGGGCGCCACCCGGCTGATCGACAACGAGATCATCGACAAGTCCTGACCACGCGGCTCACAAGGCCGCGCCGGCAGCAGCAGTGACGAAGGCACCCGCCACACAAAGGAGGCAGGCAATGTCCACAATCCCCCGCACCCCCGTTCCGCCAGGTCTTGACGATCCGGTCCCGATGACACTGCCCCGGCTGGCGGAGAAGAAGCTGCTCGGCGAGGCGATCGTGATGATCACCGCGTACGACTATCCGTCCGCCCGGGTCGCGCAGGCGGCCGGCGTCGACGTCGTGCTGGTTGGCGACTCCGCCGCGACGACGGTCCTCGGCTACTCTTCGACGGTTCCCGTCTCGGTCGATGAGATGGTGATGCTGGCCGCGGCCGTCCGCCGCGGCCTGCGGACCCCGCTGCTGGTCGGTGACCTTCCGTTCGGGTCCTACGAGGCGTCAGACGAGCAGGCGATCGCGACCGCCCAGCGGCTCGTCAAGGAGGCGGGATGCGACGTGGTCAAGCTTGAGCGCGGCGGTACCAGCGTGCGGCGCGCCCAGGCGATCGTCGAGGCCGGCATCCCGGTGATGGGGCACATCGGCCTCACCCCGCAGACGGCGACCGCGCTCGGCGGCTACCGTGCCCAGGGCCGGACCGCGCAGCGCGCGCTCACCGTCGTCCGTGAGGCACTCGCCCTGCAGGAGGCGGGCTGCTTCTCGATCGTGCTCGAGGCGATTCCCGCGGCCGTCGCCGCGGTGGTCACCGAGCGGCTATCTATCCCGGTCATCGGCATCGGCGCCGGGCCAGGCACCGACGGCCAGGTTCTGGTGTTCCACGACCTGCTGGGGATCTACGAGGGCCACACGCCCCGCTTCGTCAAGCGCTACGCGGACGTCAGGGAGCAGATGGTGGCGGGCGTCACGCAGTACGCCGACGAGGTCAGGCACGGCGCGTTCCCCGGCCCCGAGCACACCTACCCGATCAACGACGAAGAGCTGCGGGTCTTCCTCGAGGAGGTGCACGCCAAGGACCCGGGGACCAGCAGGCCGCTCTCGTAGCCCGGCGGTGCTCACCGCTGGCCGTCGACATCCCGGGCGTAGGCCGCGTCGTCCGGCAAATTCAGCTCTGCCACGATTCACGGGGAAATATCCGCTGGCCACTGGCAAGGGCGAGCCGCGCCCCGCCCGCTACCCTCGCTTGACCCCCCGCGAGCGAGGGTAGGCCACAGCAGGGGAGTTACCTGCTCAGGCGCCCTGGAGACCGCGTGGGCCGCCAGCCGGCCGGGGCAAGGATTGGCGAGAGCTTAGGACGGGAAGAGCATGACGGACATCCCGGAAGGCCTGCGATACACCTACGATCACCTGTGGGCCTGCCAGGAGCCTGACGGCACGGTGAAGGTCGGCGTCACCCAGCGCGCGGCGATGGGGCTCGGCGACGTCACCTACGTGGACATGCCCGAGACGGGCCGCGTTCTCCCGGCCGGGACTCAGGCCGTCACCGTGGACACGGTCATGGGCACCAGTGACTTCATCACGCCGATCAGCGGCCGGGTGAGCGAGGTCAACGCGGGCCCGGCCCAGGACCCGCAGTCGATCAGGCGTGATCCGTATGGCGCCTGGCTGTTCAGGCTGGAGCCTGACGACCTCGCCGACCTCGGCAAGCTGCTGGATGCGAGCGGCTACCGGTCCATGACCGGCGACCAGTGAGCCGGGGCCAGGCCCGATGAGCCGCGGCGCCATGCCGTCGTCAATCGTGGCTACGGGCATCGTCTTCCGCTCCAGTTCGCAGGTGCAGGCGGGCGTGCAGTTCCGTGAGCATGCCCTCGGTAAGCGAGAAGTGGGTGGCGGCCAGCGCGGCGGCACGGTCCGCGTCGCCGGCGATGACCGCCTCGGCCAGCTCGGGATGCTGGTGCAGCGCCCGGCGGCGCATCGCAGGCGTGTAGGGCTCGGCGTCGAAGCCGAGGCCGACCTCCCTGCGGATGCGGGCACTGAGGTCAACCAGGCGTGAGTTGTGGGTGGCCCGCGCTATCGCCTGGTGCAGCGCGTGATCGGCGAGCCGGCTGGCATCACGTCCCGACGCGTGCGCGTAGTCCTCCACGGCGCGGGCGATGGCAGCGCTGTCCGCGTCGTCTCGCCGCTCGGCCGCGGTCTGCGCGATCAGCCGCTCGATGAGCCGCCGGTAGTCGAGCACCACGGTCAGCTCTTCCCAGGCCGGGACCAGCGTGCGCTTGATCATCTCCTCCGAGCCGGGCCCCGAGCCGGTGTGGATGAAGGTGCCGCCGCCGCGTCCGCGCCGGGTCACGACGTAGCCGCCGGCGTGCAGCCGCTGCAGTGCCTCCCGGACGGTAGAGCGGCTCACCTCGAGCGTCGCGGCGAGGTCACGCTCGGACGGCAGCCGCTGGCCCGGCTCGAACTCGCCCAGCGCGATGGCCGTTACCAGCCGCTCGGCGATCTGCTCACCCGCCGTGCGCATGGTGACCGGCTGCAGCAGGGATCCGAAGGAGTCGTGGCCGGCCCCGTCGGCGATGGCCGAGTCGACAGCATCCCGGGACGAGTTGCGCGGCATGGGTGCCCTTCTGGTCCATAGGACTGATTTACAGGCCACTTTGGGCACCCGCGTGACCCGTTGTCAACGGTCCAGGCCCGCCTAGCTCCTCGGCCAGGCACTCATCCAGCTTCTGCGGCCGAGCCTAGCCCCCCGCCGGCCGTCAGTCCTGGCCGGCGGGCGGGGGCAGTTCGGTGGTGACGCGGGCCTGCTGCTCGGCGAGGCGCTTGATGGCGTCCAGCCGGCGGTCCCAGCGCGCGGCGGCCTCGGCCATCGCCCGGGCCGTGCGGGCCATCGCCCGGGCGGCCTGGTCGAGGCGCTCGGGGCGAACACTGTAGTGCACCTCGCGGCCCTGCCTGCGCGCGTCGACAAGCCCGGCGCGAGCCAAGACGGCCAGGTGCTTGGCGACTGCCTGCCGGGTGAAGGGCAACTCGGCGGCCAGGGCGGTCGGGGTGGCCTGGCCGCGGGCGAGGATAAGGTCGAGCATCTTGCGGCGGGACGCGTCGGCCACAGCCTCCCACAGCTCATCCTCGCCTGACGGCTGGTCGCGGCCGGCGGCCTCAGGACTGCCCGGCGACATGGCCCTGCAAGCTGGCCAGGTGGATGTCCCAGCCCTTGTCGTGTGCCTCGTAGTAGCTGGCCTTCTCGATCCCCGGCCTGCGCAGGGCGGCGAAGCCGCTCTCGGTGACCCGCAGCCGGGTCGCGCTGCCCTCGGCGGTCAGGGTGAACTCCACCAGCAGCGAGTTACCCTCGGCCGGCTGCTCGCCCGCGGGGTAATCCCAGCGGAATGCGAACCGGTGCGGCGGCTCGGCGGCCTGGACCGTCAGCGTCACCGCCATCCGCTGGCTGGTCGCGCGGTCGGCGAAGGTCAGGCTGCCCTGGCCGCCGGGGACGGCATCGAGCTCGGCCGCGTCGGCGAACCACTGGCTGATCTGGGTGGGCTCGGTGATTACCCGGTAGACGGTCTCAGCGGGCGCGTCTATCAGGATTTCCTTCTCGATCGTCTCGGGGGTCATGGCGGGGCTCCTTCCGCTAATATGCAACCTTTGGTTGCGCATGCCTTAAGGCTAGCAGAAGGCAGCCAAGATGCGCAACCAGCGGTTGCGCATCTTGGCTGCGGGCGATCCGGCTGGCCCGGCGGCCGGCAGCGCCTGGCCGCCGGGCGGTCACCGGGCTGTCGCGTCAGCCGGCCACGGCTAGCGGGAGCGGCCGCCTCGCGGTGGATCGGTGAGGACGGCCAGGTGGAGGAAGACGAGTGTGTCCTCGAGCTTGGGCAGGTCCCTGGTCCGGCCCGCGCGGACCAGGGAGGACACCAGCTCGCGGCTGCCGCCCGCGAGCGCCAGGTAGGCGTCGTCGGGCACGGCCTGCCATTCGGGGTGCCGCTTGCGCGCCCGCTGGTGCCACTTGCGGTTGATCTCGGCGAACTGCTCCATGGCGTCCTGGAAGCGCGCGACGGCGGCCTGGCCCGCGGCGAACATGTCGATGTAGAAGACCCGGGCGAAGGCCGGCTCCTCGGTGAGGAAGGCGAGGAACGCGCGGCATCCGGCCCGCAGGACCTCCTCATCGGGAGCGTCCTCTCCAACCGCGCGGGCCGCGTCGATGACCCGCCCGATCAGCAGCTGCCGGCCCAGTCCTGTCGCGTCGAGGAAGCAGTCCTCCTTGCCGCGGAAGTGAGCGTAGAACGCGACCCGCGAGACCTTGGCCCGCCGGACGATGTCGGCCACCGTGACCGCGGTGTACCCCGACTCGGCGACCGCGGCGATGACCGCCCGCTCTAGCCGCTCCCGCTGCGACGCGCGGACCTCGGGAGTAGGCAGCCGGCTGCGGCCGCGCGGCAGGCCCGGCCTGCCCTCGTGAGTCCGGGCAAGGCTCCCCAGTTTGCCCTCTTGCGTACTTTCGGACACAGGTCTACCGTAACTGGAAAATCCCAAAAGTACATAGCCGTACTTTTAGCCCGTGCGCACGTCGCAGCCGACGTGGCGGGGAAAGGGTCACGATGACAGCAACGTTGAGCGAAGCTCCCCCGAGCGGTCCCATCGGTGGTCTGTGGCGGCGCCAGCTTCGGCATTACCCGGATACGCGGCCGCGCATTCTTTACCTCTCGATCGTGGTCCTCGCCACGATCATGCTCTATTACGAGCTCTATATCGGCGGCGCGGTGTCACCGAACATCATCGCCGGGTACGGCATGACGTTCCCGTTCTACGTGTACATATCGGTGGTTGGGAATGCGGTCGGCGCCTTCGGGTCGCTGGCAGCTGGCCTTGGTGACCGCTGGGGCCGGGCGAACATGGTCGCCTACGGCCTGGTGATCACCGCCCTGCTGGCGCTCGTGGGGATTCCTAACGCGACGACCAAGTGGGACTTCCTGATCTTGTCGGCCGCGATTGGCCTGGTCGAGGGCGTCATCTTGGTGGCCACCCCCGCGCTTGTCCGTGACTTCTCGCCCCAGCTTGGCCGCGCGTCGGCGATGGGCTTCTGGACGCTCGGCCCGGTCGTCGGCAGCCTGGTCGTCTCGATCGTGTCCACGAACACCGTCGGGCACCTGCACGCCTGGCAGGACCAGTACATCATCTGTGGCGTCGTCGGACTGGTCATTGCCGTGATCGCGCTCTTCGGCCTGCGGGAGCTGTCGCCGCAAATGCGGGACCAGCTCATGGTGTCGATGCGGGACCGGGCGCTCATCGAGGCCAAGGCCCGCGGCATCGATATCACCGAGTCGCTGAAGAAGCCGTGGAAGCAGATGCTGCACCTGGACGTCATCGGCTCGGCCTTCGCGATCTCGGTGTTCCTGCTGATCTACTACACGGCCGTCGGCTTCTTCACCGTGTACTTCACCACCCTGCACGGGTTCTCGCTGTCCCGGGCCAATAGCATCGGCAACTGGTTCTGGGCATTCGACGCGGGGACGCTGATCATCGTCGGCATCATCTCTGACCGCCTGCGGGTGCGCAAGCCATTCATGGTCGTCGGCGCGATCGGCGCGATCTACGCGACGATCGTCTTCCTCGGCCTGGGATCGAACACCAGCTACACCACGTTCGTCGTGTGGATCAGCCTTATCGCGATCTTCCTGGCGATCGCCTACGCGCCGTGGATGGCCAGCTTCACCGAGACGGTGGAAAAGCACAATCCGGCGCTGACCGCGACCGGCCTGGCGGTCTGGGGCTGGATCATTCGCGCCGTCATCGCGATCTCGATCGCGATCCTCCCGTCCGTGGTCAGCTCCATGACGCCGCTGGTCACCTATGGCCCCCAGGCCCAGGTCTACGAGGCCCAGTACCCGGCCGGATTCGCCGCCCTGCAGCAACTCGACCCGACGACCGCCGCGACGCTGCAGAAGGACCCGACCAACGCGGCCGCCGGGGCGAAGGCGGTCCAGGAAGTCTCCGCTGGCCTCGGCGTCACCCAGGCCGTCGCCGTCAGCGACCTGACGGCCGCGCAGAAGATCCCGGCGGCCGACCTGGCGTTCGTCCAGGAGCACGTGGCCGGTCCCGCCGCCGCCGCCCCGGGCCAGTGGCGTAACTGGTGGTGGGTGTGCGTCGGCGGCATGATCTTGTTCCTGCCGTTCGTCCTGGTCATGGCAGGCGAGTGGAGCCCGAGGAAGGCCCGCGAGGAAGCCGAGGAGCACGAGCGGCGCGTCGCCGCCGAGCTGGCGGCCCTGGCCAGCCGCGAGGCCGCTACCGTCGGCGGCGACTCGACCGCCGTGGTCGGCGACTCGACCACTGCGGCGGGCGAGCCGCAAGAGTAGCGACCGTCACCTCCCGCCAGCCGGCTCCGGCTGGCGGGAGGCCGCGGGAGGTGACCTAAGATCTTGCGGGATTGCCGGCCACGACCCGCAGGGAGACCTCAGTGCCCTACTCCGCGCTCAGTCATCTCGTCTGTTCCGCGACGGGCAAGCGCTACGACGCCGACGCCATCCAGGGCGTGAGCGACGAGGGCAAGCCGCTGCTCGCTCGCTATGACCTGGAGCAGGTCGCGGCGACGGTCGGCCCCCGCGAGATCGCTGGCCGCCCTCCGACGCTCTGGCGGTATCACGAGGTGCTGCCGGTCCGCGACGAGGCGAACGTCGTCTCGCTCGGCGAGGGCATGACCCCGCTCATCCCCATCTCGTCCTATGGCAGCCAGATCGGCCTTCCTGGGCTGACGATGAAGGACGAGGGACTGCTGCCCACCGGCTCGTTCAAGGCACGCGGCGCCGCGGTCGGCGTCTCCCGCGCCGCCGAGCTTGGCGTCCAGGGCGTCGCCATGCCCACCAACGGCAACGCCGGCGCCGCGTGGGCGGCCTACGCCGCGCGCGCCGGGCGCAAGAGCCTGATCGCCATGCCGGTGAGCGCGCCCGCGATCACCCGCGCCGAGTGCGTCGCCGCGGGCGCCGAGCTGTACCTGGTGGATGGCCTGATCGGGGACGCGGGGCGGCTGGTCAGCGCGGCGGTCCGCTCCCGGGCCGGCTACCAGGAAGTCTCCACGCTGCGCGAGCCCTACCGCATCGAGGGCAAGAAGACGATGGGCTACGAGATCGCCGAGCAGCTCGGCTGGCGGCTGCCGGACGTCATACTCTACCCGGCCGGCGGCGGCGTCGGGCTGATCGGCATCTACAAGGCCATCAGGGAGATGCAGGAGCTCGGCTGGATCGGCCAGCACCTGCCGCGCCTGGTGGCGGTCCAGGCCGACGGGTGCGCGCCGATCGTGCGTGCCTTCGAGTCTGGTGCCACCGAGAGCGAGCCGTTCCCCGACGCGCGCACGGTTGCCTTCGGGATCACCGTGCCCAAGGCCCTCGGCGACTTCCTCGTGCTGGAGGCGGTGCGCGCCACCGGCGGCACCGCCATCTCCGTGAGCGATGCGGAACTGCTGGCCGAGCAGCACGCCCTGGCCGTGGCCGAAGGCGCGTTCATCTGCCCGGAGGGCGCCGCCTGCCTCGCCGCCGCCCGCCAGCTACGGGAAGCGGGCTGGCTGGCCGGCCGCGAGCGTGTCGTCGTGCTCAACACCGGCATGGGGCTGAAGTACCCCGATACGGTCAGCGTCGACGTCCCCACGCTGGGCGTCGGCTCGGCGATCCCCGCCGGTCGCTGACCGGTGCGGGCGCGTGGCGTGGTGCCGGCCTGGTCAGGTGGGTAGTCCGGTGGGCAGGGTGAAGCTTGGCGTCGGCACGGGAATGGGGCCCGTGCTGGGCCCGAGGTGGATGCTGCCCATGAGCAGGACCGCGATCACGGCCGCCGCCACGAGCGCGCCGGATATCAGCAGGATCAGTGGCGCGGCGCTGGCCACCGCGGCCGCGGCTGGCGTCTCCTGCTCGAATGGCAGCATGAGCCGGTCGAGCAGCGCTTGCGCGTCGTGAGTCAGGCCGTCGCGGAACTGCCTGAACTGGCCGGGGACGGCGGTCTTGGCGTAGGCGAGCAGGCTCACGTACCGGTTGATCAGGTGCGGATGGTCGCTGGTGAGCTGGGCCAGCCGGGGGAGCGGGCGGGCTCGCACCTGCTCAGCCTGCTTGATGAGGCCGTCGACGCCGATCGTCGGGGCCGCGGCGTTGCCGACGAGCATCCGGTTGATCACCTGCAGCGCGGCTGGCAGGTCCCCCGCGACCTGCAGGCCGATCCGGTCACCGGTGTACTGCGCGGCGCGGTAGTAGGGCAGCAGGAACGGCTTGGTGAACTTGACGATGTTGGTGATCGTCATGAGCTGCTGTGCCAGCTCGAGTTGCCCGCTCTTGGTCTTGAGCGCCCCCAGCATGCTGGCCAGCACATACCGGCGCATCGCTGAGTCGCCGTTGACCACCAGGTCATCGGCGAACCCGCCTTCGAGGAGGATGACGCGGGTGCCAAGGAACCGGGTGGCGGACGCGCTTCCTGATACCGTCGCGGCGACGTACACGTCGGCCCGCTCGTGGTAGTCAAGCAGCGCGCGGACCGCCTCCAGGTCGGCGTGCAGGCTTGGCAGGCTGTCGTGGGTGACCAGGATCGAGCCTCCGAGAAGCCGGGCACGGTACACCCGGATCCCCACGTCAAGCAGGAGCAAGGCCGCCAGGATCGGCAGCACGACGACGATCAGGTCGGCCTTGTAGGCCGCCACCACGATGACCACCACCAGGCCAAGGGAGATGATGCTCACGCCCTGGGCGAGGACAAGGCGGGAGCGCTCGGTCGGGTGCCGGGCCGCCCGAAGGTCGATTGGCCCGGTCGCGGGGGGCCGGGCGGTCCCTGCCGGGCCTGTGCCTGCCGGGCCTGTGCCTGCCGGGAGGGTGGCAGGCCCGGTTATCACGACGGCGGCCAGCGTGTCGGTGAGCGCGCGGACGAGGGAGGACACCGTGGTGACGCTGTCCAGCCCGCGGGACGCGACGAAGGCATAGTCGGGCTGGGTGGCGATCTGGAGCATCAGGTCGGCCGGGACGCCGCCAACTCCGTAGGCGATGATGATGGGCGCTGCCGGGGTGACGGCGCGGTCGGTGAGCTGACCGTGCGGGACCCGCCAGGCGCTGGCCTCGGCTGGCCGGCCGCTGGTGACGAAGAACACCAGCGGCCGGAACACTCGATGCCCGGCCGTCTTCAGCAGTTGCACGTCGGCGGGGACCCGGGTGAGAAGGTCGCCGAATACCGCGCCGTAGTTCGCCGTCCCGCCCATGATCAGGTTCGGGGCGGAAGTGACGCCGCGCACGTCGCCGAACGGCAGCCGCAGGCGCACGTCATCGGAGAATCCAAGGATCGACAGCCGGATGCCGCCGGGGAGCCGGGGATCGGTGCGCAGCGAGTCGATCATCTGGGTGAGACCGTGCACGAGGTCACTGCGGTACGGACTCATCCCGGCGGATTCATCAATGACGAGGTAAACCGGAACGATCGGCGATGCGGACATGCGAATCGCTCCCTTCCTGCGATGTCAGTACCTAGGCGAGGTCACGGGTTGCCGGGATAGTTTTGCGGCCCGGCCGCCAGCAGGGCCGCCTTCGAGGCGGCCTGCAGCGGGGCGTAGGCACTGGAGCTTGTGTCCTGGCTCAGGTTGATCCAGATGGCGTCGGCGTTCATGAAGTACCGGTAGCTGTAGCCGTAATAGCCGTACTTCGTGGCCGGGTAGAAGTTCCTGCTGTCGCAGACCGACCCAGTGCCGCTCTTCGGGCACCACAGGCCCAGGTCGCCCGCGTGGAAGCCGGCCTGCTTGATGGCGTCCTGGGCGCCCTGCGCGGCACTGGTGTCGCTCAGCGGCATGACCTCGACGGAGACCAGGATCGTGCCCGCGTCGTTGGTGTAGCTGCCGTCCATCTGGCTGACGCAGTTGTACTTGTTCAGGATGCCCTGGACGGTGCTGGTCTGGTCGGATTCAATACACGACGCCGGCCCGGAGCTGACCAGGGTGAAGTTGTCCCCTTCTGAGTCGGTGAAGCTGTCAGGCAGCAGCGAGCCGACGGTGAACGGGGTCAGGTCAGTGCCCTTGCTGTTCGGATCGGAGGCCGGGCTGGGGCTCGGGGTCGCCGGGGGCAGGGAGTCGGAAGGGGTGGGGTCGGGGGGCGTCGCGTAGGTGTATGTCGGCGGCGCGGAGGTGGCGTGGGCTACGGCATGCCCACCGCTGTTGACCGCCACCACCACGATGACCACGAGGGCGAGCACCGCCACGGTCGCCGCCACCATTACCCGCTGCGCCCTCGGCGTGAGCCCGCCTCCCGCCGGCTTGACGGCCTGCCCGCTGGCCGCCGTCGCGGCGTTGCCCGCTGCTGAGTTGCCCGCCGCTGAGTTGCCCGCCGCGGGGGCGCCGGGCGGCCCGGTGGCCACCGAGGTGATGACCAGGTGGGGAGAGGACGCGGCATTCAGGCAGTACTCAGCCCACTCACCCGGCGGCGGGCGATCACCAGCCTGCCCGGACAGTGCCGCGCGGGCCAGCTCAGCCAGCTTCGGCTCGGCAGCAGCCGGGAGCACCGCCGGATCACGCGAGGTCTGATCGCGCGCGAATACGCGCACCGCCAGCAGGGCGAGCTTGTACGCGTCCGAGCTTGGCGTGCCCTTTTCCTCGCCGGCCGGCACCTGCCAGTCCGGAGTCTCCGCCTGCGGAAGGACGCTCCGGCCATTGATCCGCATCGCGTCGCAGTCGATGAGGAAGCAACTCGGCCTGGCCCCGGCCGTGAAGAGCAGGTTCTTCGGCGACAGGTCGCCGACCGCGATCCCCAGCGTGTGCAGGCGGGACAGCTTCGCGGCCAGGTCAGCGAGCAGTCGCAGGCGCTGGCGCTCATCGACCCTCAGGCCGATCGAGCGGGCATAGGAGTCGTTGTTGAGCAGGAACTCGGCGGTCGTGAGCTTGTGAGTGGCCTTGCCGTCGAATCCGCGGTAATCGAAGTAGAACTCGTCAGGAACGGTGCGCATCAGGAAGCCGGTGATGCGGCCTTGCCGCTCGACCAGGGCGGCAGGCCACGCCGCCATCGTGCACAGCCATTCGGCCGTTGACGACGGAAGCGCCGGGATCAGCTCGACCATCGCCGTGAGAGCGTCAATGTCGGCCGCGTCCTGCGCGGCCGCGTTGTACTCCTTATAGGCAACTGCCCAGCGATCGTTGATCTTCCTGTTGCGCACCTGGTGGACGCTGCCCTGACCGCCCGACCCCAGGCGGTCACCGAGCTCAAGCGTGTCGAGGAGGACCGGGCTCACGTCGGCTCCTGCAGGGACCAGATGGCAAGCAGCGCGCGGTCGTCGTCATAGGTCTCCCGCGAGAAGTCAAGCAGGTGGGCGAACGACAATGGCCTCGGCGGCGGGCCGATGAGCTGCCTGGCGAACAGCTCGCCGAGCGGGCCCGTGCCGTTGCCGAGCGGATCACCGAACCCGTCGGTGCCGGCCAGCAGGATGAGCCGCGGATCAAGCCGCACCATCACGTGCTCGACCTGCTTGGGGATTCGCGGCAGGGAGGTCACGGAGTTCGACATCACGACGTGATCGGACTTGGGGCGAAAGAGCGCGTGATACTGTCCGGTACCGCGATCCAGGAGCCACGCGCAGGAGTCACCGATCCGCATCAGCGCGGCCTGCGGCCCGCTCGGCCCGGGCAGCACCACGCCCGCGACCAGCGTGGTCGCGAAGAGCTTTTCCACCTGCTCGGCTGACGGGCTGGCGGTGCCCAGGCGGTCCGCGGCCCGTTGCCGCAGCGCACTGCCCGCGGCGGCGGCGACCTGAGCGTGATCGAGTGGCCAGGCGTCCCTGTCCAGCTGGTCGAGCATCTCCCGCAGGGCGGCGGAGCAGGCCTCGAGCGCCCCGACGTCGGCCAACTCGGCGCTGGAGACGCCGTCAGCGACCGCGAAGGCCACCGCTCCGCTCGGGCGGTGGACCGTTGCCCGCGCCTGATCCTGGCGAGGCTGATGGTAATACCGGTGCCAGTCACCACGGACGGTCGCCCAGCGCAGCGTGAACGCGCCGGTGGACCAGCCGTCGCATTCGGTGTCCGCGCCAGGGATGCCGGGGGCGTGAGAGGGCCGGGACTCGAACACATGGCCGGCTGGCTCAATGACGATGCGGTCCGCTGAGGGCGGCGGCACGGGGCTTTCCCCGGCAGGGTCGCAGTGCCCGGCCGGGGCCATGGCGGACGGCTCCGCGCCGGGCTGGGCCGCCGGTTGAGGGCCTGCGAACCGCCTCTTGGGACCGCGCATTACACCTCGTCGACAGCCAGGACGAACTGGTCCGGGCGGTTGACGACCAGGCGCGGCGACTGGGTGTCAAGGGTCTGGCTCGATTGCACGAGACTCTGGACGAGCGAGTGGAAGAACTCGCTGATCGCCAGGCCAATATCGCAATTGGGGACAGCGATGAAGCCGAATTCCGGGCGAGTGGCCACCTGGCTGATGATCTGCGCCTCAGCCTGCCCGATGCCGCAGGCGATGATATTGGGAGCCGTGGGCGTCACCTGCCGGTCGATGAGCTGCTGGCGAGCATTGCGCCAGGCTGGCTCGTCGGAGGGCAGCCCATCACTGAGGAAGAAGACAGCCGGGCGGTGCACCTGATACCCCTGCGCCTTGAGCTCGCGCACGTCAGTAGGGATCTGCTGGCCGAGCATCGTAAAGGCCGCGCCGTAGTTCGTGACGCCGCGGATTCGCATCTGCGGGGCGGCGGTGAGTGTGCGCGCGTCGCTGAGCGGCAGTCGTACCTGAACGTCCTGGGCGAAGCCGATGACGGCCAGCCGGACCTTGGCGGCGATCATCGGCTCACTGTGGAGTCGTTCGCACAGCGAGGCGACCCCGTTATTCAGCTCCGCCTCATAAGCACCCATGGACCCTGACTCATCAGCTACCACATAGGCCGGGAGGACAGCCCCATTCACTGGTACCACACCCTAACAGCCCCCTTATCCACATAGCGGCATCCTCGAGCAAAGATTACCGTTTCTCAAACGCAGGGGGTGCCGAAACGGCGTCCGGCCGCTATGTCACGAGGACTCGTGACATAGCGGCCGGCCATCCGCGCCATTCCCCGGCGTCGGCCAGGGGAACACGGGGGTGCTGCTGAGCGGGTCAGGACGGCTGGGGGACGATCCGGATGTAGGGCTTGGGCTCGTTCCAGCTGCCGAAGATTTCCTTGGCCTGGTCATTGGAGACCGAGCCTGCGATCACGACGTCCTGGCCCTGCTTCCAGTTGGCCGGGGTGGCGACCTTGTGCCGCGCGGTCAGCTGCAGTGAGTCGATCACGCGCAGGATCTCGTCGAAGTTGCGGCCGGTCGTCATCGGGTAGAGCATGATCAGCTTGATCTTCTTGTCCGGGCCGATCACGAAGACGCTGCGCACCGTCTGGTTGTCGGCCGCCGTGCGGTCGGCCGGGTCGCCGCTGACGTCAGCCCCGAGCATCCCGTATGCCTTAGAGACGGTGAAGTCGACATCGCCGATCATCGGGAAGTTCGGCGCGGTGCCCTGGGTCTCCTCGATGTCCGCGGCCCAGGCGGCGTGCTTGTCGAGCGGGTCAACCGACAGCGCCAGGATCTTCACGCCGCGCCGGTCGAACTCCGGCTTGATCGAGGCCATGTAGCCAAGCTCGGTCGTGCAGATCGGGGTGAAGTCCTTGGGGTGCGAGAAGAGCACGGCCCACGAGTCGCCGATCCAGTCGTGGAAGCTGATTGTGCCCTCGGTGGTGGTGGCGGTGAAGTCCGGGGCGGTGTCACCGATCGTCAAGCCCATGACGGGTCTCCGTTCGAGGTGGTGGACCCAGGCCTGGATGGCATGCGGATCCGCTGTCACCCGAGACGTTACCTTTACCTTGGCCCCGCTCGGACAGCCCAGGCGGGTCGTGGGATCGGATGACCCAGCCGTTGGGGCCGGTGGCCTCGCGGCTGCCGTCGGGGTGGTGGATGATCCGCCAGCCCAGCCGGTGGATGAAGACGTGATGGTGGGCCAAGCAGTAGAGGTGGAGGTCGTCTACTGAGGTCTCGCCGCCCTCGCAGCGGGGCCGCGGGTGGTGCGGTTCGCGGCGGCTCGCGGGGTGTTCGCAGCCTCCTGGCCACTGGCAGTGCTTGTCGCGGAGGATGACCGCGCGGCGGATGTGGTCCGGGATGTCGTCGGTGGCGCCGGCGTCGAGGATCAGGCTGGCGCCGTTGAACGGGCGGCCAAGCGGAGGCACCGTCAAGGCTCAGCAGGTCGGCCAGCGACATGACCGCCATCGCGCGGGTCCTCATCCCGCCAGACTGCGGAGTGTCCGGATGCCCGAGCGACAGCCGCAGCGCAGGAGCGGGCGCGGCGTGGCGCTGTCCATGCTGGGATGGGACGACCCGACGCGCGGTAGCCGGTCAGACGGCTCGCGCCAGCCTAGTCGCCGTCCTCGCCGGCCTCGCCGTTCTCGGTGGCCGCCGCTGGCCGGTGACGGCGCGGGTAGTCATGCCGGTTCTGGTCGCGCAGGAACTTCTTGAACGCCTTGAACTGGTCGCGGGGCGAGTTCTTCAGCGGCAGGAAGTCCGGGTCATAGGCGATCCAGTCGTAGGCGCGCTCCATCTCCGAGTCCCGGCTGTCGATCGCCCGCTGCAGGCAGGTGACGACCAGGTCATCACCGGCCAGGCCCTGCTGCGCGAGCGCCGAGTAAATGCAGGCCGCGTTGTAGGCCGCCTGCCAGGATGCCGTCCGCCGCAGCCATGGCAGCATCCGGACCGCCTCCCTGCTGGCCGGCCGCTCGCCGGGGGGCGCCCCTGGCGTCCCGCCATCTTCCCCCGGCCGGGCGAACAGCGCCCTGATCGGCGCCACGTCCCCGGCGATCGCGGCGGTGATGCGCAGGGCCTGCCGGTGCGCGGAAAGCGGCAGCGGTGACCGCGCGGCGGCGGGGTTCAGCCGGATGCGAACGGCGACGAGCAACTCGGCCACGCGGACCCCGTCGCGCAGGCTCTGGCGAACGCGCAGCCGGCGGTGCGGCCGCCACACCGTGCGCTCGTCGCGGTGGCGGAACGCCGCCCACAGCACGGCGGGCAGCGTGAGCTGCCGCTTGATGACCCGCAGCTCGGCCAGCGCGACGCGCAGCAGCTCCAGGCTCAGGTCGTCGGACAGCCGGTAGTGCCCGCTTGGGTCGCTGGCCGCCACGATGTCCTGCGGCACGGGCGGCACCCGCAGGCCGCACCGGGACAAGATGGCCAGCACCTCCCCGACGGTGTACCGCGCCCCCTGCTTGTTGCTGAACGTCAGCCCGTGGTTGGCGGCCATCTCCAGCGACATGCACAGCCGGTACCGGCCACGGAAGAACCTACCGTACTGCTCACGGTTCATCGCGTGCAGCCACAGCGCGGTCAGGTGCCTGGTGCCCAGGTCGTGCAGCGAGGCCAGCTCGTACCTGACCAGCCCGGCGCACCGGTTCCCGCCGGTGACCGCCTGCAGCGCCCGGATCTGCCGCAGCCGGGACGCGCGGACCGCCTCCCAGCTGTCGGCGTAGACCCGCTCCTGCCGGGCGATCAGCATCGCGCCCAGGTCATGGCCGTCGGCGGCGCCGTAGCACCACGACGGCGTCGTGGGATCCCAGGCGAATACCTGCCGCGTGACGTATCCGGCCACCATGGAGGCGGCGTCGTCGATGCTGGCCGCGGTGATCGTCTTGGTCGCGACCGTGTCCCCGGTCCGCGGGTCGTCAAGTTCAACCGTGACCCGGGTGTCGCCATCGGTGTCACCGGGCCGCCACGACTCCACCCATACCCGCAGCATCCACCGGCGCGGCCCCGGCCACAGCAGGCCGAAGAACCGGATGACCGCTCCCGCCAGGTCGGCTCCGGTCACCCCGGTGTCCTCGGCGATCGACGCCAGGCCGCTGGACCTGCTGCCGCCGGGCAAGATCGAGGGGGAGCGGATCTCCATCGCGGCCAGCCGGAACTTCAGCTCCGCCGCGAGCTGGTCGTGGCGCTCGGCGTCGGTCAGCACCGCACCGCGCTCGCGGGCGGCCCCGGCCCCGGCCGCCGCCTCGCCTCGCGGGCGCTCGGCTCCCCCTCGGTCCGCTCCCGCGCGCGAGCCGGCCGGAATGCTCGGCTGGCCGTCGCTGAGCTGAGAGGTGTCAAGCACCGGGGCCTGCCTGCCGTAGGCCTGGGCCTCAAGCTGCCGGTAGCCCACCAGCACCAGGGCGATGAGGATCGCCCAGCCCACCCGGCCTGGCTCTGGCACCGCGTGGCCCAGCCACAGCGGGCGCAGCAGCGCCCCGGCGATCGCGTCGGCCCCCTTGGCGAACGCGGCCTGCAAGTCCGGTGGCCCCGTCGGCGGCATGCCCAGGCTGCGCGCGCTGTTCAGGCCGTAGGCCATCACCACGATGAGCAGGACTACCGCGATGACCACGGTGACCCGGCGCACCGTGCGCACGCTGAAGTAGCTGGCGGTCAGGCCCAGGATGACCGCCACCACCACGAAGACCGCCCACGTGACCCACGGGGTCATCGGTCCCCCTTCCCGGAGGATTACCGCCTATCGGCTCTACCGTTCCGCGCGTCACATTCTTGCGCAGAACGGGCCGTGGCGGCTGTCGCGACGACCCAGACGCTGGCCCGGATCTACCCGCCCGGGACGATCAGGGGCGGGACGGACGCCGCCGGGACCGTCAGGGGCGGGACGCTGACCGAGATCACCGGGATGGGCAGCGGGATCGGCGGCGTCGGCGCCGGGCGGGATGCCGGGTCAGAAGGCGGCTGCGGCCCCCTGCCTGGAGCTGGCTGGCTAGCCGGGCTGGCAGGCAAGGTCGGGCTGGCAGGCATGGTCGGGCTGGCAGGCATGGTCGGGCTGGCCAGCGGGCTGGCCGGGCCGCAGGGGCAGGGACTCGCGGACGGCCGGCTTGAGCCGCCTGCCGCCGCCGGGACCGGGCTCGCGGACCGCGGGCTGGCCACGACACCAGCTGTGCCCGCGGCGCCGCCGGCGAGCATGGGACCGCCACCCTGGCCGGAGGGGCCGTGTCCCGGCGGCTGCCCCGCCGGGCTGGCGCCACTCCCGCCGGGGCCGAGGCTGCCGCCGAGGCCGGCCGCCTGCTGGCCGCCAGCTGAGCCCGGGTGCCGGGCCGTGTCCCGGTGAGCCGTGTCCCGGTGACCGGCCGGGCCGGCCTGATGCCCGGCCGCGGGGATGGCCAGCTGGACGACCTTCACCGCGGAGCCGATGGGCGCGGACGGCGCCCAGCCGATCAGCCCGGCCAGGACCAGCGCGCTCGCGGCCCAGGCGATCTCGCGCTTGTGCGCGCGCAGCCCGGACAAGCGGAGCCCGGCCGCCTCGTCGGCTGGCCGTGGCGCCGCGATCGTGGCCTGCTGCCGTGTGGCGGCGAAGTCGGGGGCGATCTCCAGCCGCACGGGGAACCGGGCCGGGTCGCCCTGTGCGCCCTCCCGCAGCTCGCCGGCCAGCGCGCGGGCCGCCCGGGCGACCTCGCGGGCATCGGGGAAGCGGTTGCCTGGGTCCTTGTCGGCCAGCCGGGCGACCAGCCGGGCCAGGCCGGGCGGGACGACCACCGGCAGTCGCGGCAGCGGCCTGCGCAGGTGGGCCGCGAGCACCTGCTGCGCGGTCCCGGTGAACGGCGGGGTGCCGGCCAGCCACTCATGGGCGATGATGCCGAGCGAGTACAGGTCGCCGGCCGGGGTGCCGAGCCCGCCGCTGACCCGTTCCGGTGCCAGGTACAGCACCGTTGCCGTGCCGTGTACCGTGCCGGGCGTGTGGCCGGCCCGGGCGATCGCGTCCAGCGCGTGCGTGATGGCGAAGTCGGTGACCATCGCCCGGCGGCCGCCGCCGCCGGCAAGCAAGATGTTGGCCGGCTTGAGGTCCCCGTGCGCCAGCCCGGCCTGGTGGGCCGCGTGCAGGCCCTCGGCCACTTGGGCCAGGGTGGCGGCGATGAGCGACGGGCGTACTGCCTCGCCGCTGATGACCTCGGCCAGCGAGGGCCCCTCGATGAACTCGGTGACGAGGTAGGGCGCGTTATCCGGACCGCCGTTCCCGTAGTCGCGGACCGTGGCCACGCTGGGGTGGCTGACCGCGGCCGCCTGGCGGGCAGCCGCAAGGAAGCGCGAGAGGCGGGCCGGGTCGTCGGCGTAGTGGCGCCGCAGCACCTTGACCGCTACCCGCTGGCCGAGCAGCATGTCCGTAGCGCGCCATACCCGCCCCGTGGCCCCGGTTGCGACCTCGTCATCCAGCCGATAACGCTGCGCGATTACTATCCCCTGTCCAGGCACACCGGAAGATTACTGGGGATCGCGCAATCGTCTGCGCTGAACAGGCGAAACTCCGTACATATACCGAGTCAATGCGATGAGTAATGTCTACGGAAAGCAATAATGTCCGTCTGGGGTATCTGACCCATTGCGGGCGAGTGCGCGAGCGTGGCGTCGGGCAGCGAAAAGGGGACTGGCGCGCTGTGGGTGGGTGAGCGCGCCAGCCCCCGCTTGGACCGGGCCTGAGCTAGCCCGCGTACCTCTGGACCAGTGCGCCCAGGTCGGGCAGGGCAGCCTGGACGTTCTTCGCGGCGCCACCGCGCACCGACTTGTAGGCCTTCACGATGACCGGCCGGCCTGAGCCCTGCGCCCTCGCGTCGGTGACCTCGAGCAGGGACTCGGACAGCAGCTCGCCGTTCTTGGCCAGGTAGTCACCGAAGGAGCCGCCGCCGGACGCCTGGAAGCGCTCCCAGTACGGCTCGATCCGCTCCAGCATCCCCGGCATGAGCTGCTCGATCATGTGCCGGATGTGGCCGGGGGAGAAGGTGACCACGGTCTTGTAGGCGAGCTTGACCGCCGCGCCTGAGATACCTGACTTGTCGGAGATCTGCCCGTCAACCAGGGCGATCCCGTCGTCGATCACCTTCGGCCTTGTCTGCGGCGCGAGCAGGATGTCCCGAAGCGTTGCCATCTAATGTGCCTTCCTGTCTGCTGCGAGGGTCCGGCTGCTGCCGCCGTGCGAGGGCTGGGCGGCAAGGCAGGGCTGCATGCGGGTGGCGTCCGAGTAAATGACCTTCGGGTCGGCGGCGGTGATACCGGACAATCCTCACGCGGATGGAATCTTGGCCGATTCCCGGCTGGGCGCCCCCCTGGCGGCCCAGGACGCCCCTCAGAAGCAGACCGGGCCCACCGGGATGACGCAGGACGGGCTGGGCGTCGGGGTCGCGCTGGCCCCCTGGCCGCCGTTCGTCGGGGCGCTTGTCGCCGGCCGCGTGGCGGACGGCGTGGTCGCCGGGTCACCGGGCGATGACCCGACACCGGGCCAGGTTCCTGCGCCGGGCGCGGCCGGTCCGGTGGCCGGGGCCGCGGAGGAATTGCTCACCCACGAGGGGCCCTGGCCGTGGGCGCCGGGCGCGCTGGCCGGGATCGCGGTGGGCGGCGGCTCGTCCGGGCGCCAGGTGACCGTCACGGTGACCGTGCTTCCCGCCTCGACCCGGCCAGTCGGCGACACCCAGACCACGGTGCCGGCCGGGAGCCTGCCCTGCTCGTCCCAGGCGATCGTGGTGGCCAGCCCGTGGCCATGCAGCCAGCCGGCCACGGCGGCGTACTGCTGGTCATGGAAGCTCGGCACCTGGACGTACACCAGGCGGCCTGCTGGCGCGCCGCTGGCCGCCGACGGCGCGCCAGGGCCCTGCTGCGCCGCGCGGGTGGCGCCGAACGCCCCGGACGCCGCCAGGCCGCCAGCGACGAGCCCGGCGACCGCGACGGCGGCCACGGCGACGGCGACGGCCTGACGCCGGGCCGGGTGGCGGGCCGATCCGGACGCGGCGCCCGCGCTTCCCGTGGTGCCTGCGCCGCCCGCGGTGGGGAGGGCGTCGCCCGCGCTGGGGAGTGCGCGGCCGGCCGGACGCAGCGGGCTGGTGCTGGCCGGGCTGGCGCCCGCGCCGGGCGCCGGCCTGGCGCCGCGGTCATGGCCGCCCGGCGCGCTGGCCGGGCGGGGCGGCGGGACGCTGACTGGGGCCAGCTCGCCGTGGCCGTGGCCGTGGCCGTGGCCCTTGGCACCTGACGGCCCGGCCTGCGACAGGGCGGCGGTCGCGGGCTCCGGGGCGCTCAGGTAGCCGACGGCCGGGCTGGCCAGGGCGCGCGCCGGCCAGGGGCGAGGCGGGAAGCTCCCCGCGGGCAGCGCCCAGGGCGTGGTGCCCTCCGGCCCGCCAGGGTGGCCGGACGGGGCGCGATCGCGGCTGACCGCGCCGACCAGCTCCAGGCTCCGCAGCCGCGCGGCGAGCAGGCCCGCGTCGGACAGCCGGTATCCCGGGTCCTTGGCCGTGAGCCTGGCCACCAGCTCGCACACCGCGGGCGGTACCCAGTCCGGCAGCGGCGGCAGCGCCTGGTGCAGGTGCGCGGACATCACGTCCGGCGAGGCGCCACCGAACGGCGGCTGGCCCATGAGGCACTCAAACATGACGATGCCCAGCGAGTAGAGGTCGCTGGCGGGCGTGCCCGGGCCGCCCGCGATGCGCTCAGGTGCCATGTACAAGGAGGTGCCCATGACGACGCCGGGCGCGGTGATGGGCGCCGAGCCCGCCGCGTGGGCGATGCCGAAGTCCGTGACCTTCACCCGCCCGCCCGACGTCAGCAGCAGGTTGCCCGGCTTGATGTCGCGGTGGACCAGGCCGGCCCGGTGCGCGGCGTCAAGCCCGTCGGCCACCTGCGCGATGACGTCGCAGGTGAAGTCGGCCGACAGCGGCTCCCGCTCGATGACGTCGGCCAGCGAGGGCCCGTCGACGTACTCCATGACGAGGTACGGCTCCCGGCCGGGCCCGGGGCCATCGCCTGGCGGTGCGCCCGGCCGGCTGCCCCCCGGCGGCCCGTAGTCGTAGACCTGCGCGATGTGCGGGTGGTTCAGTACCCCCGCGTGCCGGGCCTCGGCCCGGAAGCGTTCGAGTGTCTCAGGGTGCTCCGCGTATTCCGGGCGCAGCAGCTTCACCGCCACCAGGCGCCCCAGCACCTGGTCGGCGGCCAGCCAGACCTGCCCCATGCCCCCTGCGGCGATCCGGCTCTCCAGGAGATAGCGGTCACCGAGAACAATGCCCCGTAGTTCCACAGTGGCCACAGGCTAACGGGTATCCCTACGTTCGTGCCGTCACCAGCGGAAACGTACGCATGCTACCTAGGTACCCGCACGCCGCATGTACCGAAGGCTATACGTAGCGTCCCGACAGCGCGCCCCTCGGTGATCAACGTCACCCCGGGGCGGGTAGCCGCTACGCGGTCACTACATCACGGTTCGGGGACCGGCATGTTCCAGCTGTGCGTACCATGGCGCTGGTGACAGGCAAGATGACGAAGCGGGCATTTCCGGTGGCTGGCCGGTCGGTGGCGATCGCCCTGGCTGTGGCGGCCGCATGCACCGGGTGCTCCTTCGGCCTGGGCGGGCCCGCCGCGAGCACGCCCAGCGCGAGCGTGGCGACCACGCCGTCGGCGGGCGCCGCCGCGGCCACGGGCGGTGCGGCCACGGGCAAGCCCGCCAGCACGCTGTCACCGTCCCCCGCGGCCACCCGATCGTGCCCACAGCGGATCTACAGCTCGATGACCGAGGCGCAGCGGGTCGGGCAGCTGTTCCTCGTCGGCCTGCCGTCCGACGCGGCCACCTCCCAGGTCGTGGCGGCGGTCGATGACTACCACTTCGGCTCGGTCCTGCTGGCGAAGTCCTCGGCCTCGGTCGCCACCTTGGCCGGTGGCAGCGCGGGCATCCAGGCGCTCGCCAGCAAGCAGGCCACCGACGGGGTGCGGTTCCTGGTCGCCGCCAACCAGGAGGGGGGCGAGATCCAGCAGCTGTCCGGTGCGGGCTTCTCGCCCATGCCCTCCGAGCTCGTCCAGGGGCGGTCCTCGCTCAGCGCGGAGCGCACCGCGGCGGCGCAGTGGGGAAGCGAGCTGAAGGCGGCAGGCGTCAACCTGGACCTAGCGCCGGTGATGGACGTCGTCCCGCAGGCCACGGCCTCGAGCAACGCGCCGATCGGCCAGCTTGACCGCGAGTTCGGCTATGACCCGGTGACCAACGGCACGCACGGCGTCGCCTTTATCCAGGGAATGGCGCAGGCCGGGGTCGCGGCGACGGCCAAGCACTTTCCCGGGCTAGGCCGGGTGTCGGGGAACACGGACTTCACCTCGGGCGTCACCGACACGGTGACCACGCCTGACGACCCGAACCTAGGGTCGTTCAAGGACGCCGTCAGCGCGGGCGTGCCGTTCGTCATGATCGCGCTCGCGCTGTACACCCAGATCGACCCGGCGCACCTGGCGGTCTTCTCCCCGACGGTTATCCAGACGATGCTGCGCCAGCGGATGGGCTTCTCCGGCGTCGTCATGTCCGACGACCTCGGGCAGGCCGCCCAGGTGCAGAACATGTCCGAGGGGTCCCGGGCGGTGGACTTCCTCAACGCCGGGGGTGACCTCATCACCTCCCAGGCCATCGCCCCGGCCGAGTCCATGGCCACCGCCGTGCTCGCCGACGCCAGCTCAAGCGCCTCCTTCCGCGCCGAGGTCGCCGCGGCCGACATGAAGATCCTGGCCGCCAAGCAGGCGCTCGGCCTGTTGCCCTGCTAAATGGCCCGCCAGCACGCGCCATCCGGCCCTAAAACCTGACATGCTTTACGAGTGGCCAAGACATTCCAGGGCAGTGAGCAGAGCGTGAGACGCTCCGACGAGCCCATCTCGCCGCTTCAGTACCGGATGCGGCGGCTGTGGGCGGGCGCGGACATCGCGCGGGTCCCGCTGCGGACGATCATCGCCGCCGCCGTGGTGATCGGTGTGGCCTACCTGTCCTACAAGCTGCTCTACCGGCTGCGCGACGTCCTGCTGTTGTTCGCGGTGGCCGGCTTCGTCGCGGTGCTGCTCAATCCGGTCGTGGAGCTCTTGCAGCACACCCTGGTGCGCCGCCGCGGGATGGCGGTCCTCGCGGTCACCCTGTTCGCGCTGCTCGTCTTCCTCGGGCTGCTGGTCGCGTTCGGCTACCCGCTGGTCAACGCCATCACCAACCTGGCGAACTCGCTGCCGCACTACGTCGCCAGCGTGCAAAGCGGCAAGGGCTGGCTCGGCCACCTCGCGACCAAGTACCACATTCAGCACTGGGTGCGGACTAACGCGCCGAAGCTCGCCACCTTCGCGCAAGACCTGAGCAAGCCCGCGCTGAACCTGGGCAAGGGCGCGATCTCGCTCATCGTCGAGCTGGTCACGATCTTCGTGCTGGTGCTGCTGTTGCTGCTCGAGGGGCCCAAGCTCCGCCGGGGCATCTTGTACGTCCTTGGCGGTAAGTCGGGCGCGGAGGTCACCAAGATCGCGGGCGAGGTCAACCGCGCGGTCACGGGCTACATGCTCGGCAACTTCCTGACCTCGCTGATCGCCGGTGGCGTCGTGTTCGTCGCGCTGCTGACGACCGGCGTCCAGTACCCGATCCTGTGGGCGCTTTGGGTCGCGCTCGTGGACTTCCTGCCGATGATCGGCGGTGCGCTCGCGGGCATCCCCACGATCTTGTTCGCGTTCTTCTCCCAGGGGATCACGGCCGGGGTGGTCACGCTGGTGGTGTTCATGGTCTACACCCAGATCGAGAACCACATCCTGAACCCGATCATCATGAGCAAGACGGTGCGGATCAGCCCGCTGCTCGTGCTGATCTCGGTGCTGGTGGGCGCGGAGATGGGCAACTGGATCGGCGGCTTGTTCGGCGGCTTCGTGGCCGCGCTGCTTTCCATCCCGGCGGCGGGTGCGCTCCAGGTCATCGTGCGCGAGGCCTGGCTGCTGACCGGGCCGCCTCCCGAGCAGGCGTCCGCGCTGGGCAGGCCCGCGGTCTTCTCCCAGGCCCTCACGATCGCCGAGACGGTGCAACCGGAGGCGCCGCAACCCGACGCGCAGGTTCCCGCCAGCCATCCGGAGTGAGACACTGGCCGCATGGCTGACGAGCACGAGCACACCCACGACGGCCAGGAAAGCGCCCAGCCCGCCGATGGCTGCGCCGTGGCCCACGGCACGGCCACCAGGCCGAGCGCGAGCCCAGAGCCGCGGCCGGCCGGCCGGACCCTGGTGGCGATCTTCGCCACGCCGGTCGCCACGTTCCTGCTGCGCTACGGGGCGGACGCCGGCTTTCGCGGCGTGCTCGTGGAGCCGGACCAGGCTCGCGCCGCCGGGGCCAAGATGGCCGGGCTGATGGCCGGGTTCGAGGTCGTCGAGGCCGTCCCTGAGGACCTCGACGACTCAGCGGACGTCGTCGTGACCGACCACCACCGCGACGAGCTCGGCCCGGCGCTGCGCGACGCCCTGGCGGGCAAGGCGCGCTGGGTCGGGATCATGGGCAATCCCCGCCACCCCGGCCCGCACGTGGAGTCACTCGCCGCCCTGGGCGTGCCGCCGGCCGAGGTCGCCCGGGTGCACCGCCCGATCGGCCTGAACATCGGCTCGCGCACCCCGGCCGAGATCGCGATCTCCACCCTGGCCGGCCTGCTGGCCGACCGCAACGACCGTCCCGGCGGCTTCACGTTCTAGGGCGTCTTCGCCGCCGCGCCGCCACCGTTGTCAGGGTGTAACTATTGTCACGCCGCCCGTCATAGCGTCATGACCTCCTGCCAGCGGGCGATCAGCGCCTGGTCGCCGAAGAGCGCCAGGCGCTCGTCGTCGGCGGTGACCCGGCCGTAGGCCAGCAGGAGCAGCGCGGCCGCCGGGCCGCGGACCGCGAGGCTGCCCTTGGCGTGCCCGTGGGACCACGAGTACCCGCCGTCGCCCACGCTGATCAGCCATTCGCCCGCCTCGCCCAGGCCATCGTCGGTGGCGTGCAGGTGGATCGACTGGCCTGCCGGCAGGTCCCCGAGCCGCCTGCCCGGGCGGCTGGCCCGGGGCGCGGTGGAGAGGAACTCATCGATGCCGTCGGCCGCCGCGCGCGCCTCGATCGACGGCTCGACGCCCAGGGCGGTCTCCGCGTCAGCCCGGTGCACGGTCGTCTCGTGCAGCATCCGCCGCGCCCACCAGCCGCTCCCCGCGCCGGCCTCGCTGGCCCATGACCACACGGGGGCGGCTGGTCCCGCCGCGCGCAGCACGGTGACGAGCGGCGTGGCTCCCGCCGCCAGCCACTGCGGGTACTGCGCCTGGTCCGCGGGAAGGCCCACGTCCAGGGCGTCGCGCGCGATGGGCCCGGTGGCCCTCGTGGCCACGACGGCCGCGGCCCACCGGTGGATGATGCCGGTGTGCTTGACCAGTTTCGCGAGGTCCCAGCCCGGGCAGCCAGGGACCGGGGACGTGGGGGCGGCCCCCTCGGCAACTGACGCCATTCGGGTGATCTCGGCCGAAAGGCGGGCGCAGTACTCCTCATGATCCATGGGGATATTTTTTCACGAAAGTGGTCATTAGATTGGCATTGAATCCGGCAACCGGAGTGTTGCTCCACATGGAGCAGCGATGAGTGCGGAGATTACCGCCGCGAGGGCCGATGGGTTCCTGCGGCACCGGGCACTGATCCTCGTGGCGGCGGGCGGCGCCGTGGTCGAGGGTGGGGTCCTCACGATCATCGCCCCGACCGCGTTGCCGGTTGCCTCGCAGGTCACCGCCCTCCCGCCGGTCGCGGCCTATCACGACCTGCGCTGGCTGTTCGCCGATGGCCAGCCCTGGCAGGTGTTCGCCGTCGTGGTGGCGGCCGTCCTGCTGGCCCACGCCGTGCTTGATGCCACCCTGCTCCGGCTGGCCTGGCCGCGCGGGCCCGCCGAGCCTGCCCCGCCCCGGGCGGGCCGGGCGTTCTGGTCGTGCCTGGCCCTGACCGCGGTGTGCTGGGCGATCTTGTCGCCCGCCGCCACCTTGACCTTCGGCGTCGCGGTGCTGCCCTTCTCCTGGCCGCTGATCGGCGCGCTGCCGATCGTGCTCGGCGTCCTGCTGGTCCTCAGCCACGGCGGGGTAGCCGAGGGCTGGTGGAACCGGCTCCCTCCGCTGCGGATGGTCGGCTGGGTGCTGTCCAGCTTCGCCGTGCTCTCCGCCTCCGCGGCCTTCACCGCTCACCTGGATGCCAGCCGCGTTGACGGCGCGGCGCTGCTGACGGTCGTGGCCGTCACCGGCCTGTTCAACGCCCGCGCCTGGTACGGGATGGCCGCCATGGCCGCCCGGCTGCCAGCGCGCTCAAGATCGTGGCGGCGCTTGCCCTGGCGGCGCGGCGCACGCCGGCCGGCTGCCCCGGCCCGGCGGGAGGCGGCTCCGGGCGTGCTAGCGCGGGTGCTTGGCGCCATCCCGCTGTCACCGCTGGCCGGCGTTCTGGTGCTCGTGCTCGTCATCGGGGTGGCCCGGCTCATGTTCGACGGGGACATCACGGTGGGCCGCCATCCGCCGCCGCCGGGAATCACGGGCGCTGCCCTTGGCGGCGGCCGGGGACCTGGTGCCGCGGACCGGGTCCCGGCGAGCTCGGCCGGCCGGGGCAAGGACGATCCCGCCTCGGCGGTGCTGGTGGTGGAGGGCTGGGGAACCTGGTGCTGCGACGCGGCCAACGGGCTGCGCGCCCTGGAGCCGCAGATGATGGTCAGGCAGTTCTCCTACCTCGGCCTCGACTCCGCGGGCAACCCGCTGCGCAGCAGCCCCGACGACGACGACGTGCCGTTGCCCGAGCTTGGCGACAAGATCGCGGCCCAGGTTCGGTACCTGCACTCGGTTACCCACGGGTCGGTTGACCTGGTCGCCGAGAGCGAGGGGACGCTCGGCGTCTACGCCGTGCTGGCCCGGCACCCGGACCTGCCGATCAACTCGGTCGTGCTGCTCAGCCCCATCATCGAGCCGGGCCAGCTTCGCTTCCCCGGTACCGGGCAGGGGAACAGCCCGGTGCCAACCCAGGCGCTCAACGAGCTGAACCACCTGGTCGGGAGCATGTCACCGTACGGCAGCACGGGGGCCTCCGCCCTGCTGTCCTCGGTGAGCAAGTTCGGCGCGCAGTACTTCTCCGGTGCCACGAGCAGCGGGCTATCGCGCAGGCTGGTCGTGGTCCCGCTAGCCGACGCGCTCACGTTGCCGGCCTGCAGCCTGCCGCCCGGGGTGATGGTCGTGTCCGGGTTCCACGGCGGCCTGCTCGGCAATTCCGCCGTGCTGCCGGTGGTCGCCCGGTTCCTGGCGGGGCAGCCAGCGGCCGCCGCCGGCCCGGGCCAGGCACGGATGCGGACCGCTGCCGAGGTCATCACCAACGTGGCGACGGCCTGGCGGATGCCCGACGTCTCCGCGACGTGTCGCGGATCGTGAGGGCGCGGCGGGCTGCGAGCGGGCGGGCGCGGCAGCCGGCTGAGCGCGGCGACCAGTCACCGCGGTCAGCTCCCGGATGCCTGCAGCCGGTGGCTGCGGCCGGCGACGGCGAGGTCGACCGCCTGCTCGGACGTGATCCACTGGTTGACCATGGTGGCGCAGCCGACGAGTCCCTGGCGCTCGCCGAACGTACTGGCCACGATGCGCAGCTGCCGGGTCGATAGCGCGGTCGAGCGCTGGTAGACGGTCTCACGCAGGCCGGCGACGAACGTCTCGTAGGCGCCGGCGAGGTCGCCGCCGATGACGACGACCTCGGGGTTGAGTAGCGTGACGGCCGCGGACAGGACCTCGCCGATGCGGCGGCCTGAGTCGCGGATCATGCCGAGGGCCTCGGGGTCGCCCTTGAGCGCGATCGCGACCACGTCCCTGACGTGGTGCACGTCGCGGCCAAGCTGCTGCAGCGCCTTCACCGTTGCCCAGCCGCCCGCGATGGCCTCGAGGCAGTCGGTCTGGCCGCACCGGCACAGCACGCCGGTGTTCTCCCGCAGCGGGACGTGGCCGAGCTCGCCCGCGGCGAACAGGGAGCCACGCTGCAGTGCACCGCCGCTGACGATGCCCACGCCGATGCCGGTCGAGGCCTTCACCATGAGCAGGTCCCGCGCGTTGCGCAGCGGGCCACGCTGCTCGGCGATGGCCATCACGTTGACGTCCTTGTCCACGATCACGGGAACATCGAGGTCGCGGCGGAACAATGGCGCCAGCGCGACATCGTCCCAGGCCGGAAGCGCGATCGAGTTCACCATCGCGCCCCGGTTGAGGTCCACGCTGCCCGGCACGCCCACGCCGATGCCGCGCACGTCCCCCGGCGGGCGGCCGCAGCCGGAGAGCATCTCATACAGCCGGTCCACCACGGCCGGCAGGCAGCGCTGCGGGCCGCTCGCCTGATCGGCCTCGACCGACTCCACCGCAAGCAGCGAGCAGTCCAGGCCGGCCACCGCGAGCTGGATCCGGCTGCGGCCGACCGAAGCGGCCAGCACGACTCCGCCGGCCGCGTTGAAGCTGAGCCGCCCGGCCGGGCGGCCGCCGGTCGAGGAGTTCGTGGCGTACTCGACAACAAGGCCCTGAGCCATGAGCTGGTTGACCCGCGCGGTGACCGCGGTGCGCGACAGCCCGGTGAGCCGGCCTATCTCCGATCGGCTGCTGGCCTGGTTGGACAGGATCAGCTGCAGGATCTGGCCCGCCGTCGCCGGGTGGGAGGTCGTCGGCGGGTCCGAGGGCAGGGCGTGAAGTTCCATCGGGTGCAAGTTAACCAGAGGTGGCTTCTGCATTACAAGAACGTAGTTTTCAAAACTTCTGCATGCTGGAGTACATAACTCTATTGCTCTTCGGTCATAACTCCCTTACGGTGGGCCTGATAGCGGACTCGACCACGGGAGCGGCACATTCATGAAGGGAACGGCTGGGCCAGCGGGCCTCCACCCCATCGTGCAGCGCGTGACGCGGCGGGTTGCCGCGCGCAGCGCCGATAGCCGCGCCGCGTACCTGGAGCGGATCGCCGCGGCGGCCGACCGGGGGCCGGCCCGCGGCCGGCTCGCCTGCTCGAACTTCGCCCACGGCCTGGCCGCGATGAGCCCGCCGGACAAGAGCGCGCTGCGCGGCCTGGTCAAGCCGAACGTGGCGATCGTGTCCGCCTACAACGACATGCTCTCGGCCCACAAGCCGTTCGAGACCTACCCCGCGGCACTGAAGGCGGCGCTGCGCCAGGCGGGCGGGATCGGGCAGTTCGCCGGCGGCGTGCCCGCGATGTGCGATGGCGTCACCCAGGGCCGCGACGGCATGCAGCTGTCGCTGTTCAGCCGTGACCTCATCGCGATGGCGACCGGGGTGGCGCTTTCCCACGACATGTTCGACGCCGCGCTGCTGCTGGGGGTCTGCGACAAGATCGTGCCAGGGCTGGTGATCGGGGCGCTCGCGTTCGGCCACTTGCCCGCCATCCTGGTGCCCGCGGGACCGATGGCGTCCGGACTGCCGAACAAGGACAAGAGCCAGGTCAGGCAGCGGTACGCCGAGGGCAGGGCCAGCAGGGAAGAGCTGCTCGCGGCCGAGACCGCCTCGTACCACTCGGCCGGCACCTGCACGTTCTACGGGACCGCGAACTCCAACCAGATGCTCATGGAGGTCATGGGGCTGCACCTGCCCGGCGCCAGCTTCGTCAGCCCGGACTCGCCCCTGCGGGCATCGCTGACCGCCGCGGCGGCCCGCCAGGTGCTCGAGCTCACCGCGCTCACCGACCGCTACACGCCGGTCGGCCACGTCGTCGACGAGCGCGCCGTCGTCAACGGGGTGGTGGCGCTGCTCGCCACCGGCGGGTCGACCAACCACACGCTCCACCTGCCGGCCATGGCGGCGGCCGCGGGCATCCAGCTGACGTGGGACGACTTCGCGGACTTGTCCGACGTGGTGCCACTGCTCGCGCGGATCTACCCGAACGGCCCGGCCGACGTGAATCACTTCCACGCCGCCGGCGGAACGTCGTTCCTGATCAGCGAGCTGCTCGACGCGGGCCTGCTGCACCAGGACGTGACGACGGTCGCGGGACGTGGGCTGGACGCCTACCGGCTTGAGCCCGCGCTCGAAGGCGGTGCGCTCGCCTACCGGCCCGGCCCGGCCCGCAGCGCGGACGCCGCCGTGCTGCGCCCGGTGGCCGAGCCCTTCGAGCCTGACAGCGGGCTGCGTATGCTGCAGGGAAACCTCGGACGGGCGGTCATGAAGATGTCGGCAGTGGCCAGCGAGCACTGGTGCGTCGAGGCTCCGGCCGTGGTCTTCGAGGACCAGGACGAGTTCCTGGCCGCGCACGGCCGCGGCGAGCTCAACCGCGACTTCGTGGCGGTGGTCCGCTACCAGGGTCCCTCGGCCAACGGCATGCCCGAGCTGCACAAGCTCATCCCCGCGCTCGGCGCCCTGCAAGACCGCGGCTACCGGGTGGCCCTCGTCACTGACGGGCGCATGTCCGGCGCCTCGGGCAAGGTGCCCGCGGCCATCCACGTGACACCGGAGGCGGCGGCCGGCGGGCCGCTCACCAAGGTCCAAGACGGTGACGTCGTCCGCATCGACGCCAAGTCCGGCCTCCTCGACGTCCTGGTCCGCGACGACCAGCTCGACGCGCGGCAGCCGGGGGGCAAGGCCCTGGACGAGGCCAGCTGGACCGGGACCGGGCGCGAGCTCTTCGCCTCCTTCCGCCGCCACGTCGGCGCCACAGAAAGCGGCGCCAGCGTCATCACTCAACTCCTGGAGAAGACCGCCTGATGCCCCCGCTAACCTCGGCTGACCTGCTGGGCCTCGCCCCGGTCATCCCCGTCGTCATCCTCGACGAGCCCGCGTCGGCGGTACCGCTGGCCCAGGCACTGCTGGCCGGCGGCGTGCCGATCATCGAGATCACGCTGCGCACCCCCCGAGCGCTTGACGTGATCAAGGCGATCGCCGACAACGTGCCCGACGCGGTCGTCGGAGCGGGCACGGTCACGACCGCCGCCCTCGCCCGCCAGGCGGTCGACGCCGGGGCGCGGTTCCTCGTCTCGCCCGGAACGACCAGCGCGCTGCTTGACGCCCTTGATGACGCCGGAGTGCCGAGCCTGCCCGGAGTCGCTAGCGCCTCGGAGGTCATGCGCCTGCTCGAGCGCGGCCAGCGGGAGATGAAGTTCTTCCCGGCGCAGGCCGCGGGCGGGCGGGCGTTCCTGAGCGCGATGGCGTCGCCCTTCCCCGACGCGCGGTTCT
>Ga0335075_10000754_pt1 | contig 54819 bp, 59 predicted proteins | sample Lox_Sample_24_FD_206723 | JGI IMG/M metagenome (GOLD analysis project Ga0335075, IMG submission 206723) | Soil microbial communities from Loxahatchee National Wildlife Refuge, Florida, United States - Lox_Sample_2.4 | ecosystem: Environmental > Terrestrial > Soil > Wetlands | place: USA... | reverse complement strand
CATCGCGACTTCGTCCGCTGGGGGCCCTTCGAGGAGGGCGACATCCGGGACGGCGACCGCGTCCGCGCCGTGCTCGAACAGTATCGCCCGTGCGCGATCATCCACTTCGCCGCGTTGATCGAGGTCGGGGAATCGGTCAGATTCCCGGAGCGCTTCTACGAGGTGAATGTCGGCGGCGCGGCGACGGTGCTTGCGGCCGCCCGGCGCGCCGGCATCGACAAGTTCGTCTTCTCGTCGACCTGCGCGACCTATGGCACGCCGCAGCGCCTGCCGATGGACGAAAGCCATGTCCAGGCGCCGCTCAATCCCTATGGGCACAGCAAGCTGATGGTCGAGACCATGTTGCGGGACATGGCCGGCGCGGACGAGATGCGCTCGGTGCTCCTGCGTTATTTCAATGCGGCCGGCGCCTCGGCGGCGGGCCTGATCGGCGAGGACCATGAGCCCGAGACCCATGCGATCCCGCTGATCCTCGACGCCGTGGCCGGCCGGCGGCCGGGCTTCGCGATCTTCGGCAGCGACTATCCGACGCGCGACGGCACCGCGGAGCGCGATTATGTGCATGTCGAGGATCTGGCCGAGGCCCATGTCCTTGCTTTGCGGCATCTGCTCGGCGGCGGTGCGAGCCGGTCCTATAATGTCGGCACCGGCCGCGGGACGACGGTCCGCGAGCTCATCGCGGCGGTGGAGGCGGTGACCGGCCGCGCCTGCCCGGTGCGGCTCGCCGAGCGGCGGGACGGGGATGCGGCGGCGCTGGTGGCGGAGCCGGCGCGGCTGATGGCCGAGCTGGGCTGGCGGCCCACGCGCGATCTCCATGCCATCCTGGGCTCGGCCTGGAAGTGGCACCGGTCGCTGCACGCCATCGGCGAGCCCGCCTGAGCCCGCGCCGAGGGGCCGATCGGGGGGCAGGGTTAACCCAATCTCCACCGGTTTCTGCGCATGGGAGCCCATGTTTCACAAGGCCATCTCGCCGCAGGCCCCCGCCGTGCTCGTCACCGGCGGCGCCGGCTATATCGGCAGCCATGCGGTCCTCGCCTTGCTCGAGTCCGGCTATCGCGTCGTCGTGCTGGACAATCTCGCGACCGGCTTCGCCTGGGCGGTGGCCGAAGACGCGGTCTTCGTCGAGGGCGACATCGCCGACCGCGACCTCGTCACCGGCCTGATCGCCGAGCACGGCATCGTCGCGATCATGCATTTCGCGGGCTCCGTCGTGGTGCCGGACTCGGTGGTGCGGCCGCTCGCTTATTACGACAACAACACGGCGAAGAGCCGGACGCTGATCGAAAGCGCGGTCGCCGGCGGCGTGAGTCACTTCATCTTCTCCTCGACCGCCGCGACCTACGGCATCCCGGCCCGGGTGCCGGTCCGCGAGACCGCGCCGACCCGGCCGATCAATCCTTATGGCTGGTCGAAGCTGATGACCGAGCAGATGCTCGCCGACACCGCCGCCGCGCATCCGCTCAACGTCGGCATCCTGCGCTATTTCAACGTCGCCGGCGCCGATCCGCTGGGGCGGACGGGGCAGTCGACCGCGGGCGCAACCCATCTGATCAAGGTCGCGGTCGAGGCGGCGACCGGCAAGCGCGACCACGTCGCCATTTACGGCACCGATTTCGTCACGCCCGACGGCACCGGCGTGCGCGATTATATCCATGTGAGCGACCTCGCCGCCGCCCATGTCCGCGCGCTCGAACGGCTGATCGCGGAGCCGGCGGAGAATCTGCTGCTCAATTGCGGCTATGGCCGGGGCTATTCGGTGCGCGAGGTGCTCGACAGCGTCGACCGGGTCGCCAATTGCCGGATCGAGCGGCGGCTGGCGCAGCGCCGGGCCGGCGACCCGCCGGCGCTGGTGGCCAATAACCGGCGGATCCTCGCCACGCTCGACTGGCGGCCTGACCGCGACGATCTCGATACGATCGTCGCCGACGCGCTCGCCTGGGAGCGGCGACTGGCCGAAGGTACGCCGCCGGCGGCGCGTGCCTCCAGTCCCGAACCGCAAGTCTCAAGTCGATAAAGCACCGCCTTCGGGCCGCGCGCGGAACTGACCGTCCGCACGGCTGGACGGGCGCAAGTTGACGCATGGATCGGGCTGTGTTCAGCTCGGTTAACTATATTCCTGCTTGTTCAGCGGCCCAGGGCCCGAAAGCGAGGAGCATTGTGGCGTCGGATCCCGGCATGATCGTCCTGCTGCAACCCCGGTCGGCAAGAGCCTATGGCCAGGACTTTCTGGGCGACCATCTGTTCGCGGTGGACGGCTTCGACACGCTCTTCAAGGAGAATGGCGTCTATCCGATCGATGCCGTCGAGGCCGACGATATCGTCGTCGGTCAGAATTCGGACGATGCCGAAGAATCGCGCGCTCTGAACCGGCTCGGCAGGACGAACAACACCGCCGTCTTCGTCCACTGCCAGTGGGATTATTATGACGAGCGCCAGAAAGCGAACATTGCACAGGCGATGGAGACCGCCGCCATGGGGATCACCCCCGCGCGTTTCTCCGCCGACATGCTCCGGCGAATGTTCCCGAAGGTTTCGCGGTGGAAGACGCTGGACGGGTGCATCGATACCCGGCTCTTCCATCCGAGCACACGGGCCGAGCGCGAGGCGTGGCGTCGCGAACAAGAGGTCCCCGATGGGAGCAAGCTCGTCCTGTTCACCGGCCGGCTCGAGGCGGCCAAGGGCATCACGATATTGGAACAGCTGTGCGCCGCCCCGGACAGGGCTTTCACGGTCATGGTCCAGTATCCGGCCTCGGAGAATGTGCGCGAGAAGAAAGTGCTGTTCCAGTCCTACCAGGACGTTTGCCAGAGGCTGTCCAGACATCCCGATGTGGTCTTTTTCGAGGACCTGGACCAAGGGGGCACCGCCAGGCCGGTCCGCTTCGCCGATCTTGTCATCAGCCCGTCGCTGAGCGAGGTCCAGCCGCTCGTGCTGCTGGAAGCTTTGGCGTCCGGCGTCCCCTATATCGGGACCGATTCCACTCCCGGCTATAGAGAGCTCAAGGACCGCTTCAGCGGCAGCGCGGTCCTGGCGAGCGCGATCGAACTCGTCGCTCTCCCGCCCGAGCTGCGGCAGGGCGCAAACCTGAGGTCGAAGGACATCGGCCCCGACGGCGCCTCGGAGGTCGCGCGCAGGCTGGCCAGGGCGATCGCGCGAACGGCTCCCCCGGACGACGCGGCGCGCGCCGCGCTGTCCGAGGCGTTCCTGGCCCATGGCTTCACCGTCCCGTTCAGGCTGCGGAAATTCCGCGAGGCGCTGGAAGAGCTGCGGCCCGAGCCCGCGCTTCTCTGAGCCGTTCGGCCCGGGAGCGGTCATGCGCGGAAAAGTTTGCCAATCCGCGGCGCGTGCGTGGAAACTTGTTGCCGCCGCAGGTCCTTGCGGGGGCGTAACCATGCAAAGTTTCGCGTTTCGGCGATCCGGCGTTGAACCGCGCGGCCGCTTTTGGTCTTTCTCAGCGCGCCCATGATTCGAAAACCAGGGGGAACTAAGCTATGAAAATCATCTCCACCGCTCTTCTGGCCGCCGGCCTCGTCTCGCTCGCCGCCTGCGGCGGGGGCGCCGCCAACAACAGCGCGGCGAACAACACCGCCGAAGCGCCCGTCGACCTGAACACCCCGGTCGACCTGAACGCGCCGGTCGATCTGAACACGCCCGCGCCCACCGATCTCAACGCGCCCGCGCCGGTCGACGCCAATGCGACCAACAGCACGGGCAACGCGCTCTAGGCGACTTACTGCCGCTGAGGTCTCCCTAGGTTGAAGCGGTCGACTGGGCCCCTGGACGCATGTCCGGGGGCCCTTTTCGCTGTACGGCCACCCCACGGCCGTGCGCCTGCGAAGGCGGGAGCGGTGCGAGGATGCGGTTCGGACGGCCGGCGCTCCGGCCTTCGCCGGGGCAGGAAGCGGGCCGGTGCCGCGCCGGATCAGGCCGCGGCCAGGGGATAGGCCGTGGTGTGCTTCACCCGCTCCATGGCGAAGCGGGAGGTGACGTTCTTCAGCGGCACCTCGCCGATCAGCCGGCGGTAGAAATCGTCATAGTCGGACATCGAGCCGACCGCGACGCGCAGCAGATAGTCGACGTCGCCGGCCATGCGGTAGACCTCCATCACCTCGGGCATGGCCGCAACCGCGCCGGCGAAGGCGTTCAGCCATTCCGGGCTGTGGTCCGCCGCCTCGATCTCGACGAAGACGGAGATGCCGAGCCCGATCGAATCGGGATCGAGGATCGCCACGCGGCGCTCGATCACGCCCTGCGCCTCCAGTTTCTGGATTCGGCGCCAGCAGGGCGTCTGCGAGAGATTGACCCGGCTCGCCACCTCGGCGACCGGGAGCGAGCTGTCCTCCTGCAAGATGCCGAGGATCTTGATATCGGTCCTGTCCATTGCGCCCCGTTTTGGAAGAATATTGCGGCGATATGCCGTTTTGGCCGGCGCGGATGATAGTTTCTTCCAAGATCGGCGCAAGCCCTCCCGGCGCCCCGCTCTCTGTGGCGGTGGTTGACTTCGCCGGCCTCTCCGACTAGTTGGCGCCTTCGCTTTTTCGGCAATCAGCATCGATATAGAGACAGGCAGGCGTCCCGAGCCATGAAGATCCGCAACTCCTTGAAGTCCCTCAAGTCGCGTCACCGCGACTGCCGCGTGATCCGCCGCCGGGGCCGCACCTACGTCATCAACAAGACGAACCGCCGGTTCAAGGCGCGCCAGGGCTGACGCGCCCGTGGCGGTGAAAGCCGTCGTCTTCGACGTCGGCAACGTCCTCTACGGCTGGGATCCCGATGCCTTCCTCGTCCGGCAGGTCGCCGACGATGACGCGCGCCTGCGCCTGATCGAGGAGGTCGATCTCTACGGCTGGCACGAGACCCTGGACGGGGGGCGGCCCTATGCCGAGGCCGCGGCCGAGCTCAGCGAGAAATTTCCCGAATATGCCGCGCTGATCGCGGCCTGGAGCGACCGCTTCGGCGAGACCATTTCCGGGCCCGTGCCCGGCGTCCACGAGATCGTCGCCGAACTCGACGAACGCGCCGTCCCGTTGTTCGGCATCACCAATTTCTCCGCCGATTTCTGGCCGCCCTTCCGCGCCAGGGAGCAAGCCTTCTTCGCCCGCTTCCGCGACATCGTCGTCTCGGGCGAGGAGAAATTGCTGAAGCCGGATCCGGCCATTTATTATCGCGCGCTTGACCGCTTCCGCCTGCGCGCCGCCGACGCCCTGTTCGTCGACGACCGCCAGATCAACGTCGCCGGCGCCGAGGCCGTGGGCATGAAGGCCCATCTCTTCGTGGACGCGGCGGATCTGCGCGCGCGCCTGGTCGCCGAGGGCCTGCTTTCCGCCTGACGGAACCGCGAGCCCGTCCGGGCTTTGTCTCGGCCATGCGGCAAAGATGGCCCGAAAAGCTCTGGATCGTCCGCCACGGGCAGAGCGCCGGCAATGTCGCGCGCGATGCGGCGCACGCGGCCGGGCTCGACATGATCGACATCGCCCTGCGCGACGTCGACGTCCCCCTCTCCGAGCTCGGCCAGCAGCAGGCCACCGCGCTCGGCCGCTGGTTCGCGGCCAGGCCCGAGGCGGAGAAGCCCGAGGTCGTGCTCGCCTCGCCCTATGTCCGGGCCCGGCAGACGGCCCGGGCGATCTGCGAGGCGGGCGGGGTCATGGCATCGGCGCGGCAGCCGGTGGTCGACGAGCGCCTGCGCGAGCGCGAGTTCGGCATTTTCGACCGGCTGACCACCAGCGGCATCCGCCAGAAGCATCCCGAACTGGCCGAACATCGCGAGCTGATCGGCAAATTCTATTATCGCGCGCCGGGCGGCGAGAGCTGGGCGGACGTGATCCTGCGCCTCCGGAGCGCGCTCGACACGATCAGCCTCCACCATGCCGACCGGCGCGTGCTGATCGTCTGCCACCAGGTCGTCGTGCTTTGCCTGCGCTACATCCTGGAGGAGCTGGACGAGGCGCGGATCCTCTCGATCGACAAGGAGGGCGAGGTGGTGAATTGCGGCGTCTGCGAATATGATTTCGAGCCGGACGACGCCAAGGCGTGCGTGCCGAAGCTGGTCCGCTACAATTTCGCCGCGCCGCTGATCGAGGAGGCCGCGCCGGTCACCTCCGAGCCGGACGCGATGGTCGCCGCGCGATGACCGCGCCGAAGCCGGCCGAACCGAGGACGCTCGACCGCGACCTGCTCGCGGCCTTCCCCCTGCCCGCTCTGCCGGAGGATGGCGACAAGGAGGATCGCGGCCGGGTGCTGGTCATCGCCGGCGGGCGCGAGGTGCCGGGCGCGGCGGTGCTGACCGGGATCGCGGCGCAGCGGGCCGGCTCCGGCAAGCTCCAGATCGTCACCCATGCGGACGTCGCCATCCCGGTCGGGGTCGCCGTCACCGGGGCGCGGGTCATCGCCGGCTTCGACGATTGCGTCACCCATGTCGGCCAGTCCGGCGCGGTGGTGATCGGCTGCGGCATGGATCCGGGCAAGTCGGTGGACAGACTGGTCGCGGCGATCCTGGAAGCCGGCGGCGAGATGCCTCTGATCCTCGACGCGGCCGCGCTCGATTGCCTCGCCGGCCGCGAGGAGAGGATTCGGGGCTGGGCCGGCGGCATCGCCCTGCTGCCGCACAGCCGGGAGATGGCGCGGATGCTGGACTGCGCGCCCGAGGAGGTGGAGATCGATCCGCTCCACGCCGCCGAGCGGGCCGCCGCGGCTTATGGCGCCGTGACCCTGGTCAAGGGCCGCTTCAGCTTCATCGCCGCGCCCGACGGCCAGACCTTCCGCTTCGAGGGCGGCGGCATCGGCCTCGCGACCTCCGGCTCGGGCGACGTGCTGGCCGGCATCGTCGCCGGCATCGCCGCGCGCGGCGCCGATATCCTCACCGCCGTGCTCTGGGGGGTGTGGCTGCACGGCGAGGCGGGCCGCGTGCTGACCGACGAGATCGGCCGGGTCGGCTTCCTCGCCGACGAACTGCCCGGCCGCATCCCCGCGCTGCTCGCCTCGGTCGCGGCCTAGCCCCCGTTCGCCTAGCTCTTCGAATGCCGGTCCAGCTCGTCGCCGATCAGGCGGGCGACGTGGACGACGTTGGTCGAGCCCGGCACGCCGAAGGGCACGCCGGCGGTGACGATGATCCGGTCGCCGCTCGAGGCGAGGCCGTGACGCAGCGCCATGCGCTTCGATTTGCCGACCATCTCCTCGAAGCTGCCGACGTCGCGGGTGCGCACCGCATGGGCGCCCCAGAGCAGGCCGAGCTGGCGCGCGGTCCGCAGCGAGGGCGTCAGCACGAGCAGCGGCACGGTCGGCCGCTCGCGCGCCACCCGCCGCGCGGTCGAGCCCGAGACGGTGAAGCAGACGATGGAGGCGGCGCCGACGGTGCGCACGATGTCGCTCGCCGCCCGGGCGATGGCGTCGTTGGTGGTCGCGTCGGGCAAGGTTTCGGTGAAGTGGACGCGCGCATAATGGCTGGGGTCGGCCTCCACCTTGGTCGCGATCCGGTTCATCATCGCCACCGCCTCGATCGGGAAGGCGCCGGACGCGCTCTCCGCCGAGAGCATGATCGCGTCGGCGCCGTCATAGACCGCGGTCGCGACGTCGGAGACCTCGGCCCGGGTCGGGGAGGGCGAGCCCACCATGGATTCGAGCATCTGCGTCGCCACCACCACCGGCCGGCCCATGCGCCGCGCCGCCTCGACGATCCGCTTCTGCAGCGGCGGCACCTCCTCGGGCGGCAGCTCGACGCCGAGATCGCCGCGCGCGACCATCACCGCGTCGGCCAGCTCCAGTATGCCGTCCAGCCGCTCGATCGCCGCCGGCTTCTCGATCTTGGCGAGCAGGTTCGCCTTGCCGCCGATCAGCCGCCGCGCCTCGGCCACGTCCTCGGGCCGCTGCACGAAGCTGAGCGCGATCCAGTCGACATGCTGGTCGAGCGCGAAGGCGAGATCGGCCCGGTCCTTCTCGGTCAGCGCCGCCAGCGGCAGCACCACGTCGGGGACGTTCAGGCCCTTGTTGTTGGAGATCGTGCCGCCGACCTCGACCCTGGCCTCGATCCGGTCCGCCGAGACGTCGACGACGCGGAAGACCAATTTGCCGTCGTCCACCAGCAGCCGCGTGCCCGGCGTCAGCGCCTCGAAAATCTCCCGGTGCGGCAGGATGGCGCGGGCGGCGTCGCCCGGCTCGCGGCCGCGGTCGAAGACATAGGCCTGGCCGGTCTTCAGCTCGGCCTTGTCGCCCTTGAACTTGCCGACGCGCAATTTCGGCCCCTGCAGGTCGGCGAGGATCGTCGTCGGCCGCTCCAGCTCGCCCTCCAGCGCGCGGATCGCGGCGATGCGCTTCGCATGATCGGCGTGGGTGCCGTGGCTCATGTTGATCCGGAAGGCGTCGGCGCCCGCCTCGACCAGGCGGCGGATCATCGCCGGGCTGTCGGAGGCCGGGCCCAGGGTCGCGAGAATGCGGACCTTGCGGCTGCGCGGCACGAACCGGCTGGGAGCGCTCTCCTTGGACATGGAAAGCGGCAATAAAGGCTGATCATGACAGTGCAAGCCACGGCATGGCCGAGGGCCGCTTCCATCCGGCGCCCCGACGCACTAGAGCCTCCCGACAACCCGAATCCATGGAGACTGAATTGGCGGAAGGAAGCATCGCGGCCGACGAACTGAGGCTGCTGATCGAGCGGATCGAGCGGCTCGAGGAAGAGAAGAAGGCGATGGCCGACGACATTCGCGACGTCTATGCCGAGGCGAAGGCGCGGGGCTACGACGCCAAGGCGATGCGCGCCGTGGTTCGCCTGCGGAAGATGGAAACCAACGCCCGCCAGGAGGCGGAGGCGATTCTGGAAACCTACAAGGCGGCGCTCGGGCTCGCCTGATCAGGGGAGGAACGGATGATTCTCACCACGACCAGCACGCTCGACGGCCGTCCCGTCAGCCAGTATCTCGGCGTCGTCACCGGCGAGGTGATCGTCGGCGCGAACATCTTCAAGGATCTGTTCGCCGGCGTCCGCGACATCGTCGGCGGCCGCTCGGGCGCCTATGAAAGCTCGCTGCGCGAGGCGCGCCAGCAGGCCTTCGCCGAAGCGGAGGAGGAAGCCCGCGCGCTCGGCGCCGACGCGGTGATCGGGATCGACATCGATTATGAGGTGCTCGGCTCCGGCGGCTCGATGCTGATGGTGACCGTCTCCGGCACCGCCGTCCGGCTCTGAGCCGCCGGCCCTTTCACCGACAGGGATGACGCATGGCAGGCCATAGCAAGTTCAAGAATATCATGTACCGCAAGGGCGCGCAGGACAAGAAGCGCTCGGCGATGTTCTCCAAGCTCTCGCGCGAGATCACCGTGGCGGCCAAGTCCGGCCTGCCCGATCCGGACATGAACGCGCGCCTGCGCGCCGCGGTCAACGCGGCCAAGGCGCAGTCCATGCCCAAGGACAATATCCAGCGCTCGATCGACAAGGCGTCCGCCTCGGACGGCGAGAATTACGAGGAGATCCGCTACGAGGGCTTCGGGCCCGGCGGCGTCAGCCTCGTCGTCGAGGCGCTGACCGACAACCGCAACCGCACCGCCACCAACGTGCGCACCGCTTTCTCCAAGAATGGCGGCAATCTCGGCGCCTCGGGCGCGGTGACCCACGGGTTCGACCGGCTCGGCCTGGTCGAATATGCGGCCGCGGCCGGCGATGCCGACAAGGTGTTCGAGGCCGCGATCGAGGCGGGCGCCGACGATGTCGAATCGGACGAGGACGGCCACCGCATCTGGACCAGCATCGACGATCTGCACGGCGTCGCCCGCGCGCTCGAGAGCGCGCTCGGCGAACCGGAGGGCGTCAAGCTCGCCTGGCGGCCGCAGACCAATGTCGAGGTGGGCGAGGAGGATGCGGCACAGCTGCTGAAGCTGGTCGACACGCTCGAAGAGGATGACGACGTCCAGACCGTCTGGGGCAATTACGAAGTGTCCGACGCGGTCCTGGAGAAATTGGGATAATGATCCTCCCCGGCACGGGGAGGGGGACCGCGGCGCGAAGCGACGTGGTGGAGGGGTCGGTCCCGGCCTCTCGACCCCTCCACCGTCCTGCGGACGGTTCCCCTCCCCGTTCCGGGGGGGATCTGGCGCGATGATCATCATCGGCCTCGATCCCGGGCTGGCCTGCACCGGCTGGGGCGTGATCGCGGCCGAGGGCAACCGGCTGTCCCACATCGCCAACGGCCAGGTCCGCACCGATGCGAAACAGGCGCTGCCCGCGCGCCTGGTCCGGCTGGAGGAGGAGCTCGGCCGGGTCATCGCGGCGCACGGGCCGGCGACGGCGGCCTGTGAGGAGGTCTTCCTTAACGACAATCCGCAATCCACGCTGAAGCTCGGCCAGGCGCGCGGCGTCGTCCTGCTGGCGGCGGCGCGGCGCGGGCTCGAAATCGGCGAATATGCGGCCCGGCTGGTGAAGAAGGCCCTGGTCGGCACCGGCGCGGCGGAGAAGGCGCAGGTCCATGCCATGGTCCAGCGCCTGCTGCCGTCGGCGAAGATCGCCGGCGCCGACGCGGCGGACGCGCTCGCCGTCGCCATCACCCACGCCCATCATCTGGCGAGCGCGCGGCGGGTGGCCTGAACTTTGCCTTTCCTACGGGGGGTCGTTCCGCTTATGTACCGGGCATGAGCCGAGGCATTTTCGATCGTGCGCGGACCGCGGGTGGCTCGGCCGCCAACGTTTCACCGCAGTTTCGCGCTGACGTACCGGCACCTTTGTCACCTTATCGACGGCCGGGCGCATGATCGCGCGGCTACGGGGGACCTTGGCCGAGTCCACCGCCGACAATGCGGTGATCGACGTCAACGGCGTCGGCTATCTCGTCGCCGCCTCCAGCCGCACCCTCTCCGCGCTCGGCGCGCTCGGCGAGGAGGTCACGCTCCATACCGAAATGCTGGTGGCCGAGGACTTCATCCGCCTGGTCGGCTTCACCACCGCCAATGAGCGCGACTGGTTCCGCCTGCTCACCTCGGTGCAGGGGGTCGGCGCCCGCGTCGCCCTCGCCATCCTCTCCGCGCTCTCGGCCGACGAGGTGCATCGCGCCGTGGCGAGCGGCGACCATGCGATGGTCGCCCGCGCCCAGGGCGTCGGCCCGAAGCTGGCCCAGCGCATCGTCAACGAGCTGAAGGACAAGGCCGGCGGCATCGCCCTCGGCGCCGGCGGGGTGGCCGCGCCGAAGGGCAGTCTCAGCCAGGACGCCATCTCCGCCCTCGTCAATCTCGGCTTCCGCCCCGCGGACGCGGCGGCGGCGGTGGCCAAGGCCGAGGCGGAGGTGGGCCCGGAGGCGGGCTTCGACCTGCTGGTGCGGACGGCGCTCAAGAAAGCGGCGAAGTGAGGCCCCTTGCAGAGCCTATTCGAACGCTTGGACAACCTCTTCCGGCCGGTGCATCGCGCGCAGCGCCCAAGCGCCGCGCAGGCCGTTGATCAGCGACATCAGGATGCCGAACGCGATCGCGTAGCCCAAGATGCCCATGAAATAGCCGTTCGCGATGGCGAGGCCGATTTGCGCGACCAGGACGACCAGGGTGAGGGAGCCGGCGATCAGGCCCTTGCCGAGCCTGAAGCGCCAGGCCGCGACCAGGGAAACGCAAATCGGCACCGCGACGAAAGCGATGATGATGGACTGCCCGAGCGGTGTCATCAGCTGGAACTGGAGACTGATGTCGCTGCGCGCAAACTCGATCGCGCTGCTGATCGCCATCCAGACCGCATAGCCCACCGAACCCCAGACGCCGCTGCGCGTCGCCGTCTCGGCGTTGTCGTAATCCTCGACGTCCTTGAACCAGATGCCCATGATGTCATTCCCCCCTCGGTCGAGCCTGATCCGGGGATATTGCCAAGTCAATCGGGCAGCGGGGGAGAGGCGGTTGCGGAAGCGCGGCTAATGGCTTCTAAGGCGCCAATGGCGGACGGGACGGGACGAAAATTCTTGCGCGCGAGCGGGCCGCCGGCCCTCAGCCTTGAGGGATGCGATGACCGATCCTGACCGCCTCACCACGCCCGAGCGCCGTCCGGAGGATCTCGACGCCGCGCTGCGGCCGAAGACGCTGGACGAGTTCGTCGGGCAGAAGGCGGCGCGGGAGAATCTGCGGGTGTTCATCGGCGCGGCGAAGGGCCGGGGCGATGCGCTGGACCATGTCCTCTTCTTCGGCCCGCCGGGGCTCGGCAAGACGACGCTGGCGCAGATCATCGCGCGGGAGCTCGGCGTCGGCTTCCGCGCCACCTCCGGGCCGGTGATCGCCAAATCGGGCGACCTCGCTGCCTTGCTCACCAATCTCGAGGATGGCGACGTCCTCTTCATCGACGAGATCCACCGGCTCGCGCCCGCGGTGGAGGAGATCCTCTACCCGGCGATGGAGGATCGGGTGCTGGACCTGATGATCGGCGAGGGCCCCTCGGCCCGCTCGGTCCGCATCGACCTGCCGAAATTCACGCTCGTTGGCGCGACCACCCGGCAGGGGCTGATCACGACGCCGTTGCGCGACCGGTTCGGCATTCCGGTGCGGCTCAATTTCTACACGGTGGACGAGCTCGAGCAGGTCGTGCGCCGCGCGGCGCGGCTGCTCGGCCTGGACCTCACGCCGGACGGCGCGGCGGAGGTGGCGCGGCGCTCGCGGGGGACGCCGCGAATCGCCGGGCGGCTGCTGCGCCGGGTGCGGGACTTCGCCCAGGCGGCCGGCGATGCCGAGGTGGACGCCAAGGTGGCCGATTCGGCGCTCACCCGGATGGAGGTCGACCAGCTCGGCCTCGACGCCATGGACCGGCGCTATCTGCTGATGATCGCGGACATTTATCGCGGCGGCCCGGTCGGCGTGGAGACGCTCGCCGCCGGCCTCAGCGAGCCGCGCGACACGATCGAGGAGGTGATCGAGCCCTATCTGATCCAGCTCGGCCTGATCGCGCGGACCGCCCGCGGCCGCTGCCTGAACGGTCCGGCCTGGAGCCATCTCGGGCTTCCCCAGCCCGGCGGGCAGACGGGGCTTTTCGATGGAAAATGAACGGGGAGCATCGCATTCTTCCGTTACGGAATCCTGACAAAAACAAGAAGTGATTGAAGTTAAGCCCGATTTGTGGCTTATGGGTCGACGGCCGAAGGCCGGATTGCGCGGGGCCGCGCGCAATTCGTGCATTTGGGGGGACCTATGAGGAAATTCACTCTGCTGTTGCTGGTGGCGACCATCGCCGCCGCACCCGCAGATCCGGCTTCGGATGGCCCGGTGGGCCCTGCCGATTATGCGAAGGGAGACAATTGGCTCTGTCTCCCCGGCCGCGCCGACGCGTGCGCGTCCCCCGATACCGTCGAACTCGGCCCGAACGGCTATGGAGCGCCGGTGGTGACCCGCGCGGCCGCCGATCCGCCCGCCGACTGTTTCTACCTCTATCCCACCGTCTCGCGCGATCCGGGCTTCAACTCCGATCTGTCGGCGGGGATGGAGGAACGGATGGCCGTCGCCATCCAGTTCGCGCGCTACAGCAGCGTCTGCCGGCCGTTCGTGCCGGTCTACCGCTCCGGCACCGTCCATGCGGTGCGCAGCGTGCTCGACGGGCTCAATCCCGATCCGATCTTCGCCCGCGCTTATGGCGACGTCGAGGCCGCCTGGCGCCATTATCTGCGGCATTACAACAATGGCCGGCCGGTGGTGATCATCGCGCACAGCCAGGGCTCGATCTACGCCATCGAATTGCTGAAGCGCGAATTCGAGGGGCGGCCGCTCGAGCGCCAGCTCGTCTCAGCGATCATTCCGGGCTTCACGGTCGAGGTCCCGCAGGGCCGGGTGGCCGGCGGCACCTTCCGCAGCCTGCCGCTCTGCACCCGGGCCGGCCAGACCGGCTGCGTGGTCAGCTACGTGTCCTTCCGCGAGGGCCAGGATCCGCCCGCGGACGCGATGTTCGGCCATGCCTCCCGGCCGGACTGGACGATCGCCTGCACCAATCCGGCCGCGCTCGGCAGCAGTGCCCGCGTGCCGCTCGATTCCTATTTCTTCACCGGCAGCAACGAGAGCATGCCGAGCCGGGTGGTCTGGTCCAGCACCGGAAGGCCGCCGACCCGCTTCGTGCACACGTCCGGCCTAGCCAATGCCGCCTGCGTCAACCGCGGCACGATGGGCTATCTCTCGCTCGGCGTGAACGCCGATCCGGACGATGCGCGGGCCGACGACATTCCGGGCGAGATCTTCTTCTGGCGCTACACGTTCGACGGCTGGGGGATGCACCTCGCCGACATGAACGCGCCGCAGGGCGACCTCATCCGCATGGTCGCCACCCAGAGCGCCGCCTGGCAGCGCAATCATGACCGGCTGGCCGCGGCCGCCGCGCCTCAGCCGCTCAGCCAGACCAGATAGCCGCCCAGCAAAGCGAGCACGCCCGTCATCAGGAAGGTCAGCACGCCGACGAGGAAGGAGCCTTCCCGCCGACGGCCGAACTGCTTGCGCGGCGCCGGCCGCTGGAAGTTGAGCTCGACCAGCCCGGCGGCGAGGGCGCTGGCGCCGGTCATCGCCAGCATAATGATCGCGGCGCGCGGGCTCACCGTCGCCACCGCCAGCGGCAGCACCAGGGCGAAGGGCGCGGCGATCAGCAGGGCCGCGGTCAGCTTCGCCCGCCCGGCCGCCTTCTTCTCCACCGGCGCGACCGCGATCAGGTCCGGGCTGTCCTCGGCCGAGACGGTCAGCCAGGCGAGGCTGCCGGCGAGCTGGCCGGCGAGCAGGATGCCGAAGAAGGCCAGCGCCGGCAGCAGGGGCGGCCCGCGGCCGTGGGTGAAGGCGGGCAGGGCGATGGGCAGCAGGTAGATCAGGCGAAGCACGATGGTGAAGGCGAGCTGCGGATCCCGGCGCAGCAGCCGCGCCTCCTTGGCCAGCATGGTCGCGAACAGGCCTTGCCGGAAATGCCGGGCGATGCCGCCCTTCGCCTTGCCGCGGCTGCGGGTCAGCCGGGTCGGCGCATTCTGGTAGGAGACCAGGAAGACCCGGCCGAGCAGGGCGCCGGCGCCGAGGAAGGCGATGAGCGCGCCGCCGAGCACCGCCACCAAAGCGGCGAAATGGCCGAAGGCGGCGAGGCCGAGCAGGGAGGCGGGGCCCTGGCTTCCGTAATCGTGGCGCATCAGCCAGTCGAGCAGGGTCCGGCCCGCCGATTCGCGGCCCGGCCCCTGCGAGAGCAGTTGCGAGGCGAGGAAGACGCCGGCGGCGAGAAACGCGCCGACGATCTGGCCGATCGTCCGGGCGGTGCGCGGGCTGGCCACGCGGACGATGGCGAGCGTGATGGCGAGGCCCATGCAGGCGCTGAGCATCGCCAGCGCGAGCAGCACCAGGGGAATGCCGAACAGGCCGGGATGGCCGAGCAAGGCGACGGGCAGGGCGATCGGCAGGGTGAAGGCCGCGAACACCATCATGATGTTGGCGACGATCCCGCACAATTTGGCGAGCAGCACCCGGCGCGGGGAGAGCGGCGCGGTGAGCAGCAGGTCGAGATCGCCCGACTGGTAGAGCGTGTCCTGGCTGCGCAGCATCGCCTGCGTCGTCATGAAGCTCATCGCCAGCACCGCGACCGCGAGGACGAGGTTGAGGGCGAGCGCCGAGGGATAGATGGGGATCTGGGCCAGGTTGCTCGCCAGCCAGAAGCCCATCGCCGTATAGACGGTGATCAGCAGCCCCCAGATGATGTTGCCGCCCCGCCGCTGGCGCGCGGCGCGGGTGGCGAGGCGGATCTCGTTGACCATGAGCCACAGGAACCCGCCCGGGGTCAGGCGCCGCATCAGCCAAGTCATTGCGGGGCGCTGGTCAGCCGGATGAAGGCGTCTTCCAGGGTCAGCGCGTCCGATCCGGCCTGCGCGCGCAGGTCGGCGAGCGTGCCCTCGGCGAGCAATTTGCCGTGCGCGATGATCCCGATCCGGTCGGCCAGCCGCTCGGCGACCTCGAGGATGTGGGTGGTGACGACCACCCCCGCGCCCGCCTCGACCGCGGCGCGCAAGGCGTCCTTCACGGCCCGCGCCATATTGGCGTCGAGCCCGGTCAGCGGCTCGTCGAGGATCAGCAGGCGCGGCCGGTGGATGAGCGCGCCGGCCAGCGCCACCTTCTGCTTCATGCCGCGCGAGAAGCCCTCGCAGGGCGTGTCGCGCTGCTCCCACAGCTCCAGCCATTTCAGCAGCCGCTCCGCCTCCGGCGCGGCCTCGGCCGGCGCGATCCGCCAGAGGCCAGCGACGAAGCCGAGATATTCGGCCGGGCTGAGCTTGTCGTAGAGCATTGGCTCGTCCGGCAGCCAGGCGGTCAGCCGCTTCGCCGCGAGCGGATCGGCGAGCGCGTCGACGCCGAAGATGCGGATCGCGCCCGCGTCGGGCCGGGTCAGGCCGACGGCCATGCGCAAGGTCGTCGTCTTGCCCGCGCCGTTCGGGCCGAGCAGGGCATAGAGCTCGCCCGGCGCGACCCGGAGGTCGAGGTCGTCGACCACCTTCTTGTCGAAGCTTTTCGAAAGGCCCCTGATTTCCAACGCTGCGTCGCTCATGGCGCGCGTCTGCCACGGTCGCCCGCCGCCGTCGAGACGGGCAAAGTTAACGCAAATTCGGCTCGTCTCGTCTTTTGCGGTTTGCGGGCGAGTCCCGCTCCGTTAGGTGCCCTCCCCATGAGCGGAGCCGTCGACAGGCCGTATCAGGGCGCCTTCCTGGGCCGCGTCCACCATTTCGCGCTTCGCGTCTATTTCGAGGATACGGACGTCTCCGGCGTCGTCTACCACGCCAATTACCTGCGCTTCATGGAGCGGGCGCGCTCGGACATGCTGCGCGCGGCCGGGATCGACCAGCGCGGCGCCATCGAGAGCGGCGAGGGCGTCTATGTCGTCGCCGACATCGCGATCAAATATCGCGCCTCCGCGAGGCTGGACGATGACCTGCTGGTGCTGAGCGAGGTGGAGGAGGTCCGCGCCGCGAGCTGCGCCATTCATCAACGAGTCATCCGGGGACAGGATGTTCTGGCCGAAGCCAGAGTGACCGCCGCCTTCGTCGCGGACGGTCGTCCGAAACGTCAGCCGCGCGCCTGGGTGGAGATTTTTTCGGCGTTGCAGAGGAAGGGGACTGAGTGAATTCATTTGCCGCAAGCGAAAACGGCCTGATGTGGCTGGTCGGCCTGTTCCGGGACGCGAACCTGCCCGTCCAGATCGTCATGGTGCTGCTCCTGCTCGCCTCGGTCTGGACCTGGGCGATCATCGCGACCCACTGGGCGCGGATGAGCCGGATCAACCGCGAGAATGACCGCTTCGAGCGCGACTTCTGGAAGGCCGAGGATATCGACACCTTCTACGAGACGCGCGGCAAGAGCGATCTGCCCTCCGCCAAGATCCTCGCCGCCGGCATCGCCGAATGGCGGCGCTCGACCAACGGCCGGGCGCTGGACCGCGACGGGACCCGCGCCCGCCTCGCCGTCGCCATGCAGAGCGCGGTGGCGGTGGAGACCGACAAGCTCGCCACCAAGCTCAACATCCTCGCCACGGTCGGCTCGGTCGCGCCCTTCGTCGGCCTGTTCGGCACCGTGCTCGGCATCATGTTCAGCTTCTCGAAGATCGCCGAGGAGAAGAGCACCAGCCTCGACGTCGTCGCGCCGGGCATCGCCGAGGCCCTGTTCGCCACCGCCATCGGCCTGTTCGCGGCCATTCCGGCGGTGATCGCCTACAACCGCTTCTCTTACGGCATCAACCGGCTGGAGGCGAAGCTGCAGCGCTTCGCCGACGGCTTCCACGGCACGCTCAGCCGCGAGCTGGAGCTGGAGGGCTAGATGGCGATGGGCCCTATTCTCGGCTCCGGCCGGCGCGGGCGGCGGACGCCGATGGCGGAGATCAACGTCACGCCGATGGTGGACGTGATGCTGGTGCTGCTGATCATCTTCATGGTCGCCGCGCCCTTGCTCGCCAGCGGAGTCCAGGTCGACGTGCCCGAGAGCAAGGCCGCGCCGCTCCAGCAGGAGGCCGCGCCGCTCAACCTGTCGATGAACCGGCAGGGCCAAATCTTCCTCGACGACGTGCAGGTCGATCCGGCCCGGCTGGGCGCGCTGCTCCGCCAGCGCGTCGCCGCGTCGCGCGAGGAAGGCGGGCCGCGCCTGTTCCTGCGCGCCGACCGGGCGCTCGATTATGGCGCCGTCAATCGGGTGATGGGCGAGATCAACGCCGCCGGCATCCGCAAGCTTTCCCTGGTCAGCAATTCGGCCCAGGGGGAGGAGTGAGATGGACCGGGCGGAGGCGGCAGGCTTCGGCGTCTCGGTCTTCGGGCATGTCGCCATCGTGGCGATCGCCTGGTTCCTGACGCTCGGCCGGCCCGATCCCCGCCCGCAGCCCTCCGCTTTCGAGGTCTCCTATGTCGACGAGGTCGGGCTGACCTCGGCCGCGCCGAGCCCGAGCACCGCGCCCGCCGCCGCCGCGCAGGCGCCGGAAGTCGCGCCGCCCGAGGAGGCCGCGCCGACGCCCGAACCCCAGCCTGCCCCCGCCCCGCCCCAGCCGCGCCCGGCGCCGCCCCGTCCAGCGCCGAGCCCGCGCGCCGCGCCGCCGCAGCCGCGCCAGGCCGTGCCGGCGCCCACACGGCAGCAATCGGCCGGCGCCCGGCAGCGCAACACCGGTTCGCTGCTCGGGCCGGACCTGCTGCGCGGCATCGGCCGGGATCCCGCCTCCCGCTCCAACAATCCGCCGGCGCAGATGACCGGTCAGGCGGCGGCCAACATCGCCCAGGCGATCACGCGGCAGATTCAGCCCTGCGCCAACCGCCAGGTCTATCCGGGCCCGGGGGCCGAGCGCATCGTGACCCCCGTCATCCTGCGCCTCAATCCGGATGGGTCGCTCGCGGGGCGGCCTCGCGTCGGGGCGCAGCGCGGCGTGGATGATGAAAATCGTCGCTATGCGCAGCGCGTCGCCGATCTCGCCGTCAACGCCTTCGTCTCCTGCGCGCCGCTGCGCGGCCTGCCCGCCGAGCTCTATGACGTGCCGCGCGGCTGGAGCAATTTCACCATGAACTATCGTCTGCCAGCATGAGGATGAGAATCGTGCCCACCTTTCGGATCATCGCCGCCGCGGCCGTCAGCCTGACGGTCGGTTCGGCGTCCATCGCCCAGACCCCGGCCCCGGCCCAACCCCAAGAGAGCGAGGACGGCCAGCTGGTCGTCGATGTCACTGGCGGGCAGCGGGCGGCGCTGCCCATCGCCGTCCCCTATATGCCGACGCCCGCCGCGACCGACACCGCGGCCGGCGGCACCGAGGCGCTCGGGCGGCAGGTGGCGCAGATCGTCGCCACCGATCTCGGCAATAGCGGGCTGTTCACGCCGATCGGGCCGGGCGGCCTGCCCAATGTCTCCTTCGATCAGGTGCAGGCGCCCAATTACGGCGCCTTCTCCTCGACCGGCGCGCAGAATCTCGTCCAGGGCTTCGTCCAGGCCAATCCCAACGGCTCGCTGACCGTCGGCTGCTATCTCTACGACGTCGCCGCGCAGAACCAGCTGACCCGCGCCGGCTATGTCGTGCAGCCGCGCGACTGGCGGCGGGCGGCGCATCGCTGCGCCGATTCCATCTATTCCCGCCTGACCGGCGAGGGCGCCTATTTCGACACGCGCATCGTCTACGTCTCGGAGACGGGGCCGGCGCGGCGGCGGGTCAAGCGGCTGGCCATCATGGATTATGACGGCGCCAATCATCGCTTCCTGACCAACGGCCAATATACGGTGCTCACCCCGCGCTTCGCCCCGGACCAGCGCACCATCGTCTTCATGACCTATCAGGGGAACCGCCAGCCGCGGGTCATGGTCTACGAGGTCGAGACCGGCCGGGTCCGGCCGCTGGTCGAGCAGCCGCACATGACCTTCGCGCCGCGTTACTCGCCGGACAGCAGCCGGATCATCTTCTCCATGGCGATCAACGGCAATACCGACATCTACACCATCCCCGTCGGCGGCGGCACGCCGACCCGGCTGACCAATACGGCGGGCATCGACACGGGCGGCTCCTTCTCGCCCGACGGCCGCCGGATCGTGTTCGAGAGCGATCGCAGCGGCAACCAGCAGCTCTATGTGATGAACGCGGACGGCTCCAACCAGCGTCGGATCAGCTTCGGCGGCGGCGGCTATGCGACCCCGGTGTGGAGCCCGCGCGGCGATCTCATCGCCTTCACCCGCACCGGCTCCTTCCAGATCGGCGTGATGAGCCCGGAAGGCTCGGGCACGCGCATCCTGACCCGCGGCGTCTATGCGGAGGGCCCGAGCTGGGCACCCAATGGCCGCGCCGTGATGTTCACCCGCGGCGCCAGCCAGGGCCAGCTCTGGTATGTCGACGTCGCCTCGGGCGCGCTGCGCCGCGTCCAGACGCCGCTCGGCGGATCGGATCCGGCCTGGTCGCCGTTACGCAGCAACTGAGTTTCTTCCGGGGCGGGCGCCGCGCCGCCTCCCGGACAACCCCGATGGACCAACCACGCCAAATGACGGAACCGAGCATGAGGAGACAGAGATGAAGATGCGCATGACGAGCATCGCGGCGATCGCCCTGGCGCTTTCGCTGACCGCGGGCTGCGCCACGCGGCGCGCGGAACGGCCGATCGATCCGCCGACGGAGACCGAGGTCACGCCCAATGACGGGCTCGGCAATGACGGCAGCCAGGAAGGCGGGCCGGGCTCGCGCGCCGATTTCCTGCGCAGCGTGCCGGCCGACCGGGTGTTCTTCGAGCTCGATTCCTATTCGATCGACGGCGAGGATCGCGCGACGCTCGACGCGCAGGCGGCCTGGCTGCAGCGCTACCCGAACGTCCGCGTCACCATCGAGGGCCATGCCGACGAGCGCGGCACCCGCGAATATAATCTCGGCCTCGGCGACCGCCGCGCCAATGCGGCGCGCGACTATCTGCAGTCGCGCGGCGTCAGCCCGGACCGGATGACGGTGATCAGCTGGGGCAAGGAACGGCCGCAGAACCCGGCCTCCAACGAGGAAGCCTGGGCCCAGAATCGCCGCGCCGTGACGGTGGTGCCGCAATAAGGGTAAACTCCTCCCCGGTACGGGGAGGTGGCAGCGCGGAGCGCTGACGGAGGGGGCTTGCCATCTGGCTCGGGGCCCCCTCCACCATTCTTCGGGCGGTCCCCCTCCCCGTCCCGGGGAGGATTTACCAGCTCGAAGTCCGGCGCCGCTCGCGCGGCCGCAGCCAGACCGAATCCGGCGCGAAGGCTTCGTCCAGCAGCCGCGCCAGCCTGAGCCCGCCGCGCGCCACCTGGCGGCGCACCACCGGGATCGCCCGCTCGATCATCGCCTCGGTGATCACCGGCCGCGGCGCGTCGCGCGGCCGCTCGGCGCAGGGGTCCGCGAAGATCCCGCCATAGGCCTCGTCGCGGCTGATCTCCCAATTCTCCCGCGACCAGTCGAGGATCGTGCCCTGCTTCATGGTCGCGCGGTCCTCCGCCGTCAGCTGGGAAAGGATGCCGGCCGGCTCGCCCGGCGCCGCCGAGATGCCGCGGTCGGCGAAATAGCCGTCCCAGACGAGATGCAGGTTGGTCCGTCCGCCGATCAGGCCCCAGTTCACCGCCACCCGGTTGCCGCCGAGATCATTGTGATCGCCCGCATGCATGGGCTGGTGCAGGTCGCCGACGAAATGGATCAGGAAGGCGAGCGCCATCACCCGCTCGCGCTCCGGGATCCGCCGGTCGGCGAGGATGCGGACGTTGCGCTCGATCTGCGCTGAGACGCAATTGCCGTCGGCGCAGGGTCCGCTGAGATCGAACGGGCGGCAGATGTCGACATTCTGATAATGCCAGGGCGAGGCGTAGCTGAACCGCTCGCCGAGGGTCTTGATGCAGTCCGGCCAGTAAGCGGCGAGCTCGATCGTCGCGATCGAGCAGGTCGGCGTGTCGAGCAGCCGGCCCTGGCGCAGCATCCGGTCGAGCTGCGCGCGCGTGTGCGGATTGACGTTCATGTAGGCGATCCGCCCGACCGCGCCATGGCCGTATTCCCACCAGGCCATGGCCGGCGTCGCGGGCAGCAGCAGCGCCAGGAGCAAGGCGAGCCGGAAGACGATGCGCTTGATCACTGTGCCTGCCTCTCGTCGCCGTAAATCGCCACCGAGCGCCCCGCGGGGCTCGCCTGGCCGCGATACATTCCGGGCGTATTGAAGGAATAGACGCCGTCGCCCCAAGGCGTGACCACGATCACTCCGCCGGAGCCGCCGAGTTCCCGCACCTCGTCCATCACCCCGTCTGCGATCTCCTGCGCGGCGCCCGCCGGGAAATCCATCTCGCTGGCATGGACCATGAAGGTCGGATTGCCCTCCGCGTCGTTGGGCACCGAGCGCTGCGCCTCCTCGATCGTCGCCCGGAAGCGCTGGCGGATCTGCGCGCAGATTTCGTGGGCGACGCCGACGCGGATGAAATATTCGCCGGCCCCGGTCGCCGAGACCGCGCAGCCCCGGTCGTCCGCATAGGTGCCCGCGCCGACGATCGGCGAGTCGCCGATCCGGCCCCAGCGCTTGCCGGTCAGGCCGCCGGTCGAGGTGGCGGCGGCGACATGGCCTTCCTGGTCCAGCGCCACCGCGCCGACCGTGCCATATTTCAGGTGCACGTCGAAATGCTCGGCGCTCGGGCGGGAGCGCAATTCCTCGAGCTGGCGGCGGCGTTCCGGCGTCTGGAAATATGCGGGCGGCTCCTGCGGCAGGCCCTGCTCGCGGCTGAACTGGTCGGCGCCCTCGCGGCTGAGGAAGACGTGCGGGCTTTGCTCCATCACCCGGCGGGCGAGGCTGATCGGATTGCGCGTCGCGGTGACGCCGGTGACGGCGCCGGCATTGCGGTTGCGGCCGTCCATGATCGAGGCGTCCATCTCGATCCGGCCGTCATAGGTGAAGACCGAGCCGCGCCCCGCGTTGAAATGGGGATCGTCCTCCAGCACCCGCACCGCCGCCTCGACCGCGTCGAGCGAGGATCCGCCACGCGCGAGAATCGCCGAGCCTGCCTCCAGCGCCCGATCGAGGGCGGCGCGAATCGCCGCATCCTCCGCTGGGGTCATCCGCGCCCGCTCGATCACGCCGGCGCCGCCATGGATGACGAGTCGCCATTCGGGCCGTTCGCCATCCTGTCCCATCTGGGCCGAGGCGGCCTCGCTCGTGGCGGTCATCAGCAAAACTCCCAGCAGCAGCGACAGGAAACGCATCTGTCCCCCTCCTTCGATCGACGGACCGTTACGCCCAACGCCGCCCCTTTTCCAGCCGTCCGAAACAGACGCGTACGGACCCGCAACGATTCCGCTTGCGACTCGGAAAGGATATAAATATGATATCATCATTCTTGGAGGGAAAATGACGATGAACACCAATCCGGTTTCCGCGCAGGCGCTCAGCCATTCGCACGAGCGGCCGGCTCATACGTCGAGCGGCTATGCGATGCTGCTCGTCATGCTTCTCGCTTTGGGGGCGATCGGCTTCGGCATTTACGAGCTCACCCAGGACAATGCCGCCGAGATCCTCGGCGCCATCCTCATCGCGGGCGGCGGGCTCGTCTTCCTGTTCGTGCTCTGCGGCTTCTACCTGCTGCAGCCGAACCAGGCGGCGACGATCCTGCTCTTCGGCGACTATAAGGGCACGGACCGGACGACCGGCCTGCGCTGGGTGCTGCCCTGGTATATGCGGCCCAAGATTTCGACGCGCATCCACAACATCACCTCGGACCGAGTGAAGGTGAACGACCAGCGCGGCAATCCGATCGAGATCGCCTCGAACGTCGTCTGGCGCGTCACCGACACCGCCCAGGCCATGTTCGACGTCGCCAATTACAACGAATTCCTCGAGATCCAGATCGAGAGCGCGGTGCGGGCCATCGCCGGCAAATATCCCTATGACGATCTCGAGCACAAGGAGATCACCCTGCGCGGCGATGCCGAGGTGGTGAGCGAGCAGCTCGAGAGCGAGCTTCAGGACCGGGTCGCCCGGGCCGGCATCACCATCGACGAATGCCGCCTCACTCACCTCGCTTACGCCCCCGAAATCGCCCAGGCGATGCTCCGGCGGCAGCAGGCCGAGGCGGTGATCGCGGCGCGGCAGAAGATCGTGATCGGCGCCGTCTCGATGGTCGAGAACGCGATCCAGCTCCTGTCGGAGAAGGAGGTCGTCGACCTGGACGACGAGCGCAAGGCGGCGATGGTCTCGAACCTGATGGTCGTGCTCTGCTCGGAGCGCGACACGCAGCCGATCGTGAATACGGGCTCGCTCTACCAGTAGGAACGAGACCGGTGCCCGACGCCAATCCGAAGAAGGCCTACCCGCTGCGCATCGAGCCGGCCCTCTGGGGCGCGCTCGAGCGCTGCGCGGCGGCCGACTTCCGCAGCGTCAACGCGCAGATCGAGGTGCTGCTGCGCGAAGCCCTGGGCCGGCGCGGCGTCCGCGTCGCCCCGCCCGAGGAGCGCAAGCGCGGCCGACCGAAGAAAGAGGAGGAATGAACATGGCACGCAAGCATCGCCCCGAAACATATGGCCGAGAGACCGCGCCGAGGGCCTGGTGGGCGCCCAAGCGCTACGGCTACGGCGCCAATCTGCCCATTGCCTGGCAGGGCTGGGCGGTCATGCTCGCTTATTTCGGGCTGCTGGCGGGGGCGGGGTTCCTGTTCCTTCCGGACCGGATCCTCGCCTTCCTCGCCCTGACCCTGGTCGCGACGGCCGTCTTCCTCGTCATCGCCGCGCGCAAGACGCGGGGCGGCTGGCGCTGGCGCTGGGGTGAACAGGTCTAGTTCGGCCGCGCCCCGACGCGTTGCTCGACGGCGGCGCGCATGCGGCGGAAGCCGTCCTGGTTGGTCGTGACCCCGGCCACCGCCAGCCGCCGCCGCGGCGAATAATAGACCAAAGTGCCCCAGAAGCCGCTGTGCGAGTAGAAATCCTCGTCGCCGACGCGGGTCACGAAGACGCCGAGCCGATAGCGCTCAGCGCCCCGGTGCGGCCCCTGCCACAGCATTTCGCGCAAGGTCTCCGGCCGATCGAAAATGCGCCCCTCGAACAGGGCCGCGAACAATGTGGCGAGGTCGCGCGCCGACATGAGCTGCCCGCCGCCGCCGAAGAGATCCATGCTCGGGTCGACGCCGGTCGCGTCCAACGCGCCGAGCCATTGCCGCGCCCGCGCCGGCGCGCCGGGCGGCGGCGGCTCGGCCCGTTCCCACCAGGTCGCGGTCAGGCCGAGCCGGTCGAGCCTGAGTTCGTCGCGCACCGCTTGGGCGAGCGGCTTGCCCGTCCGCCGTTCGATGATGTCGCCGAGCAGGATGTACCCCGTGTCCGAATAACGGAATTCGGTGCCGGGCGGGCTCTGCGGATCGGCCCAGACCATGGACATGCGGACCTGCTCCTCGCGGGTCCAGACATGGGCGGGATCGGTGGTGATCCGTTCGACGAAGCGCGGATCGCTGCCATGGTCGTAGAAGCCGGCGCTGTGGCTCATGACCTGGCGGATGGTGATCCGGCCGGTGTCGTAGCCGTCGGCGCGGAGCAGCGCGTCGAGCGCCGGCGTCAGCAGCGGTCCGATCGGCGCGTCGAGATCGATCCGCCCCTGCTCCCACAGCCGCAGCAGGGTCGCCGCGACGAAGGTCTTGGTGTTGCTGGCGATACGCAACGGCGTGTTCACGGTCAGCGGTACGCCGGGCGCCGCCTCGCCCTCCGCGCTGCCGCCGGGCGCCGCCGCGCCCGCGCCGGCCACATAGAGGGCCATCGGCCGCCGGGGCGCTTCGGGCTGCTGCTGCGCCGCCGGCGCCTGAGCGTTCGCGGCGGCGGGAACGGCGAGCAGGACAAACAGGAACGCGCGCAGGATCATCGCCGAAGCCTAGTCTCGCCGTCTTAGTCCGACAAGACACTCTCGGCGCCGCTGGCGGCGGGGCAGCCTGATAAAGACGTCTGAAAATAACGGATTCAACAATTCCGCATCGCTTTTTGGATAGTCCGCGAAAAGCGAAGAAAAGTCGGAAGCGAAATGAATCTGCTGGGAGTCAAGTTAAAGTAATGATAGATTTGAGAGCGGAAAGAGGAGAGTCGAAATGGCAATTATCAACGGTACCGCCGCTGACGACACGCTCAACGGCACCAGCTCCGCCGATCAGATCTTCGGCTTCGGCGGCAACGACATCCTCTTCGGCAATGGCGGCAGCGACCAGCTCGACGGCGGCACCGGCGCCGACACGATGAGCGGGGGGGTTGGGAATGATGTCTATGTCGTCGACGATGTCGGGGATGTTGTCATTGAGGCGGCGGGCGAGGGCAATGACCAGGTCCGCACCACGCTGGCCAGCTATGCGCTGGGCGCCAATGTCGAGAAGCTCCGCTTCATCGGCAGCGGCGGCTTCACCGGCACCGGCAATGCGCTCAACAACGAGCTCGAAGGCGGCGGCTCGGCCGACATCCTCTCCGGCGGCGACGGCTGGGACTATCTGCTCGGCCGGGGCGGCAGCGACGCGCTCTACGGCGGCGCGGACGGCGACACGCTCGACGGCGGCGCCGGCGCCGACCAGCTCGAGGGCAATGACGGCGACGACGTCTATCTGGTCGACGATGCGGGCGACGTCGTCGTCGAGCTGACCGGGGAGGGCATCGACTTCGTCTATGCCGGCCTCGCCAGCTACACGCTCGGCGCGGACGTGGAGAAGCTCAGCTACAATCTGATCACCGGCAATTTCGCCGGCACCGGCAACGCGCTCGACAACGAGATCACCGGCGGCGGCGGCACCGACACGCTGAGCGGCCTCGACGGCGACGACGCTTTGTGGGGCCAGACCGGCGCCGACCTCCTGCTCGGCGGCGACGGCGACGACCTGCTCGTCGGCGGCACCGGCGCGGACACCAGCACGGGCGGCGGCGGGGCCGACACCTTCCGCCTCGCCACCCAGTTCGAATCGGGCCTGGGCGCGAATGCCGACCGGATCACCGATTTCGCGCCGGGCACGGACCTGATCGACCTCGGCGCGGTGGACGCGAACAGCGGCGTCGGCGGCAACCAGGCCTTCGCCTTCATCGGCACCGCCGCCTTCTCCGGGACGGCCGGCGAGCTTCGCTATCAGGACGACGGCACCGACACCTGGGTCCAGGCGGACACCAATGGCGACGGCATGGCGGATTTCGAGATCGCGCTGACCGGCGTGCTGGTCCTGACGGCGACCGACTTCATCCTCTGACCGCGGCGGCCGGGCGCGGGACCCTCAGCTCGGGCGGACGCGAAGGATCGCCTTCGCCCGCCGCCCGAGCTTCGGCGTCGCGATGCTCAGCCCGATCAGCCGGCGCAGGACGGGGATTTCGCGGCCGAGCCGGTAGAAGGCCCAGCAAGACAGGGCCGTCGCCGCCAGGACGATCGCGAAGGCGAGGGGCGCCGGCAGCCCGGCCGGCAGCAGCCAGAAGGCGACGAGCACGATCGCCGTCTGGTGGAGGATGTAGCAGGGGAAGATCGCCTCGCTCAGCCGCGCCCGCCAGGGATGGTCGCGGTTGAGCAGGGTGTCGGCCAGGCGCAGCATGACCAGAGGCATCGACCAGAGCATCACCGCCAGCGCCGCCCGGTCCGCCGCCATCACCCAATGCGGCTTGTGCGCCTCGGCCGGATAAGCGAGCTCGATCGCGACCAAAGCCGCATAGCCGAGCAGCGCCAGCGCGAGCGCCGGCTTCCACAGCCGCGCGATCGCCGGCCAGAGCGTCCGGCTCCCCGCCAGGCCGAAGCCGAACAGGAAGCAGGGCAGATAGATGAGGTCGCTCAGCCAGTCGTCGAACAGGCCGTGCGATTCGCCGGTCGTGAAGGTGATCGCGACGCGGACGGGCACGAAATAGAGCAAGGGCAGCCAGAGCAGGCGCCGCCCGCCGCCGAGCGTCTCGAACCGCAAGGCGGCCTTCACCCTGGCCATGGGCGCGAGCCGGGCCAGCGCGACGGCGAGCGCCATGGTGAAGGCCCAGAGATAGGCGACGAACCAGAGATGCTCCCAGCCCGGCAGCGTCACCCCGTCCAGCCGCCCGAAGCGGAAGGCGTCATGCGCCAGGAAATGGAGATAGTCATGGGCATAGCCATGGTCGACGACGAGCCGCACCCAGCTCTGCGGCGGGACGATCAGCGCCATGGCGAAGAGCAGCGGGATGAGCAGCCTTTTCGTCCGCTCCCGCGCGAAGGCGCCCGGCTGCTCCAGCTTCGCGAGCAAGGCCCGGCTCGCATAGCCCGCGACGATGAACAGGATCGCCAGCCGCCAGGGCGAGAGGAACAGCATCGGGTAGGACAGCCATTCGATCGCGGCGAGCTTCACCAGCCAGTCGCCGGTCACGAAGGCCATGGCGACATGGTAGAGCATGAGCAGAGCGAAGGCGCCGATGCGCAGCCAGTCGAGCCCGTAATGGCGCCGGCCGGGCGTGGACGCGAAGACGGAAGGGCTGAGGCAGGACACGCTCCGCCGCTACGCCCGCCCGGCCGGGCGGTGGAAGGGGCTCGACTGGTTAACCCGCGCCCCGCCGTCCCGCGTCTGGACAGCCGCGCCCGGTGGGTCCAGTCTCATCCCCATGCTGACGAACAGGCGCACCTTTCTGGCGGCGGGCACGGCGGCCGCCGCGCTCGGCCCGCTCAAACTCTTCGCGCAGGAGGCGGCGCAGACGCTGCGGCCGATGACCGGCGACGTCGTACCGATCGCGCGCGAGGAATATCAGGCGCGGATCGACAAGGCGCGGCGACTGATGGCCGCGCATAATCTCGGCGCGGTGCTGATCGAGCCGGGCGCCTCGCTCACCTATTTCACCGGCGTCCGCTGGTGGCGGAGCGAACGGCTCACCGCGGTGGTCATCCCGCGCGACGGCGAGGCGGTGATCGTCACCCCGCATTTCGAGGAGCCCTCGGTCCGCGAGAGCCTCAAGATCCCGGCCGAAATCCGCGTCTGGAACGAGCATGAGGATCCGCTCGCCTTGGTCGCCGGCATCCTGCGCGACCGCCGCGTGACCGCGCCGGTGGGCATCGAGGAGACGGTGCGCTTCTTCGCCGTGGACGGCCTGCGCCGCGCCATGCCGGGCGTCGAGATCCGGCCGGCCAATCCGGTCGTGCGCGGCTGCCGGATGATCAAGTCGCCGACCGAGCTCGCGCTGATGCAGAAGGCGTCGGACATCACCCTTGCCGCCTATCGCCATACCTATCCGCGCATCGAGCAGGGCATGACGCCCGCGCAGATCGGCGCGATCATGAACGGCGCGACCTCGGCGCTCGGCGGCAATCCCGAATTCGCCCTGGTCCTGCTCGGCGAGGCGAGCGCCTATCCGCACGGCTCCGGCCAGCCGCAGCAGGTGCGCGGCGGCGAGGTCGTGCTGATGGACTGCGGCTGTACCGTGCAGGGCTATCAGTCCGACATCAGCCGCACCTTCGTCTTCGGCACGCCCACCGCCGAACAGCGCCGGGTCTGGGACCAGATGCACCAGGGCCAGGCTTTGGCCTTCCGCACCGCCCGGCTCGGCACGCCCTGCGGCGCGGTCGACGATGCGGTGCGCCGGCTCTACGAGCGCTGGGGCTACGGCCCCGGCTACCGCCTGCCCGGCCTTTCCCACCGCACCGGCCACGGCATCGGCATGGACGGGCACGAGCCGGTGAACCTCGTCCATGGCGAGGCCACCCCGCTCGCCGAGGGGATGTGCTTCTCCGACGAGCCCGGCCTCTACCTGCCCGGCAAGTTCGGGATCAGGCTCGAGGATTGCTTCTACATGACCGCGCGCGGCCCCCGCTGGTTCACCACGCCGCCGCCCTCCCTGGACCGCCCCTTCGACTAGGGTTGTATCGACATTCGGCTTTCTTTCCCTCTCCCCGGCGGGGAGAGGGTAGGGAGAGGGGGCTCGGCCTCCGGAGCCGACCTCGGCCGCAGAGCCCCCTCACCCCAACCCTCTCCCCCCAGGGGAGAGGGGGCTGATGCTGTCCCTGCTGAATGTCGATACGCTCCAAGGCCGAATCGCCCTTCAGGGTCGGTCATTCTTTCTGCCCTGGATTTCTCGTCTCTCGTCACCCCCGCGAAAGCGGGGGTCCAGCCTTCCTGTGTTCCCAAGCCTTTGAAGGACGCTGGATTCCCGCTTTCGCGGGAATGACGAGGGACCCTGAATGTCGACACGACCTGACCTTGATCGTGTCAGGCCGACTCAACCTGAAGCCTGGGTCGACGTCTCGACCATTGAACAGAGCCTGATTCACGCGTCCGGCGGCGGCGCGCAGCGCTTCCACCGTCAACGATCAGGCTCTAGGGTCGAATTCACCGGGTCCGGATCTCGCAGCCGTTCGGGCCGGGCCTGTCAAAGTCCTCTCCTTCCTTTCGGTTGCAAGAAGGAAGGCCCTTCGACAGGCTCAGGGCGAACGGAGCGTGGTTCGATCCCATTGGGTCAGGCGCCAGGAGACGTGCCGATGGTCTACGAAGCCACCGTGGCGAAGAAATTCTTCCTGGTCTGCGCCGGCCTCTGCGTCGCCTTGTCGGCGCTCGGCTTCATCGCCGCCGGCGTGATCCCGACCGCGAGCACCACCAATCACGGCGCCTATCCGGTGACCGGCTGGATCATCGTCGCCTGCTGCTTCGCCATGGCCGCCTTCTTCGTGATCCGGGCGATGGACAACAAGCCGCATTTGCGCATCGATCCGGACGGCATCCATTATCCGCGCTATTCCGACGCGATCATCCCCTGGGACCAGATCGTCTCCTGGCAGATCACGAAGGTCTACAATCAGCGGATCGTCGGCCTGAACCTCAAGAATCCCGAGGCCTATCCGGCGAAGAGCGCCTTCACCCGCGCGACCGCGGGCCTCAACCGCGCCACCGTCGGCGAGCTCGGGATCGCGGCGACCAACCTGTCCGGAGGCCATGAGGGCGTGCTCGCGGCGATCCGGCATTACCGGCCGGACCTGTTCACCCCGCGCGGCGTCTGATCCTCAGGCGAAGCCGGCAAGCAGTTCCCGCTCGCGCGCGAGCGACAGCGGCCGCTCCGCCGCCGAGGTCTGAAAGGCGAAGCCGCCGGGGAAGGCGGCCCGCGTGCCGTCGGCGATATCGCGCCAGAGCAGGGCGGACGGGCGGTGGACGAGGCCCGCCGCCTCGGCCCGGGCGGGATCGTGGCCCATGAAGCCGGGCCCGCGCTGGCGCGGCACCCACATGGGCAGGTCCGCCATCGGCCGCACCGCGGCCGCCGCCAGCCGGGTCTCGTCGATCCAGCGCGTCCGCGTCCCCCGCGGCGCCAGCGCCGTCAGCTCGGCGGCGAAGTCGCGCCAGGCGAGGCCGCGCATCGCATGATAGGCGCCGGTCGCCCGCGTCTCGAGCAGGTGCACGATGAACGCGCCGAGATCGCCGACGTCGATGAACTGGGTCCGGTCCTCGCCGTCGCCCGGCAGCAGGATCTCGCCGCCATGGGCGAAGCGCATCGGCCAGTAACGCTGCCCCGCCGAGTCCCGCGCGATGTGCCAGCCGAGGATCTGGTGGGCCCGGACGATCGTCGCGCGATCCCCGAACGCGGCCGTCACCGCATCCTCCGCTACCCGCTTGCGGATGCCGTAGCGGGCATTCGGGTCGGCAGGATCGAAGCCCTCGGGCACGGGGATGCGCGGCGCATCCTCCGTCAGCCGGGTCATGCTCCGCCAAGCGGCCGGATCGTAGGCCGAGATGGAGGACATGTAGAGAAATGCTCCGTCTGCCCGGCGAGCAGCCGCGCGGCCGTCTCCACCGCCGCCGGCGCGTCCGCCCAGGTGTCGACGACCGCGTCGAAGCGCCGCCCCCGCAGCGCCGCGAGCCCGTCCGCGCCCGCCAGCCGGTCGCCGCGCAGCCGCGCCAGGCGCGGGAACAGGCCGGGATTGCTGCGCCCCCGGTTGAACAGGGTGACGCGATGTCCCCGCGCCAGCGCCGCCTTCACCACGGCCGGCCCGACGAACACCGTTCCGCCGAGCAGCAGGATATGGAGCGGCTGACGCACGCGGCCGCCGGCGCGCGCCGCGCGGATCCGGTCGAGGTTCACCGGGCGGGGATCGTCCTGGGCCTGGGCGGAAGCGGGGCCGGCGGCGAGCAGGGCCGCGCCGCCGAGCAGGACCGAACGCCTGTCGAGCATCTTACCTCCTCGAGCCCGGCTTCAGCCTGTCGGCGGCGCCCGGCCGAGTCAATCGCCATGCCTGCCGGGCCGTAAAACGGCATGCTTCTTCTTCGCGATCGCCAAGTCGCGTGGCGGTCCGCGCGCGGTTCGACTATGCTGGTCGAGTATCAGGCAAGTCATGAGTCGGGGGACAGGGGGACGCCATGATCCAGGATCCGAAAAACGCGCCGGCCACCAAGAACGAGACGCTGATCGAAGAGGTCGCGAACGTGCTCGGCCACCGCAAGGCGATGGTGCCGCCGACCGACCGGGAGGATCGCCGCAAGCGGGCCGAGAGCGACCCCGTCTTCGCCCGCCGCCGCCGGATGATCGAGGACCGGCAGAGCGATCCCAACGGCTTCGAGCGGATCCTCGGCGAGAGCGATCTCATGTCGATCAACTTCCTCGACCGCGGCCGCCGCTCCGCCGAAGCGGTCTGCCGGATCAAGCTGCCGATGGACGGCGGCCATGCCTACGGCACCGGCTTCCTGGTCGGCCCGCGCCTGCTGATGACCAACAATCACGTGCTCGCCAGCGCGGCCGAGGCGGCGCAGGCCGAGGCCGAATTCGCCTATGAGCACGATATCGACGGCGTGCTGAAGGCGCCGATCCAGTTCAACCTCGATCCCAACCAGCTCTTCTTCACCTCGGCCGAGCTCGACGTCACCCTGGTCGCGGTCGCGCCCATTTCGGAAGGCGGCGTGCCGGTCGACCGGTTCGGCTGGCTGCCGCTCATCCCGGTGACCGGCAAGGTGCTGGACGGCGAATGGGTGTCGATCATCCAGCATCCGGCCGGCCAGCCCAAGCAGATCGCCATCCACGCCAGCCAGATCATGAAGCTCGATCCGGCGCGGGTGTCGCTCAACCTCGCCAGTTTCATCCATTATTCGACCGACACCGAGCCGGGCTCGTCGGGCTCGCCGGTGCTGAACGACCAGTGGCAGGTGGTCGCGCTTCACCACAAGGCGGTGCCGGCTCCGGCGTCGGCCGGCGCGCCGCCCGACGCGCCGATCGAATGGCTGGCCAATGAAGGCGTCCGGGTCAGCGCGATCTTCGGGCTGCTCGAGCATAACCGCTTCGAGGACGAACATGCCCGCCGGGCGCTCGACCGGATCGGGCGGGCGATCGGCTTCCCGCCGCTCGACGGGCCGACCCTGCCGGCCTCGGCCGCGCTGCCGCCGACCGAGCAGTTCAAGCCGCTCGCCGCCGCCCACTGGGCGGAGCCGGGGCTCGGCTATGACGAGGCCTTCCTGACCGAGACGATCCCGCTCGCGCCGATCTACCGCCCGCTGGCCGAGGCCGGGGAGGTCGCGCCCCTGGCCGGCGGCAGCGGCCACGAGCTCAAATATTTCCATTATTCCGCCGTGATGAGCGAGCATCGGCATTTCGCGCTGATGACCGCGGTCAATATCGACGGGCGCCGGCTCTGCCATCCGGGCAAGCGCAAGGACACCTGGCGGCAGGATGCGCGGATCGCCGGCAAATATCAGCCGGACGACGAATTCTACGTGCGCACCAAGGCGCAGGAGAAGGTCTATTTCAGCCGCGGCCATCTCGTCCGGCTGCTCGATCCCTGCTGGAGCGAGGCCACCACCCAGGCGGGACGGGAGGCCGATGCCAGGCGCGGCATGGAGGACAGCTTCCACTTCACCAACGCCGCGCCGCAGGTGCAGGCCTATAATGATGAGGATTGGGGCAATCTCGAGGATTATGTGCTCGACAAGGCGCAGACCAGCGAGCGGCGGATCAGCGTCTTCACCGGCCCGGTCTACCGGGAGGACGACCCGGTCTACGGCCGCACCCGCAAGGGCGGGCCCTGGCAGATCCCTCTGTCCTTCTGGAAGATCGCCGTCCTGCAGAAGACCGACGACCAGATCGCCGCGGCCGCCTTCCTGATCGGCCAGACCGAATATGTGCAGGCGCTCTACGAGGCGAAGGTCTTTTCGGGGCTCCGGCCCTATACGGTGGACGAGCTGCGCTCCCGCAAGATCCAGACCACGATCGAGGTGGTCGAGGGGCTGACCGGGCTCGATTTCGCGGCGCTCAGGCCGTTCGACGCGCAGGGCAGCCTCGAATCGACGCGCAAGACACGCTGGTTCAACCGCCTGGACGACGTGCTCATCTGATCCGCACGGGCCTTTGACTTTCCCTCGGCGGGGCATGCGCCTATATGCGCGGCCATGTCCGTCAGGCCCTGGAGAGACATTCACCGCCGTTCGTCGCGGCAGATCATGGTCGGGAACGTCCCCGTCGGCGGGGACGCGCCCGTCACCGTGCAGACCATGACGAACACGCTCACCGCCGACGTGCGGGCGACGATCGACCAGATCCGGCGCTGCGAGGAAGCGGGCGCGGACATCATCCGCGTCTCCTGTCCCGATGCCGAGAGCACGGCGGCGCTGAAGCAGATTGTCCGCGCCGCGCGCGTGCCGATCGTCGCCGACATCCATTTCCACTACAAGCGCGCGCTCGAGGCCGCCGATGCCGGCGCCGCCTGCCTGCGCATCAATCCGGGCAATATCGGCTCGGCCGAACGGGTGCGCGAGGTGGTCAACGCGGCCCGGGCGAACGGCTGCTCGATGCGGATCGGCGTCAATGCCGGCAGCCTCGAGAAGGACCTGCTGGAGAAATATGGCGAGCCCTGTCCGGAGGCCCTGGTCGAATCCGCGCTCGACCATATCCGCATTCTCGAGGACCATGGCTTTCGCGACTATAAGGTCGCGGTGAAGGCGTCGGACGTCTTCCTCGCCGTCGCCGCCTATCAGCAGCTCGCCGAAGCGGTGGATTGCCCGCTGCATCTCGGCATCACCGAGGCGGGCGGCTTCGTCGGCGGCACGGTGAAGAGCGCGATCGGGATCGGCTCCCTGCTCTGGTACGGGATCGGCGACACGATCCGCGTCTCCCTCTCGGCCGAGCCGGAGGAGGAGGTCCGCGTCGGCTTCGAGATCCTCAAGGCGCTCGGCATCCGCAACCGCGGCGTCCGCGTCGTCTCCTGCCCGAGCTGCGCGCGCCAGGGCTTCGACGTGATCCGCACGGTCGAGAAACTGGAGGAAAGGCTCAGCCATATCCGCACGCCGCTCTCGCTCTCCGTGCTCGGCTGCGTCGTCAACGGGCCGGGCGAGGCGCGCGAGACCGATATCGGCATTACCGGCGGCGGCAACGGCAAGCATATGGTCTATCTGAGCGGAGTGACCGATCATCATGTCCAGGACGCGGACATGGTCGATCATATCGTCCGGCTGGTCGAGGCCAAGGCCGCCGAGATCGAGGCGGCGGACGAGGCCGCCCGGCAGGCCGCCGAATGAAGCACAAGCATCATCACGACATCGCCCTCGGCCCGGACGAGAAGCGCGGCGCCGTCGCCACCGGCGCCTCGGCCACCGGCGCTTCCACCACCGGCTTTTCGAGCCTTGGCGCGGTCGCGGTCGGCGCGCTCGCCTTCGGGGCGCTGGCTTTGGGCGCGCTCGCCGTCGGCCGGCTCTGGATCGGCAATGCCCGGATCCGCAAGCTGCGCATCGACGAGCTGGAAATCGGCCGCGTCACCCGCCTCGACGCGCATCCCGAAGACGAATCGCGCCCGTCATCCTGAACGCGGTTCGGGGTCCGGCATGGCGGAGGCGCCGAGCCGGACGACGGGCGCAGGCGGACGGCACCGCCCTGGACCCTGAAACACGTTCAGGGTGACGGAGAGCGGATCCGCACGCCGCTTCGGAACGCGCTCCGCCTCAGAAATAGATGTCGACATAGTCCGTCAGCCCGTCGCACTGCTCCATCTGCTGCAGCCGCCAGTAGCGGCGCTGGCCCGTCGCGCGGAATTCGAAGATGCCGTCGCGCACGCAATTGCGGCCGGGGTCCGGCGCGTCGGTGATCACGATCCGGCCCCGGAAGGTGAAGCTGCGCGGGTTGATCCGCAGCACGTCGCCGTCGAGCGTCACCCGCCCGCTACCGCCGCGGGCGCGCTGCAGGCCGGACAGATGGAGCAGACCGCCGTTCATCTGCGCGACGACATGGCCGCGCCGCGCGGTCTCGAAGCCGAGCCATTGCAAAGTGAGGCCGCTGTTGCGCCGGAGCCGGTTCAGCGCGGTGCGGTCGTTGACGATGGTGCGTTCGCCGGGCGCGGGCGGGGGCGTCCGCGCGGCGGCGCCGTCGACGGTCAGAACGAGGGCAAGGCCGGCAAGCAACATCTTCATCGTCATTCTCCGCTTCAGACATCCGCGATCGTGCGGCTTTCCTCCATCATTCCGGGCTCGATCTGCGCGAACAGTTGGCCGAGGTCGACCTGCTTGTTGTAGAGCCGCAGCCCGTCCAACCGGCGATCGGCCAGCTTGTTCACGAAATCGGGATTGGCGATCTGCATCCGGCCGATTCCGACCAGATCGAACTCGCCGGCCGCGAAGCGGCGGACCAGCTCCTCGAGATCGGCGGCGAGCCGCAACGCCGGATCCTGGCCGTCGAACAGGTCCGCGAACATGTCCGTGTCCAGCCCGACGCTGCCGGTGGTGATGACGGGCAGGCCCGACAGTTTTTTCGTCCAGCCCGCAATGCCGAGGGTGAGATCGCGCTCCGGCCATTCGGGCTTGGTGAAGCGGCGCGAGGAGACGTTGAGCAGATCGAGGCCGGCGAGCCGCGCGCGCAGGCCGAATTCGGCAAGCTCCTCCGGCGTCGGGAAGACCCGCGCGCCATAATCCACCTCCTTGAACTGCGAGAAGCGCAGCGAGACCAGGAAGTCCGGCCCGGCCGCGGCGCGGATCGCCTCGGCCAGCTCCAGCGGGAAGCGGGCGCGGTCGGCGAGCAGCGGCCCGCCATAGCCGTCGTCGCGCCGGTTCGTCTCCGCCCAGAGGAACTGGTCGAGCAGATAGCCGTGCGCGGCATGAAGCTCGATCCCGTCCGCGCCCAGCCTCTTCGCGGCCTCGGCGGCGTGGATATAGGCCGCCTTGAGGTCGTCCAGCTCGCCGGCGGTCATCGCCCGGCCGTTCGTCCGCCCCGCCTGGATCAGACCGGAGGGGCTCAGCGACGCCGCCTCCGCATGGACGAAGCCGGCCCGCGGCACGCGCTGCCCGCCGGGATGCCAGAGCTGCAGGATGAACGCCGCGCCGGCGCTCTTCACCCCGTCGATCACGCGCGCCCAGCCCGGCTCCGTCTCCCGGTTGAGCACGCAGAAGACCGGCTGCCAGTAGGAGGAGGGGTGATCCGGCGCGCAGGATTCGGAGAAGACCAGCCCGGCCCCGCCCTCGGCCCGCGCCTTCAGATAGGCGATCATCCGCGCCGACGGCCCGCAATGCTCGGTGAAGCCGATCTGCATCGCCGGCAGCACGAAGCGGTTGCGCAGGGTGACCGGCCCGAGCCGCAGCGGCCGGAAGAGCGGCGAGAGATCGAGGCACGCCATGGCGCGCATTTTTCCGGCTGGATGGATGCGCGGCAAGGGAGAAATGCAGGCCGTCACCCTGAACTTGGTTGGCGCTTATCCCCTTTGGGCAAGTAGCTCTAAATCTTGTACTCGTGGAATATCCGGAAGGCTCGCGGGGGCGAGTCGATGAGCAGGGTTTGGGGATGCGGGAAGTCATCTATCGGGCAATGCTGCGCGCGCCGATCAAAATCAGCGCGACGATTTTTGGAGTAGCTGGCTTTGTGGGGAGCGTCTGGCCGGAATGGGCCAGAATTTTGCTTGCAAGCGGCATGAACGCCGAAAGCATCCGAATTGCTGCGATTGTCGCCCTGGCGATTGCGGCGATCTATTTCGCCGCGTTATGGCTGCTAAAGCCGCCCGCAAAGACAGTTACCACTAGCCCCGAAGGCCAAGCGGCAACGACTGCTGGCGATGGCTCCCCGGCAATGGCGGCAGGACGCGACATTTATAATTACTACAATTCACCGTTCCCGGTTAGCGATGACGGGACAATCGTACTGGATGGCGGAGACGCCGGGGGACGCCATTCTCCCGAGCCCTCGTCTACCGGCCAGATGAACATTCATCCCGATCTGCCCCTGAGCGGCCTCTTGATCCGCGTCTATGCTAGCTTTCGCTTCGCAATTGGATCGATTCCAAAGGGCGGAAAGGCGCGCACCAACTTCCTGCGCGCGGTCAACCTGCGCATAGCGGACACCGTAAAGCTGAATAGACTTCACGTTTGGGCTCGGCTCGGTGATCGCGCATTAGAGCCCATTGGCGAATATGATTGGGGTGTCGGCATATTCGATCACGTTAGAAACGTCCTCTTTGTGCCCGGCCCATACTCGAACGGCATCGAATACCGCGACCTCCATTTCAATAAGGAAGAGATAGAAGCTGTCTGGCCTGATCGACCGGAGACCATGATTGACAAAGGAAAATGACCGCTTCGACCGTCTACTCACCGCCACGCTGCTTCCCGCTGGCATGGCGCTCAGGATGAACTTCAGCCGCAGCTGAAGGCCGTGACCCCATGCATATTATCGGCCGAACAAAGGGGCGACCGACACGACCGCCTTTCCTTCGTTTTTCCGTGTGCATGGGTCCCGGCCTTCGCCGGGATGACTCCTTGAGCGATCCACCCCAAGTCCGATTGACTCCGGACGCTGGTGCGCGACCCGCCGCGCTTCCCCGCGGGCATTGGATCGCATCGTCGCCGGATGCTGACACGCGTTCGGCAGGACGGGTGGGTGTGGGGATGGTGTGTTGCCCAGCCATGCCACCGCCGCTTATGACCCCCCGGCATGAACCGCCCGTCCGCCCATCCTTCCATCGCCGTTCCCTTCGCCGTCGCGGCGGCGGGCATCGCCCTGTTTTCGGGCATGGACGCGGTGATGAAGCATCTGACGCTGGCGATCGGCGCCTATAATGCGATGCTCTGGCGGACCCTGGCCGGCGCGGTGTTCGGCGGAGCGGCCTTCATGGGAGCGGGCGGGCGCTGGCCGGCCTGGGCGGTGATGCGGCTGCACCTGATCCGCGGCGTGCTCTCCGCGATCATGGCGATCCTCTTCTTCTGGGGGTTGGCGCGCGTGCCGCTGGCGCAGGGCGTCGCGCTCGCCTTCGTCGCGCCGTTGATCGCGCTCTATCTGGCCGCGATCATCCTCAAGGAGCAGATCGCGCGGCGCGCCATCTTCGCCTCCCTGTTCGGCTTCGCCGGCGTGCTCGTCATCCTCGCCGCGCAGGCCGAGGCGGAGATGGGCCCGGAGGCGCTGCAGGGCGCGATCGCGATCCTCTGCTCGGCCGGCTTCTACGCCTATAACATCATCCTGATGCGCCAGCAGGCGCAGGTGGCGGGGCCGCTGGAGATCGCCTTCTTCCAGAGCGCGATCGTCTCGGCCTGCTTCCTCGTCTTCGCGCCCTTCCTCGCCGTGCTGCCGCCGACGGAGGAGCTGGGCGCGGTGTTCGGGGCGGCGGCGCTCGCCTTCGCCTCGCTGATGCTGCTCTCATGGGCCTATGCCCGGGCCGAGGCGCAATATCTGGCCCCGGTCGAATATACCGCCTTCATCTGGGCGGTTTTGCTCGGCTTCCTGGTCTTCGCCGAGCCGGTGCGGCCGCTGACCATCGTCGGCGCGGCGATGATCGTCGCCGCCTGCCTGTTCGCGGCGCGCCGGCGGCCGGCGCCGGTCGCGGACGTGGAGGCGGCGCTTTAGGGTCCGAGCTCGATTAGAGCGTATCGACATTCAGCAGGGACAGGATCAGCCCCCTCTCCCCGCCGGGGAGAGGGAAAGAAAGCTGAATGTCGATACAACCTAGCCAAAGCTGATTTGCGTGTGCTTTCATAGTGATCCCGGCCCTTCGACTGCCTGCAGGCAGGCGCTCAGGATGAACTTCAGCCGCAAGCTGAGGGCCGGGACCCATGCACATTATTGGTCGACAAAAGGGCGACCGACGCAACCGTATGTCCCTCGTTTTCCCGTGTGCATGGGTCCCGGCCTTCGCCGGGATGACTAATTTTTCCCGATCCGGCTCAAGTCTGATTGAGCGCGGACCCTAGCCGCCCAGCACGTTGATCGTGAAGGCGAGGATGCCGAGGTTGAAGATGAAGGCGGCGAGGCAGTGGGCGGTCACGACGTTGCGGATGCCGCGGTCGGTGATGCTTACGTCGCTGGTCTGGAAGGTCATGCCGAGCGTGAAGGAGAAATAGACGAAATCGGCATAGCCCGGCGGTTCGCCGCCCGGAAACTCGATCCCGCGCTGCCGCTTCGCGTAGAGATGCGCATAATGAAGCGCGTAGATGGAATTGGCGAAGAGCCAGGCGATGAGCAGGGTCGAGACGATCAGCGCCTTCGTCTTCCAGCCGGGCGCCGCGTCGACCATCACCTCGACGGCGACCAGCACCGCGAGCGAGACGATCGCGGTCAGGACGAGCAGCATGGTGCGGTTCGCGTCATTCTCCGCCGCATGCCGCTTCATAATCGCCTGGTCGTGGACCCCGAGCAGCTTCAGGCTGGCGAGCAGGAACAGGACGGCGGCCAGATCGAAGGCGACCAGGAAGCCCTTGGCCGCGGCCTCGGGCCAGGGATCGGCGGCGTGAAGATGCAGCGCCCAGGCCGCGGGCGCGGCGAGGACCAGCATCGCCATGAAGGCGACGAATTTGGCGGGCGCGATGCTGTTGCCGAGGGTCCTGGCCATGGCGCCGACGCTAGCCCGGCGCGCAAGCCGGCGCTAGGGCATGATCCATGGCATGGGTCTGGCTCTTCATCGGCGGTCTGTTCGAGGTCGGCTTCACCACTTCGCTGCGCTTCGTCGACGGCTTTCGGAACATCGGCTGGACGCTCGCCTTCCTGGCCAGCGTCACCTTGTCCATGGGCCTGCTCGAACATGCGTCGCGCTCCATCCCGATGGGCACGGCCTATGCGGTCTGGGGCGGGATCGGCGCGGCCGGCACGGTGATCGTGGGCATCTGCTTCTTCGGCGAGAGCCTCGGCGCGCTCCGCCTGCTCCTCCTGCTCGGCCTGATCTTCTGCATCGTCGGCCTCAAGCTGGTGGCGCATTGATGGGCCGGGTCCTGCGCCTGAGCCGCGCGCGGACGCCGGAGGGCAATCCGGCCGTCTTCGCCAGGGCGCTGAGCGAGGTGTCGCTGCTGAGCGGCAGCGAGGCGATGCTGGCGATGTACGATCTGTACGATCCGCGCGCCGAGCTCGCCGCGCCGATCGCCGCCCCGCTGGAGGAGGGGGCCGCGCTCGGCGATTTCCTTGCGCTTTGCGAGGCCTCCGGCATCCTCGCGGTGATCGAGGGGGAAGAGGCGGCGGCGCCCGCGGCCGGCCTGTCGATCCGCGGCGCGGTGCCGGCGGACCTGGAGCTGATTCACGGCTTCATCCTGGCGCTCGCCGATTATGAGAAATTGCGCCACGAGGTCCGCGCCGACAGAGCGGCGCTCGGCCGGCACCTGTTCGGCGCGCGGCCGATGGCCGAGGTGCTGATCGCCGAGGCGGACGGCGCGGCGATCGGCTTCGCGCTCTTCTTTCACAATTTCTCGACCTTCGAAGGGCGGCCCGGCCTCTATCTCGAGGATCTGTTCGTGACCCCGGAGGCGCGCGGGCGCGGCGCCGGCAAGGCTTTGCTGTCGCGGCTGGCGGCGCTGGCGCTGGAGCGCGGCTGCGCCCGGCTCGAATGGGCGGTGCTGGACTGGAACGCGCCGGCGATCGCCTTCTACGAATCGCTCGGCGCGCGGGCGATGGACGAGTGGACCGTGAACCGCGTCGACGGCGCCGCGCTCGCGACGCTGGCTGGACAATAGTTCGCTTCGTACTAAAGTATCGGACCATGAACTTGATCCGCACGCTCGCCGCCTGTGCCGTCCTCGTCCTGACGCCGGCCCTCGCCGCCAGCGCGCAGCCCGCGCCGCCTTTCGACGGCCGGGCCTATGTCGACCGGGCGATCGACCTGGCGCGGAGCAACGCGCTCGCCGCCGGGCATGTGGACTGGCCGGCGGTGACGGCGGAGCTGCATCGCCGGGCGAGCGCGGCGCGCGACGCCTTCGATCTCTATCCGGCTCTGGTCTATCTGCTCGACCGGCTCGGCGACCAGCACAGCTTCCTGCAGCTGAGCGGCGAGCGCGCCGCCGCCTATCGGGCCGCCAGGGGGCAGCCGTTCCGAAGCCAGGCGGGCCATCCGCCGATCGCCGAGCGCCAGTTTAGCGGCCGCCGGGAGATCGGCGCCGCCGAGCTGCCGATCGGGCGGCACAGCGCGCGCTGGCTCGTCGTGCCCAGCTTCATGGGCAACCGGGCCGCGGGCGACAGCTATGCGCGCACGCTGTACGGCCATATCACCGCAGCGCCGGCGCGCTGCGGCTATGTGCTCGATTTCCGCGGCAATGGCGGCGGCAATATGTGGCCGATGCTCGCCGGCCTCAGCCCGCTCCTGGCCAATGGCGAACTCGGCGCCTTCGTGGCGCGCCAGCGCGACGTCATCTTCCAGCGCGACGGCGCCGTGGGCACGCGCACGGGCGGCACGGAACAGGTGATCCACGCGATCGCCGGCTGGCGGCCCAACCCTTCGCTGCGCGCGGCCGCGCTCGCCATCTTGATCGACGGCGGCTCGGCCAGTTCCGGCGAAATCGTGCCGATCATGTTCGTCGGCCGCGCGCGGACCCGGTTCTTCGGGACGCCCACTTACGGCGCCTCGACCTCCACCGAGGGCTTCCCGCTCCCGGACGGCGCGAATCTGGTCATCGCCACCTCCAGCGTGGCCGACCGGCGGGGCCGGCTCTATCCGCGGGGCCTTGCCCCCGATTCCGTCGTGCGCCATGCTCCGGGCGGCGGCGATGCGCCCCTCGAGGCGGCGAAGGCTTGGCTCGGGAGGCAGGCTGGCTGTCGGGGGTGAGCCGGCGAGGGGATGCGCGCCGATGGCCTATGATCATGGCCTGGTCGAATGGACGCGGGAGGCGCTGGCGCCGCTCGGCACGGTGACTCTGCGCAAGATGATGGGCGCCTGCGTCCTCTATCTGGACGGGACCATCTTCGCCGTCGTCGAGGACGAGCTCTGGTTCAAGGCGGATGCGGAGAGCAAGCCGGTCTGGGACGCGGAGGGCTGCGACCATTTCACCTTCACCGAGAAGGACGGGACCGTGCAGACGATGAACTATCGCCGCGCGCCGAGCGACGTCTATGACGATGCCGAGGCGATGCAGCGCTGGGCCGCGCTGGCGGTGGAAGCGGGGCTCAGGGGCGCGGCGAAGAAACGGCCGAAGAAACCCCGAGCCCGGAAAGCTAGCGCGCCGCCGGCCTGAGGTGCGGGGCCACGTCCGGTCCCTCCTCGATCGACGGCAGCAGGCGCGGCGCGAACCGCTTGTTGCTCGCCTGCTCATAGGCATAGCCCAGCGCGAGGATGCGCGCGTCGTCCCATTGCGCGCCGAGGAAGCTGAGCCCGACCGGCAGGCCGCGCACCTGCCCCATGGGCACCGTGAGATGCGGATAGCCGGCCACCGCCGCGAGGCCGCCCGCCGCGCCGCCGCCAGGGCTGGTGTCGCCATGGACCGCGTCGATCAGCCAGGCGGCCGGCCGCGTCGGCGCGACCAGGGCGACGACATCGTTGTCGCGCAGCAGCCGGTCGATCCCCTCCGGCCCGGCGAGCCGAAGCGAGGTTTCGCGCGCCGTGCGATAGGCCGCGTCATAGCCGTTCGTCGCCTCCGCCTGCTCGAACACCTCCTGCGCGAACAGGGGCATCTCCCGGTCCGCATGCCGGCGGTTGAAAGCGATGACGTCCGCCAGCGTCCGCGTCCGCACCGCCGCGGGCAGGGTCGCCAGATAGGCGTTGAGGTCCACCTTCAGCTCGGCGAGCAGGACCGCGAACTCGTTGCGGCCGATCGCCGCGCGGTCGCCGCCGAACTCGGCGATGTCGACCAGGGTCGCGCCGCGCGCGCGCAACACGGCAAGCGCCTCCTCGAAGGCCGCGTCGGTGCCCGGCGCGCCGGCGAAGCGCAGCACCCCGATCCGGACCCCGCGCAGCGCGTCGGCGCGCAGGCCCGCGGCGAAATCCGTCCGCCGCCGGTCCGCCTCGGCGGTGGCGGGATCGGCGGGGTCGGTATGGGCGATCGCGTTCATGACCAGGGCCGCGTCGCGGACGGTCAGCGTCATCGGCCCCGGCGTGTCCTGGCTGTGGCTGATCGGCACGACATGGGTGCGGCTGACGAAGCCGACGGTGGGCTTGAAGCCGACAATGCCGTTGATCGCGGCCGGGCAGGTGATCGAGCCGTCCGTCTCCGTGCCGATCGCCGCCGGCACCATGCCCGAGGCCACCGCCACCGCGCTGCCCGAGGAGGAGCCGCAGGGATTGCGGTTCAGCGCATAGGGATTGCGCACCTGCCCGCCGACCGCGCTCCAGCCGGAGATGGAGTCGGACGAGCGGATGTTCGCCCATTCGCTGAGATTGGCCTTGCCGAGGATCACCGCTCCCGCCCCGCGCAGCCGCGCCACCAAAGGCGCGTCCCGGTTGGTGACATTGTCCGCGAGGGCGAGGCTGCCGGCCGTGGTCGGCAGCGACCCCGCCGTCTCGATATTGTCCTTGATGAGGATCGGCATGCCGAAGAGCGGCGGCGCCACCCGGTAGCGCCGCCGGTCGAGGGTCCGGGCCTGGGCGAGCGCGGTCGGATCGACCGCGATCACCGCGTTCAGCCGGGGATTCATGTCCTCGATCCTGGCGAGCGCCGCGCGGGTGCGTTCTTCCGCGGTCTGCATGCGGCGTTCCCCCTGTTGCGAGACAGCGGCCGTGGCGCTCAGCGCGAGCGCCGAGCCGAGGATGAGATGCCGGATCATGGCGCGGACGGTAGCGGAACGGGTGCATCCGTCCAGTGGGACACGTACCTTTTGCCGGCAAAAGGTACGTGTCCCCCGTTGCCCCGACGCGAGCCGGGATCAGGCCTCTTTCGTCGCCTTCGCCGCTTCGATCGCCTCCAGCAGGATCGTCCGCGCCTCGGCGGCGTCGCCCCACTGGCCGATCCGGACCCACTTCTTCTCTTCCAGATCCTTGTAGTGCTTGAAGAAATGCTCGATCTGCTGGAGCACGATCGAGGGCAGATCCTGACGCTCGCCAATGTCCGAATAATAAGGGAAGGTGGTGTCCACGGGGACGCAGATCAGCTTCTCGTCGCCGCCCGCCTCGTCCTCCAGCTTCAGCACCCCGATCGGCCGGGCGCGCACCACGCAGCCGGGCACGAAGGACGAGCGCGCGATCACCAAGGCGTCGAGCGGATCGCCGTCCGGCGACAAGGTGTGCGGCACGAAGCCGTAATTGGCCGGATAGCGCATCGGCGTGTGCAGGATGCGGTCGACGAAGAGGGCGCCCGACTTCTTGTCGAATTCGTACTTCACCGGCTCGCCGCCGACGGGCACCTCGATGATGACATTGACGGATTCGGGCGGATCGTCGCCCACGGGAATGAGATCGATGTTCATGATGGGGCGCGCCCATAGACCTGCTCCGGTTGCGAGTCACGCTTTGTCCGGTGCATGAGGCGCGGATGAAGATCGCGATCTGCATTCCCCGCCACGGCGACACGCGCGGCGATTTCACGATCAGCCTGGCGCGGATGATCTCCTTCTCGCTGAGCCGCCCGGCCCCCGGCGGCGAGCGGCTGGAGATCGAGATCTTTTCGATCAGCTCCTCGGACCTGCCGGAAAGCCGCACGCGTCTGCTGATGAAGGCGATCCAGTGGCAGGCGCGCTATCTGCTCTGGCTGGACAGCGATCACGTCTTCCCGCCCGACACCCTGTTTCGGCTGCTCAAGCACCGCCTGCCCGTCGTCGGCTGCAACCAGCCCCGGCGCAGCGAGCCGACCGGTCCCGTCGCCGTGCGGCGCAACGACAAGGGCGAGATGGAGCATGTCTGGACCACGGAAGAGCTGGCGAAGGCGGGCACCGTCGAGGAGGTCTGGCATGTCGGCCTGGCGCTCTGCCTGATGGACATGCAATTGCTCCATCAGGTGAAGGCGCATGTGGAGACGGGCGTCGGCTGGGCGCATTGGGCGCCGTTCGACCGCAAGCTCTTCCCGGGCACGACCGCGCGGATGGGCGAGGACGTCTCCTTCTTCCGCGAGCTGACCGAGGCTGGGGTGAAGGTCTATGTCGACCATGGCCTCTCCTGGCAGGTCGGCCATATCGCCGAGCGGGTGATCACCAACGCCCATGCGGTGGCCGACAAGGAGGCGTGGCTGCGCGGGCAGGGCTGACGACGGCCCGAACTGCCCGTGCTCCGGCGGAGGCCGGAGCGTTGCGCGGAAAAGGTGCGGGGTCTCGCAACGGTCCGGCCTTCAGCCTTTGGCTGAAGTCTATCCTGAGCGCCTGCCTTGCAGGCAGTCGAAGGGCCGGACCACGTTCACGCTCTTCCACCGCCGCGCAAAAATCCCTAAGGGGCGCCGCCTATGGGCAAGGGACCGCAACGGATCAGGGGCACCCAGGATATCTGGGGCGAGGACGTCGACCGTTTCCACAAGGTGGTGGAGACGTTCGACCGCGTGCGCCGGCTCTACGGCTTCCAGCGCGTGGAGATCCCGATCTTCGAGGCGACCGAGGTCTTCTCCCGCTCGATCGGCGAGACCACCGATGTCGTCTCCAAGGAGATGTACACGTTCGAGGATCGCGGCGGGGATTCGATCACGCTCCGGCCCGAATTCACCGCCGGCCTCTGCCGCGCCTATCTGAGCGAGGGCTGGCAGCAGCACGCGCCGATCAAGCTCGCCACGCACGGCCCGGCCTTCCGCTACGAGCGCCCCCAAAAGGGCCGCTTCCGCCAGTTCCATCAGCTCGACGCGGAGATCATCGGTTCCGACGCGCCGGCGGCGGATGTCGAGCTGCTCACGCTGGCGCACCAGCTGCTGCACGAACTCGGCATCTCCGAGGGGACCACGCTGCAGCTGAACACGCTGGGCGACGCGGAGACGCGCGATGCCTGGCGCACGGCGTTGGTCGCCCATTTCGAGGCGCATCGCGGCGCGCTGTCAGAGGACAGCCTCGTCCGGCTCGACAAGAATCCGCTGCGCATCCTCGACAGCAAGGACCCGCGCGACCGCCCGATCGCCGACGCCGCGCCGGAGATCGACGCGCACATGTCGAGCGAGGCCGGCGCCTTCTTCGAGGCGGTCATCGCCGGGATAGAGGCGGCCGGCGTCGCCTGGACGCGCAACGACCGGCTCGTCCGCGGCCTCGATTATTACCGCCACACCGCCTTCGAATTCGTCACCGACCGGCTCGGTGCCCAGGGCACGGTGCTGGCGGGCGGGCGCTATGACGGCCTGATCGAAAGCCTGGGCGGCCCGCACACGCCGGCGATCGGCTGGGCGGCCGGGATCGAACGGCTGGCGATGATGATCGCGGCGCCTGAGATATCGTCGTTCGATACGGTGATCGTTCCGATGGGCGACGCTGCAACTTTGCGCGCTCAAGGCATTGCCGCAAGCTTGCGCAGGCAGGGTGTCAGCGTCGAGCTGGGCTTCCGGGGGAACGTCAAGAAGCGGATGCAGAGGGCGGATGCGCTCGGCGCACGCTATGTTCTGATCCTCGGTGACGACGAACTCGCGAAAGATGAGATTGTCGTGAAATCTCTGAAGACCGGCGAGCAGGCACCGATGCCGCTTAGCTGGATTCCGATAGGCATGTTCGATCTTCTCTTCGAAGATGACGGCTACGAGGATCGTGGCGAACAGCCGCCTTCGCTCGCCGAACGTTTGACACCCGCATGACCAAAATTTCCGCCGAGCGGATCGCCGCCATCGAGGCGCGGCGCGAGGAATTGCAGCAGGCGATGAGCGCCGGCGAGCTCGCGCCCGAGCAGTTCGTGAAGCTCTCCAAGGATTATGCCGAGATCGAGCCGGTCGCCGCGGCCGCGAAAGAGGTAAGGCGGCTGCGCGACGAGATCGCCTCGCTGGAGCAGATGACGCATGAGGCGGACGAGGAATTGCGCCAGATGGCCGTCGAAGAGCTTGGCGAAAACCAGGCCGCGCTGGCGGAAGCGGAACGGGCGCTCGCGCTGAAGCTGCTTCCGCGCGATGCCGCCGACGAGCGCGCCGCGATGCTGGAAATCCGCGCCGGGACCGGTGGCGACGAGGCGGCCCTGTTCGGTGGCGATCTGCTGCGCATGTACCAGCGCTATGCCGAGGCCAAGGGCTGGCGGTTCGAGCTGATCTCCGCGAACGCATCGGAGATCGGCGGCTACAAGGAGGCGATCGCCTCGGTGACGGGGCAGGGCGTGTTCGCCCGCCTCAAGTTCGAGAGCGGCGTCCACCGGGTCCAGCGCGTGCCCGCGACGGAAAGCGGCGGCCGCATCCATACGTCGGCGGCGACGGTGGCGGTGCTGCCCGAGGCCGAGGAGGTCGACGTCGTCATCGAGGACAAGGACCTGCGCATCGACGTCTACCGCTCGTCCGGCCCCGGCGGGCAATCGGTCAACACCACCGACAGCGCGGTGCGCATCACCCATATTCCGACCGGCCTCGTCGTCATCCAGCAGGACGAGAAGTCGCAGCACAAGAACAAGGCCAAGGCGCTGAAGGTGCTGCGCACGCGGCTCTACGAGCTGGAGCGCGAGCGGCTCGCCTCGGAGCGGGCCGGGGCGCGCAAGTCGATGGTCGGCTCGGGCGACCGCTCCGAGCGGATCCGTACCTATAATTTCCCGCAGGGGCGGGTGACCGACCACCGCATCAACCTGACCCTGCACCGCCTGCCCGAAATCCTCGAGGGCCAGCTGGACGAGCTGGTCGGCGCGCTCATCTCCGAGGACGAGGCCGAACGGCTGGCGAGCCTCGATGAGCAAGGCTGACACGGTCCGCCGCGCCCTGGCGGACGCGGAGAAACGGCTGGCCGCCATTCCGGGCTCCCCCCGGCACGACGCCGCGATCCTGATGGCCGCCGCGCTCGACATGCCGATGGCGCAGATGCTGCTCTCCTACCTCGACACCTATGCCCCGGCGCGGTTCGAGGAACTGGTGCGGCGGCGGCTGACGCGCGAGCCGATGGGCTATGTGGTCGGCCGGGTCGGCTTCTGGACGATCGACCTGGACGTCGGCCCCGGCGCGCTCATTCCCCGCGCGGACACGGAAAGCCTGATCGATGCGGCGGTCGCCCATTTCGGAGAGCGCGCGCCCGCGCGGATCCTCGATCTCGGCACCGGCCCCGGCACTTTGCTGCTCGCCGCGCTCGACCAATGGCCCGAAGCGCGGGGGCTGGGCATCGACGCGTCGGAAGACGCGCTTGCCTGGGCCCGGGGCAATGCGGCGCGGCTCGATCTCGCGGACCGGGCGGACTGGCGGCGCGGGAATTGGGCGGACGGGATAGAGGGGCCGTTCGAGCTGATCCTCTGCAATCCGCCTTATGTCGAGGCCGGCGCCGATCTGCCGCCCGACGTCTCCCGCTTCGAGCCGGCGTCGGCGCTCTATGCCGGCGCCGACGGGCTCGACGCCTACCGGGCGCTCGCGCCGCAGCTCGCCCGCCTGCTCGCGCCGGGCGGCGTGACCTGCCTGGAGATGGGCGCCGGGCAGGAAAAAGCGGTCGCCGATTTGTTTGCCCGTGAACATTTCACGATAGAGTCACGAAGGGACCTCAGAGGGATAGCGCGGTGCCTCGTGCTGACGCGTTGATCGAGGCGAGTGCTTTTTCGCTTGGATTTGCCTTTCTGTCTGACTACATAGGGGGTCAGGGACGGGGCCGACCACAGCAGAGGATGCGTGAGGGCCTGACGTCGCCGACCCCCGATTGCTTATCGCTTGCGAAGGAGCGTTGGAGCGGTGGCAGGAGTCGCGGTTTCCGCGATGCCATGCCAGCCGGGTCGTGCAGGTAAAGGAGGCCGGGAAGGGCCCGGCCGGGTAGGGGCAGAGTAACCACCCTTGGTGAGGATTTTCGTTTGATCAACAATCGTCAGGGCGGCGGCCGCAGGCGCGGTCGCGGCGGCGGCGGCGGCGGTGGGCCGCAGCGCAGCAACAATCCGGGTCCGGGCAATCGCCAGGACAACAGGCAGCGCGGCAATGCCGCCCAGCTTCTGGAAAAGTATAAGGGCCTGGCCCGCGACGCCCAGATGCAGGGCGACCGCGTGCTGACCGAGACCTATCTCCAATATGCGGACCATTATTTCCGCGTCCTCAACGAGAACCGCGCGCGCTTCGAGGAGCAGCGCCGGCAGCGCGACGATTATGAGGATGAGGGCGACGGCGAGGATTATGAGGGCGACGAGACCGACGTCCGCGAGGATCATCGCCGCGACGAGCCGCGCTACGACGAGCCGCGCCAGCCCCGCCGCGAGCCGGTCGCCCGCCGCGAGGAGCGCGAGGAGCGTCCCGAGCGCGGCAATGAGGATCGCCCGGAGCGGAGCGAGGGCCGGGCCGAGCGCGGCGCCGAGACCCGCGGCGAGCGCAACGGCGAATATCGCGCCCAGCGCCGGCCGCGCACGCGCCGCGCGGAAGCCGAGGCCGGCGAGGACGAGGGCCAGAGCGAGCGCATCTCGCTCGACGTGCTCCCGCCCGCCATCTCCGCGGCGAACGAGGACAGCGTCGTGGAGGAGGCAAAGCCGGCCCGTCCGCGCCGCACCCGCCGTCCGCGCGCGACCGAAGAGGATATCGCGCCGGCCGCCTGAGCGGTTTCGCGACGGTTTGAAGAGCGCCGTTCCCGCGATGCGGGGGCGGCGTTTTTCATTTGTCCGCCGGTCACCCTGAACTCGTTTCAGGGTCCAGGGGTGAGCCAGCTTTGGTGGCTGTCGGCAGGCTCGGTGCCGCTGCCATCCTGGACCCTGAAACAAGTTCAGGGTGACGCTTTGGCGTGCCGCCCGCTTGTCCGCGTCACCCGAATGTAACAAAATATCATTCGTTCATTGATCAGACAGCAATCCTGTGTGACGGTCGCCCCGCATAAGAAGGGGATGCCTCATGCGTGGACTGCTGCTCGCCGCCTCCTGCCTCGTCGTTTCGGCCCTGGCCGTGCCGGCGCTTGCCCAGATCAGCGCGGAAATCCCGCCGCCCTCGCAGACCGCGCAGGGCCAGGTCTCGGTCACCATCTACAACAACAATCTGGCGCTCGTGCAGGATGTGCGGCAGCTGGACATTCCGGCCAATCGCTCGCGCCAGGAATTCCCCGACGTCTCCGCCCAGATCCGGCCCGAGACGGTGACCCTGACCGGCCAGGGGATCGGCATCGTCGAGCAGAATTTCGACTTCGACCTGCTCTCGCCCCAGGCGCTGATGCAGAAGGCCGTCGGCGAGACCGTGACCCTGGTCCGCACCAATCCCGCCAACGGCCAGGAGACCCGCGAGCGCGCCCGAGTCCTCGCCGCCAATGGCGGCGTCGTCCTGCAGATCGGGCCCAGGATCGAGGTGCTGCGCGACGACGGCCTGCCGGTCCGCGTCATCTTCGACCGGGTGCCCGAGAATCTCCGCGCCCGCCCGACCCTGTCGGTGACCGTGCAGAGCGAGCGCGGCGGCCGCCGGCCGGTGACGCTCACCTATCTCACTCCGGGCCTCGCCTGGTCCGCCGATTATGTCGCCTTGTTCGACGAGGCGAACGGGCGGATGGACGTGCAGGGCTGGATCACGCTCACCAACAATAGCGGCACGCCTTACGTCAACGCCAACACCCTGCTCGTCGCGGGCGGGGTCGGGCCGGGCGCGCAGGGCCCCTCTTACGGCCGTCCGCAGGGGCCGCTGCGCCAGGCGGGGACGGAGAGCGCGGGCCGCGAGCGGCTCGGCGACTTCTATCTCTACCCGCTGCCGGAGCGGACCACGATCGCCAACCGCCAGACCAAGCAGGTCAGCTTCCTCGACGTGTCCAACACGCCGGCGGCGCGCGCCTATGAATATCGCAACGCCTGGCTGGGCACGGCCGAGCAGCCGCAGAGCGCCAATACGGTGCTTCGCTTCTCCACGTCGCGCGATCAGGGGCTCGGCGACGCGCTGCCGTCCGGCACGGTCCGCGTCTATCAGCGCGACGCGCGCGGCAATCCGCAATTCGTCGGCGAGAGCGCGATCGGCCACACGCCGATGGGCTCCGAGCTCGGCCTCACCACCGGCCAGGCCTTCGACGTCAAGGTGAAGCCGACCGTGGAGCGGCGCGAGCGGATCAACTCGGCCCGCTGGCGCACGACCATGCGCTACGTCGTCACCAATGCCCGCCCGAACGCGGTCACCGTCGATCTGATGCAGTCGGGCCTCTGGGGCGACACCCGGATCGTCGAGGAAAGCCAGACGAGCGAGCGCCGCTCGGCCGACGACGCGCTCTGGCGGGTGCAGGTGCCCGCAAACGGCGAGACCGTCGTCACCGCCACGTTCGACACGCGCTTCTAGGCCGTTCGAAAGGAGACGGTGATGCGCCGTCCGCGCGCCCGGAATCCGTTCCTGCTCCTCCTGCTGGCGGCGACGCCGGCCGGGGCGCAGCAGGTCGTGACCTCCGCCGCGCCGGATGCTGTCGCCGTCACCGTTTATCGCGAGCCCAATCGCGACCCGGACGACCGACCTGATCTCGAATGGCTGGGCGGCTATGCGCTGATCACCGAGACGCGGCGCATCAGCCTGCCCGCTGGCGAAGCGGACATCCGCTTCGAAGGGGTGGCCGGCGGGATCCTGCCGCAAAGCGCGATCGTCCGCGGCCTTCCCCATGGCCTCGTCGAGCGGAACCGTGACGCCTATCTGCTCTCGCCCGAAAGCCTGCTGGACCGTTCGCTCGGCCGCCGCGTCCACTTGCGCCGGACGTCGCGCGCCACCGGCGCGGTGACCGAGCAGGAGGCGGTGGTGCGCAGCGGCGCGGACGGCGCCGTCGTGCTGCAGACGGGCGACGGCTTCGAGGCGCTGCGCTGCACCGGCCTGCCGGAAATGCCGGTCTATGAGAGCGTGCCCGCGGGCCTGTCCGCCCGCCCGACCCTTTCGGTCCGCGCGCGTTCCACCGAGCCGGTGACCGCCACCGTGACGCTCGCCTATCTCGCCAACGGCTTCGACTGGCAGGCCAATTATGTCGCCAATCTCTCGGCGGACGGCAGCCATGTCGACCTCTTTGCCTGGGTCACGCTCGCCAATGGCGACGAAACCAGTTTCGCCAATGCCAGCACGCAAGCGGTGGCCGGGCGGATCAACCGCGAGGAGGTGGAGCTCGAGGCGCCCGAGGCCGCGCCGCTCACGCTGACCTGCTGGCCGGCGGGCCGCACGCACGAACTCCCGGTCGAGCAGCAGAACGTCGTCGCCGGGTCGCCCATGCTCCGGTTGGGCGGGCTCGCGGACAGTAGCGATCTTCTCAACGCATTGCCGGCCAGCGAAGCCGAGAGCATTGTCGTCACCGCGCAGCGCGCCGTGCAGGAGGACCTGGGCGACCTCAAGCTCTACCGAATTCCGGAACCGGTCACCGTTGCCGCGCGCAGCCAGAAGCAGGTCGCCTTCCTGCAGCAGCCGAACGTGCAGGTCTCGTTCGTCTACCGGACTCGCGAGAACCCCTTCAACACCACCGAACCCAGGGAGGCCTCGCGCTACCTGATCACCCGCAATCGCACGCAGGAAGGACTGGGCATTCCGTTGCCGGCGGGCGGCATCCAGCTCTTCACGGAGGGCGAAGGCCGTCCGATCCTGGTCGGCGAGGGCGCCGTCCGCGACGGCGCGGTGGGCGAGGACGTGGAAATCCGGCTGGGCGAGGCGCCGGGCGTTCGCGCCGGCATCCAGCGGGACGGCGATGCCGACGAGGACGACCATTATATCCTCAGCGTGACCAACGACCGGCCGGTGCCGATCCGCTACGAAATGGAATTCCAGCCCATAGACGGCGACCAGATCCGCCCGCGCGGCGCCCGGCTGGCCCGGCGCAATGGCAAGCCGCTCTGGGCGGTGACCGTGCCGGCCAACGGCCGCGCCGAACTGCGCTACCGGGTCGTCGGACGGGACGGGGACTGAGCCATGCGTCGCCTTGCCGCCCTCCTCCTGCTGCTCGTCGCGCCCTCCCCGGTCATGGCGCAGGGCATCGCCACCTCGGCGCGGCCGGACCGGGTCGCGGTGACCGTCTATCGCGATCCGAACCGGCCGGCCGCGCAGGCGCCGAACATCCAGTGGCTGAACGGCGTCGCCCTGATCAGCGAGACCCGGCGGGTCACCATCCCCGCCGGCACCACCGACATCCGCTTCGAGGGCGTGGCGGGCGGCATCATCCCGCAGAGCGCGATCGTCACCGGCCTCCCCGAAGGCTTCATCGAGCGCAACCGCGACGCCTATCTGCTCTCGCCGGCCACCTTGCTCGACCGCTCGCTCGGCCGCCGGGTCCATCTGCGGCGCACCTCGCGCGCGACCGGCCAGGTGCGCGAGCAGGAGGCGGTCATCCGCTCCGGCGCCGCGGGCGCGGTGGTGGTGGAGACGGAAGGCGGGTTCGAGGCGTTGCGCTGCACCGGCCTCGCCGAACGGCTGGTCTATGACGAAGTGCCGCCGGGCCTTTCGGCGCGCCCGACCTTGTCAGTACGCGCCCGCGCCACCCGGCCGGTCACCGCCACGATCACCCTTTCCTATCTCGCCTCGGGCTTCGACTGGCAGGCCGATTATGTCGCGACCGTCGGCGCGGACGGCGAGATCGGCCTGTTCGCCTGGCTGACCCTCGCGAACAGCGACGAGACCGGCTTCGCCAATGCCGACACCCAGGCGGTGGCGGGCCGCATCCGCCGCCAAGACGTGCCCCGCCAGCCCTCCGAGGGCGGGCCGCTCAATATCAGCTGCTGGCCGCAAGAGACGACCAGCGACATCCCGCTCGAGGAGTTCGAGCGGATGGAGCTGGACCGTTCCCAGGACGCCGAGGATATCGTCGTCACCGGCGGCCGCTTCGCCGCGGCGCGCGGCATGGCGATGCCGGCCCCGCCGCCGCCGGCGTCGCCGATGATCGCGCAGCAGGCGGTGCAGGAGGAGCTTGGC
>Ga0335075_10000753_pt1 | contig 54836 bp, 52 predicted proteins | sample Lox_Sample_24_FD_206723 | JGI IMG/M metagenome (GOLD analysis project Ga0335075, IMG submission 206723) | Soil microbial communities from Loxahatchee National Wildlife Refuge, Florida, United States - Lox_Sample_2.4 | ecosystem: Environmental > Terrestrial > Soil > Wetlands | place: USA... | reverse complement strand
CTCCTTCCCACCGGCCAAGCAGGAAGCTCAACGGCGCTATCGCCGGATGTTCGGGCGGCATGCTCTCATCCGTCATGCGGGCCTCCCCGGATCACCTTGACCGCCGCGTAACCGGCGGCGACGGCGATCACGGCATAGGCGAGGATCATGATCGCCGCGCTCAGCATGCCATGCATGGCGGCGAGCCTAGTCGGCCGTGTCCGCTTTGTGCCCGCGGCGCGCCGCACACAGCTAGAGTTTCAATCGTGGCACGGAATCTCGTTATCAAGGTCACCGCGGGCAAGGATGAACCCGAACGCTGCAACCAGGCCTTCACCGTCGCAGCGGCCGCCGTGGCGAGCGGCGTGAGCGTCTCGCTCTGGCTGACCGGTGAATCCGCCTGGTTCGCGCTGCCCGGTCGCGCCGCGGACTTCTCGCTGCCGCACGCGGCTCCGCTGGCGGACCTGCTGGCCTCGGTGCTGGCGCTCGGCACGGTTACCGTGTGCAGCCAGTGCGCCGCCAGGCGGGACATCACCCCCGAGGATGTGATCGAGGGCGTCCGGATCGCCGGCGCCGCCACATTTGTCGCCGAGATCATGGCCGACGACACCCAGGCCCTCGTCTACTGACGCCGGTCCGGTGGCCGCCACGTTAGCCGGGCAGCCACGCCGCCAGGGCACCGCACGGCGCAGCGCCTGACATTTCCGGTCGCTAGGAGCCGACGGCGGTGAGGCGTTCTTGGCGCAGGCGGATCGCTAGCTCTTCGGCCGCGGGGTTCATCGGGGGAAGCGGGCCGACCGCCCAGGACAGCAGCAGGTCCGCCAGCCCGGGGTTGCGGACAAGGGCGGGGCCGTGCAAGTAGGTGCCGAGCACCCGGCCCGCGTACGCGCCCTCGGTGCCGTCACCGTTGCCGGTCCCGATCGAGGTCCTGGACAGCGGCCTGGCTCCCGGGCCGAGCCGGGTGACGCCCTGGTGGTTCTCGAATCCGGTCAGCCTCGGCACGTTCAGCGCCGGGTCCACGTCCGCGACGATCTCGCCGACCGCGCGGCGCTCGCCCCGGCCGCTGCGGATATCAAGCAGGCCCAGTCCGGGCATTGGTGTGCCGTCCGCGCCGCCGAACTCCATGCCGAGCATCTGGTAACCGGCGCAGACGGCGAACAACACCGCACCGTTGCCCACCGCCTCGGCAAGCCCGCCGTCCGCCCGCAGCCTGTGGGCGGCAAGCACCTGCGGGAGATCCTCGCCGCCTCCCATCAGGTAGATGTCCCCATCCGGGGGAACCGGCTGGTCGGAGTTCACCTCGATGATCTCGACCGGCATGCCGCGCAGCCGCACGCGGCGCTCGAGCACGAGCAGGTTGCCGCGGTCGCCGTACGTGCTTAGCAGGTCCGGATAGATCCACACCAGGCGCAATGGCCTCATGCTGCGTCTCCCACTCGGCTCATTGGGTCCTCCCTAGAACCGCCCTGAACTGCTGGAACGCGGTGTAGTTCGCCAGCACCTCAAGGTTCGGCGAACCCGCCAGGCCAACCGCCTGGTCGATGTCGTCCACCAGCCGGAACGCTACCTCGTCGGCCTCGAGCCTGACCGCGAGGTCCAGCTTGCGCTCGCCGCCGACCAGCACCATGCGGCCGCGCAGCCGGCGGTAGTCCACGTCCCACAGCCACGAGGTGTCCCTGCCGTCGGGTCCTTGCGCGTTCACCGCGAGCAGCACCGGCACCGGCGGCGGGGCGAGCACGTCGAGCGCTTCCAGCCATCCCGCCGGATTCTTGGCGAGCAGCAGCCTGATGTCGCAGCCGCGCCGGTTCACCTGCGTGTACCGGCCCGCCACCGAGGTGACGCCGCGCAGTTCGCGCAGCGCGTGCGTGATGTTCACCCCAAAGGCGTCGGCCACGGCGAGCGCGATGATCGCGTTGGCCCTGTTGGCCCGGCCAGGGAGGGCCAGATCGAGCGGGCGAGACCGGCCTGACGGGTCGATGACCTGATCGCCGGTCAGTACCCAGCTGACCGGCGGTCGCCGGTTGGAGCACTCCCGGCAGAACCAGTCGTCCCCATCCCGCCGCAGGTGGGCGCCGCAGTGCGGGCAGCACCAGGAGTCATCGCGCCAGCGCTGACCCGCGGCGACCCAGGTCACCCGGGGCGCCTGGCCAGCCGCCCACGCCACCAGCGGGTCATCGGCGTTGGCCACGACTCGGCAGCCGGGCGCGTTCGCGAGCGCCTCCCGCCAGCGTCGCGCGAGCAGCCAGATCTCCGCCGCCCGGTCCATCTGGTCGCGGCTCAGGTTCAGCAGCACGACCACCCGCGGACTGGTCGCCTTGGCCATCGCCGGGATGTACTTCTCATCGGTTTCAAGCACGGCGAGCTGCGCGTCCGGCGCGCGGCTCAGCGCGGCGGTGAGGCCCGCCTCCATGTTCGCGCCGTACGCGTTCGAGGCGATCTCCTGGCCGAGCGCGCCGAGCGCCGCGGTGATCAGCCGCGTGGTCGTGGTCTTCCCGTTCGTTCCGGTAACGAGGACGATCTGCCGACCCTGGGCGAGCAGCGACAGCAGGCCGGGCTGCAGCCGCAGCCCGATGATCCCGCCAATGACAGAGCCGTCGCCCTTTCCTGCGATCCGGGAGACGGTCGCGGCCGCGCCGCCCACAGTGGCCGCGATCCTAGCGCGTATCGGCAGGCGGGGGCGGTCTGCCGTACGGTTGCTGTATTCCATTGCGGCTGATGCTATCCGTTTGCAGGCCACCGCAGGACCCTGACGAGCCACTCGCTTGGACAGTCCATCAATCTGGTGGCTTCCGACAAGTGACTCTCCGCGGCACCGCCAAGCACGGTGGCGAGGTCCGCTCTCAGCGTGGCCTCGAAGGATGCCCGGCCTTCCGCGCCGAACAACGCCGTCGCGGCCAGCTCGCGGTTACGCTCTGCCCGCTGCGACAGGGGATGACCGAGCAGCAGTCGCAGCCTTTCCCCGGCCGGCATGCCGGGCCAGTCCGGCAGCCCGGCAAGCGCGAAATCCAGCGGCGGCGCCACAATGTCTACGGTGTCCGGCGCTACCTCATCTCGGCCGCTCCACCCCACCCGGGCGGCCTCATACGCCCACCGCAGTTGCGGCACCACCCACACCTGGCCCGCCGTCCGTGGCGCCGGCTGCCCGTCGAGCAGGTCCGCGGCGACCCGGGTCAGCACCCGGATCAGCACTGGCGCCGGATAGCAGCCGCGTAGCGCCGCGGCACGGGCGGCCACGGCCCGTTCGGCCACCGTGGCCAGCGCGCATTCACGTGGCCGCGGGTCCAGCCTGTGCCACGCGGCGAGCAGCGGCGGCGGCACCGCGGGCAGCGGCCGACCGGTGAGGAAGGCGAGCAGAAGGATCTGCGTCCACAGCCGGAGCCACGCCGACTCCGCCGCGCCGGCCAGTTCGGCGGACTCGCCGATCTCCTTCCTTGTGCATGGCCGCTGCGCTCGGCAGGACCAGCCGCACCCCGCGGACCTGCGGGCGATGAGGTTCCCCTGGGCCGATCGCGGCCGCGGGGGCGAAGGCGCCCGCGGCACCCGGATCGTGACCGGATGGCTCAGCCATGGTCCGGTGACCACCGCCGCGCCCGCGTGATGCTCGATCGTCAGCCCCGCGCCGCGGGCAAGCCATGGCGCGATCGGCATCGGCGAGCGCTCGGTCATGATGATCCGGGCGCCATGCGAGGCCGCGTCGGCAAGCAGCCGGCCGATCTGCTGCGCCGCCCGTGAGCCGCCGAAAAGCAGTCCGGCCTCCTCGATCACCAGGACGTGCCGCGGCGCTCCGGAGCGGGCCGTGCGCGGAAACTGGCAGAGGCGTTCGGCAACCCGTAGCGTGACGGCGCCCGCCAGCAGGGACCGTCCCTCGGCTCCCTCTACGTCGCCGGTGACCACGTCCACGTCGCGGGAGATCATCTCGGCGACGTTGCCCGGGTGGCCGCCGCCGAGGAGCAGTCCGGTCGCGGGACCGTAGAGACCGCCGAGCCGGACCCGGATGAGCCCGCGAAGCACGGCCTCCATCGCGCCGTCGTGCCCGAGTTCCCGTGCCGCCTCCAGCGCCGCCCGTTCCAGCCGAGGCAACGTGGGCACCGGATCGGGTCCGGCGGCGTAGAGGTGGCGCAGCGCAAGCGCTAGCACGTCGCGGAGCGGGTCCGGCAGGTCGAACGCGGCCTGCAGCAGCGCGCACAGCGCGCTGGCGTGCGCCGTGGCCGGGTAGCCGGGCTCTGGCTCGAGCGGGTTGAGCGTGAGCGGGACGCCGCCGGGGTCCGCGAGGTCGACCACCATAACCGGATCGGCCGGCCGCCCGTCGCCGGCACGGCTGCCGGGCTCCTCACCGGCACGGCTGCTACCCGAGCCGCCGACCTGGGCCGCCAGCCGCCCGACACGCAGCCACGGCACGCCGGCCGCGTCGAGTTGCTCAAGCAGGCGGGCGATGACGCTCGTCACCTCGTCCGCCGCGCCGGTAATGAGCACCTGGCCGGCGAGGGCGGACAGCGGTACGCGAAGCGCCACGCCGTCCCGCTTCTTGCCGTCGATCACGGTGCCGAGATCCAGGGCGCGCGGGAGCACGGCGTCGCGCTCGGGCTCCACAGGGGGACGTTCGGCGGCAGATCGCAGGCTAATCACTCTTAGTACATATCAGGTAACAGTTTGAAGTTCCAGTAATGCCGCCACTCAACGCTTGCGCCAGTCGAGGCGGGCCGAAGGCGGCCCGAGGTTAGGCTCCGCGATCCCGGGCCAGGACGGTTGCGCCGCGTCCCCCGCCGCGTCCGCCCCCGCGGCCGGAACTCTTCCGCGGCTCAGGGCCGCCTCCGCCAGCGGGGTCATGGTGGCGGCCTCGAGGCTGCCGATCGCCGGATTGGCGTCCGCCATGAACACCTGGCGGCCCGCCGCGGTGGCGTAGCTGACGATCATCGCCGTTGGCGGGAGCCGCTGCAGCTCATGCTGCTCAACGAGGAACTCCCGCGAGCGCTGCAGGGACTGCGCCAGCGACTGGCTGTCGGCCGTCGCAAGCGACGTGGACCTGCCCCACGCGGTACTGGCGCTGATCCCGGCGGTAATCGACTCGGACTCACTGGTTCCGTGCGAGCTGCCCGCCTCCCCGCTGCGGGAAACGCTCGATGGCGCGAACGGCAGGAAGCCGCTTCCGGCGGCGGCGGACCTGCCGTGGCCGGTTCCCCGCGATGCCGAATCGCTGACCGACGCGGCGGCGGCCACCGACTCCGAACCGCCGACCGTGCTCGTGTACGAAAGCCCCGTGGTTTCCGTTGCCGACGTCCCGACGGTCTCGGTGAGCTGGGAAAGCACGAACCGGTGCTCGGTGCCGATCTGCTCGCTCGCCGCCTTGGCGTCCTCGGCGTTCCCGAGCCGCATGAACGCCACCGCGGCGTTCCCGCGGCCAATCCGCTGCCGTACCCGCGCCGGCATGGACCGGTAGCCGAGCATGAGGCCGGTCCTCGCGTTCTCACACGCGTCGGTGAGGCTGTCAAGCACGTCATCGCGCAGCCGTTCCGCGCCCATCAAGAAGATCGTGTGCTGCCACGGAGAACCCGGGGGCGCCTGGGCCAGCAGATGGGTCAGCGCGGTGACCACGAAGCTGCCGAGGATCCGCCCCGAGACCACGCCCACCCGCTTGTCCATCGCCACCACGCGAAGCCTGCTGCGCGGCAAGGGCACCAGCGCACTGGCCGCGGTGGCGAGCTTGCGGATCTGGGCTTCCATCCCGAGCGCCCGCTCAAGAACCACCCGGTCCGCCGCACCCTGGCCGAACAGCGTGCCCAGCTGACCGGCTTCCCGTTCGGTCAGCAGTCCCGCCGTCACGTCGTCTCGCGGGTCGCCAGCCTGTGCCAGCGTGCGCAGGGCGGCGGCCACCCTGGCCAGGGAGATGCCGCTCTGCGAATCGCTGGCGCCGAGGACGCTCATCACCCGTTCCAGGATCGCGTTGTCCACCGCGATGTCTTTGCCGGAACCGCGCTTGTCGCCGGCGCTCACGGTGACCGCGAGCACGTCGGCGAGCGCTTCGGCGTCGAGCGAGGCGCTCAAGTCCAGCCGGGGGAGGTCCCTGGGCAGCAGCCAGATCGCGGGGTCGATGCCGTAGGTACGGGACACCGTGACGAGGTCCGCCGCCACCGCCCCGCCGGAGAGGTCGATGACGGTCACCTCGCCCCCCGCGGCCAGCCGGTAGGCGCCCGCCATCGTCAGCAGCGCCGACCAGCCGGAGAGGGTGCCGCCCGCCACGTCTACCCGGTCGATCCCGGGTGGCAGCGGAACGGCGTACCAGCGCTTCTGGCTGTCGAAGGCAAGCCGCCGGGTCTGCCACTCCCTGACCTGCCTCGCGTGCTCCTCCTGCCAGGCGAAAAGCCGGCTCTCCTGATCGACGCGGAACACCTCCACCCGGCGGCGCTCTGCGGCGATCCGCGTCCGCACCTCACGCTCGCCCTGCCAGATGGCGCATCCGCCCAGCCCCCCGCCCGCCACGCACGCGGCGATGGCGGGCGCAGCGATGAGGGCGGACAGCCATCCGACGGCGATCAGGATCACCAGCACGACGATGATCGCGGCCGCGGCCGCGCAGGCCAGCTTGAGCGGCCTGCTGATCAGGTTCTCCTCGCGCCGCTGGGCGGCAAGCCATTCGCGGGAAAGCTGCTCACGCTCCGGCGGTACCGGGCGGCGCGGCGGCGGGCCGGGATCCGGGTGCAGCGTTGCGTACTGCCAGCCCAGGTAGAGTCGGCTCACCGCCGATCCCCCCGGCCGCTTTCTCCGGGCAGCCGCGCGGGCACGGTCTCCGCCAGTTCCACCAGCCGGTACCGGGGTGAGCTGACCGTCAGCACGAACTGGCCCGGCCGCAGCGACATCAGCTTCGCGTCGGCCACTGCCGGACCGGGAAGCAGTTCGGTGGCCGGAGCGCCCTCGCCCAGCACCGGCGCTGGCGCCGGCCGGTCTATCCCGGTCAGCGCCAGCGGGACGTGCCCGGCCCCGGCCGGCGCCAGGGCGGCGGGACGCCCGGCTGACATGGCGGCCGCCGCCGCGGACGCGGGAGCGAACCGGGTCCCGGTGCGGGCCGCGAGGGTTGTCGCGGCCCGGGTGTCGGCAAGCCGGTGGATCGCGACAGCGTTCACCACGCTCGCCAGTTCCGCCACGTCCGCCGGTGACGCGCTGGTGGCAAGCACTGGGAGGCCAGCCGCCGCGCCGCTGCTCACCAGCCTCGCGAACAGTTCGCGGGGCAGCGCCTCGCAGCCGCATAGCCAGACGATCCCGTCGCCGTCGGCACCGATACCGCGCAGATGATCACCAAGGGCGATGAGGTCGGCGCAGACCAGACGCGTCATCCCGGGCGTGCCGAGAGCGAACAGCGCGGCGGAACGCTCCCGGACCACGCGGCCTAGGTCGATGCCGTCAGCCTGGCCCGCGCCGGGCCCCAGCCAGCGCCCCGCTTGCGACGCCCGCACCGCCTCCAGGTCGCGCGCCGCCGACAGCACGATCTCCGGTTCGGCCTGCGCCGTGCGCACGCACTCCCGGATCTGCGCGGCCAGCGCGCCGGCCCCTGGGCCGGACGACGGGATCAGTTCGGCGCGCGCCTGCAAGGCCAGCGGGTTGAGCAGGTGCGCGATGTCGTCGAGCACCGGCGTCCGCGGGCCGGCCGGCACCGCGTCCATCAGCTCGAACGCGCAGCGCAGATAGGTCTCGGCGGCCCGGGCGTGCCGCGCCTGCGCACCGTCCGGGCTGATCAGCTCAAGCGTCATGGCCAGCCGCCGCCCGGCGTTGGCTTCACGGAATGGCTCGTAGTAGCCACCTTCCGTCCCGAATATCCGGAACGGAACCGTGGTAGCCGAACAGGCCCTGGTCAGCGCCTCGGCGATCGCGGGGTCGCCGGAGAGGTCGAGCCCGATAACCGGCTTGCGCAGCCGGAGCGCGGCGTGCACCCCCTGGAAGCTGGTGGCGACGACATCGGCGCCCGCGTCGCCGGTGAACAGAGCGCCGCCCGCGATTTCCGCCCAGCGCAACGTGGCCCTGGCGCCGGTCGACGGGACGACGCCCAGGCAGCACCCGTCCCTGGTGACGACGGTGCTGTCGCGGATCGCCCGCCGGGCCGCCGCGCCCCGCGCGGCCGCGACCAGCCCGGGCCGGGGTGGCGGCACCGCCCATTCGTCGGTGTGCAGCCAGTCCAGCCACCCGGCGATCGCCGCCTCGGCCGCGGCGGCGATCAGCGCGAGCGGCGCCTGCCGCAGCAGCCAGCCTCCGGCGCCCGCGAACGCCCCGTGCGGATGCATCAGCCGGCTCAGCGAATGGCCGCCGAGGTACCCGAGGATCTGGTCCGGGCCGGCGGTGAACCCGGCGGCCGCCGCCCGCGGGCCGATCGCGACCGTCCACGCCAGGCCGGCCGCCGCTGGCACCGCGAGCCACCACAGCCGCCATCTGCTTGCCTTGCTCACCGCGAAGAAAGCGACCGCGAGGATGAAGGTGAGCTGTGCGAACAGCAGGTGGACAAGGAGAAGGAGCACAGCACAGACAGCGACGACTTCCCCGCGCCGGGGAAATTGCGTCGGAATAAGGTAGCGGGCACGCCGCGGCGTCGACCCTGCACCTGGCACCACCTCAGCCGGCATCTCCACATTAGGTTGCCAGCAATGAACCGTACGTGTCTAGAGATCTCCGGTAAGGACGACATGCCAGCCCGCACCACGACCCGGAACAGATCGGGCCTCATGGTCACGACCGTCAGCCCGACGGGCGTGCGGGCGGCGCGGTCGTCGAACCTGATCGTCACGGAGACGGCGGCCTGGCCTGGTACCAGCCGCAGGCTGCGGGCAACCGACGGCTGCGGCGGCGTGAGCTCGAGGTCCGCCGCCCCGGCGTACGCGGAGGCAGCGGCCGCCGGGGTGCCGGAGACCGAGTGGAGCATCGCCTCGAAGGAATCGTGATCGTCGCCTGCCAGCAACTCCGCCACGGCCTGCGGAACGTAGGCCGTGGAGGTCGCGGCCGGCCCGGCGGCGAACCCCCAGACCCGCCTGACGATCCGTACCGGCGCCTCCGCGCCGAGCCCGAGGGCCCAGGCCACGTCCTGCGGCGCGTCCCGCTGCGAGGCATGCCGGGACAGACAGCTGATCTCGCCGCTCACCGGGATGAGCCGGATGGTGAGGCCGTCGGCCCTCTCCACCGGGATCAGGTACTCGGCAGGGCTGGCCCGGTACAGCTGCCCGCTGGGCAGCCGCCGGATCAGCGAACGCCGGTCAAGCTCGCCGATCGCCGCGTCGATCTCGGCGACGCTGACGTTGTAGCGGCGGGCGAGGGCGCTTCGCCGGGGAAGCCGCCAGCCGGGTTCGCGGTGCACCAGGGCAGCCGCTATCCGGTCCGCGAGCACGCTGGCCGCCGCCCGTGACGGCATGCCCGCCTCCGGCCGCCCGGGGGAAACCAGGCGCTCGGCCGCCTTGTGGCCGCGGGTCAGCGCCGACGCGGGATCGGCCACGTCACCCGCCGATCTTGGCGATCAGCGCCATGGAAACCGACTGGGCTATCGCGGGCAACGGCTCGAAGTTCACCTGCGACAGGTACTTGCCGGAGCTGCCGACGGTGATCGCCCAGTAGAGCAGCGCCTTGATGTCCCGCGCCCTGGTCGCGTCGGACTGGGTCGAGTTTACGATCGCGTACTCGTAGTTGATGATCGGGTAAGCGCCGGGCGCGAGGGCGTTGATCAGCGAGATGGCACCGTTCTGCGGGATCAGCGGGAAGCTCGACGCCGCGGCGGCGATGGAGCCGGGCGTGGGCAGCTCGTAGCCGCCGACGCTGTTCGCCAGCTCCGCCTCGCCCAGGCCGGCCTTGCTGGTCTGCGACTTGTAGCTGATGCCGATGTAGGCGACGCAGCCCACGCTCGCCTTGCAAGCGGCGACCATTCCGCTGTTGCCCTTGGCCGCGAGCGCCGCGGGAACGCGCGGCCATGCGACGGCGGTGTTGTAGCCAACGGCGCTGGCCCAGGTGGCGTCCTGCCGCGTCAGGTAGGACGTGAACAGGAACGTATCTCCGGAACTGTCCGAGCGATGCAGCGGGACCACCCTGGTGGCGGGCAGCGCGACGCCGGGGTTGAGCGCGCGGATCGCCGGGTTGTTCCAGGTCGTGATCTTTCCCTGGTACATCTGCGCAAGGACCGTGCCGTTGAGCTTGAGGTTGCCCGCCACTCTGGGCAGGTTGTAGTTGACTTGCTGCGCCGAGATCGCAAGCGGTATGTTCTCCAGGCTCGGGTGCGCGGCCACGTCCGCGCTGGAAAGGTACGCGTCGGACGCGCCGATATCGGCCTTACCCGTGGCCGCAGACGTGATGCCGACGCCGGACCCGGTGCCGGAGGTGCTGATCTTCACCTGCGGGAACCGTGCCATGTAAGCGGACGCCCATAGCTTGAAAAGCGGGTAGAGCAACGTGCTGCCGGTCTCGGACACCGGCTCGCTGGCCGGGGTCGGCGAGCCGGGGAGGGATGTCGCCGAGGGCGAGGCGGGCGCCGCGGGACCCGCAGGGGCGGCGCCCAGCGAGCATGCCGTGAGGACACCGGCGGCCAGCGCGGCCAGCGCGGCCGACACGGCCGGGACCCCGGCCCGGCGGCGGAACGCCACGGCGATCACCTCGTTTCGATCACGACCCGAAAGAACTCTGGCTTCAGGACGACAACGGTCAGGCCGACCGGCGTGTGCGTGTCGGGGTCGTCGAACCTGATCGTCACAGAAAACGCCGACTGGCCCGGCACGAGGCGGAGACTGCGGGCGACCGCGGGCTGCGGAGGCGACAACTCGATGTCAACGGCCCTGGCGGACGTGGCTCCCGGCATCCGGTCCATCGGGCCGGCCGACACGTCCGTCTCCTCCTCCGGCGGCGAGGTCACATCGACGTCATCGATATCGGCGGGCTTAGCGGGGCTGTCGCCGGGCTCGGACGGAGATCTGGCGCCAGGTATCGGGTGCAGCATCTCCTCGAACGACGCGAGAGCCTGCCGGGGAACGGACGCCGCGATCGCCTCCGGCACGTACGCGGTGGAGACCGCTACCGGGTCTGCGCCCGCGGCCCACACGCACCGGACAACGCGAACCGGCGAGTTCCCGGTGAGCCCTAGCGCCGACGCGACCTCCTGCGGCGCCCCGCGCTGCGACACATGCCTGGCCCGGCAGGCGACATCGCCGCCCATCGGGTCGAGCCGGGTGGTGAGCCCGCCGATCCCCTCCACCGGGATCAGGTATTCCGCCGGGCTCGCCCGGTAGAGCTGCCCGTCAGGCAGCCGCCTGATCAGCGACCGCTGAATGAGCTCGCCGATCGCGGTGTCGATCTCGGCCATGCTGACGTTGTAGCGCCGGGCGAGCGCGCTCCGCCTCGGCAGCCTCCAGCCTGGTTCGCGATGCACAAGGGCGGCCGCCATCCGTTCGGCGAGCACGCTCACGGCCACGCGCGGCGGCATGTCCGCGTCCACCGCGACAAGCTTGGGCTGGTTCCGCGTGCCAGGCGCGCCTGGCACGCCGACGGGACCGCTCGCCGGAGCTCCCCCGGAGCCGCGACTCATTCCGCATTTCGCCTGGAGATGGCGACCACCACCCTGCCCACGATGATGAGCAGGAGGACGAGGACGAAAAGCAACAGCGCCGCGTCGTAGGACAGGTAGACCGACGACTGCGTGGGCTCGTCGTAGAAGGCCCAGATCGCGTAGGTGAGGTAGCCGACCGGGGAGTGGGTGAGTGACAGCGACGGGTTGCTGACCGACCAGTTCGCGGTGTACAGCAGCGGAGCGGTCTCGCCCACGGACACAGCCAGCGCCACGAGCAGCCCGGTGACGATGCCGGGCGTGGCGGCCTTCAGGACGATCTTGCGGAGGGTCCATCCTGTCGGTATGCCAAGCGCTTCCGCCCCCTCACGGTAGGAAGTCGGCACCTGGGCGAGCGACGTCTCCACCGCCTTGGTGATGTACGGGATGGCGAGCACCGAAAGCACGAGAACCGCGGGGAGCAGTCCGTATCCCCAGTGGAACCTCACCACGAGAGCGACATAACCGACGTATCCAAGGACGATAGACGGGATGCCGGCGAGCACCTCGTAACAGCCGCGCAGGAAGCTGCGTTTCCTGCCGGAGGCGAACTCCGCCAGGTACAGGCCGGTGAGCAGGCTGACCGTGCCGGCAACGATAAGCACGCCGAGCGAAATCGCCAGCGTCCCGAGAATCGCGTTCTCCAGGCCGCCTCCGTTACCAGAGGTGACTGTCGTCAGTACGTTCCACCGGAAATGCGGCACCGCGCGGGAGATCACGCCGTACGCCAGCCAGACGGTCGGCCCGATTACCACGATGAGGCAGATAAAGCACAGGGCCCAGAACACGAGGTTCGCCGATCTGCGCCGGAACGAGACCTCGGGCATGTCCCCCGGCCGCCGGACAGCCTGGTTGCTCATCGTTACAGTCCCCTTCCGACCGGCAGTGCGGTGCCCGACACCTTCCGGACGAGCATCCGGGCACCCACGTTGGTCAGCAGTGTGATGACCATCAGCACCAGCGCGCATTCAGCCAGCGTCTTCAGCCAGAAGCCGGTGGCCTCGCCGAGCGCCCCGTCAAGCTGGTTGACGATCGTGGCGGCGAACGTGGTGAATGCCGAGTAGACGTTGCCTGGGTACTGTCCGGTGATCGACCCGGAGACCATCGCGACCGCGATCGTCTCGCCGAGCGCCCGGCCGAGCCCGAGCACGATCGCGCCGATGATGCCGGAACTCACCCACGGCAGCGTGACACGCCGGGCGCACTCCCAGTCGGACAGGCCGAGCGCGATCGCGCCCTCCCGCGGCAATATCGGCACCTGGCGGATCAGGTCGCGAGTGGTGGCGGCGATGATCGGGATGACCATGATGGCGAGTATCAGGCCGGAGTTCAGCATGCCGAGACCGGTGCCCGTGCTGCCGCCGAAGTACTTGAGCACTGGAACGTCTGGCATGTTCCGTGCGATGACCGGGACGATGTGCTCGGAGATGAACGGGCCGAAGGTCAGCACGCCCCACAGGCCGATGATCACGCTGGGGATGCCGGCCAGCAGCTCGAGGAACAGCCCGATCAGGTTGCCCAGCCTGCGGGGAAGCCGTTCCACGATGACCAGGGCAGCCCCGATCGAGACCGGGACAGCGATGATCAGCGCGATGGCCGAACTGACCAGCGTCCCCATGATGAGCGGCCCCGCACCGAAGTCCGAGCCCTGCGGATGGGGAATCCCGTCGGTCGTGACGACCGCTCCGTAGCCGAAACCCGGGTTCCACGAGCTGGAGGAGAAGAAACTCCAGCCGTTCAGCCGGATCGCCGGCACAGCCTCGAGGACGAGCGCGATAACGATGAAGGCTAGCGCGAGCGCGGGGATGAGCGCCCCGGCGCTGCCCAGCCAGCGGATGAACAGGCCGTCGCTGACCCTGCTACGGAGGCCGGCACCGCCCGTGCGGGGAGACGGGCTCTCGCCCGCCTCCCCGCCGCGCGTCAGTGCCGACGCGGGGTCGGCCATATTAGCTGCCGATCTTCGCGATCAGTGCCTTAGAGGCCGTGAGGGCGACCGAAGGCAGCGGCTGGAAGTTCACCTGCGACAGGTACTGGCTGGAGTTGCCGGTAGTGATCGCCCAGTTCAGCAGCGCCTTGATGTCCGTCGCCTTGGTCGCGTTGGACTGGGTCGAGTTCACGATCGCGTACTCGTAGTTGATGATCGGGTACGCCCCGGACGCACTGGAGTCGATCAGCGAGATCGCGCCGTTCGCCGGGATCGTGGAGAAGCTATTGGCAGCCGCGGCGATGGTGGTCGCGGTGGGCAGCTCGTAGCCGCCGGAGCCGTTGGCCACCTGTGCCTCGCCGAGGCCGGCCGCGGTCGTCTTGGACTTGTAGCTGATGCCGATGTAGGCGATGCAGCCCGGGTTGTCCTTACAGCCGGTCACCATGCCGCTGTTGCCCTTGAACGCCAGCTCGCTGGAGACCTTGGGCCACGCCACCGAGGTGTTGTAGCTGATGGAGCTCGCCCACTGCGAGTCCTGCTTGGACAGGTAGGAGGTGAACAGGAACGTGTCACCAGAGCTGTCGCTGCGGTGCAGCGGGATGATCTTCATCGCGGGCAGCGAGACGCCCGGGTTCAGTGTCTTGATCGCCTGGTCGTTCCACATCGTGATCTTGCCCTGGTATATCTCGGCGAGGACCGTCCCGTTCAGCTTCAGGTTGGCCTTGACGCTCGGCAGGTTGTAGTTGATCATCTGCGCGGAGATCGCCAGCGGGATGTTCTCCAGCGTCGGGTACTTGGAGTTGTCCGCCGGGGACAGGTAGGCGTCGGACGCGCCGACGTCCGCCGTGCCGCCCGCCGCGGACGAGATGCCCGTGCCCGAGCCCGTGCCCGCCGTCGTGATCGTGACCTGCGGGAACGCTGACTTGTATGCAGGCACCCACAGGTTGAACAACGGGTAAAGCAGGGTGCTGCCGGTCTCCGAGAGGGATTCCGCGGTCGACGCCGGAGCGGTCGGCAGCGCCGCCGCCGAAGACGACGAGGATGCCGCCGCGGTCGGTGACGACGACGTGGGGGTAGATGACGAAGAAGAACCATTGCTGCTGCAGGCCGCAAGGGTGATCGCGGCTACGGAGGCGAAGGCCGGCAAGGCCAGCGCCTTCATTCGAACGCCGCGCCGCTTGGCCGTTCCCTTCGGCGCGGGCAGTCTGCTTGCCACCGTGAGATACTCCTTTTATTGGCTGTTGTCACTGTTCGCACGTGACATCCGTGCGGGGTAAGGTCCCTGCCGCGCGCGAACGCTGACGGCAGCTATGACCGCACGCCACGCCGGTACGCGGGCGGGCGGTTCTTCTCCCCGGGCGTTCGGCGCCCGGGGAGAAGCTTGGGTTATCCGAAGTGACCGCCCACGTACTGAGCGGTCTCTTCCTGGGCGGGATGGTCGAAGATCTGGTCCGTGTCGCCGTGTTCGACCAACCGGCCGCGGTTGAGGAAGACGGTGCGGTGCGCCACCCTGCGCGCCTGCGCGAGGTTGTGCGTGACGATCACCACGGTCAGTTCCGGTGCCAGAGCGCGGATGAGCTGCTCGATGGACTCGGTGGCCATCGGATCCAGCGAGGACGTCGGCTCGTCAAGCAACAGCACGCCAGGTTTCACCGCGAGCGCCCGGGCCAGGCACAGCAACTGCTGCTGACCGCCGGAGAGCCGGAACGGCGAGTCCTTCAGCCGCCCTGACAACGCATCCCACAGCCCCACGGCGCGCAGCCGCTCCTCCGCGATTTCCCTCAGTTGGTGACGGGATACCCGCTGGTAAGCGCGAACGCCGGCGACCACGTTGTCCATGATCGACATCGGGAACGGGTTCGGCCGCTGGAAGAGCATGCCCACCCTACGGCGCAGGGCCATCGGATGCAGCGTCGGCGACCAGATGCTCAGCCCGTCCAGGGTGACGTCACCCTCGCGACGATAGCCGCTGATCTTGTCGTTCATCCGGTTGAGCGTGCGGAGCAGGGTGGACTTGCCAGACCCGGTCGGCCCGAGCAGCGCTGTGATCTTGCCCGGCTGGAAGTCAATGGTCACATCCGTCAGAACCGTGTTCGACCCGTACCCGAGCGTCAGGCTATGGGTGTTGATCGACGGGCTGCCGTTGTGCCCGTTGGCCGACGCCGACACCGGCGTGGTGTCCTGGGCAGGCTGCTGCCCAGGAACAGGATTCACAGATTCGGCGTGCACTGCACGGTGCCCCTTGGTGGTCTAGGTAACTACCGATAAGGAATGCGAGGGTCACGGCCACAAACCGTGCCGCATCAGGCACTATTGATAGCTACCGCCCGTGAACTGGGACAAAGCCCAGGCAGAACACATGGCGTCTGTCGGATGACTTGTTGGTTAACAAGCGGCTGGCGCCGCTTCGCGAACGAGGGGTGAAGACGGCCCGCTGCCGGATACTACAGCTATACGGTCACGTCGACCCTGGTAACCATGCCGATGTCGGCGGAAACCGTCCGCTCGCCCCGGGCACCGTCCGGGCGAGCGCGCTTCCTTGCCCGCCTTGTCCCTCAAGATTCTCTCTGTCCATCTTCCATTTACGTGCGGATACCGTACGTAAGCGGCGAGACTGTACTCGGACTGCTCGGTCCGCGCACCGGCCGTCCGTGCTGCTCGTCGCGGCGAGAGAGACCATGAAGCCCCACAAGGAGAGAAACCCATATGCAACCCCGAGGCAGGAAGCAGGTCACGGCGATGGGGGGCGCTGTCGTCGCGATGGCTCTGTCCGTCGCCGCATGCTCCTCTTCAAGCTCGCCGAGCTCGGCGATCGACACTGCCGCCAGTGCCACGATCGCCGCGGCCGGATCGACGTTCCAGACGAACTTCCAGGAGGCGGCGATCTCGGCGTTCAAGTCGGTCGACCCCAGCATCACCGTCAACTACAACCCCGTCGGCTCGGGCGCGGGCCGCGACGACCTGTACGCGAACAACGTGCTCTTCGCCGGCTCCGACTCGCCCATCCCGAGCGACGAGGCGTCGGACGTCCCCGCGGGCAAGACGGTGCTTTACTTCCCGGTCCAGATCGGGCCGGTCGCGATCGCCTACAACCTGCCGGGCATCAAGGGCCTGAAGCTGGACGCGACCGTCCTCGCGCAGATCTTCCAGGGCCAGATCACGAACTGGGGCGACCCGGCGATCAAGGAACTCAACCCGGGACTCGGCCTGCCCAACGAGGCGATCACGCTCGCCGTCCGCTCCGATTCCTCGGGCACGACGCAGAACTTCTCCCAGTACCTCGTCGACGCCGCGGGCGGCGAGTGGAAGCTCGGCACCTCCTCGCTCATCAAGTGGCCGGCCACGGCACGCAAGGGTGACGGCGGCAGCGGCGTGGGGCAGATCGTCAAGTCCATCCCCGGCGCCATCGGCTACGTGGACTTCTCCACCGCTACCGGGGCCGGCCTGAGCGCCGCGTCGATCCAGAACTCGGCCGGTAACTTCGTCGCGCCCTCCAGCGCGGCAGCGACCGCCGCCGCGACGCACGTCACCCCCAAGTCCGACCTGACCTTCGTCACGGTTGACCAGCCGGGCGCGACGTCGTACCCGATCACCTACCAGTCGTGGGACCTGGTGTACGAGGTGCAGCCGAACGCGAACGACGTGAAGCTGCTCCAGGCCTACCTTGGCTACCTGCTCGGCCAGGGCCAGAGCCTGCTCCACTCGCTGAACCTCGCGCCGTTGCCGGCCAGCATCGACGCGGCGGCCAGGGCGCAGCTGTCCAAGATCACCTCGTAAGGTGGCGCTGCTAAAGCCTGCCGGGCTGTGTCCCGAACGTGCCGACGGCGGGTGCCGGCGATGATCGTCGGCACCCGCCGTCGTGACATGCCGCCTAGACGGCGACTTCGACCTTGGTGACCATGCCGATGTCGGCGGAGACCGTCCGCTCGGCCCGGATACCGCCCGGGGCGAGCACGCGCAGCGTCCACTGGCCCGGTGCGGCGAAGAAGCGGAACCCGCCGTCCTCGCCGAGGGGCACCTCGGCGACGAACTCGTCGCCGGTGCCGAGCAGCCGGGCGTAGCCGGTACCCACCGGCGCCCCGTCGCGCAGCACGTGGCCTTCGACGATCGCTTCCTTGCCCGCCTTGTCCGCGGTGACCGTGACGCCGCCAGCCGGGGCGCCGCAGCCGCTAAGGTCCTGACTCACTTACCCTCCCCAAGCTCGATGGGCACGCCGACGAGGGAGCCGTACTCGGTCCACGAGCCGTCGTAGTTCTTCACGTTCGGCAGGCCGAGCAACTCGTGCAGCACGAACCAGGTGTGCGCCGAGCGCTCGCCGATCCGGCAGTACGCGATCGTGTCCTTGCTGAAGTCAACGCCCGCGTCGTCGCGGTAGATCTGCCGCAATTCCTCGTCGGACCTGAACGTGCCGTCCTCGTTCGCGGCCTTCGACCACGGGACGTTCTTCGCGGTCGGGATGTGACCGCCGCGCTGCGCCTGCTCCTGCGGCAGGTGCGCCGGGGCGAGCAGCCGGCCGGCGAACTCGTCGGGAGAGCGGACGTCGACCAGGTTCCGCTTGCCGATGGACCCGACCACCTCGTCGCGCAGCGCGCGGAGCGAGGCATCCTGCTCGGAGGCGGTGTAGCTGGTCTTCGGCCGGGACGGGACGTCGGTGGCCAGCTCGCGCGAGTCCAGCTCCCACCTCTTCCGGCCGCCGTCGAGCAGCTTCACGTTCTGGTGCCCGTACAGCCTGAAGTACCAGTACGCGTACGCGGCGAACCAGTTGTTGTTCCCGCCGTAGAGAACCACCGTGTCGTCGTTCGAGATGCCGCGGTCGGAAAGCAACGCCTCGAAGCCGGTCTTGTCCACGAAGTCGCGGCGGACCGGGTCCTGCAGGTCCTTCTTCCAGTCGACCTTGATCGCCGTCGGGATGTGGCCCTTGTCGTAGGCGCTGGTGTCCTCATCAACTTCGACGATGGCGATGCCAGGCTGGCCGATATGGGCCTCGACCCAGTCGGCGTCGACTAGGACGTCGGAGCGACTCATGAGTAAAACCTCCTTGTACGGCTGGCCTTATGCGGCCGGCCGAAATCGTTGGATGAGCAGGTACATCTGGCAGCCAAGGCAGAAATCAAAGGCGGCGTTGAGGAAGGCGGCGGCCAGAGCCAGCGCGGCGAAGACCATCCCGGCCATCGTCGCGCCGAGCGCGAAGCTGATCGCGCCGATGCCCGCAATCACCATGCCGACCCCCTGGGCGAATCGGGGCGGCGTTTCCGCCTCAAGCCGTGAGGGCGGTCCCAGCCTCGGCCGGACCAGATAGCGGTATACAAACCCGTAGGGCGCGTAGCGCAGCCCGGCCAGCGCCCCGATCGCGAACACCAGCGTCTGGGCGAAGAACAGCCATCCGCTGCCGGTGATCAGCACGATCGCGAGCACCACGGTAGTGATAGCCGCGCCGACCCGGGGTCCTCGCGCGTCAATGCTCATGGTCGTGCTCCCAGACGCAGGTGAAGATATCTATGTGCTCCGCCCGTCCCGCGGCCAAACCACGCCAGGTCAGCCCGCGGCGGTTGATGAACGCATACAGATCGCGGTCGCCACCAGGCAGAAGTCGACAGCGCGCCGCTTGGTCAGCACCTGCGCTGTTCTGGAAGCCACATTCCAGATGCTATTCACTGGCGGCGCGGCTGTCACTTCCCTGGTTGGGACCACAGCGGTAATTGTCGCCCGTTTTAGTGGGAAACTCAAGAGACCTCGCCCTCGCCAAGCAGGCCGCCCACCGCGGCCAGCACCTCCGCTTTCCGCGGGCGCCCGGCGGACCGCCGCGCGATGGCGCCGTCCGGACCGAGCACAAGAACGGTGGGCGTGGTGTAGATGCGCAGCCTCCTGGCCAGGTCAAGCCGCTCGACGGCGTCGATCTCGATCAGCCGGATCCCTTCGCGGGAACCGGCGACCTCGGTGAGCATCTCCCGGGTAGGCCCGCAGTAAGCGCAGGCTTCGGTGGAGAACTGGACCAAGGTCGCCTGGTCGCCCAGCGGGGCGCCGAGGTCGGCCGGGGTCAGCACGGCACCGGAGAGATCGCTTGCCGCTCGGGAGCCGGCCGCTGGCGTTCGGGATATCGATTCGGCCTTTTCCCGGACCGGGCGCAGGCGCCCCTCGCGGTGCCGCATGAGGACTCCGGCCGCCGAGGCCACGGCCAGCGCCACTACCAGCGCTACCAGTCCGCTTACCATGCCGGTTCCAGCGCCAAGGGCTGGCGAGGCTATTCCCAAGGCTCAGGAGTGGACCGTGATCGGCTGGTGGCCGCTGACCGTGACCACGAACCCGTGCACGTCCGGCTCCGGCGTCGACGCTCCCGCCGAGTAATAGACCAAGCCCTCGTTGCTGTCGGTGGTCCAGCTTCCGGCCAGTTCCCTGCTCCCGCCCGGTCCGACGACCCAGAGCTGGCAGTTGGTGTCCACCGGGATCCCGACGACCTTCGCCGCTAGCTGAGTACCCCAGCCCACCTGCCGGTACATCACGGTCGCTTCCATGCCCTGCGTCGAGCCGACCGCGGTCTGCCAGCTGCCGCCGGGGCCGTAGTCGAACGCCTGGCCCGCGGACGGCGCGGGCTGGGCGGTGCCGGAGGCCAGCCGTGCCCCGCCGAACGCGCCCCCCGCGATGACGACCGCGGCCGCCGCGGTCAGGGTGATGTTGCGCCAGTTACGCCGGCGGCGCCGGGCTGCCGTCAGGTCGAGTACCGCGCCGAGCAGTTCGCGCGGCGGCTCCTCTCCGGTGCCTGACGCGGCCGTACGCTCGGAGCGCGCGGCAAGCGCGTCCAGGAGCCCGGTGTCCGGGAGCCCGGCTTTCGCGGCGTCCGGAAGCAGGCCGGGCGGAGCGGCCTCCTCCGCGGACAGCGCGATCGCTTCTTCGGCGCCGACCCTGGCGAGCAGTGCTGGGAGCCCCGCGAGGCCGGCCAGCTCGTCGCGGCAGTCACGGCAGGTCGCCAGATGGCTGTCGACCAGTGCGCGTTCGGCGGGATCGATCGCGCCGAGCACGTAGACGCCGAGCGACAGCCGCGCCTCGGAACAGTCCATCGTCTGCTGGCTCATGGCGCCAGGCCTCGTTCCTGAAGCGCTAGCTTGAGCGCCTTCAGCGCGTAGAACGTGCGCGATTTCACGGTGCCCGCCGGTATCCCCAGGGTGGCGGCCGCCTCGGCGACCGAGCACCCTCGGTAGTAGGTCTCGACGATCACCTTCCGGTGATCGGGCCGCAGGGAGGCGAGCGCCTCGGCCACTGCCCACGACTCAAGCGTCCTATCCGCATCGTCGTCAGCAGGCATCGTGTCAAGTACCGCCTGCCCAACCTCTGGTGGCCGGGACTGACGGGCCCGATAGGCGTCGACGGCCAGGTTCCGCGCCACGGCGAATAGCCATGGCCGGGGTGGCCGGTCGGCAAGCGCCTCTGGATGGCGCCACGCCCGCACGATCGTTTCCTGCACGAGGTCCTCCGCCCGTTGCCTGTCGCCTCCTGTCAGGTGCAGGGCGTACCGAAGCAGGGCGCCGCCGTGTTCGGCATACAGCGCCCTAATAAACGCTTCATCGGCCACACGTCCTTGCCGCGCGGCCGTTCCAGCGCTCGGCACATCAGGTAGAACGTCGCCGGCTCCTGACCGGTTCACCTCGCCAGGAGAATTTTGCTGCCCGGACTGATCGGGCTCGTTGCTCGTGGTCACTGGGCCGTCTTCGGGGCTTCGGCTTCCGGGTTGCGGGCTTCGGGTTGCGGTTCCTTAGACTGGTATTCCCTGGAATATTCCAACCGGAACTCGCGCAAGGCAACTATATTCGATCTAATCGTTACTTAGCGTTGCCAGTGTTCCGCTTGGGGTCAGGCGGCTAGTACTCGCCGCGTTATCCTCCGGCGAACGGGGGCAGCACCTCGATGACAGCGCCATTTTTCAGCGTGATCGTCTCGGGCGCGACGCGTCCCGCGGGCATGGCGTCGATCAGGAACGACGACCTTGCCAGGACATCACGCAGGCGGCTGTCGGGTGACCGGAGGGCCACGGCCGCGTGCAGCACGTCAGCGAGCGTCTCCGCTTCCAGGGACTCCTCCGGCATACCCGCGGCCTCCTTGGCGGCGGCCCAGTACCGGATTGTAACCTTGGCCATATCGGATATCCTCACCTCAACGGGACCTTGGGCGATGTTGCCCCCGGGTCTCGTTTCTGTTTATACAGATAATGATGGCGTGCATCCGCCCGCAAGACTGGAGGTGGCATCAGGTGAGCGAGTTGCTGCTGGTGACCGGTGTTCTCGAACCTTCCGCGGAAGTCCTGCCGGCCCTCGGCCTGCTGCTGCACTCGGTGCGGGTGCTGCCCGCTGATGCCTCCGCGCTAGTGGAAGCCCCTCCCGCGGACATCGTGCTGGTTGACGCACGGCGCGATCTCGCGCATGCCAAGAGCATCTGCCGTCTGCTGCACACGACGGGCTTGGACTGCCCGATGGCCGCCATCGTGACCGAGGGCGGCCTCGCCGCGGTGAATGCCGACTGGAACATCGACGATGTGATATTGAACACCGCCGGGCCCGCCGAGGTAGAGGCCAGGCTCCGTCTCGCCACCGGGCGGCGCGCCCTGCGAGCCGCCGCCGACGCGCCCGACGAGATCCGGTCCGGTGACCTGTCGATCGACGAGGCGACGTATTCGGCGCGGCTGCGCGGCCGTGTGCTCGACCTGACGTTCAAGGAATTCGAGCTTCTCAAGTTCCTCGCCCAGCACCCCGGCCGCGTATTCACCCGGGCGCACCTGCTGCAGGAGGTCTGGGGGTACGACTACTTCGGCGGCACCCGGACCGTGGACGTACACGTGCGGCGGCTGCGCGCCAAGCTCGGACCAGAGCACGAAGCGCTTATCGGCACGGTCCGCAACGTGGGATACCGGTTCGTCCCGGTCAAGGGCACCCCGGAAGACCGGGACAGCGTCAGCGTGATCGACACCGCGCCCGCCGTCACGGCGGACCGGTGACCCGGCTCGGCACCCCCATCGCTGAAGGATCTCTTTCTTCCGGCCAGGCCGCCCAGGTACTTGAGCTCGCCGAAGCGGCTCGCCAGGCCGATGGCGTCGCCCCGCTGTCCGAGCACGCGCTGCTGCACGTCCGGCACGGCGGCACCGAGCAGGCGCGGGACCTCGCGCTGACCGCGGATGGCACCGTGGCCGGCTACGCCCACATCGACACCGGGGAGTCCGACGACACAGACGCGGATATGAGCGGCGAACTGGCCGTCCATCCCGCCTGCCGCCGCCGCGGGTTCGGGACGGCGCTGGTGACGACGCTAATCGAGGGCGCGGGTGGCCGAGGGCTCCGGTTGTGGGCGCACGGCGACCTGCCCGCGGCGGCGGCGCTGGCCCGGTCCGCCGGATTCACCCGTGTCCGTGCGCTGTGGCAGATGCGCATGCCCCTAGCCGGACCCGCCCCCGCCGCCGTCGGCAGCCCGGTGTTTCCCGCCGGGGTGACAGTCCGGACTTTCCGGCCGGGTGAGGACGAGGAAGACTGGCTGGCCGTGAACCGGCGCGCGTTCGCCCATCATCCCGAGCAGGGCTCATGGACCAGGCAAGACCTCGAACTGCGCGAGGCGGAGCCATGGTTCGACCCAGCCGGGTTCTTCCTGGCCGAGCGCGACGGCCGGGTCATCGGTTTCCACTGGACCAAGGTCCACCCCGCGGAGGGCGACGCTCCACCCATCGGCGAGGTGTACGTAGTCGGTGTGGACCCTGGCCAGCAGGGAGGCGGACTCGGCCGGGCGCTGACTCTGGTCGGCGTCGCGCATTTGCGGGACCGCGGCCTTGGCCAGGTGATGCTCTACGTGGACGAAGACAACACGCCCGCTGTCCAGATGTACACCGACCTGGGGTTCAGGCGTTGGCACGTCGATGTGATGTACCGGCATCCATGACCGGCACGGCCATCGCTCTCTCAGCGTGAGTAACTTCAGCGTGAGTAACTGCAGACCGGGCTGACGCCGAGCACGGCGTCCAGTTCGGAGGACGACAGCGGCCCGTCAGCGGCCGCCACAGCGCTGAGCACTTCTGCGTAGAGCTCGATCTCATCCAGGGCTACGTCGTCGTGAACACGCAGATCGATCTGCCCGGGAATCGTGCTCACCTCCGCTGACCAGCGACTACTCTGTCTGCCCTCCAGGTTACGTCGCGACACCATTCCTCCGCATGACCCAACGGGGCCATTTCGTAAACCACCCTTACGTGAGGTTTTACCCGCCTCGCCGGTAACGATTCCGCCAAACGTCTCACAGAATGTGATCCAGCTCTGATAAGGGGCGTCTGACTACCCCAGGACTCAAGTTCGCCATAATGTCCTAATGCCCGGAGGCCCGACCCGCCCATTCTGAGCGTCAAGCGTCCTATGTGCGATATCTACGGGTAACTGCCTGACTACAGGGTACGTCGCGCATCGCGTCCGGCGCACGGCCGCCCCTCAGGTTCGTTCCAGGTCCATGGCCTCGGGATACGCACCTAGGGCACTCCGCACTCAACAGTAGAACGCGACATATAGGTCATTTCGGATCATATTTGCCACAAACAGACTTGGGATATAACGGGACACTCAGCCGTTCCGGTTGCGGCCAGGGTGCTTTCGGGAGAAGAGTCGTGAGGTAACTGTCCTCAGCCGTTACGTTTGCGCCGCGGACCCACGACGCTCCGATGGACCACGATCGGTCGCGCCATGGCGCCCGCGTCAGCGGGCAGCGGCACACACTTTCCGAGTGCAGCCCGCCAACCCGTCATGATCATCCAGGCGGCCGGTCCGGCCCAGCCCTCGCCAAACTCCGCCCCATCGTTCCCGCAGACCTCGGACCAAAGATTCTCGTGAAGCCATGAATGAAAATAGTGATCTCCTGCCGAACCTCCTGCATGAGGACTTCGAGATGCAGATGCGCGGCTACAGCCGCCGCCAGGTCGACGAGTTCGTCGCGCGCCGAAACGCCGAGATCCGCGAACTGGAGCAGCGCCTCGCCCGGGCACTCGACGAGTCCGAACAGCTCCGCAGCGAGCTTTCCACCGTCCGCCAGCAGGCGCTGGCGGGCAGGCCCGCGCACCAGGAGGTCAGCGAGCGCATCGCCCAGATCCTCAAGCTGGCGGACGACGAGGCCAGGGCACAGCGGAACAAGGCTAACGACGACATAGCCAAGCTCCGGATCGACGCGCAGCAAGAGTCTGAACGGGTCCGTACCGATGCCCGAGAACAGGCTGACCGCATGCTGATCGCCGGCCAGGAGCAGGCAGAGCGGACCATCGCCGCGGCGCGGGTGGAGGCGGATAAGACGCGCACCGCCGCGCGCTCCGAGGTGGACCGGCTCACCAGCGAGACCCGGAAGAAGGCGGACGCCGCGTTGGCAAACGCCAAGGCCCAGGCCAAGAAGCTGATGGACGAGGCGACGGCACGCGCCACGGCCATCCACGATGGCGCCGAACGCAGGATGAACCTGCTGAGCACGCGGCACGCGGAGACGGTCCGGCGCCTTGAGGACATCCTCCACGGGGTGCAGGGCCTTGTCACCGCCGAGGCTGCCCGCATGTCGCTGGAGGAGGAGGTCGCGCAGTCCGTCAGCAAGGCGCTCAGCGCCGCGGACGTCGCCGATTCCGCCGCGCCCCCCGAGCCCGACCTCGCACGCCTCGCGCCACCGGTACCGGGAACGGCCGCGAACGGGATCATCGTTCCTCCGGGGAACGGAGGCGACATCCTACAGCCGCCCGTGCGGCCGGGAGCGGTAAGCCGTCACGGGGCCGCCATGGAGGATTCGGCACTCGGCCGACCCGGCTCCGCGCCGGACGCTGACCTCGCCGGTTCCGGGGGTTCCGCCGGTTCTGGGCGGCTTCCTATGGGCAGGCCTGCTGACGTCGGTGGTATCGGTGCCGTTGGCGGGAGCATCGAGCCCGCACTGCCCATGCCGCCAATGTCACCCATGCCGCCCATGCCGCCCATGCCGGGCAGGTCCGCGCCACCACTGGACGGTCCGGCACCAGAAGGTGCCCCCGGGGCGCCTCTGCCGATGCCCAGCGGCCTACCGCGGTCTGGTCCAGCGAGCCCGGGCTCGGCGCAGCCCGGGCCGGGACAGCCCGGGCCGGGACAGCCGGGACCCGGGCGTGGCGATGGCCCGGGACCTGAGGATGGCCCGCGGCAGGAACGGGAAACGAAGCGGGACGGCGGTCGTGCCAACATCATCGACCCCGAGGAGCCCACGGAGGGCATCCGCCTCATCAAGTAACACACGGCCGGCATGATTTGCGTGGATTATCCGATCTAGGCGGAACTCGTCCGCCCGGAATGTCGGGTTTGCGTGCCAGAGCCTATGATTTGTTCCGGGTTTCCGGTGTTATAGCTATAACGGAAACCTGGAACAAATCGAAAACCGTCAGGATGTATACGCCTGCGGGTAAGCGGCCGAACTTAAACGACAGGGCCGTAGCGCTGCGAAATACCAGCGATCATTGCGAGATCGTGGAGAGCGGCGGCGAGCTAGGCTAGCGCGTCAAGGCGCTTGAGTATGACGCCCTCGCGGAGGGCCCACGGGCAGATTTCCACCTGGGTGACGCCCATCAAGTCCATGATCGCATCGGCCACGATCGCGCCGGCCGGCAGCTGCGCCGACCGGGCCTCGGAGACTCCGGGCAGCCGGGAGCGTTCGGCCCGGCTCATTCCGGCGAGGCGCTCGGCCCAGGCGGCGACATCGGCGTGCTTGAGGAACCGCCTGGCGTAGAAGCCCTCGTTCGACGGGGCGGCGCCCGCGATCCGGGCAAGCTGGCGGAACGTCTTGGACGTACCCACCGCGTGGTCGGCGGCGCCGCGGCGAAGCAGACTGCCCGCCTCCCGGGCGATCTCCGCCCGTACGTACTTGCGCAGCGCGCGCATCTCCTCGGGCAGCGGCGGGTCGCCGGTAAGCCAGTCCCTGGTGAGGCGCCCGGCGCCAAGGGGAAGCGACATCGCTGCTTCGGGTTCCTCGTCCGGTCCCGCGGCGACCTCGAGTGAACCGCCGCCGATGTCGATGACCAGCAGTCGCCCGGACGACCAGCCGAACCAGCGACGGGCCGCGAGGAAGGTCAGCCGCGCCTCGTATTCGCCGGACAGCACCTTGATATCCGTGCCGGTCCGCTCCTGGATCCTGGCGAGCACGTCGTCACCGTTCTTGGCGTCCCGCACCGCGGACGTGGCGAAGGCAAGGAAGTCCTCGACGCCTTTATCCTCCGCGATCCGCAGCGCCTCTTCGACGACCGAAGTCAGCCGGATCTCGCCGGTCTCGGACAGCGTGTTGTCCGGCTCAAGGTGCTCGGCCAGCCTAAGTTCGGCCTTGTGCGAGAAGGCGGGCAGCGGCCGGGCCCCCGGGTACGCGTCGACGACGAGTAGGTGAACCGTGTTCGAGCCGACGTCCAGCACCCCAAGTCGCATGATTCAGACGCTACCTTGCGTGTTTAACTCGTCGAGCGTCTCGCGGCAGACACGCGGCGGCTTCAGCGGTCAGCCGGGGCAGCCGAGGCGGCCGCCTCAGCCGTTTCCGGATCGCCGCGCTCCGCCGGCCAGGCCGTGACCGAACCGCTGACCGCCAAGCCCACCTCGTCCCCCGGTTGCGCCGGCTCGATGCCCAACTCCCGCACCTGAAGCAGACCGACTTCGGCGACATCGACAGCAATCAGCGCGTCATGCCCGTGATACCGGGTCTCGCTTACCTTCCCGGTCACCGCGCCCAGGGAGGCGCCCGTCAAGGCGCCAGGAGACGCATCAGGAGAACCAGGCACCACAGGAGACGAGGGCCGAAATAGTGTGATCTGCTCCGGTCGGATTAGCACGGTCACCTCGTCTTCGTCCGATACCTGCCCGGCATCGCGCGTCTCGTCCCCTGCATCGCGCAGCTCGTGCCACCCGAGGGCCGTCCGCACGCCACGCGAACCGCCCGGTCCCGAAGCCAGCACCCCGGGCAGCAGGTTGGCGGTGCCTAGAAAGGCGGCCGTCCACGGGTCCGCGGGGACGGAGTAGACCGAACGCGGCGACCCCGCCTGGGTGATCACCCCGTCCCGCAGCACCGCCACGTAGTCGGCCACGGACAGCGCCTCATCCTGGTCGTGCGTCACGAGTACCGCGGTGGTCCCAACTGCGCGCAGCGCCGCGAGCACGTCCGCGCGAACCGTGGCCCGCAGGCTGGCGTCCAGCGCGGCGAACGGCTCGTCAAGCAACACCAGCCGCGGCCGGGAGGCCAGCGCCCGCGCGATCGCCACCCGCTGCTGCTGGCCGCCGGACAGCTCGTGCGGGTAGCGGGAACCCAGGTCGGCAAGCCCCACCAAGGCCAAGATCTCGTCGACGAAGGGGCCGCGGCGGGACCGGCGGGGCAGCGCGAACGCCGCGTTGCCGCGGACGGTCAGGTGCGGGAACAGCGCCCCGTCCTGGGGAACGTAGCCGATGTGGCGGCGCTCGGGCGGCACCCGGCGGCGTCCGTCGTCCACCACGACGTCGCCAAGCGTGACCGAGCCGCCGTCGGCCGACTCGAAACCCGCGATGACCCTGAGCAGCGTGGTCTTTCCCGCGCCGGACGCGCCGAGGATCGCGGTTAGCGTTCCCGGGCGCACCGACAGCGAAGCGCCGCGCAACACCTGGGTGCCCGAGTACGACTTCCATACGCGGGAGACTGTGAGCGCCATCATCGGCGTCCTCCACTCGACGACCTCGACGATCTGCTGGGGTCAAACCACCGCGACAGGAATACTCTGGGAATGACCGCCATGACCACGATAAGGGCCGCGTACTGGCTCGCCCGCAGGCTGACCGCCCGCCACGCTCTGCGCACTCGCCATACCTCCCCATTGAGCCTTGGTCCTACGTGACTTAGGTTAGGCATACCTTATTTGGATCCGGCGGCCGGGGTACAGGACCTAGGTCACACTGAACGGGCACGGCTTTCTCCCCAGCCTCCTCCCGCCTCGTGCGGCGGGCAACCCGGCGGCCGCCCATCCGGGCCGGGCAGGCGGCATCAGTCGCGTTGGCCGGCGACACTGGTGCTGTGGCTGGATCAAGCGGCGACAACGCGCGACCCCGGCCCCCGGACGGTCAAGGGGAGGCCGCGACGAGCGCGCACGTCCTCGACGGGATCCGGTCGCTGCACGAGCGGATAGACGAGCTAGAGCGCCTGATGACGCAGCGCGCGGGCGACCAGGCCGCCCTGGTCGCCCGCGCGGTGGAGACCTGCGCGCATCCCGGCGACTGGCTGCACGTGCACGTGCATACGGAGACCGGCCACGAGATACCCGCGTGGAAGCGGCCCACGGCCGGGGAGGCCCGCTGGCAGGTAGCAGCCGCCACCGCGATCGCGATCGCGCTGCAGATCGCGGTTCCGCAGCGGCTGGACCTAGTGCGCCCGACCTGGATACTGCCCGCGACGCAGGGGCTGCTGCTCGTGGCGCTTGTCATGGCCAACCCGCGCCGGATCAACCGGGAGTCGCAGGCGCTGCGCCTGCTGAGCCTCACGCTGGCGGCCCTGCTCAGCGTGGCGAACGGCTGGTCCGTGGCACGGCTGGTCATCGGCCTGGTCAACGGGACCGAGGGCAAGACCGCGGGCCCGCTGCTGGTAATCGGCGGCACGATCTGGCTAACGAACGTAATCGCCTTCGCGCTGTGGTACTGGGAGTTCGACCGGGGCGGCCCGGCCGCCCGCGCGCTCGCCATCAAGCGCTACCCGGACTTCATGTTCGTGCAGATGACCAACCCGGACCTGGCGCAGCCGGACTGGGAACCGGCCTTCGCCGACTACCTGTACCTGGCGTTCACCAACGCGGCCGCGTTCAGCCCGACGGACGTGATGCCGCTGTCGAGGTGGGCGAAGCTGGCCATGACCGTGCAGTCGATCATCTCGATCGTCACCGTGGCCCTGATCGTCGCCCGGGCGGTCAACATCCTGGTGTAAGGCCATCCCGCGAAGGCCATGATTCGTCGTGTACACAGCGGATCCCCCGGCGTAACGTGCATCTCATGTTGCTGCCTACATCACTGGTTGGAAGCTATCCACAGCCGGACTGGCTGATCGACAGGGGACGGCTTGGCGACCGTTTCCCGCCCCGGGTCCGGGCGCGTGAACTGTGGCGGGTGGACCCCGCGTACCTCGAGCAGGCCCAGCTTGATGCCACGCTGCTGGCCATCCGCGCGCAAGAACTGGCCGGGCTCGACATCGTCACCGATGGCGAAACCTGCCGGGAGAGTTACTCCAACCGGTTCGCGACCGCGCTCGCCGGGGTGGACATCGACAACCCGGGCACCGCGCTCGACCGGAGCGGCCACCCGAACCCGGTTCCCCGCGTCACCGGGGAGATCCGGCGGCGGCATCCGGTCGAAGTAGAGGACGTGAAGCTTCTCCGCGCGAACACCAAACGGATCATAAAGATCACCGTGCCCGGCCCGTTCACCATGGCGCAGCAGGCGCAAGACGACTACTACGGGAGCAGGGAGGCCCTGGCGTTCGGCTACGCCGAGGCGGTGAACGAGGAGGTCAAGGACCTGTTCACCGCCGGGGCGGACATCGTTCAGCTGGACGAGCCCTACCTGCAGGCCCGCCCGGCCGAGGCGCAGAAATACGGCGTCAAGGTGATTAACCGGGCGCTCGACGGCGTGACCGGGACGACCGCGGTGCATCTGTGCTTCGGCTACGCCGCGATCATCCACGAGCGTCCGGAAGGATACTCGTTCCTGCCGGAGCTGGCCGCATGCGACTGCGACCAGGTGTCGATCGAGACGGCGCAGTCGGGGCTCGATTGTTCGGTGCTCAGCTCCCTGGACGGCAAGACCATCATCCTTGGCGTGCTCGACCTGGGTGACCACACCGTGGAATCGCCGGACACGGTGGTCCGGCGGGTCAGGCGCGCGCTGCCCTACGTGCCCGCCGAACGGATCGTGCTCGCCCCGGACTGCGGCATGAAGTACCTTCCGCGTGAGGTTGCCTTCGGCAAGCTCACCGCGATGGCCGCGGCAGCCGTCCGGCTCCGCGCCGAGCTAGGGTCTTAGCGCGCTGTCATTGTGCCGTCCTGTTGCCCCGGCACCGCTAGCTCGGCCGCGTGGAATGTGCCTTCGCTCAGCCCGATCGTGATCAGTGGCAGCCCGGGTAACGGTCGGCCAGCCAGCGGAGCGCGGCGCGGGCGTCGGCGAGGTTCTCGGACATGCCGGCGTGCAGGTACTCACCACCGCTGGCGCCAACGCCGCGCTTGTCGTACCGCAGGCTCGCCACGCTCGCCTTCGCCAGGGCCTCGGCCACCTGCCTGGTCACCCCGATACGCAGCATCATTGGCCCGCGCCGGCCCAGCCGTGCGTCCGAGTCCCGGTTGATCCTGCCGGAACCGGTGATGAGAAGCGCCGCGGCTACCGGGTCCGGCACCTCGGTCAGCGTCCCGGCAAGGGAGGTTCCCTCGCTGTCGAAGCGCACTTCCATGATCTTCTCCTTCAGGTGGTACGCCGATGCAGCAGCCACACGGCGGTGGCCAGTGTCACCGCGGCGATGACCAGGTACAGTCCCGAGGCGATCAGCTGCGTGGTCCAGAACCGGCTAGCGGGCAGGTAAGTCACGATGGCCTGGCTTCCGCTGCGGGTAACCCCGAGCACCAGGTCGCCGATGTGACCGGTGACCGGGGGCGACGAGCTGGAGGTCACGCCGGGGCACCCGGCCCGGCAGGGCAGCCGCATGGTGGCCGTCGGCAGGATCCTGATCGGGCCGTTCAGCATGGCGACCACGGCGGTGGGGACCTCCCAGGTGAAGTAGGCGGCCACCGCGGCCCCGATCGTGTTGCGCAACAGCAGCCCGTACAGCACCGCGAGCCCGAACGAGCACAGCAGCGAGCACGTCAACACCGGGCCCTCAAGCTGGAACGCTGGCAGCAGGAGCCTGGTGCTGACCCTGTCCAGCGGCTCGTGGAACCAGGTCATGACCGCCGTGGCAGCCGCACCGAACACGATCAGCCCGCCGATGACCACCGTCAGCTTGGTGACCAGCCACCGGGTGCGCGGCACGGTCTGGCTCCAGGCCAGCCGCCACGTGCCCTGCTCAAGCTCCCGGCCGAGCAGCGGTGCGCCCGACACTGCTCCGAACACACCGGGGATCGCGAACGTGGCCAAAGTCACCGGCAAGATGACCGAGCCCGGGCCGCTGAACTTGTTCACGAAGGACGTGATAGTTCCCACGCAGTCAGCGCCACCGCTGCGCGCCAGGCACGAGCCGAGACCGTCGCTGTCGAATACCGCGCGTATATAACTGCCGACGGCAACCGAGAAGACAGCCAGCACGCAGAACAGGGCCAGGGCCGTGATGGCCTGGGTGCGGTGCTGTCGCCAGGCGACCCAGATCATGACGCGACCACCTTTCCCGCCGCGCTCGGGACGCGGCTCTCCCCGGGCGCTCCCAGTGGCGGGCGCTGCAGGTAGGCGAGCACGAGCTGCTCGAAGCCGGGCGGCTCGGCTTCCAACCGCGGTTGCCGGGTCTGGGCCATCTGCACGTAGTCGGCGGCGACGAGCACGGTGGAGTGCCGGTCGCTATCGACGCGGCTGATCGGTATCCCCGGCAGGTCCGCGTCCGGGGTCTGCCGCGGTACCGTCAGCACCTGGTGCGCGGCCAGCAGGTCGTCGACAGGTCCCGCCAGCTGCAGCCGTCCCCCGGTGAGCACGATCAGCCAGTCGCAGAGCCGTTCCAGCTCGGAGATCACGTGCGAGGCGATGACCACGGTGAGGCCGCCGTCGGCGGAGGCCGCCATCACGTCCCGCATGAAGTCCAGCCGGGCGATCGGGTCCAGGCTGGCGACCGGCTCGTCGAGCACGAGCAGCGGCGCGCGCTTGGCGAGCGCCATGGTCAGCGAGACCTGTGCCTGCTGGCCACCGGACAGGGCCTTGATCTTCCGGTTCACCGGGATGCCGAGCGCGTCCATCCGCGATAGGGCCAACGCCTGATCCCAGCTCGGGTTCATCTCGCGGCCAAAGCGCAACATGTCCGCGACCGTGAATCCCCCGTACAGCGGGTGGTCCTGCGCGAGGTAGCTGACCCTGGCCAGGGTCGCCGCGGTGTGGGCGCGGGACGTTTCGCCGAAGACGGCCACCTGGCCCTCGGTGGGTGCCAGCAGGCCCACGGTCAGCGCAAGCAGCGTGGTCTTACCCGCGCCGTTCGGGCCGACGAGACCGACCACCGACCCCGCGGGTACCTCGAACGCGCAATCCCGCAGCCCCCACACATGTCCGTAGCGTTTGCCGAGCCGATCAGCGCGCAGCGCCGGAACGCCCTCGTTCCGCGTCATCTGACCTCCTCCCTCTTCATGTCATAGCGGACCACGGCGATCAGCGCCGTGATGGCGTCCTCGCTGAGCCCCGCGTCCTCGGCGTCACTGAGCCACTTCTCCAGCGAGACACGCAGCGCCTCGCTGGTGTCGGGTGACGGGGCCGTCAGGGTTTCCGTGATGAAGGTGCCCTGGCCCGGCCGTCCCCCGGCCAGCCCTTCGAACTCGAGCTGCCGGTAGGCCTTGACGACCGTGTTCGGGTTGATGGCCAGGTCGCTCGCGACCTCCTTGACCGTGGGCAGCCGGTCCCCCTCACGCAGGTAGCCGAGCAGCAGCGACTGCCGTACCTGGTGAACCAATTGCAGGTAGGGCGGGACTCCCGAAGATCCATCGAGCCGGAAGCGGAACATGAGCCCTTCTTCCATGTGATTATACTATGATCATAGTATAGCCATATAATGGACGGGAAGAGGCCGTTCCCGGGGCAGGGACGTTCTTCGAACCCTGTGGGCGCGAGACTTCATCATGATGTCCGCGCGCGCCAGGTGACCGCGCCGCCGTCCTAGGGCGGCGTGGATTACTAGATCTGAGGATGCAACGCACAACTGCGGCGGGAACTCTTGTCGCATGCGCCACACCGTGGCCCGGGTCCATGTATCCGGGACAGAACCAGATGCGCGGAAAGCACCCCCAGGCGCCTCCGGCGCAGCCGTCATAGCGGCACTTCGAAACTGGGAATGGGCCAATGCGTGAAGTCGAACTCACCCCGCGCTCACTGAGCGCACTCATCTCTACTCTTCCGCCAGACCAGGCGGCCGGACTGGAGACAGCTATATCGCAAGCGCAGCAGCTTCTCGATGGACGGACGGTCTGGAACGTCAACGCGACCGCGACAGGCGGCGGCGTGGCGGAGATGCTGTATACGCTGCTTGGATACTTCATCGACGCCGGTGTCGACGCCAGATGGCTGGTGCTGGACGGCGACGAGGAGTTCTTTACGATCACCAAGTCGATCCACAACGCCGTCCACGGCGTCGGCGACCCCTCGGAGTTCAACGCCAGCAGGCACGCCGGCTACCGCCGGGCGCTGTACGACAACAACTTGCAGCCGATGCTGGACCAGGTGCGCAGGCAGGACCTGGTGCTGCTGCACGACCCGCAGGCCGCCGGATTGCTCCAGCCACTCAAGGACGCCGGCATCTCCGTGGCCTGGCGTTCGCACATCGGCAGGGATGTGCCGAACGAGCAGTCCACCGCCGCGTGGGACTTCATCCACGGCTACGTGGACGGGGCAGACGCGATCGTCTTCTCTCGGCCTCAGTATGCCCCTGACTGGGTGGAGGAAGACCATTTGTGGATCATTCCGCCGTCGATCGATCCGCTCGCGGTCAAGAACCGGCAGATGGCATCGGGCTCATGCCAGCGTGTGCTCGCTCGCGCCGGCCTGGTGTCTGAGGAGATAACCAGCCAGTCAACGATCGTGCAGGGAGGTCCTCCGCCGTCGCCCGATGACCGGCTGGTTGTCCAGGTCAGTCGCTGGGACCGGCTCAAGGACATGCCCGGTGTGATGGCAGGCTTCGCCCGCGCCGACCTGCCTGAGGACGTGCACCTGCTGCTCGTGGCACCTTCCGTGGCCGGCGTGAGCGACGACCCGGAAGGCGAGGCCGTGCTCGCCGAGTGCGTGGCGGAATGGGAGGGGCTGTCAGCCAGCACGAGGAACCGGGTTTCGCTGCTGAGCCTTCCCATGGATGACATCGAGACGAACGCGATGATGGTCAACGCGCTCCAGCGCCGGGCCACGGTGGTCGCGCAAAAGAGCCTCGCCGAGGGGTTCGGCCTGACCGTAGCCGAGGCGATGTGGAAGTCAAGGCCCATCGTGGCGAGCGCCGTAGGCGGTATCCAGGACCAGATCACCAACGAGCGGGACGGCCTGCTCGTCGACGATCCCGAGGACTTGGACGCCTTCGCCCTCGCGCTCCAGCGTCTGGTGACCGACCAGCGGCTCGCACGCCAGCTCGCGCGCTCCGCTCATCGGCGGGTACGCGAAAACTTCCTCGATGATCGGCAGCTAGTCAGGCTCGTGGAGCTCTTCTGCGCTATGGCGGCGAACAGTGCCGCGTGAGGCCGCGGCACCGTTCGGCTAACGAGAAGGGAGAACCGTGACCGCATGGAGCCTCGGCCAAGGGCCCTCCGGGACGGCACCTGGCGCAGTGACGCTGATCGAAGGAACTGCCTTCTGCGTCTGCTCCTCATCTGGCGAGATTCCGTCGGGAGGACCGGCTGGGGTTTATTTCCGCGACACCCGCCTGGTGTCCCGCTGGCAGCTCCTGATCGACGGTGAACCCATCGAGCCACTGGCATTCGTCCCGATCAGCCCCTTCTGCGCGACTTTCGTCGGGCGCGGCCATCCGCGGCCGGAGCAGACAGAGAGCACCATACTCATCAGCCGGACGCGATACGTCGGCGCCGGACTACGTGAAGACATCACCGTGCAGAACTTCGCCGCGGAACCCGCTGGGCTCCACATCAGCCTGCGAGTGGAGTCGGATCTCGCCGATGTCTTCGACGTCAAGACAAACCGGGTCAGGGAGTGGGGCCAGCGCACGATCGAACCCGCGCAAGACGGGCTGACCATCTCATCGCAGCAGCGCGAGCGGCAGCGGGGAGTGCGGGTGGCAGCCCATGACGCGATCGTAGGCCCGGGCGAACTGCTCTTCTCGGTGGTGATCCCGCCTCGCGAGTCGTGGCACAACACCGTTACGGCACGGGCCCTCATCGACGGGCAGGAAGTGGCCACGCGCTTTCCAGTTGGCCAGCCGGTGACGGAATCGGGACCCGCGCTCCGGCTGCGCCAGTGGGAAAGCTCCGTCCCTTCCGTTACCACCGACCACCCGGGGCTCGCGCGTGCGCTGCGCCGCAGCCGGGAAGACCTTGGCTCGCTTCGCATCTTCGATGCCGACCACCCCGACCGGCCGCCCGGCGTGGCCGCTGGCGCGCCATGGTTCATGGCGCTCTTCGGCCGCGACTCGCTGCTCTCGTCATGGATGGCGCTGCCGCTTGATGCCTCGCTCGCCGTCGGCACGGTACGGATGCTCGCTGACCTCCAGGGGCAGAGAGTCGACCCGATCACCGAAGAAGAGCCAGGAAAGATAATGCACGAGCTCCGGCACAAGATAGATGGCGGAGCCGTGCCCACCAGTTCCCGCGGGGCCTATTACGGCACGGTCGACGCCACGCCGTTGTTCGTGATGCTGGTGGACGAACTGTTCCGCTGGCAAGCGGGCGGCGACATCCTCAGTGAGCTTCTGCCGCACGCGGACCGCGCGCTGCAGTGGATCGAAAAGTTCGGCGACATTGATGGCGATCATTTCGTCGAATATCAGCGCAAGACCGACCGCGGGCTCGTCAACCAGGGCTGGAAGGACTCCTGGGACGGGATCAACTTCGCTGACGGCAGGCTCGCTAAGGCGCCGATCGCGCTGGCCGAGGTCCAGGCGTACGTCTACGCGGCATACCTGGCTCGCGCGCACATCGCGGCGAGACAGGGTGACGAGGGAACGAAGCAACAGTTCTGGGATCGTGCGGCCACGCTGAAACAGGCTTTCAACGAGACGTTCTGGCTACCAGACAAGGGCTGGTATGCCGTGGGGCTCGACAGGGACAAGAAGCCCATCGACGCGCTCGCCTCCAATATGGGTCACTGTCTGCTCACCGGGATCGTCGACCCGGACAAGGCGCCCATCGTGGCCGACCGGCTGATGAGCCCGGAGATGTTCAGCGGCTGGGGAATCCGCACGCTGGCCTCGTCGATGGGTGCATACAACCCGATGAGCTACCACAACGGCTCGGTATGGCCGCACGACAACGCGCTCATCGCAGCGGGCCTCATGCGCTATGGCTTCATCGAGCAGGCGCAGCACGTCGCGATGGCGCTGCTCGACGCGGCCGACGCCTTCGACGGACGGCTGCCTGAGCTGTTCTGCGGGTTCGACCGTGCGGAGTACCCGCGGCCATTGCCCTACCCGACCTCGTGTTCCCCCCAGGCCTGGGCGGCTGCGAGCCCGCTGTACCTGGTGCGGACTCTCGTACGCTTCGAGCCGTGCCTCCCCTGCGGGAGGGTACGGTTCGCGCCCGCCCTCCCGGCTGAGATCGGACAACTGAAGGTAGACCGGCTGGTGTTCGCCGGCTCACAGGTGTCATTCCACGCGTCGCAGGGCCGCGGAGAGATCAACGGCCTGCCACCCGATCTGCAGGTGCTCGAGGAACCAGAGCCCCTGCTTACCGCAACAAAAGAGGTTCGCCCATGAATAGCGCACGAAGTCAGTCCGCCACCGGCGGGTCGGCTGTTGCAGTGGAAGAAATCACACCCGCGAATCCTGAGGCCTCGGCGAAGTCTAGGCCGCCGGCTCAGCAGCTTCGCCTCGCCTTCGCGATGCCGCCCTGGTTCGACGTCCCGCCGGCCGCCTACGGTGGCATCGAGTCGTTGGTCGGAGACTTGATCGGAGCCCTCATCGAGCGGGGGCACACCATATTTATGGTGGGTGTGGGCACCAACGGCACGGCGGCGGAGTTCCGGCGCACCTTCGATCTGCCGCAGGCGGAACGCCTCGGCCAGGCGCTCCCTGAGGTGGTGAATGCCGCCCTGGCGAACGGACATATCAACGACCTCGACATTGACGTCGTCCACGACCACTCGCTGGCCGGCCCGCTGACGGCGCGCGGGCGCAAGGTCCCAACGGTTATGACCGCCCATGGTCCCTGCGCCGGCGACATGGCGACGTACTACCGGGCCCTAAGCAGCAATAACGACGCGAATCTGGTAGCCATCTCTCAATCCCAGCGATCGCTGGCGCCCGATGTGCACTGGGTGGGGACCGTGTACAACGCGCTCAAGGCCGCCGACTACCCCTTCCGGCGGGACAAAGACGACTTCGTCCTGTTCATGGGCCGGATGAGCCCGGACAAGGGCGCGCATCTGGCCATCGATGCCGCCCGGAGCGCCGGGCGCCGGATCGTGCTGGCCGGGAAGATCAAGGAGGAAATCGAACATACCTATTTCGAGGCCGAGGTGAAACCACGACTGGGCGGCGACGCAGAGTTCATCGGCGAGGCGAACATGACCGCCAAGAAGGAGTTGTACGCCTCGGCGCAATGCCTGGTGTTCCCGATCCGCTGGGATGAGCCATTCGGCCTTGTCATGATCGAAGCCATGGCATGCGGGACCCCCGTTGTCGCCCTCAACCGAGGGTCCGTGCCCGAGGTCGTAGTGGACGGCGTCACGGGTTTCATCCGGACGGATCCCGAGGAATTGCCGGCGGCTATCAATTCCGCGGGGACTATCGACCCGCTGGCCTGCCGCCACCACGTGGAAGAGCGCTTCGACGTGTCAACTATGGCCGCTGGCTACGAACAGGTCTACGCCCGCGTCCGTGGCCTGGAAGAGTAGTGAGCCGTTCGTCAGCCTCGCGGGATACGGCGGGACGTCGGCGCGCGGGTGGCGGCTCAGCGCAGGCCGTGACGGTTCGCCCAGGCCGAGATGGCAACGGCGATCTCGGTGGGACGGTCCTCGGGCGCGTGGTGCCCGGCCTTACCGCAGTGGGTGATTTCCAGCGAGGCGATGTGGTTCGCGCACCAGTCCGCCATCGCCTCGCTGATGAGCAGGGTCGGCGAGCCCTCGAAGGTCATCAGCAGCTTGGGCACGTGCGGGCTGGCCGCGAGCCACGCGTCGTATGACTCGATCCGGGTGACGAGCCCGGCGGGTTCGCCGCCGAGCGGCATCTGCCTGGCCCAGGCCAGGAGCGGCCGGCGGCTTTCGCGGGTCGGGTGGGGCGCCAGGTAGACCTCCAGGTCGCGAGCGCTGACGGGAGTGAGCACGCCGCCGGTGAATGCCTGCCGGACGAACAGGTCCTGGTCGAGATACAGTTCCTCACCCTCGGCGCCGCGGATCTTCTCGCCCCGCGCCCGAGCCTGCGGCGACAGCTCATCCCAGCCCATCGGCTTGACGATGCTCTCAAGGAAGGCGATGCCTAGGACCCGTTCCGGATGGCGGGCGGCCCAGTCGAACGCGAGCGCGCCGCCCCAGTCATGGCCGACGAGCACGACACGGTCCAGTCCCACCGCGTCGAACCATTCGTCCAGGTAACGGGCATGGTCATCGAAGGTGTACGCGATGTCGGGTTTGCCGGATCGCCCCATTCCGATGAGATCCGGCGCGACTAGCCGTCCGGGGCCCACGCCGGGCAGGACCTGGCGCCACAGATGGGACGAACTTGGGTTGCCGTGCAGGAAGACGAATGGCGTGCCGCTGCCCGATTCCTGGTAGTGAATGATGGAGTCGAGTGCCTTGACGTCGGGCATATGAGCGTCCTTTACGGGTCGAGGGGCGTGTCGAGGAGCGTCGCCAGGTCCTGGACGAGGGCTTTCGCCCGCGGGTCGCCGCGGCCGCCCAACGGGGCCATCAGCCGGTCAAGTAGCTTGCTGACCTCGGTGATGGCCGACCGCACGATCTCACGTCCGCGATCGGTGAGCGTCAGCCGGATGGCCCGCGTGTCGGCGGGGTCGCGGTCGCGCCGGATCAAGCCGTCGGCGTCGAGCGCACGGGCCAGCTTGGAGGTGTAAAGCGCCTCCAAGCCGGTGTGATCGGCGAGTTCACGCTGGGTGGGTCGCCGTCCGGCTCGCTCCATGCCGTAAAGCGAGGCCAGCAGCACGTACTGCGCGTGCGTCAGCCCCAGCGGCGCGAGCGTCCGGTCGACGGCGACCCGCCACTTCATCGATAGCCGCCAGACCAGGTAGCCGGGCGTCGGTTCGGCGCTCACGCCAATTACCATACATGGCTATTAAGTACATGGCTACTATTGGAGCCTGGCGGCACGCCGACGGCTGGCACGGCCCCGATGCGGAGCTGGTGTTCTTGGCGGATGTATGCGCGAGTCCCGCCGGGGATCGGGCAGGATGGCCGGGTGATTGAGCATGCCGACCGCCCATGGGGCACCTACACCGTCCTTGCCGAGGCCGGGGATTTCAAGGTAAAGACGATCGAGGTCCAACCCGGACAGCGCCTGAGCTACCAGAGGCATTCACGCCGCTCCGAGCATTGGTTCGTGGTTGGCGGAGAGGGAGTCGTCATCCTTGATGGCAACAGCATCGATGTGCGGCAAGGAGATGCCGTCGATGTCCCGCTCGGCACGGCCCATCGGATCCAGAACACCGGCGATGTTCCTCTCGTATTCGTTGAGGTCCAGCTCGGTGACTACTTCGGCGAGGATGACATTGTCCGCTTGGACGATGATTACGGGCGCTCGCCGCTGGAGCGATCATCGGAAGATCACCCGGCCTAGATAGGCTTGCAGCTCACCTGCTAGTCCCGCGCGTTGTCAACAGCGTGACCGGTCACCCTAAGCGGCGGCCGGTGCTGAGGGAAATCCGTCTGCGGCAGCCACGGCGTGGGAACGGCGTCGGCCAGCGCGGCCATGGTAAGCAGCTGCCGTTCATACTGTGCGCGCCAGCGCGCGAAATTGCGCCACGCCTGCTCCTCATCGCACCTTAGCGGCACGCCGGTGTCCGCGAGTTCGGTCAGCGTCGCGGCTACCGTCTCCCGCGGCAGCCGCGGCCAGTCGGCACCCTGACCCGGCGCCCCGAAATAGCTGGCCATCCGGAACATTGCGTCGATGCCGGCGCCCAGACACAGTTGAGCCCGCGAGTTAGGTGCCGGGCCGACACCGGCATCGACCAGCGCGGCCGCGTCCAGGACGGCGCCGGCCGCGGTCACCCACGACGTCGAGGCACGCGTGGAGCGGAAAAAGCTCAGCTGCGGAAAGGACGTGTGCGTCTCACCGACCTGAATGAACCAGTCTTCCCAGAGGTCCCAGACCTCCTCCAGCTGGTCAAAACGGCCCAGCCGCCAGGACTGCAACAACAGCCCGGTCGCGGTCGGCGGCGACCCCGTCCGCACCGACAGCTTGCTCACCAGGGCCTCCCGGCGGGAAAACGCCCCGTAGACCGTCGGTAGATAGGTGATCACCAGCGCAAGGAGCACCAGCCCGACTGTGGCTTCGACGTACGCGAGCGCCTCCCCGGCAGGCCGGTAAGGGTGCTCCAGCCCGAGCGTGGTCAGCGAGGAGCCGGACTCCAGCAGCGCGTCGCCCACGCCCGCCAGGCTCGCCGGGCGCCCGTCGGCCGCCCAGAGCACCGCGGCGAAACCCAACGCGACCAGGATCACCCACGTAGCGAGCTGCGCGAACAGGCCCATGGGGGCCTGCAGGGACAGCAGCTCCTCACGCCGGCGCGAAGGCGACCGCAGGGCAGCAGCCCTGAGCACGCCGCGGGTGGCCAGGAACACCACCCGCGCGATTAGGGCCGGCACCGCCCTCGGCAGCAGCACCGTCCGCGTCACAGAGCTGAGCACTGCAAGGACACTGACAGCCCCGAGCAGTCCAACGATCCAGCGGACGATCGTCATGCGGCTTATTCTGGCGCATCACGTTGCCGACAAGGACGCGGGACAGTGCTGCCGTCCCGGGCTCCCCACGCATAAGCTTGCGCGCGTGAGGCTGGGAATCATCGCTGACATCCACGGAAACGACGTGGCGCTGCGGGCGGTGCTTGAAGATGCGGCCCGTTTGGACGTGGACTGCTGGTGGGCACTAGGCGACCTGGTCCTGTTCGGCCCGCGTCCCGCCGAGGTGCTTGAGCTTTTGCGGGGCCTGCCTGCCATCAGCATGCTGCGCGGGAACACTGACCGTTATGTCTTGACGGGCGAGCAGCCCGCACCGCATGCGACCGCCGCCGATGCTGCCGGAAGTATCGACCTGGTGGAGCGCTTCGCGGCCATGGCCGCGGGAATCGGCTGGACCCGCGGCGTCCTGGACCAGGCCGGCCTGCTCGCCAGCCTGACCAGCCTCCCAGCGCAGCTACGCCTCCAGGTGCCTAGCGGAGCGACCGTCCTGGGCGTTCACGCCTCACCCCGGGCCGACGACGGCCCGGGAATCGAGCCCGGCAACGCCGATGAGGAACTCCGGACGCTGCTTGCCGGATGCGGCGCTGACGTGGTCATCGGCGGCCACACTCATTTCGCCACCGATCGTCTCGTTGACGGCATCCGCGCCCTCAATCCCGGCAGCGTCGGTATGCCCCGTACCTGCGGCGCCGCCAGCTGGCTTCTGCTTGAAGACGACGGCGATGCCCTGGCCGTCACCCAGCGCAGTGCGCCTTTCGACGTCAATGCTGTTGTCAGCGACCTTCGGCGCCGACGCCATCCCAACACGGAATTCGTTGCCTCCATCCTCACCGGACAGCGCTAGCAAATACGGGCATCTTCGGGCAAGTACGAGTCGGCCGACTGACGATGCCGGCGGGACGAGATCAATTCCTCGTCCCGCCTGGGCGAGTACCAGGCAGGTTGAGCGGGCTGAGGGCGAGCAAGTCGATGTCAAGCAGTGCCGGCCGACCCGACGCGATGGCCTCCCGGAACCGCGACTCGAACTCGGCCGGGTCAGCCACCCGGGTCGCCTGCACGCCCATCGACATCGCCAGTGCCGGGAAGTCCGGGGTGATGAGATCGACGCCGTTAGTCCGGCCGTCGAACCGGCGCGCCTGGATGTCGCGCAGGACGCCGTAGCCCCGGTCGTTGAATAGGCAGATCACCACAGGTAGGTCATGCTGCACCGCCGTGGCCATCTCTCCCACGTGCAGCATGAATCCGCCGTCGCCGACGATCAGCACGGCCGGACGCCCGCCGCCGCGCCCAGCGCCAGCGGCAGGCCGGGGCCGATCGCCGCAGAGGCAGGGCGTACGGACGTCCAGGGCTGGAGGATTGGCAGCAGCCGGTCCCCCCACAGGTAGGCCGGAACGGTCGCGTCCCTGACGATGACCGACTCGCGCGGAGCGTGGCGCCGGATGGCGTCCATGATCTGGCAGTGGTCCTCGCCGAGCCGGGCACGGGCGTCCTTGCGCGCTGTCGCGGCCGCCGACGAGGCCTTCTCCGCATGGCCGGGGTCGGTACTGACCCGGCCGATCGCCTCGAGCAGGAGTTCCAGGCCGATGCGCGCGTCGCCGACGACCGGCAGGGCCGTCGGGTAGTTCCGCCCGATGACCGCGGGGTCGGCGTCCAGGTGCGCCAGCGTGCCGCCGAAGGACAGCCCCCAGTTGCGGGTGCTGCTGCCCTGGAATCGGGTGCCCACCGCCAGCACCATGTCAGCGTTGGACACGATGTCTTCGACCGGCGGGCTGGTGGTCAGTGCGCCCAGGCACAGCGGATGATCCTCGGGGATCGAGCCGCGGCCCTCAACCGTGGTGACGACCGGAGCGCTGAGGCGCTCGGCCAGCGCTATTAGCGCAGGTGCGGCGCCGGAGCTAATGACCCCGCCGCCGGCCCACAGCACCGGCCGGGTCGCGGCCGAGAGCGCCTCGGCCACCTTCGCCACGGCGCCCGTATCGGGGACGTAAGCGACGTCCTTTCGCAGGTCAGGCACCACTACTTCGGCCCGGCGGTACTGCTGGTCGATCGGGATTTCCACCGCCCCCGGCTGGGGTCGGCCCGCACGGATGTCCTCGGCCACGGTGATGATGGCCAGCCCGATGTCTTCGGTGCGGCGCACCGTCTCCACTCGGCGGCAGAGCGAGGACAGCATGAGACGCTGCTGCTCGGCCTCGTGCAGGAACCCCTTGGCCTTGCCCAGGTAGCTGCTGTCGATCTGCCCGGTGACGAGCAGCACCGGCGAAGACGCGAAGCCCGCCTCGAACAAGCCCGTCATGGTGTTGGTCGTACCTGGCCCGGTGCTGGCGATGACCACTCCCAGCTCCCCGGTGGCGCGCGCGTATCCGTCAGCGGCGTGAGCGGCGGCCTGCTCGTGCCGTACCCCAATCGGCGTGATGGTCCCGCGCCACGCGATGGCGTCGTAGATCGGCAGGTTGTGGACGCTCACGATGCCGAAGACATGGCGGACGCCGAGCGTCTCGAGGGCGGAGACAACCGCCTCTCCTCCGGTCATCTCCATGGTCATCCTCCGGTCAGAACTTGATCGACACCTTCAGCGCGTTGTCGGTCCGCTCGTGGGCGATGCGGAAGGCCTCGTCGACTCGCTCGATCGGCAGCATGTGGCTGAGCAGCGGGGCCACGTCGATCGTGCCTTCCGCGATCATCCGCACGGCATACCGGAACGACTCAAGCCCTGGCTCGGCCTGAGCGCCAAAGTTCGTGTGGGCGGTCAGCCGCCGCCGGAAGAACTCATGGAACGAGAACGGGTAGTCGCCAGCGTCCTCCGGCAGGCCGAACCAGACGACGGTCGCCCCGGTCGCGGCTAGCTGCAGGCTCAGCGGGAATGTCTCCCGGCTGCCGACCGCCTCCACGACCACGCCGACCCCCTGCCCGCCAGTGGCCTCCACGACCGCCGACCGAAAGTCGACGGCGTCGGCGTCCACGGCAAGGTCCGCGCCCAGTTGCCGGGAGTAGGCCAGGCGCGCCGGCGACTTGTCCGACACCAGCACGCGGGTCGCCCCGGCCCGCTTGAGGAGGAACGTGAAGAAGGCGCCCGCGGATCCCTGCCCGATGACAGCGGCATCCTTGCCGATGAGATCGAGCGGATGGCTGCGGAGTGCGTAGACGACCGTGCCGAGTTGCTGCGCCATGAGCAGGTGGCTGAGCGGCGTCGTGGCCGGCAGCCGGATGCAGGCGGAGCCGGGGAGCGCCTGATACTCGGCCAGGCAGCGCCCGTCTACGGCATGCGGAACGGTCAGCACGCAGTCGCCCGGCTCGAAGCCGGGGCAGCGCGACTCCACCACCTCGCCCACGCTCTCATGTCCGGGGTAGCCGGCGGCCCCAGGCTGCGACGGCGTGTTGAGGAACACGCTGTGCAGATCGGAGCCGCAGATGGACGCATAGCCGGTCCGCAGGAGGATCTGGCCGTCCGCGACCGGCGGCACCGGCGCGTCCTCGCACACCACACGTCCCACGTCCACCCAGCGCGCAGCCTTCATCGATGGGCACTCCCCTCGCGGAACTCATCCGGAGCTAGCCAGTCACCACCGGGGACGGCACCGGCGTCCACCTGCCAGTTGTAACAGGCGCGGCCATGTTAGACAACGAGGGCAGTTATGCCCACAGTGGCACAGCGTGCGCGATCAGCCGATCCGTGCCCGATGAGCGATCTGCCCGTTCACATGGAAGGCGGGTTACCGTGTTCCAGATACACCGGTCCCCGGTTGGCGCGTGCACCTGCGTAGGCAGCCATGAGGCGTCGCTCGTCAGCCGGGGTGAGCCGAGCCGCCGCGTCCGGCAAGGTCATGAACTGATACTCGGTGAGTTCACGCTGGGGGATGTGGATTGACTCGATCTGCTGCTGCGTGAGGCGGCCGCCGTCGAAGACATAGATCAGTTCGGCGAACCCCTGGCTGGGGGCCGGGATCCAGTCGACGGCGAGGAGCGTCCCCACCGAGACGTCAATGCCTAGTTCTTCGCTGAGTTCTCGCTGGCACGCCTGGCGAGGACTATCGGTGAGTTCTGCTCCGCCGCCGGGCATTAGCCAGCGGCCTGAGTAATAGGAGGGCTGGACCAGCAGAACGCGGTCTTCCTCATCGAGGATCACCGCAGCGGCAGCCATAGGCCAGCTCGCCCGGCGCGTTCGATTCCTTCACCCGGCAATGGAACCGTGCCTCAAAGCGGCCGATCTCGTCGGCGGCGACGCATGGCCGCTCGCGGGGAATCAGCGTCAACCCCAACTAGACTTCGCTCATGGTCTTCTCGGCTGAACCGCCACCTCTCCCGCCAGACGACCAGCCATGGCCACTTCCCGAGCCCACCCACCAGCCCGGAGATGAGCACTGCGGGGTAGGCGGGGAACCGAAGCCAGGTCATCCTCATTACCGCCGCTGCCGGTGCGGGCTCTGGTACCACTGGACCGGCTCAATGTGGCGCCCTGGGCGCCCGTCCGCGAAATGGCTACGGGAACACGGGCTAGGCGAGGATGCCGCAGGCTTCCTGGTGTCCGCGCCGTTCCTGGACTCCGGGTCGCAGGTCGAGCGGGACTTCCCGTTTGGAGAGTTCACCTCGACAGGCGGATGGCGGTACCGCCTACGCTCGCTGCTGTACCGTCTGCGCTCCTCGCTGCGGTGCTAGGTGCTGCCTCCTTCGACGCCGCCTTCAGCTCAGGACTCAGTAGCGGCGGGCGCGTTGCGGAGGATGTCGGCAATCGCCACATGCAGCGCGGTGCACGAGTCGGGTCGGCCGCCCTGCATCGCCACCACGAACGCCTTGCCCTGACGGTAACCGACCGCGTACCTGCAATAGCTTCCCTTGCCGGTGAAGGTTTCCAGCGCTGGGTAGCCCTCGATCCGCACGCGCGTGGTAGTGGGATCGCTGTGCTTAAGCAGCGTGAGCAGGCTGCCGCCAGTGAACATAGTCAGGGTGAGCCAGTGCTCCCGGGTGTTGACCCACTCGCATTCCGGCCCGCTGGAGCTCTCCCTGCTCCGGCCGGAGGCTGGCAGTACGAGCGCGGCGAGCTGATGTCCGGTTAGCGCCGAACATGGACGCGTCGCGGGCAGTGACTTTGGCTGCGTGATGCGCGGCACGGCCGTGGGCATCGCCGGAGCCGCCAACTCTGGGTGGCCGCCCGCCGAGCAGCCAGCCGCCAAAAGCGCGACAAGCCCGCACGGCACCGCTAGCCGCGGGGCTCGCGTCATGCCAAACTCGGCTTCGCGGTTGGCGACCCCGTATTGGATTTCGCGTTTGGTGACGATTTAGTGGTTGGCGGCGGCGTGGTTGGGGGCGGCGTGGTGGGCGGCGCCGTGGTCGGGGGCGGCGTGGTCGGGGGCGGCGTGGTGGGCGGCGCCGTGGTCGGGGGCGGCGTGGTCGGGGGCGGCGTGGTCGGCGGCGGCGTGGTCGGCAGCGTGGTGGGCTCCGGGGTGCTGCTAGTTTCGGCGCGCCGCGGGGCGGCCGCCGCAGATGCGCTTGAGCTCGCTGGGGCGCTAGCGTTCATCCCGACGAGGGAGGCCGGCCGCTGGGGACCAGGCTTCGTGGTCCACGTCCACGGCTGGCCGGTCCAGGGGTCGATGGAGTTCTTCTTCGCCGCCGGGGACGGTGATCCGGATTGCGCGCTGGCAAGGCTGTGCACGCGGAGCGCGACGCCAGCGCCAAGGAGAAGCACCACAAGTACGGCCACGACGCCCAGCTTCATCTTGCGTGAGCGGTGCTTCCGGACGTGCTTGGTGGTGTCGACTTCATCGCCGGCGAGCATCGAGGCCATCGGCGGCCGTTCTGGCGGTACGACCGGGAGTTCCGGCGGTACGACCGGGAGTTCCGCCTGTGTCACCGCGGGTTGTTTGTGCGGCACGAACGTCGGTAGACCGGACTGTGCCACGACCAGCGTGGCCGACCGTGCCGTTGCGGGCGTGGCAGCCCGGAACGCGGACGGCACGAGAGACCGCGCCGCCCCTGCCGCAACCACCGCCTTGGGGTCGGTGTCGATTGCCAGCGCCTGACCGAACTCGGCCGAGATCATCTGGGAAACCAACGGGATCCGTGATGAACCGCCGATCAGCAAGATCGCGTCAGGCCGCCGGCCACCGGTGTCCACCGAGCCGATAGCCCGGTGTAGTGCTTCGATGGTCCGGTATAGGCCGGGCCGGATCAACTCCTCGAACTCCGCGCGAGTCACCCGGACCCGCTGCCGTACCCCGGCGAGCGCGACTGGGATCGTGGCCTCCGTATCGACCGACAGCGCCTCCTTCGCCTCGGCGCACTCGCGGCGCAACCGGGTGACCTCGAAGAGCACGTTTGGATCCGCCGGATCCATCTCGGTGAGCGGCACGCCGGCGGCTGCACAGACGTGCTCGAAGATCGCCTCGTCGAAGGTGACGCCGCCGAGCCCCTCAATGCCCTCCGGCCTGCCGAAGACCGTGAACGTGGCAGGTGAGTCCTTGCGCAGCACGGCCGCGTCGAAAGTCCCGCCCCCCAGGTCGTAGACGGCCAGCAGGGCACCGGTCTCAACTTGCTCGCGGCTGGCATAGCTGATCGCGGCGGCCTGCGGTTCGGTCAGCACGTCTACGTCACCGATGCCGGTATCCCGCACAGTGCGGGCGAACAGGCCAGTCTTGTACGGCCCCCAGCCTGCTGGGTAAGTCAGCGCGACACGTTCGGGCCACTCCCCCTCGCGCTCCACCACCCGTTGCCATACCCAGTGCACGAGTGTCGCCGCGAGGTGGTGCGCAGGATAGTCCGCCCCATCCACCAGCAGCGGGATGTCGTCGCCGATCCGGCGCTTGAACTCGCGCACCACGCGATGGGGGTCGGTCGGTGCCCGACGCTCGGCCCCCTCGCCAACCACCACGGAGCCATCTCCGGGCAAGAACAGCACCGACGGCACGACGGGTGATCGGCTGCCAAGCGGAACGACCTCGGTTTCCAGCCGACCCGTACCACGTCGGCACACCGCCGCTGCGGTGTAGCTCGTGCCAAGGTCAATCCCCAGCCAGTAGGTCATCGTGGTCCTTCCAGCGGCGTCCCGCGCGCTGCGTGCCCGCCGTGCAACTCCCCCAATTCGGCCCCCTGCTCCCCGACCAGACCATTCTGGACGGTAATACGTGCGCGTGTGGCCACGAGCTGGCATAGACGACCCCCAATTCTCTTTAGGGGGTCGCATTAGGGGATTAGGCAAAATCCCCTAATGCTCCACTCGGGCGGTGCCCGAACCCCCCACGGAGCGGCCCGAGAAGCAGGGTTTCCCCCCGATTGCCGATGGATGATCGCTGCCTAGATTGGCCGCAGCGCTCGGACATTCCAGTCCGTTCGCAAAACCGTCGATCAAAGGAAAGAGTTACGATGAATGATGTGACCTCGCTCTACGAGTTCATCCTCAAGCTGCTGCGTGACCAGCACGCCCGGGCGGAGTTCCGCAGTGACCCGCGGCATGTGCTGGAACGGCACGGCCTTCACCACGTGACCGCTGATGACATTCGCGACTTGATGCCCGTGGTGGTGGACCACCGCGCTGTCCAGCCCATCGGCGACCATGCCGCGGTCAGTGTGCCGTCGTTCGCACCGGTGCCCGGTGATGGCGACCCGCAATCAGCCGTGGTCCACGTCATAGACCACTTCATGGACAGCTACACCTACAACGTCAATGACAGCACCAACTTCAACGACCACAGCACCACCATCAACGACTCGATGCACACGGACATCTGGGGTGGCGACCCGAGCGTGACCCTTGACGCCACCAACGTGGTGGCCTCGGCCCCGGGCGCGGTCGCATCCGGCGGCGCCATTTCGGGCACGGTTACGACCGGCAGCGGGGACACAGTGGCCAGTGGAGCTGGCAGCCTGGCCGGCAATGGGGACGCGAAGGGAACCGGAAACGTGCTCGGCACGGGGAACACGGTGGCCGACGGCGCCGGCGACTCGGCGGGCAACGGCAACGTTACCGGCACGGTCAGCGGCTCGCAGGTGGCCACAACCGGCGGGACCGACGACAACCACCCGGTCACCAACACCGACAGTGGCAACACCACAACCCACTTGACGAGCTTCGGTGCGGGCGCGACCAACACCATCGGCAACGGCGACACCTCCACCGCGGCTCCGGACTCGCACAACACCAGCGACTCGCACAACACCAGCGATTCGCACAACGCCAGCGACATCGGCAACACCACGACCGCAACCACGCACACCACGACCACGACCACAGACTCCAACGACGGCAACGGCAACCACATCGACCACAACGCACTGGGCAACAGCTACTCCGCCACCGACGTGCACGACACCACCGACACGAACGACCATGTTCTGCACCTGGACGTCCACTGAGCAGCTGACGTAGCAGAGGCCTGCTTTGGCCCACCCTGGAGCCCGGGTGGGCCAAAGCCATGAGGAGGCAGCAATGCGGAGTGGCATCGCGGCTGAGCATCATCCGGACGCGGAAACCGAGCGCCCCCCAGCTGCGGAAGCCCCGGATCGCCCGGCCGTGGAGGCCGTCGAGCTCGCGCTGCGGGCGGCGACGGCCTATCAGCGACCGGACCTTGCTGCCAGGGCGCGGCAGGCTCTTAGTCGCCTGAGCAACCCCCGGGTACGGGTCCTGGTGGTGGGGGAGTTCAAGCAGGGCAAGAGCACGCTGGTGAACTCTCTACTTAACGCCCCGTTGTGCCCGGTCGATGACGACATTTCCACATCGGTGCCGACCGTAGTGCGGTACGCCGACAGTCCGTCGCTGACCCTCGTCCGCGGAACACACGGCGACGACGACGAACGCGAAGAACGCACGCAGGTGCCGGTGGAGGAACTCGCCAGGCATGTGTCCGAGGCAGGGAACCCGGGCAACCGGGTCGGCCTGAAGTACGCAGAGGTCGCTATCCCCCGCCGGGTTCTCGCCGATGGCCTAGAACTCGTCGACACGCCGGGGATCGGCGGGCTGGGGTCGGTGCACGGATCCGCGACCACGGCGATGATACCCAGCGCTGACGCGATCCTGCTGGTGTCCGATGCCGCAGCCGAGTACAACCGTCTGGAGCTCGAATTCCTCCGCCAGGCGGGACGGGTCTGCCCGAACGTCGCATGCGTCCTGGCCAAGATTGACCTGTACCCGGAGTGGCAGCGGATCGCCGAACTGGATCGTAGCCATCTGCGCACCGCCGACATTGACGCGGAACTGCTAGCCGTCTCATCGGTGCTGCGCGCGCACGCCGCGGCCGCCGATGACCGTCAGCTCAACGCCGAGTCGGGCTTCCCTGAGCTGGTCGGCTTCCTGCGCGACCGCGTGGTCGGCCAGTCCGAGCGGCTGGCCAACAGCGCAGCAGCGAACGACGTGCTGGCGATCACCGACCAGCTGACAGCGAAGATGCGCGCCGAGCTGGAAGCCTACGCCGAGCCGGAGCACGCCCAGCAGCTGGTCACAGAACTGGAGCAGGCCAAGCAACGTGCCACTGACCTCAGAGACCGCAGCGCACGCTGGCAGCAGGTGCTGAACGACGGCATCGCCGACCTCAACGCCGACGTTGACTACGACCTCCACGACCGCATGCGTGTCATCATCCACGAGGCGGAAACCATCCTGGACGACGCCAACCCCGCGAAGATCTGGGAGGAGTTCGCCGCCCAGGTGCAGGGCCAGGCTGCCGCGGCGGCGGCAGCAAACTTCATCTGGGCTACCGAGCGGGCACGCTGGCTGGCCGGCCAGGTGGCCGACCTGTTCGAAGAGGACGGTGCACGGTCGATGCCGCGACTGCGGGCCGCCAACCCTGACATGCTAGGCACGGTCCGAGAGCTGCAACGCCCCAACGGGGAGAAGTTCGGCGTAGGCCAGAAGGCACTGACCGGACTGCGCGGCGGCTACATGGGCACCCTGATGGCCGGCATGTACTCCACGTTCATCGGCTTCAGCCTGCTGAACCCGGTATCGGCCGCGGCTGGACTGCTCATGGGCAGCAAGATGGTGCGGGACGAGAACCGTCGCCTCCTGGACAGGCGCAAGATGGAGGCCAAAAACGCGGTGCGCCGCTATATCGATGACGTGTCATTCCAGGTGGGCAAACAGTCGCGCGATATGCTCCGGCAGGTCCAGCGCGAGCTGCGTGATTACTTTTTGGCACGCAGCGAGGAACTCACCCGGTCCGCGCAGGAGGCTCTGATCGCGGCGGACCAGGCCATGCGGGCCAACGAGGCGGAGCGTCAGCAGCGTTGCGCGGATCTGCAGGCGGAACTCGACCGGGTCGCGGCGCTAGAACAGCGAGGGCGCGCGCTTGTGTCCGCGGGCTAGGGATGCCGGGGCAGCAATTCGGACAGTAAACGATGCCGGACAGTAAATCGGGCGGTAATTTTGGTGCAGTGACCGACCCGTCGAGTCTTTCCGTGATCGCCGGCAGACTGCTCCGTGAAACCATCGCGGCGTACCAGGACTTTCCTCAGACCCAGCGATGGCTGCAAGGCGAACTGGACCGGATCGACGCTCCGGTGCGAGTCGCCATCGCGGGCCGGGTGAAGGCGGGAAAGTCGACGCTGCTAAACGCGATGGTCGGCGAGATGGTGGCCGCGACAGACGCGGCGGAATGCACCAAGCTGGTGACCTGGTACCGCTTCGGGCCTGCCCCCCGACTGACGCTCTGGCTGAAGGCAGGCCAGCCTCGTCCACTTCCGGCCAGCCGACGCGACGGCAGGCTGGTCATCGACCTGGATGGCACCCCGGTGGAGGACATCGACCGGCTCGTCGTGGACTGGCCGTCGCGGAGCCTGCAGGCGGCCACGCTGATCGACACGCCCGGGATCGCGTCGGTGACAGCAGGGAACTCCGAACGGTCGGCGGCGTTCATGCTGCCGAAGGACGAGCCCGTCAGCGCCGATGCTGTCATCTACCTCATGCGGCACCTGCACGCCACCGACTACGAGTTCCTCGAGGCCTTCAGCGAGTATGGCGCGGCCGGGGCCGGCGGGCTTAACGCGATCGCGGTCCTCTCGCGCGCCGACGAGGTCGGCGGCGGGCGGCTGGACGCGCTGCAATCCGCCCGTCGCGTCGCCAGCCGGTACCGGGCCGATCCCCGGCTGCTCGGCCTGTGCCAGGACGTCGTGGCGGTAGCCGGGCTGCTCGCGCAGGCCGGCCGCTCGCTGCGGCAGGACGAATTCCAGGCGTTCATGAGCCTAGCGACCGCGTCCCGCGACAACTCCGACGCCATGCTGCTGTCCGTCGACCGTTTCCTCGACCCGGGCCAGCGAGCCGACGCCCTGCTCCCGCGCGAAACCAGGCGTGCGCTGCTCGACCGGTTTGGTCTTTTTGGTGTGCGGCTGGCCACCACGCTGGTGCGGCAGGGCAGCGCCAGCCCGGACATACTCGCCGCCGAACTGGTGCGGCGCAGCGGCATCGAAGACCTGCGCAATTCGCTGGCCAGCCGCTTCGGGCAGCGCAGCGACCTGCTCAAGGCGCGGTCGGCACTGCTCGCGACGGACTTCGTGCTCAGACATGTTCCCTCGCCGCGCGCTCGTCCGTTGCTCACCGAGGTCGAGCGGATCCTGGCGGGCACCCACGAGTTCGTCGAGATGCGGGTACTGGCAGCGATCCATTCCTCGGCCGTGGCAATCCCCGAGGACTACCGCGCCGAAGCGGAGCGGCTGCTCGGCGGGAACGGAACAACCTGGGCAAAGCGGCTCGGGCTCGCCGACGATACCGATGCCAGGACGACGCGCTTGGTGGCGCTGGAGACGCTGGACCGATGGCGGAGGCTCAGCGAGAACCCTGTCTATCCGCGTGCCTTCGCCGATGTGGCGAGAACGGTGGTGCGCAGCTGCGAGGGGGTCGTGCACTCGCTGTCCGGGCCGTCGCCCGCTTAGACCGCAGGACCTCAGGAGGTCTGCCCGACCATGTCTTTCAGCTGCCCGAACAGCTCGCGCCTGCTTGTCGCGCCCAGCCGCCGCCGGATCCGGGCAACGTGATGCTCCACGGTCTTGGCCGAAATGAACAGTTGCGCGCCGATCTCCTTGTACGTCAATCCGGTCAAGACCAGTCGCGCGACCTCCTGCTCCCTGCCGCTGAGCGTGGCAGCAGGCTGGACGGCCGACCGCAGCTCCCCGGCCCGCTGCTGAGGAACCTCGACGTGGGGCCGCGGGTCCGGCTCAGCAGCGGCCGGTTCCAGCTTCGTCGCCGACACTGCCCCGTCGGACGCGTCCGGCCGCACCGCACGGGCGCATTCCAGCAGCACGGTCATGGTCCTGCGCTCGGTGGCGCGGATCGCTGCCTGCCCCGCCAGCCGGGCACCCTCGGCGCCGAGGCCCGCGGCTTCGAGCTTATGGGCGCATCCGAGCACGGCATCAATGTCCGCCGTGCCGGCGAGCACCCGCATCCAGCACGCGGCGGCAGTCGCAAGCACGTCAGCGTATGGACTAGCCGTCGCCGCCTCGGCCAGCGCGGACACGTGGCGCCTTGCTTCCGGCGGTGATTCGGCGACTATCGCCGCGTGCACGCCGTACCAGTGCAGCGGCACCCTCCACAGGAAAGGGTCGCCGAGCCGCTCGAGCACGGCCTCCGCTTGCCGAAGGTGGGGCTCGATCCGCCACTGCTCGCCGAGCCGCGCGGCGGCCACCACTAGCTCACCGAGAGCCAGGAGCACGTACAGGTCGACCGGGTGACGGAGCAACGCCTCACGGGCCCGATCCCATCCGCGCTGAAGAGCCGACAGGTCGCCCTCCCGCCGCGCCACTCCTACGCTGATAGCCGCGGCGAACAGTTCGTCGCGGGGTTCCAGTGGCCGCGAGCCCGCGCCCGCCGCGGCGAGCAGTGCGTGTGCGTCGCCGGTGTGCCCGCGGATGGTGGCAAGGAGGGCGAGCAGGAGCGTGTGCCGCATGGCGGCCGGGGGGCCACCCAGCCGTGCCGTCCTCGCCCGCCGAAGCGCCGAGCCCGCCGCCGCGAACTCCCCGGCGTGCATGGCCACCAGCGCGGCCAGCGCCGCCGGGGTGTCGGGCTGCAGCGGCGTGCTCTCCATGGACTCCAGCAGGGTGGCGGCGCGAGCGAGCTGGGAAAGCGCCTCGACGGGCGAGCCGCTGATTGTCTGCTCGATACCGTGGGCTACCAGCGATTCGACACCGCTGAGCATGGTCGGAGCGCTCCCGTTCCGCTGGACGGGGCTGGCGAGCGCCTGTCGCGCCTCGGCTAGGGCGCCGATACCAACGAGGACGGGCACGGCCGCCAGCGGGTATTCACCCGCGTCCGTGGCCGGAGCCAGCCGGTAGAGCTCGGCGGCTCGGGACAGCATCCCGCGATGGGCGAGGACGGCGGCGGTGATGCCAAGCACGCGAACGCGACCGGGTGTACGGTCGTCGTTTAGCGCCTCGTCCGCTAGCCGGAGCGCTTCGTCGAACCGGCCGCCGCGCGCAGCTGCATCGGCCTGGTCGGCGAGCAGGGAGGGCGCCTGCGCTCCGGCCGCCACGGCGGCGTCGAAGAGCTCACCGGCCAGTTCGGGGGCGGAGCCAAGCGCCTCGTTCCCTGCGGTCAGCAACGCGCTTGCTACCTCTGGTCCCTGGGCGCCAGCCTGCAGCAGGGCACGTCCCACGGTCAGCATCGGGCCTCCGCGCTTCAGCTGCAGCCTGGCCACGTGTTCGGCGGCGCGGTTGGTCTGTGCTACCGGCGCAAGCTTGAGCAGTAGCC
>Ga0335075_10000752_pt1 | contig 54898 bp, 50 predicted proteins | sample Lox_Sample_24_FD_206723 | JGI IMG/M metagenome (GOLD analysis project Ga0335075, IMG submission 206723) | Soil microbial communities from Loxahatchee National Wildlife Refuge, Florida, United States - Lox_Sample_2.4 | ecosystem: Environmental > Terrestrial > Soil > Wetlands | place: USA... | reverse complement strand
GAGGAGAACGCGCCGGCCACCGGGCCCGAGATCGCCGCCGCCCGCGGGCCGTTCCGTGCCCTGATCCCGTCCGCCCAGGCCGCTCCGATAGCGGCCCCCGTGGCGGCTTCCCTACCGATGCCGGCCCCTGCCCCGGTGGCGGCAGCCCCCGAAACCGACGATACCCCGGCGCCGTGGGGCGTGCAGGTGGCAGCTTATACGAGCGAGCACATGGCCCTTTACGTCTCCGGGCTCTCCGAGCGCATCGTGCGGACCGGCCGGGCCGTGGTGGAGCAGGGATATCTCAATGGCAGGGCGGTCTGGCGGGCACGGATCGTCGATCTCTCCGCCGCCGAGGCGCATGCCGCCTGCGGTGCGCTTGCCCGCCATCGGTTGCCGTGCTGGATTCTGCCCCCGAGCGCCAACGGCGAGCTGGCCAGCCGCTGAGGCGAGGGCGTGATCACCGAAGATGGAATCATCGGGGGCGGGGCATGAATCACGCGAGAGCGGGATAGGGGAGCACGCGCGAAGGCACCCTGCTCCACTCCTTTGTTTTCCCGCGTGATTCAGACCTACGGTTGAGTCCACCTTCGGGCATTCCCGCTCGCCGCCGAATGCTCCCTTGTGGCCTTGCTTATGGCCTGGGCAAGGATGACCTTCATCGGTGGGCTGGTAAGGCAGTGCTCGCCCGAGCCGAGATTTGACCAAAGTCATTCTCAACCCGAGATAGCGGCCAAGGGCTGATTCGGCCTTCATTCGGCGCTGACGGGTGCATCGATCGGCGGCGACCAGCAAAGCATTTGCCCGGTCTTTAGGCAAAATCGACGTTCCCCCCCGCTCAAACATCGGGCCGGAGGCTCTGGCACTCTTCTTGCTTTTCTCTTTTTCGTTCCCTTGCCGCCGATTTGGCAGTTCGGGAATCACTTCAAGACAATCGGGAAGGAGGCTTTTGATGGCAGTTGATGGTCCGGGCCTGAGCCGCCGGGAATTCGGCGGCCTTGGCATGGCGGCCGCCGCTGCGGCAACCGTGGGCGCGACCCTCGGCACCGCGGCGCTCGTGAGCCGCGCCGCACGCGCCGCCGATGACAACACGGTCAAGGTCGGCATCCTGCACTCGCTCTCCGGCACCATGGCCATCAGCGAGGCCCCGCTCAAGGACGTCATGCTGATGCTGATCGATCAGCAGAACAAGACGATGGGCGGCGTGATGGGCAAGCAGATCGTGCCCGTGGTGGTTGATCCCGCCTCCAACTGGCCGCTTTTCGCCGAGAAGGCGCGCGATCTCCTTTCCGTGGAAAAGGTTGCTGCCGTCTTCGGCTGCTGGACCAGCGTCTCGCGCAAATCCGTCCTGCCGGTGTTCGAGCAGCTCAACGGTATTCTCTACTATCCCGTCCAGTACGAAGGACAGGAATGCAGCCGTAACGTCTTCTACACCGGCGCCGCGCCCAACCAGCAGGCGATCCCGGCCGTGGACTACCTGATGAATCAAGTGGGGGTGAAGCGCTGGGTGCTCGCCGGCACGGATTACGTCTATCCGCGCACCACCAACAAAATTCTCGAGGCCTATCTTCAGCAGAAAGGCGTCGCTTCCTCCGATGTCATGATCAACTACACGCCGTTCGGCTACTCGAACTGGCAGAGCATCGTCGCCCAGATCAAGAGCTTCGGCGCCGCCGGCAAGAAGACGGCGGTGGTTTCCACCATCAATGGCGATGCGAACGTGCCCTTCTACAAGGAACTTGGCAATCAGGGCGTCAAGGCAACCGACATTCCGGTGGTTGCCTTCAGCGTCGGCGAGCAGGAACTGGCCGGCATCGATACCGCGCCGCTGGTCGGTCATCTCGCCGCCTGGAACTATTTCGAGAGCGTCGATACGCCGCTCAACAAGCAGTTCATCTCCGACTTCAAGGCGTTCGTGAAGAACGACAAGCGCGTCACCAACGACCCGATGGAGGCCCACTATATCGGCTTCAATATGTGGGTGAAGGCGGTGGAGAAGGCCGGAACCACCGATTCGGACGCGGTGATCGATGCCATGATCGGCGTCGCTCATCCGAACCTGACCGGCGATTACGCGACCATGATGCCGAACCATCATCTCACCAAGCCGGTGCTGATCGGCGAGGTACAGGCGAATGGCCAGTTCAACGTCGTCTATCAGACACCAGGCCTGGTCGTCGCTCAACCCTGGTCGCCCTATCTGCCGGAGTCGAAAAACCTGATCGGTGACTGGCTGCCGCCCATGTCCTGCGGCAATTACGACGTCGTTGCCGGGAAGTGCCTCGGCAAGTCGCAGAAGAGCTGATCGGTTCCGCGATGCGACGGGTCCGGGGAAAGCAGCGCCGCCTTTCGTGGCTCACGGTGCTCCTGCTCGTCCCCGGATTCGTCCTCGCTCTCGCTTTCGCAGCTCCGGCGCGAGCCGCGGGCGCGGGCGATGTTTTCGCCGGCCTCACCTCACCCGATTTCAATGCGATTCAGAATGCCGTCACCGAGCTTGCCGCCTCCGGCAATCCGCGTGCCGGCGCCGTCATCGCCGCGCTCGCCGACAATCGCCTCTATACCTGGCGCTGGCCGCGCCCCGATCATGGCCTCTTCATCAAGGAACCGAGCGGCAACTTCGTCGATGCACGCACGGGGAAGCCGATCGCGACACCGCCTTTCCCCGTCATCCGCCCCGTCATCGTCAATGACATGGTTCGCAGTGCGATCGATGCGGCCAAGGGAATGCTCGATCTCTTTTCGCGCAATGTCGCGGTGCGGAAACAGGCAGCCGAGGCGCTGTTCGAGGCCGCCGATCCCGATTCGCTTCCGCTCATCATCCGCGCGCTTGCTCATGAGCAGAATCCCGACGTGCATGGCCTGCTGGTGGAGGCCGAGGCAGCGGCGCGCCTGAAATCCGCAGCCACGCCAATCTCTGAAAAACTCGCCGCCATCCGCGTCATCGGCGCGCGTGACGACCTTGCCGCCCGGAGCCTACTTGCCTCGCTCTCGAACGCGCAGGGGCCGGTCGCGGCGGCGGCCGCCGCCGCGGTCAAGCATATCGATTATGTGCTCAGCCTCTGGAACATTCTCGAGACGGCCTATTACGGAGTGAGCCTCGGCTCGGTGCTGCTTCTCGCGGCCGCCGGGCTTGCCATCACGTTCGGCGTGATGGGCGTGATCAATATGGCCCATGGCGAGATCGTCATGGTCGGCGCCTATACCACGCTCGTCGTCCAGCAGCTCGTAGCCGCTTTCTTCCCCGCTTTGTCCGACTGGAGCCTCCTCCTCTCCATTCCTGCTGCCTTCATCGTTGCCGGCATTCTCGGCATCATCATCGAGCAGACACTGATCCGCTTCCTTTATGGCCGCCCGCTCGAGACGCTGCTTGCCACCTGGGGGCTCAGCCTGATCCTCATGCAGGCCGTGCGCTCGATCTTCGGCCCCACCAATGTGGATGTCACATCGCCCTCCTGGATGAGCGGCGCGGTGCAGCTCGGCGGCCTTACGCTCACCCTCAACCGGCTCTGGATCATTGCCTTCACCGCCGGCGTGGTCGTGCTGCTCATGCTCGCTTTCCGCGTCACCCGCCTCGGGCTCGCCATGCGCGCGGTGACGCAGAATCGCCGCATGGCTGCCGCCATGGGCATCCGCACGCCAATCGTCGATGCGCTTACCTTCGGCCTCGGCTGCGGCATCGCCGGCATCGCCGGTGTCGCGCTCTCGCAGATCGACAATGTAAGCCCCAATCTCGGCCAGAACTACATCATCGATAGTTTCATGGTCGTCGTCTTCGGCGGCGTCGGCAATCTTTGGGGCGCGGTCGTCGCGGCGCTGATCCTCGGCATCGTCAACATGGTGCTCGAGCCCATCTCCGGGGCGGTGCTGGGCAAGATCGCCGTTCTGGTGCTTCTCATCTTGTTCATCCAGCGTCGTCCGCGCGGTCTCTTCCCGGTCAAGGGGCGGGCGGTCGAGGCATGATCCGCGCCCGCGACACGCACGCAACGGTCACCATCGCGCTGGTGCTCGGCATCGCGCTCCTGATTGCCCTGCTCGATATCGGCACTGCGGCGAATTCGCCGGTGCATGTGCCCGATTTCGTCGTCGGCCTGATCGGCAAATATCTCTGCTATGCGATGCTCGCCCTCGCGGTCGATCTCGTCTGGGGCTACGCGGGGATCCTCAGCCTTGGCCATGCCGCCTTCTTCGCGCTCGGCGGCTATGCGATGGGCATGTACCTGATGCGCGAGATCGGTGCGCGTGGCGTCTACGCGAACCCCATCCTGCCGGACTTCATGGTCTTCATCGGCTGGAAAACGCTGCCCTGGTACTGGTACGGGTTCAACCATTTCTGGCTGGCCCTGATCATGGTCATGCTGGTGCCCGGCGTGCTGGCGCTCGTCTTCGGCTTCCTCACCTTCCGCTCACGCGTCTCCGGCGTTTATCTCTCGATCATCACCCAGGCGCTCACCTATGCGCTGATGCTCGCCTTCTTCCGCAACGACATGGGCTTTGGCGGCAATAACGGGATGACCGATTTCAAGGATATCCTAGGCTTTCCGGTCAATGCGCACAGGACCGTGATCGGGCTGATGCTCATCTCCGCCCTCGTGCTTGCGGGAGAGTTCCTGATCGCGCGCTGGGTTGTCCGCTCGCGCTTCGGCAAAGTGCTGGTCGCGGTGCGCGATGCCGAAAGCCGCACGCGGTTTCTCGGCTACCGCCCGGAATCCTACAAGCTTTTCGTTTTCGTGCTCTCGGCTGTCATGGCCGGCATCGGCGGCGCGCTCTATGTGCCACAGGTCGGCATCATCAACCCGAGCGAGTTTTCACCGGGCAACTCCATCGAGGCCGTCATCTGGGTCGCGACCGGCGGCCGTGGCACGCTCTCGGGCGCAATCCTCGGCGCAATCCTCGTCAATCTCGCGAAGAGCTGGCTCACCAGTGCGCTTCCCGGACTCTGGCTCTTCGCGCTGGGCGGCCTCTTCGTCTTCGTCACGCTCTTCCTGCCGCGCGGCATCGTTGGAACGATCGCGGCCTATTTCGACCGCCGCCGAAAGCCGGAGGTCCGTGAGCAGCGCCTCGCGAAAGAGCCCTCCGCCGAGCCTGAGCCCGTGCCATGAACGCTGTCGCCGAACCGCTGCTGCGCCTCGAAAACATCACCGTCAGCTTTGACGGCTTCCGCGCGCTCAATGATCTTTCCTTGAAGCTCACCAGCGGCGAGATGCGCGCGGTGATCGGTCCGAACGGCGCCGGCAAGACCACGATGATGGATGTCATCACCGGCAAGACGCGCCCAGACAGCGGCCGCGCCCTGTTCGGCGCCGACACCGACCTTACTCGGCTTGACGAAGCTGCGATCGCCCGGCTCGGCATCGGCCGGAAATTCCAGAAACCCACGGTCTTCGAATTCCACACCGTCGAGGACAATCTCCTTCTCGCCCTTGCGGGCGACCGCCGCCCGCGCTTTTCCCTCTTCGCGCGCAAGACGAAGGAGGAAGACGAACGCATCAATGCGATCCTGGCGACGATCCGGCTGAGCGAGCAGCGCCGCCTGCCTGCCGGCATTCTGAGCCACGGTCAGAAACAGTGGCTCGAGATCGGCATGCTGCTCGCCCAGGATCCGCGCCTGCTTCTGGTGGACGAGCCGGTCGCCGGCATGACGGATGCGGAAACACACCAAACGGCCGAGCTGCTGCGCGCCATCAACCGTACCCACAGCGTCGTCGTGGTCGAGCACGACATGGCTTTCGTGCGTGAGCTCGGCGTCACGGTCACCGTGCTGCATGAAGGCTCTGTGCTCTCCGAGGGATCGATCGACCAGGTGAGCGAGGACCACCGTGTCATCGAGGTCTATCTGGGGCGTTGATGCAATGCTCGAAGTGAAGGGGGTGAATCTTTACTACGGCGCCGCCGTCGCGCTTCGTCAGGTGTCGATCGAAGCAAGACCGAATGAGATCACCTGCCTGCTCGGGCGGAACGGCGTGGGCAAGACGAGCCTTCTCAGGGCGATCGTCGGCGCCCACCCCATCGCTTCCGGCAGCATCCGCTGGGAGGGCGCGGAAATCTCGCGTCTGCCTTCCTATGAGCGCGCGCGGCGCGGCATTGCCTGGGTGCCGCAGGGGCGGGATATCTTCCCCCTCCTCACGGTACGCGAGAATCTCGAGACAGGCTTCTCAGTCCTCCGGCACGGCAAACGCCGGATTCCGGACGATATCTTCACCCTTTTCCCGGTCCTCAAATCCATGCTGAGCCGCCGTGGCGGCGATCTTTCGGGCGGCCAGCAGCAACAGCTCGCGATCGCCCGCGCGCTTGTCATGCAGCCGCGGCTGCTCGTTCTTGACGAGCCCACGGAAGGCATTCAGCCCAGCATCATCAAGGATATAGGCCGGGTCATCGCGCTCTTGCGCGAACGCGGCGGCATGGCCATCCTGCTCGTCGAACAATATTTCGACTTCGCGCGCGAGCTGGCCCAGGAGGTCGCGGTGATGGACCGCGGAGATATCGTGCTCTCCGGCCCGCTCGCCTCGCTCGACGAGCAGGATGTACGACGGCGCCTCTCGGTCTGAACCTCCCTCCGCCCAACGCGCAAGCGGTTGTCTCGCCATCAGCTTTCGCTGCCGCGAGGCGGGGAAGACCGTGCTCTCCCGTCTCTACCAGCAAGACTGTCTGAAGGCCCGCTTTCCCCGCGCGCCCGCAGGCGAACCGCCCATCGCCGTTCTCGTCAACAGCTCGGGCGGGGTCGCCCCGGGCGATCGCCTCGAAATTTCCGTGAGTCTCGAAGAGGGCGCCGCCGCCACCATCGCGGGTCAGGCCGCCGAGCGGTTCTACCGCGCCGCGCCGAAGAGTCCGCCCGCGCATCTCAGGCACTGTCTTTCGGTCGGCCCCGGTGCGGCCCTGGAATGGTTGCCGCAGGAGGCGATCCTTTTCGATCGCTCCGCGCTCGACCGCGCGCTCACCATCGACCTTGCCCCGGACTCCTCCGTTCTCGCCATCGAGGCCCTCGTCTTCGGCCGCCGCGCAATGGGTGAAGAGGTGCGTTCAGGCTTCCTGCGCGATCGCCTTTCCGTGCGCCGCGCCGGCCGCCTCCTGTTCGAGGATACGCTCCGTCTCGAGGGCCCGATCGCCGAGATGCTCGATCGGCCTGCCATCGCCGACGGCGCCCGCGCGCTCGCGACCATTCTTCACATTGGCCCCCCCATGAACCTCGATGCCCTGCGTGCCGCGCTCGCGCTTCCTTTTGTCGAGGCCGGCGCCTCTTTCTTCGACGGGCTTCTCCTTATCCGCCTCGCGGCGCGGGATGGCGCCGCCCTCCGCGCGGCTCTCTTCGCCGCACTCGCCATGCTTCGTGCCCGCCGCCCCCTGCCGCGCGTCTGGCTTTGCTGATGCAGAGTCGCCTCTACGGCCCCTTGAACGCCCGCGCGCCGGACGACACAATCACCGAGACTTAAGACGCATCGATTGTCCCATCGGCCAGCCAGGAAGCCGCGATGCACCTCACTCCGCGCGAGAAAGACAAGCTCCTGATCAGCATGGCGGCGATCGTCGCCCGCCGCCGGCTCGAACGCGGCGTCAAGCTCAACCACCCCGAAGCGATCGCACTGATCACCGATTTCGTCGTCGAGGGCGCGCGCGACGGCCTCTCCGTCGCCGATCTCATGGAACGAGGGGCGACCGTGGTGACACGCGATCAGGTCATGGAAGGTGTTGCCGAGATGATCCTGGAGGTGCAGGTGGAGGCGACGTTCCAGGACGGCACGAAGCTCGTCACCGTGCACGAGCCGATCCGATGATCCCCGGGGAGATCGTTACGCTTCCCGGAGAGATCGAGATCAATGCCGATCTCGAACGCGCCACCCTGATCGTCACCAATACCGGCGATCGCCCGATCCAAGTGGGCAGCCATTATCATTTCGCCGAGACCAATCCGGCGCTGCTCTTCGACCGTGAAGCGGCGCGCGGCAAGCGGCTCGATATTCCGGCCGGCACCGCCATCCGTTTCGAGCCAGGCCAGAACCGCGAGGTCACGCTGATTCCCTATCGCGGCCGCCGCGCCGTCTTCGGCTTTCGCGGGCAGGTGACGGGAGCGCTCGACTGATGGCCCATCTCCCCCGTGCCGCCTATGCCGACATGTTCGGCCCCACTGTCGGGGATCGGGTCCGCCTCGCCGATACCGATCTTTTCATCGAGGTCGAGCGTGACTTTGCGATTCCGGGCGAGGAGGTGAAGTTCGGCGGCGGCAAGGTGATCCGTGACGGCATGGGCCAGTCCCAGGCCACCCGCGCAGCGGGCGCGGCGGATACCGTCATCACCAATGCGCTGATCCTCGATCACTGGGGCATCGTGAAGGCGGATGTCGCGATCACCGGCGGGCGTATCAGCGGAATCGGCAAAGCGGGCAACCCGGATATCCAACCCGGCATCGATATCATCATAGGACCGGGCACCGAGATCATCGCCGGCGAAGGAAAAATCCTGACGGCCGGCGGCATCGACAGCCACATCCATTTCATCTGTCCGCAACTTGCCGATGAGGCGCTCGCTTCCGGCCTCACCACCCTGATCGGCGGCGGCACTGGCCCGGCCACCGGCACGGCCGCCACCACCTGCACGCCCGGGCCGTGGCATCTCGGCCGGATGCTGCAAGCGGCCGAAGCCATTCCCGTCAATCTCGGCTTTGCCGGCAAGGGCAATGCCTCGCGGCCCGAAGCGCTCGAGGAGATGGTCCGTGCAGGCGCGTGCTCGCTCAAGCTGCACGAGGATTGGGGCACCACGCCGGCGGCCATCGATTGCTGCCTCGCGGTCGCCGATGCGTTCGATGTGCAGGTGATGATCCACACCGACACACTGAACGAGAGCGGCTTCGTCGAGGACAGCATCGCCGCCTTCCGCGGCCGGACCATCCATGCCTATCACACCGAAGGCGCGGGCGGCGGCCATGCGCCGGACATCATCAAGGTGGCCGGCCTTCCCAACGTGCTGCCAAGCTCCACCAACCCGACGCGCCCTTATACGGTGAACACGCTCGATGAGCATCTCGATATGCTCATGGTCTGCCATCACCTCGATTCCTCGATTCCCGAGGACGTGGCCTTCGCAGAAAGCCGTATTCGCCGCGAAACGATCGCTGCCGAGGACATCCTGCACGATCTCGGCGCCATCTCGATGATTTCCTCGGATAGCCAGGCTATGGGCCGGGTCGGTGAGGTCATCATCCGCACCTGGCAGACCGCGCACAAGATGAAGCAGCAGCGCGGCGCGCTTCCTGGTGACGGTGCTGCCGACAATGCACGGGCAAAACGTTACGTGGCCAAATACACGATCAATCCGGCCATCGCTCAGGGCATCGCCCATGAGGTGGGCTCGGTCGAACTCGGGAAGCTCGCCGATCTCGTGCTCTGGTCGCCCGCCTTCTTCGGCGTCAAGCCTGACATGGTGCTCAAGTCCGGCAGCATCGCGCTCGCCGCCATGGGCGATCCCAACGCTTCGATCCCGACACCGCAGCCGGTCCATTACCGCCCGATGTTTGGCGCGCTCGGCCGCGCGCTTTCCGAAAGCTGCCTCAGCTTCGTTTCCGCCGCTTCGCTCGCCGACGATGTCGGCAGGAAGCTCGGCCTTGCCCGCCCGCTCTCCGCGATCGCCAATACACGCGGCGGGATCGGCAAGCGCAGCATGATCCATAATGACGCGACCCCGGTGATCGAGGTCGATCCCGAAACCTACGAGGTTCGCGCGGACGGCATGCTGCTCACCTGCGAGCCGGCGAAAACCCTGCCCATGGCCCAGCGCTATTTCCTCTTTTGACCATGCGTGCGCTTGCCGTGGCGCCGGCCGGCACCTGGAATCCCAAAGAGGAAATCGATCGGGTCAGGATCGATTTCGACCGACGGCATCGCCGCCGGATCGTGCTTGCGACCGTCTCCGGAGCCGATCTTCTGATTGATCTGGCCGAGGTGCATCATCTGCGGGACGGAGACGGGCTCCGTCTCGCGGAAGGCGGCATCGTCCGCGTCATTGCGGAACCGGAAAACTTGCTCGAGATCCATGCTCCGAACCAAGATGCGCTCACGCGCATCGCCTGGCATCTCGGCAACCGCCATCTCGCGGTTCAGCTTCTTCCCGGCCGGATCCTCATCCGCTCCGATCACGTGATCGCGGACATGGTCCGGCGTCTCGGCGGCACCGCCGCCGCGATCGAATCGCCCTTCGATCCCGAGCCTGGCGCCTATGAAGGCGGCGGCCGCCATCATCACGATCACGACGACGATGACTGACGCGTCTGTGTTGCTCCGCCTCCTCACCTGGCTCTCGCCCGCCTTCCCGACGGGCGGCTTCGCCTATTCGCATGGGCTCGAATGGGCCGTGGAGGCTGGCGATGTCCGGGATGAAGCGAGCCTCCAATGCTGGCTTGCCGATGTCATCGCCCACGGCACCGGCCGCAACGACGTCATCCTGCTCCGGCACGCAAGGCGAGGCGCACACGTCATCGATCTTGCCCGCGCAATTTCCCCTTCGCTCGAGCGGCGCCGCGAGACCGCCTTTCTCGGCGAAGCCTTCGCCGCTGCCGCCGCGCCCTGGGGCACCATCGATCCCGCCCCCTATCCGGTCGCGGTGGGATGCCTGGGCGCGCGAAATGCCGTCGATGAAGATGATCTCGCCGCTGCCTATCTCCATGCCTTCACATCATCGCTCGTCTCGGCCGCGGTGCGGCTGATCCCTCTTGGCCAGCAGGCGGGCCTGCGCGTTCTCGCCGCTCTCGCGCCTGTCATCCTCGAAACGGCGGAGAAAGCCCGCGTCGCGACGCTCGATGATCTCGGTGGCGCCTGTTTCCGTTCCGACATCGCCGCCATGCGTCACGAAACGCAATATACGAGGCTCTTCCGATCATGAGCGATCACGGCCCGCTTCGCGTCGGCATTGGCGGCCCGGTCGGCACCGGCAAGACCGCGCTGATGGACGCACTCTGCAAGACATTCCGTTCTCGCTATGATATCGCCGCCATCACCAACGACATCTACACCAAGGAAGACGCGGAGTTCCTGACACGCGCCGGCTCGCTGTCGCCCGAACGTATTCTCGGCATCGAGACCGGGGGCTGCCCGCACACGGCGATCCGTGAGGATGCGAGCATCAATCTCGCCGGTGTCGCCGATCTCCGTCGCCGCTTTCCTGCTCTGGACCTGATCCTCATCGAATCGGGCGGGGACAATCTCGCCGCCACCTTCAGCCCCGAGCTCGCCGACCTCACCCTCTATGTCATCGACGTCTCGGCGGGCGACAAGATCCCCCGCAAGGGCGGCCCGGGCATCACCCGCAGCGATCTGCTCGTCATCAATAAGATCGACCTCGCTCCGCTCGTCGGCGCGAGCCTCGAAATCATGGACCGCGACGCGCGGCGCATGCGCGGCGACCGCCCCTTCGTCTTCGCCAATATCCGCGCGGGCCGGGGCGTCGCCGAGATCGCATCCTTCATCGAACGTTCCGGCGGCCTTGGCTGATATGAGCCGTTCTAGGATCCGAAAGACTGAGTCCCCTGGTTTTCCCGCCGACCGGCATCGCTCTCCGCCACCAGAACGCGCGGTGCGTCCGCGTCCCACGACACCGCGACCTTGACGCCCGGGGCCAGAGCATTGGCCGCGGCGCTCGGCATCGAAGCCGTCAGGCTGCCCTTGCCAAAGAGATCGATCCTGAGATTGGTCAGCGCGCCGAAGAAAGTATGGCCCGCGACAATGCCCACGAGCACACCGTTCGTGCCCGGAGGCGAAATCCGAACATTCTCCGGGCGCAGCAGGAAATGCACACGCGTCCCCGCAGGAAGCCCACGGGCGCGCGCCGCCGGCACGTGCGCGCCGAACACCTCCACCACGCCGGCCGCGCCATCCACGACGGCGCCCGGCAGCTCGGCCACAGCGCCGACGAAGCGGGCAACGAAGAGATTCTCCGGCTCGCCATAGATCGTCGCCGGATCGCCGACCTGGGAGAGCACGCCCTCCTGCATCACCACCACCCGATCGGAGATCGAGAGCGCTTCTTCCTGGTCGTGCGTGACGAAGATCGTGGTCACGCCGGTTTCTCTCTGGATATGGCGAATCTCCTCGCGCAGCTGCGCCCGCACCTTGGCATCGAGCGCGGAGAGCGGTTCGTCGAGCAGAAGAAGGGAGGGCCGGATAGCGAGCGCGCGGGCAAGTGCCACGCGCTGTTGCTGCCCGCCGGAAAGCTGATGGGGATATTTCTCGGCATGATCGGTGAGCCCGACCAGCGCCAGAAGCTCGCGCGCCCGCTCCTCCTGCGCCGATCGCTCCATTCGCCGCACCGAAAGGCCGAAGCGCACATTCGCCGCCGCCGTCATGTTCGGAAACAGCGAATAGGCCTGGAACACCATGCCCATCTGCCGCTTCGCCGCCGGCAGCGCCGTCAAATCCCTGCCCCCCAGCAGAACCCGTCCGGTGGAGGGCTGCTCGAATCCGGCAATGATCCGCAGGAGCGTCGTCTTGCCGCAGCCTGACGGGCCGAGCAAAGAGACGAATTCCCCGGCTTCAAGGCTGAGCGTGACGTTACGCAGCACGGCCCGCGCGCCGTACTCCTTGGCCACGGACTCGAGATCAAGATAGGCCATCAGCGCGCCCCTCCGATCTGCGCCTGCCCACGCCCGGTCAGCAGCACACCGAGCATGGCGAGCCAGGTGATCAGGAAACTCAGCAGGGTCAGCGCCGCCGCCTCGGTCGCCGAGGTCTGGCCGACGTAGTTGATATACACGGCGAAGGTATTGAACAGCAGGATGGTCGCAAAGGTGAACTCGCCCATGACGATGGCGATCGTGAGCAGCGCCGCGCCGATCAGCGCGCTCGTCAAATTCGGCACCAGCACGCGGAAGATCAGCGCACCCCAACCGGCACCAAGGCTTTGCGAAGCTTCGGTGAGAGTGCGCAGATCAAGCGCCCGCATCCCGATATCGAGCGCGCGATAGGTATAGGGCAACGCCAGGATCACATAGGGCACGGCAAGGAAATTCGCCGTGCCCACGAACCAGGCCGGCCCCGTGTAAAGCGCCGTCATCCCCGCGACCAGCGCGATCGGCGGCACGACGAAGGGCAGAACAGAGAAGAAATCGAACATCGGCCGCAGGGCGCGCACGCGAAGATTCATCCAGAACGTCGCCGGCACCAGGACCACAAGGCCCAATAGAACCGTCTCCACTGCGAGCCGGAGCGAAAGGAAGAGGCTGTTCCAGAACTGTTCGGCGTGAATCAACGTGACATAAGCGCGGAACCCGTATTTGTGGCCACCTTCCCACAGGCTGAAGACGCCTGTCGCGAAGAGGGGCACCGCGAAATAGAACCCGAGCAACAGAAGGCCGACCTTGGGAAGGGCCGTGCCGCTCCGCCTTCCCGCCACCGAGCGCACGGGCATCGCGGCGCGCGGCCCGGCGAGAGTGGGATGCGTCCGCCCGCGCTCGCTCACCTCGCTCCCGCCATTGTTTTCCCGCGTGATTCGCGCCTTCGGTGAACCCACCTCCGGCGATCACGCTCTAGAGCGAATTGCGTTTGCACGGGCTCACGCAATCCGCTCTATGTGTTTGTTTTGCGAGCATCTTCACGCGATCAGCCGATTCCATCTGATCGCGATCTGCTCTAGCGCACCCACCGGCTGACGCGCCGCGCGATCAGCGCATAAAACCCCATCACAGCCACCATCACCACGATCATGCCAAGCGCGAGTGCCGCTCCGGTCCCTGGCGAAAGCATCACATTGCCCGAGAGTACGTTGCTGATCTCGACCGGCACCAGCGCGATGATGCCTGAGGTGAGCGCATAGGGCGTGGCATAGGCCGAAAAGGCATTGCCGAAGAGGAGGATATAGGCCGAAAGCAGCGAAGGCAGCAGAATCGGCAGCCCGACGAGCCGCCAATAATCCCAGGAGGAAGCGCCGAGATTCTCCGCCGCCTCCCGCCATTCCCGCCGCAGCGCCTCGAGCGCGGGCGTAATCACAATGATCATCAGCGGGATCTGGAAGTAAGCATAGACGAGCACGAGCCCGGGCAGCGAATAGAGGCTGAATCCCATGCCATAGAGATCGATCCCGGCTGCCTTCAGCCACGTTGTGATCATCCCGAGGCTGCCCAGGGTCGCGATAAAGGCGAAGGCGAGCGGCACGCCGGCGAAATTTGCAGCCACGGCGCTGAAACTCGTGACGAGCGAGCCAAGGCTGCGCGGCATGCCTGGGCGCGTCACAAAATAGGCCCCCAATCCGCCGGCGATCAGGCCGACCAGGGCGGCCAGAGCCGAGAGCACGAGGGAGTTGCGAAAGGCGACCAGCGTCGGCCCTCCACCGAGTCCGGCAACATAGGAGAGGGTCGGCCCATGATTCCCGGCAAAGGCCTGAAGCAGAAGCCTCCCTGCTGGCAAAATCAGGAAAGCGGTCACGTAGATAAAGAAAGGGCCAATGAACAGAATGGTAGGGGCCCCGCCCCACCGGACGAACAATCCGGGCCGCAACAAAGAACCCGTGACGTGCGGCGTCACGCCTTGACCATCTTGGTCCACTCCGCGGCGAGGGCCTTTTGCGCCTTCTGGGTCTGCGCGTTATCGGCGAAGCGAGCCTCGGCATAAGGGGTGGCTGGCGGCAAGGCCGCCATCAGCGCCGGGGGCACAACACCGCGCTTGACCATGTCCGAGAAGCGGGCGGGATGTGCGAACCCCGCAAGGAACAGGAGCTGACCTTCGTCCGAATAGAGAAACTCCTGCCAAAGCTGCGCCGCTTTCGGATGCGGGGCATAGCGGCTGATCGCCTGGCAGTAGAACGCCCCATAGGGCGTGGCATTCGCCGGGATCACCGTATCGATCTTCGTCATCCCCTTGGCCTTCTTTGCCTGAGCGAGATTGAGATAATCCCAGTTGATGACAATGGGCGTCTGTCCTGAAACGAGGCTCGCCGAGGTGGCGGCCGAGGGATTGAAATTGCCGAGCTTCGCCAACGCCGCGAAATAGGAGATGCCAGGCCCGATATCGTCGAGCGACCCGCCCTCGGCGAGCGAGGCGGCCATCACCGCGGCAAACGCGGCCCCGGCGCCGAGGGGGCTGCCGTTCAGCGCAACCATCCCCTTATATTCCGGCTTCTTTAGATCCGGCCAGCTGAGCGGCGCGTTCTTCACGACCGAGCGGTTGATGCCGAAGGACATCAGGCCGAAATAATCTCCGTACCACATCCCGCCCGGATCCTTCATCATTGCGGGAATGCTGTCCCAGGTCGCGACCTTGTAAGGGGTGAAAAGCCCTTGCTGGGCGCCGATCAGCGCGAAGGCCGGCCCCACATCCACCACATCCGGCCCGCGCGCCTGGCCCTTCAGCGAGCGAATCGACTGCAACTCCTGCGCCGAGCTGTCGTCAGGCGCGGCGCTGCTGATCGGGATGCCGTATTTCTTCTGAAAAATGTCGATGATGGCGCCGTAATTCGCCCAGTCGGGCGGCAACGCGATCACGTTCAGCCGCCCCTCCGCCCGAGCCGCCTTGATCAGCACCGGGTCGCTCGCCCCCGCGCCCGCGGCACCGGCGATACTCGGAAAGAGTACCGCCGCTGGCAGAATCGCCGCGCCGAGCACACCGGCACCGAGCTTCAGCGTCTCGCGCCGACGGGTCCGAGCGAGGCAGGAATTTCCACGGTCGGTCATTCCGGTCCCCCGAAACTGGCAAGCAGAGCGTCGCTTACCACGCTTCTCGGACGAAAGGATGACGGTTCCGAGACACCTCTTGCCGGATCGGGAAGACCTTACAGCGGCTTAACGCGCCTTGGGTATGATTTCCAGCGTGTGCCGTTCCGTCCCGCGCAGGAAGCCGACCACCACGATCTTGCCCGCCCGCTCCTCGGTGAGCAGCCGGTGCAGATCATCGATCGAGCCGACCGCCACCCCGTCGAACGCGACGATCACGTCGCCCGTCTTCAGTCCCGCCGACTGGGCTGCGCCGTCAGGCACGATCTCTTCCACCCGCACGCCGCTTTCGTGGGCCAGCTTGTGGAACCGCACGAACCGACGCGGCAGCATGATATCGTGTCCGGAAAGTCCGATCGCCGAGCGCCGCACCCGCCCCTCGCGGATCAGCCGCGAGGCGACGAAGGCCGCCGTATCGGCCGAAATTGCGAAGCAAAGACCCTGCGCGCCGGCAATGATCGCGGTGTTGATCCCCACCACCTCTCCGGCAGCATTGACCAATGGCCCACCTGAATTGCCGGGGTTGAGCGCGGCATCAGTCTGGATCACCCCGTCGATCAGCCGGCCGGAGCGCGCGCGCAGGCTGCGTCCAAGCGCGCTCACGACGCCAGCCGTGACCGTCGCCTGAAATCCGTACGGATTGCCGATGGCGACGACGAGCTGGCCGACGGCGAGCCGCCGCGCCTCGCCGAGCCGCGCATCCGCCGGGGCCTCGCCTTCCAGGCGCAGCACGGCCAAATCCGTCTCCGGATCATCGCCCACCAGCCGCGCGCCCATCGAACGCCCGTCTGGAAATGTCGCCGTGACCCGGCTCTCTCCGCCCGCGACGTGGCTATTGGTGAGCACATACCCATCGGGTGTGAAGACCACACCCGAACCCGTCCCTTTCCCGGCGGCAATATGCAAGACCGCCGGGCCGACCGCCTCCACCGCGCCGATCACCGCTCGCGAGTAAGCGTCCCTGATCTCGCCTTCGGCACCGGCCGCCAGGGCGATATCCATTCCATCCATTCCATGCCTCGCTATCCTGCCGGGCCATCGAAGGGCGCGACCCTGTCGGCATCAGCGCCTTTGCCCGCAGGCCCGACATATCGGCACCCGGGCCCGACTGGACAAGCATCGTCCCCGTCACCCCAGCCAAGCCCTGGCTGCCGGCGCTATCTGGTGCGATGCCCCTTGCTGATCAGCGCATTGGCCGGTTGCGTCGGATCGAGCAGCCGCCGCGCCTGCTCGGCGCCCGACACCGGAAGTCCTTCCGGGGGCAGCACGCCAAGCTGCACCAGGACGCTCGCCTGGTCCCAGTAGATGTGCTCGTACGTGATCTTGTCGCCATCGAAGCCACACACGACGATGGTCGGCACCTCGACCTTGCGCCCCGTGGGCGCGATCCCCGGCGCCATGGCGTCGATCTCGACCGTGTGGGTGAAGGAGAGGATGAACTCATCGACCACACGCCCTTGCCCGATGGTGCGCGAGATCAGCGTCGTCTTGGTATCCGGCGGCCAATGGCCGATGAAGTGCGTGCCATAGAAGTGCCTGACCTCTGCCCCGCCGGTACCCCCGGTCAGAACCGGCACATGCGTCAGGTGCGGCTCCGCCACCATGGTCGCCATGGTCGCCTCGAGGTCTCGATCGACGAACTCGGCCCTTACATGGGCATCGAACACGGCGCCCGGATCCGTTCCTTGGCCCATTTCCTCCATTTTGCCCTCCTTTTCCGGGTGGAATTATGCGGCGCGCTGGCCATCGCCGCCGACGAGCGTGGCGAACAGCCGCGCCGCCGAGGCGGCTGAGCCGAGCTGCCGCACCACCTCGGCATCGCTCATCCGTCGCGAGATCGCGGCCAGCGCGGCGAGATGCTCGCTGCCCGAGCAGGCAGGACTTAGCAGCAGGAAGACGAGCGAAACCGGCTGATCGTCGATGGCATCGAAAGGGATCGGCCGCGCCAGGCGGACAAACATGCCGAAGAACCGGTCCAGCCCCTCGAGCCGCGCATGCGGCAGCGCGAACCCGCGCCCAAGCCCCGTCGAGCCGAGCTGTTCGCGGCTTTCGAGCGCCGCAGTGATCTCCGCCCCTGGCATCCGGAGCAGCGCGCCCGCCCGTCGCCCAAGCTCCACAAGCAACGCCCGCTTGTCCGGAACGGCAAGATCGGCGACCACACGTTCGGGCGCCACAAGCTCGCTCAGCTCCATCCCCGGCCACCCGTCACTTCGCCGCCGGCCCTTCCATCCCGGGCCTGGGTGCCTCCGGCTCGTCCGCCGCTCGCAACCGATAGCCGACGCCGGTCTCGGTCAGAAGCAACCGAGGCCGCTCCGGGTCCGTCTCGATCTTCTGCCTGAGCGCCCGCACATAGATCCTGAGATATTGCACATCCGTCTCTCCGCCCCAGACCTCACGCAAAAGGAAACGATGCGTGAGCACCTTGCCTGCGTGGGCGACCAGGACGCGAAGCAATTCCCATTCGCGCGGCGAAAGCTTGATTTCCTCCCCGCGTACGGTAACGACCCGCCGTACCAGATCGACCGCGAGCCCACCGCTGCGGAAGACTGGCAGTTCCCCCTGTTGCGCCAGCCGGTGCCGGTCCGCCGCGCGGATGCGCGCGAGCAGCTCATCCATCCCGAACGGCTTGGTGACGTAGTCATCCGCCCCGCTGTCGAGCGCCCCCACCTTGGCCCGTTCGTCGCTGCGGCTCGAAAGCACGATAATCGGCAGGGCCGCGTCCGCGGCCCTGAGCACGGGAATGAGATCGAGTCCATCACGGTCCGGCAGGCCGAGATCGAGCACAACAAGGTCCGCTGCTTTTCTCCTGACCGCGGCCAGTGCCTCGGCTGCCGTCTTCGCCTCTACCACGCCATAGCCTTGGCTGCCCAGTCCGGCCCGAAGGAAGCGCAGGATCGCCGGCTCGTCGTCCACCACCAGCACACGCATCGCGGCCGAACCCGGCGGACTCATGGGCCGACCCGTTCCGCCGGAAAGCTCAGGGTAAAGACCGCCCCGGAACGGTCGGTCCGGTTCGCCGCCCGGATGGTCCCGCCCATCGCCTCGACGAAGCCGCGGCAGATCGCAAGCCCGAGTCCGGTCCCGGCAGGCCGGCGGTCCGACCGCCGCGCACGGTAGAACTTCTCGAAGATCCGCTCGAGATCCTCTTCCGGAATACCGGGCCCCTCATCGCGCACGGCGATGCGCACTGCGCCGCCTTCGCGCCCTGCGGCGATCCCGATCCGCGATCCCGCCGGCGCGTATTTCGCCGCATTGTCGAGCAGATTGATCAGCACCTGCTCGAGCAGCACGCCATCCAGCGACAAGAGCGGCAGGTCGGGCTCGATCGCCACGTCCACACGATGCCGCGCAAGGATGCGATCGCCGCGGGTCAGCGCGGTTCCGATCGCATCCGCGATGTCGGTCGGTACCCGGTTCGGCGCGAGCGAGCCGGCTTCGAGCTTGGTCATGTCGAGCAGATTGCCGATGAAGCGGTTGAGCCGCTCCGCCTCGTCGCGGATCAGCCCGAGCAACTCGTCCTGAGTCCGAGGCTCGAGCTTCGCCCCCTCCGCGGTCAGGCTCGTCGCCGAGCCGAGAATGATCGCGAGCGGTGTGCGCAGATCATGCGAGATCGAGGTAAGGAGCGCCGTCCGCAGCCGCTCGCTCTCGGCCGCGAGCCGTGCCCGGTCGAGGTCGGAGACGAGCATGATCCGCTCGATCGCGAGCGCTGCCTGACCGGTGAGCGAGTCGAGCAGCCGCCGCTCGTCCGGCCCGAGCAAGGGGCCCGGCTCCTCGCGGTCGAGCCCGACCACGCCGAGCACGCTCCGCCCGGTCTCGATCGGCACGAAGAGCCGTCGCGCCCCCGGGAGCGTGTCCGCCCCGCGCCCAGCCTCGCGGTTGTGCTTCCAGCTCCAGGTCGCCGCGGCGAGATCTGCCTCGTCCAGCCGATCCTCCGGCGGATAGCCCGCCCGCACCGCGAGCTTCTCTCCCTCGGGCAGCAGCAGGACCACCCGCACTTTGAGCATCCGGGCGATCTGGTGGCAGGTTGCCCACAACAGATCATCGAGCGTCACCGCCACCGCGAGCTTGCGGCTGAAGCCGTAGAGCTCCTCGGTTGTACGTGCGCGGCCGCGCGCCACCACCGCCTGCGCGCGCACGCGCGCCGCAAGCTGGCTCGCGATCAGCGCCACGGCCAGAAAGAAAAAGAGCGAGACGATGTTCGCCGGGTCGGAGATCGTGAAAGTGTAGAGCGGAGGCAGAAAGAAGAAATTGAAGGCAAGCACGCTCATGAGACAGGCGAGCAAGGACGGCCAGAGCCCCCAGGTCACCGCGGCTGCCATCACGGCGGCGAGAAACACCTCCGCCACGTCGGCGATGCCCACCACGTCGTGCAGCAGAAGCGAAAGCCCGAGCGCGGCGGCCACGACCAGGAGGCTTCCCGCCCAGGCCACCGGGCGGACGGACTCCCCCGACGGCGTGAACCAGCTCTCCGCCGGCGGCTTCTCCTCGTCCTTTGCCGCGATCACATGCACGCTGATCTCGCCGGCATGGCGGAGCAAATGGTCAGTCACCGAGCTCCAGATCGCGGCGAGCCAGCGGAATCGCCGCGGCTGGGCGATGATGATGTGCGTGAAATTGTTGCTTCGCGCATATTCCAGCATCGTCTCGGCCACGTCCTGGCCGGGAATCGTGACCGCCTCCGCACCCAGTCGCTCCGCGAGACCCAACGCCTTGGTGATCCGCGCACGCTCGGCCGCCCCCATGCGCAGGCTTCGCGCCGTCTCGACATGGATTGCCGCCCAGGGGGCGCGCAAACGATCGGCCATCCGCCGCGCATGCCGCACCAGCACTGTGCTGCCCGGCTCACCGCTGATCGCGACCAGCACGCGCTCCCCCGCGGCCCATGGGCCGGCAATCGCATGCCGGCGCATGTAGCTCAGCATCTGGTTGTCGACCCGCTCGGCGGTGCGCCGGAGCGCCAGCTCGCGAAGCGCGGTCAGATTGCCGGGGGAGAAATAATGGCGGATCGCCCGTTCCGCCTGATGCGGCACGTAAACCTTGCCGTCCTTTAGGCGCTGGATCAGATCCTCGGGCGTCAGATCGACGAGCTCGATCTCGTCGGCTCGGTCGAGGATCGAATCCGGTACCGTCTCACGCACGCGAATGCGCGTGATGCTGGCGACCACATCGTTCAGGCTTTCGACATGCTGGATGTTGAGCGTCGTGAAGACATCGATACCCGCCGCCAGGAGCTCCTCGACATCGAGATGCCGTTTCGGGTGCCGGCTGCCGGGCGCATTGGCATGCGCCAGCTCATCCACCAGGACCAGACGCGGTCGCCGCGAGAGAATCGCGTCGAGATCCATCTCCTTGAGCATGCGCCCCTTGTACTCGACGGCCCGGCGCGGAATGATCTCGAGCCCCTCGAGCAGGCTCTCGGTCTCGCTCCGCCCATGCGTTTCGACCACCCCGACGACGACATCCACACCTTCGCGCCGCCGTGCCTGCGCCACGGCCAACATCGAATAGGTCTTGCCGACACCGGGTGCGGCGCCGAGAAACACCTTGAGCCGCCCCTCACGCCGCCGCGCCTCCGCCTCCAGCAAGGCATCTGCCGACGGCCGCCGCTCTCCCGACTCGCTCATCACTTCGCTTTATATGGCATCGAAGCAGGGCGGGCTCCCGTCGCATGAGCGCGATGGAAGCCCGCCTGGCGGAGCCAGTGATCTTTTTGGTATGGCCCTTGGTGAGGTTCCAAGGGGCAGAACCTTCTGGCCTTTCTCTCCTAAGAGTGCAGGGAGTCGAGCACGAGATTGAGTTCGAGGACGTTGACGTGGGGTTCGCCGAGGATGCCGAGGAAGCGCGGGGTGATATGGGAGAGCACGAGCTGGCGCACCGTTTCCTCGGGAAGGTTGCGGGCTTTGGCAACCATCGGCACCTGGAACAGGGCACCGGCGGGGGTGATGTCCGGATCGAGCCCGCTGGCGGAGTTGGTCACCAGATCGGCTGGGATGGGCGTTCCCGGGTTTTCGGGGGCGAGCGCGGCGGCGGCACTTTGCACGCCGCTCACCAGCGCCTTCGAGGTTGGGCCGAGATTGGAGCCCGCGGAATTGTCCGCCGCGTAGGGCACGCTGATGGTCTTGGAGGGGTCTTTCGGGTCCGGTTCGGTGGTCGCCGAGGGGCGGGGGTGGAAGTAGCGCGGCGAGGTGAATTCCTGGCCGATCAGCGCCGAGCCGATCACCTTGCCGTTGACACGGATCAGGCTGCCATTGGCCTGATAGGGAAAGACGGCCTGCGCGATCCCGGTGATCGCGAGCGGATAGGCAAGGCCGGTGATGATGGTCATGGCGATGATCATGACGATCGCCGGTCGGACATGCTGCATCATGGCGTGGACTCCTCGGAGCATGAGGGGAGGTGGAAGATTACCCCAATCCTGCTCCGGTTCATTGTTTTCCCGCGCGATTCACACTTACGGGGATCAAGCTCTAAGCGAGCCCGATGGCGTTGACGAGAAGGTCGATCAGCTTGATCCCGACGAACGGCGCGACGATGCCGCCGAGCCCGTAGATCAAGAGGTTGCGGCGCAGGATCGCGGCGGCGCCGATGGGGCGGTATTTCACCCCGCGCAGCGCGAGCGGGATCAAGACGACGATGATGAGCGCGTTGAAGATGATCGCCGAGAGGATGGCGGACCGCGGATTGCCGAGATGCATGACGTTGAGGGCGTTCAGCATCGGGTAGAAGGCGGCGAACATCGCCGGAATCATCGCGAAATATTTTGCGACATCGTTCGCGATCGAGAAGGTGGTGAGCGCGCCGCGCGTCATCAGGAGCTGCTTGCCGATCTCGACGATTTCGATGAGCTTGGTCGGATCGCTGTCGAGATCGACCATGTTGCCGGCTTCGCGCGCCGCCATGGTGCCGGTGTTCATGGCGACACCGACATCGGCCTGGGCAAGCGCAGGGGCATCATTGGTGCCATCGCCGCACATCGCGACGAGCTTGCCCTGGGCCTGTTCCTCGCGGATGAGCTGCAGCTTGTTCTCCGGCGTCGCCTGGGCAAGGAAGTCGTCGACACCCGCCTCCGCCGCGATCGCCGCCGCCGTCAGCGGATTGTCGCCGGTGATCATGACGGTGCGGATGCCCATCCGCCTCAGCTCGGCGAAACGCTCGTTGATCCCACCTTTGACGATGTCCTTGAGATAGATGACGCCAAGCAGCCTGGCCCCGCGCGCGACCGCGAGCGGGGTGCCGCCGGCGCGCGCGATCTCGTCCGATTTGGCCCTCAGCTCCTTCACCGCGACCTCGGATACGGTATCGCGGACCGTGAGCGCGCCGACGCCGTTCGTCTCCCTCTCGCGGACGAAGGCGAGCACCGCGTCCACCGCGCCCTTGCGGATCGAGGTGCCTTCGTAATCGATGCCTGAGAGGCGAGTCTGCGCCGAGAAGGGGATGAAACATGCCCCGGCCGGCGCCATCTCGCGCGCGCGAATGCCGAATTTTTCCTTGGCGAGCACGACGATCGAGCGGCCCTCGGGCGTCTCGTCGGAGAGCGAGGCTAGCTGGGCGGCATCCGCGACCTCGGAAGCGGTGACACCGCTCACAGGATAGAACTCCACGGCCTGACGATTACCGAGCGTGATCGTTCCTGTCTTGTCGAGCAGCAGCGTATCGACATCCCCCGCGGCCTCGACCGCACGGCCCGACATCGCAAGCACGTTGAAGCGCACCAGCCGGTCCATTCCGGCGATACCGATCGCGGAAAGAAGCGCGCCGATCGTCGTCGGGATCAGGGCGACGAAGAGGGCGACGAGCACGACCACCGGCACCGAGCCGCCGGCATAATGGGCGAAGCTCGGGACCGTCGCCACCACGATTACGAAGATGATGGTGAGGCCGGCAAGCAGGATATTGAGCGCGATTTCGTTAGGCGTCTTCTGCCGCTCGGCGCCTTCGACAAGCGCGATCATTCGATCGAGGAAGGTCGCGCCCTGGGCGGCGGTGATCCGCACCTTGATCCAGTCGGAGAGCACGCGTGTGCCGCCGGTGACGGCCGAGCGGTCGCCGCCGCTCTCGCGGATCACGGGCGCGGACTCGCCGGTGATCGCCGATTCATCGACCGAGGCAATGCCCTCGATCACCTCGCCGTCGCTCGGAATCAAGTCGCCTGCCTCGACCAGGACCGTATCCCCCGGCTGGAGATCGGGTGCGGGGACCGTCTCGTAGCCGACGACACCGGTTCCAGTAATCCGCTTCGCCATCGTCTCGGTGCGCGCGCGCCGCAAGGTCGCGGCCTGGGCCTTGCCTCGGCCCTCGGCCACGGCCTCCGCGAAATTGGCGAACAGCACGGTGATCCAGAGCCAGACGATGATCTGGAGGGAGAAGCCGAGATAGGGCGCGCCGGTGAAGAGGTCGCGGACGAAGATGATCGTCGTCAGCGCGGCCACCACTTCGACCACGAACATGACCGGGTTGCGGATCATGATCCACGGATCGAGCTTGGCGAAGGAGTCGCGGATCGCCGGGACCAGGATCTCCGGGTCCAGCACGGTCGATTGCATGCGGCGGTGGCTATGGGTGTCCATCGAGACTTTTCCGGTCAATGGTTCAGTAAAGGGTGTGGTGCAGCAGGGCATAATGCTCGACGATGGGGCCGAGCGAGACCGCCGGGAAGAAAATCAGACCGCCGGTGATGAGGATGACGCCGACGACAAGGCCGACGAAGAGCGGGCTGGTCGTCGGGAACGTGCCAAGCGAGGCGGGCACGATCTTTTTCTGCGCGAGCGACCCGGCGGCCGCCAGCATCGGCACAATCATCAGGAAGCGGCCGATGAACATGCCGAGCCCGAGCGTCGTGTTGTAGAAGGGCGTATTGGCGCTGAGGCCGGCAAAGGCGCTGCCGTTATTGCCCGTGACGGACGTGAAGGCATAAAGGATTTCGCTGAAGCCGTGCGGCCCGTTATTGGCAATCCCGGCGAGGCCAGCAGGAACGACCGCGGCGATCGCGGTGAAGCCGAGGATCGAGAGCGGCAGGATCAGGATCGCGAGCATCGCCATCTTGACCTCTTTCGCTTCGAGCTTCTTGCCCAGATATTCGGGCGTTCGCCCGACCATCAACCCGGCCACGAACATGGCGACGATGACGAAAAGCAACATGCCGTAGAGACCCGAGCCGACGCCGCCGAAGATGATCTCGCCCAGCATGATGTTGACCATCGGCACCGCGCCTGCGAGCGGCAGGAGGCTGTCATGCATATTGTTGACGGCACCGCAGGAGGCATCGGTGGTGGTGGTGGTAAAGAGCGCCGAATCGGCGATGCCGAAACGAACTTCCTTGCCCTCCATATTGCCGCCGGGCTGCATCGCGCCCAGTGCAGGATCGAATTGGGGCGCCTGATTGACATGGAACGCGGTGAAGGCGGGATTCCCCTGACTCTCGACGGCATAAACCGTGCCCACACCCACGGCGAAGAGGATGAACATCACCGCGAAGATCGCCCAACCCTGCCGCGGATTGCCGACCATCCGACCGAAGACATTGGTGAGCGCAGCCCCGATCGAAAGCATCAGCAACTCTTGCAGGAAATTGGTGAGCGCGGTCGGGTTCTCGTACGGATGGGCGGAATTGGTATTGAAGAAGCCGCCGCCGTTGGTGCCGAGGATCTTGATCGCCTCCTGCGACGCGACCGGCCCCTGCGCGATGACCTGGGTGCCACCCTGCAACGTCGCCACATGGGTATAGGCGTCGAGGTTCTGCGGGCAGCCCTGCCAGACGAAGATGAGCGCGAAAACAACCGAGATCGGCAGCAGAATATAGAGAACACAGCGCGTGAGATCGACCCAGAAATTGCCCACACTTTGCGCCGAGCGACGCGCAAAACCACGGACGAAAACGATCGCAAGCGCAATCCCCGTCGCCGCCGAGACGAAATTGTGCACGGTCAGGCCGGCCATCTCGGTGAGATAGCTCATGGTCTGCTCGGGCACGTAGCTCTGCCAGTTGGTATTGGTGAGAAAACTTACCGAGGTGTTGAAAGCAAGATCCGGCGAAACCGCGCCCATCTTCGCGGGATTGAAGGGGAGCGCCCCCTGCAACCTCTGGATCGCGTAAGTGACGACGAAGCCCATGAAGCTGAAGATCAACATGGCGACGGCGTAGGTCAGCCAATGCTGCTCTTCCGTCTCAGCCACGCCGCAGACGCGATAGATTCCGCGTTCCAACGGCCTGAGCAGTGGCGAGAGAAAGGTCGGTCGCCCCTCGAACACGCTCGTCATGTAGCCGCCGAGCGGCTTGGTGATCAGGATCAGCACCACACCGTAGAGAACGATCTGGATCCAGCCATTGATTGTCGTGTGGCCCATCATCTCAACATGCTCCCAGGGCCGCGCTCAGAATTTTTCCGGGCGGATCAACGCATAGACGAGGTAGACGAGCAGGCCTGCCACCACCGCGGCGCCGAGCGCATAATCGAAGGTCATCGGAACGATTCCTTAGAGACGTTCGCAGCCGAATGCGTAAAGGATAGCGCCGCCGAGAAAGACGGCGCCGATCAGGATGTAGAGGATGTCGAGCATGGGTTGCCCCCTTGCGGATCGCTGCGATCGCAGGGGCAAGTTAGCGCCGGTGGCATATAACTTCGATGGCGCGGACCACCCCCGCGCATATAGATCGCATATAAGTGACCATGCCGCCTCTAGCTTGTTGCAAATTTAAAATATTATCCCGCCGACCCCGCAAGTTTTTGATCTCGATCCGGACGGCATGCCGAAACGGCGGACGGGAAGGCGCCTCCATTTCCTTTGCCCGGCAATCCTGTCATCTTCACGCTGTTCTCGAATGCGGGAGGAGAGCATGTACGTTCCCCCAGCCTTCCGGGAGGACCGGCCGGAGGTGCTGCGCGCGGCCATCCGTGCAAGCGGCCTTGCGATCCTGGTAAGCTTCGGCCCTGAAGGCCTGATCGCGAGCCATGTGCCGATGATGCTTGACGAGGCGGATGGCCCCCACGGCACCCTTCTCGGCCATATTGCTCGTGGCAACCCGCAATGGCGCGCAAGTGCTGCGGATGTTCCGGCGCTCGCCATCTTTCCTGGTCCGGACGCCTATATCAGCCCGTCCTGGTACGCGACGAAGCGCGAGACAGGAAAAGTCGTGCCGACCTGGAACTATGTCACCGTGCATGCCTATGGCCCGCTCGCCTTCTTCGAGGAGGCGGAGGCCCTGCACGGGCTCGTCAGCCGGCTTACTGCCGCCCATGAGACAGGGCGCCCCACGCCGTGGGCGGTGAGCGATGCACCGGAAGCCTTCATCGCCTCCCAGCTCAAGGGCATCGTCGGCTTCCGCCTCGCGATCACCCGGCTCGAAGGCAAATGGAAGATGAGCCAGAACCGGCCGCTGGAAGATCGTCTCGGCGCGATCGAGGGGCTGGAGCAGGAGGGCACGCCCGGCGCCGCCGCGGTCGCGGATGCAGTTGCGGCCACCCTGCCAAAATGACGCCCAAAGCCCGAAGCACAGTGCGGGGCGCGGCAACAGCAACAGCAACAGCATAAGCCCGTCTGGCGGGCCGGCCTGCTCCCCATTATGTTGTGTTGCGCCGCACGGAACACAACCGGAAGTGGAGTCTTATGCAGATCGAGCCACAGGCCATCTCCGATGTGCTGCTCATCACCCCGCGCCGCTTCGGGGATGCTCGCGGCTTCGTTTCCGAGACTTTCCGCCTGAGCAAGCTCGTTGAAGCCGGGGTCCGGTTTTCCTTCGTTCAGGACAACCACACCTTCTCCGCCGCCGCCGGCACGGTGCGCGGCCTGCATGCGCAGATGCCGCCCTCCGCCCAGGGCAAGCTCGTTCGGGTCGCCCGGGGCGCGATCTGGGACGTGGCCGTGGATGTCCGCCACGGCTCGTCCAGCTTCGGCCGCTATGTCGCCGCCGAGCTGAGCGCGGAGAACTGGCGCCAGCTCTGGATCCCGCCAGGCTTCCTGCATGGTCTTTGCACGCTCGAGGACAATACCGAGATTATCTATAAAATGACTTCCGAGTACGATCCCGAGACGGAATGCGGAGCGCTTTGGAACGACCCGGATCTGGCTTTGCCTTGGCCGGTCTCACCCGAACGCGCGATTCTTTCGGAAAAGGACCGGGTACGGTCGTGCCTTGCCGAATGCCCAGCCTGGTTCAGCTATGAAACCGCCTGATGAGAGGGACGATCCTTGTCACCGGCGGCAGCGGGCAGCTTGCCACCGCGCTCTTGAGAGCGGGAGAGGACATCGATATCCGCCGGGTCGGCCGGCCCGAGTTTGATTTCGATCATCCTGAAACAATCGAAAAAGCGGTCGCCGGCCAGCCCCTTGCGGCCATCGTCAATGCCGCCGCCTACACCGCCGTCGATGCCGCCGAGGATGATGCCGAAGCCGCCTTCCGCGCCAATCGCGACGGGCCGGCACGCCTCGCCGCGCTCTCCGCGTCGGCCGGCATCCCGTTCATTCATGTCTCAACCGACTATGTCTTCGACGGCACCAAGGGCGCGCCCTATCACGAATCCGATCCCACGGTGCCGCTCGGTGTCTACGGGGCCTCGAAGCGTGCGGGCGAGGAGGAAGTGCTGGCGGCGGGCGGCCGTGCGGTCGTGCTTCGCACCGCCTGGGTCATCTCGCCGGTTGGTCGCAATTTTGTGCGCACGATGATCGCCGCCCGCGGCAAGACCGACCATCTCCGCGTGGTCGCGGACCAGTGCGGCCAGCCCACCTCGGCTGCCGATCTCGCCGCCGCCATTCTAGCCATCCTTCGCCGGGTTGAGAGCGCAGGCTGGCAGGAGCGTTTCGGCGGCATCTTCCATGCCGCCGGGACCGGTGAGACGACCTGGCATGGCCTTGCCACGGCGGTGTTCGAGGAAGCTGCCCGCCACGGCGTTACACCCCCCGAAATTGCGCCGATCCGCACGGAGGATTGGCCGACCCGCGCCCGCCGGCCCGCCGATTCCCGCCTCGATTGCGGGCGCCTTGCAGAAATCTTTGACCTGCGGCTGCCGCCCTGGCGGGAGAGCCTTCACGGGCTCGTGGACGAGCTCTTCGATGGCCGCCCACGCTGAGCCGCTCGAGACGTGTACGATCAGGCGGAGCCGGTCTGGAGCATTCCGGAACCGCCTATGGCCGGCCCGCCTGCCCAGGCGCAGGTGGCGATCCTGCTCTCTGTCCATAACGGCGCCCGCTTCCTTCCGGCTCAGCTTGCCAGTCTGCTCGCCCAAACACACGGTTCCTGGCGGCTTTATTGGCGCGATGACGGTTCCGCCGACCACACACCCGCGCTGCTGCGCGCCTTTGCCGCCGGGCCTGCCGCCGGCCGGGCGATCGAATTCCCAGGTCGCGCGGCCCGGCTCGGCGCGACGCGGAGTTTTCTCTCTCTTCTTGCGGCCCTGCCCACTTTTGGTCCGATGCCGGACGCGATTGCCTTCGCCGATCAGGACGATGTGTGGCTGCCGGAAAAGCTCGCGCGGGGACTTACGGCGCTCGCCCACCAGCCCGCCGGCGTGCCGACGCTCTATTGCGCGCGGCAGACACTGGTTGGACCGGCCCTGACCTATATCGGGCTTTCCGCTCCGGTTCTTCGTCAACCCCGCTTTCCGGCCGCGCTCACCCAAAACATCGCGACCGGCTGCACTGCCATGATCAATCGGGCCGCGGCGCAGTTGATCGCCCGGAGCCGCCCGCCGCGCAGCACTTTGCATGACTGGTGGAGCTACCTCGTCGTCGCCGCTGCCGGCGGGCGCATCCTCGTCGATCCCGAGCCGGCCGTGCTCTACCGCCAGCATGGCGGCAATCTCGTGGGCGCGCCCGGAAGCTGGCTCGCCCGCGCGCTCGGCGCGCTCCATCGCGGTCCGCGTCCTTTCATGCAGGTCTTTCGCGCTCATGTCGCAGCCCTTGCCGGCACGCCGGAGCTTCTTTCATCGGAAGCTGTCGCCGCCCTTGCGACGCTTGCTGAGGCGCTCGACTCGCCGCCCTGGCGGCGCCTTCCGGCTCTCGCCCTTACCGGTCTTTCCCGCCAGACCCCGCTCGAGACGTTGCTCTTCCGCCTCTGGTTTCTCCTTGGATAGTTGCCCTGCCTCAACATTCTACGGGGCGGGGATTGCGGCGCGATGGTATCGTGGCGGCTCTGTGTGAATTGGGGGCCGGCATGAAAAGATACGACGCCATCGTTATCGGAGCCGGACAAGCCGGCCCCCCACTCGCGAAGGCGCTGGGAAAGGCGGGGCAGAAGGTTGCGATCGTCGAACGTGGCGCGTTCGGGGGCACGTGCATCAATACCGGATGCACACCGACCAAGACGCTCGTCGCGAGCGCATATGTTGCGCACACGGCAACGCGGGCGGCGGAGTTTGGTATTGTCGTGCCGGACGGCGTCACCGTGGATATGAGAAAAGTCAAGGCGAGAAAAGACGCCATCGTCGATGCTTGGAAAGCTGCAACCGAAAGCTCCCTCCGCGCGGCTCCGAACTGCACCGTGTACAGGGGCCATGCGTGCTTCCGGTCTGCCGGAGATGTCGTCGTCGGCGGAGACGTGCTCTCCGCCGGGCAGATCTTCATCGATGTCGGCGGCAGGGCTGTGGTGCCATCGATCCCGGGGTTGGACAGCATCGATGCCCTGACCAACAGCTCGATGCTCGATCTCGATCGACTGCCCGGGCATCTCGTCGTGATCGGGGGCGGCTATGTCGGGCTTGAGTTCGCGCAAATCTATCGCAGGTTCGGAGCTGCGGTAAGCGTGGTCGAGACAGCGCCCCGGCTGCTCCCGCACGAGGACGAGGAAATTTCGACCGCTGTGCGCGAAATGCTGAAAGCGGAAGGCGTGCAGATGTCTGTGAATGCCAGCGGCCTTTCCTTGGCGCGTACCGGCGGGGGATTCACTCTCACGATCAATGCAGGGTCAGGGGGCGTGACGGTGGATGGGACCCACTTGCTGCTCGCGGTCGGGCGACGGCCCAATACGGACGATCTCGGTCTGCAGCACGCGGGAGTGGAGGTGGATGGACGAGGCTATATCCGCGTGGATGACCAGCTGCGCACGAACGTGCCTGGCATCTGGGCGCTCGGTGAGTGCAACGGGCGGGGCGCCTTTACGCACACATCCTACAATGATTTCGAGATCGTGGCAGGCAATCTGCTGAGGGGCGAGAATCGGAGCGTGAAAGACCGGATTCCGGCTTACGCGCTCTATACGGATCCGCCGCTCGGGCGCGTGGGCATGACGGAGGCGGAGGCGCGCAAAGCCCGCCGAAAGGTCCTGGTCGGGCGAATGGCGATGGCGGACGTCGCGCGCGCCATCGAGAAAGGCGAGACTGCCGGCCTCATGAAAATCGTGGCTGACGGGGACACGAAGGAAATCCTTGGCGCCGCGATTCTCGGCACCGGCGGAGACGAGGCGATCCACTGCATCATCGATCTCATGCAGGCACGGGCACCCTATACGGTGCTGAGCCACGCCATGCATATCCATCCAACGGTCTCCGAGCTGCTGCCGACGATCGCCCAGGAAATGGCGCCTGTTTGAGCGCGGAATCGGCATCCCTTCATGACCTGAGCGTGCCCGCCCATCCCGCCCCAGGACCTGTTGACCAAGCTGATCCGCCTGCTGGACGGCCGGCTGGCCGTCCAGCGGGCTTGACACAGCCGCTCTTCATGGAAAAAAATGCGGTCAACGAAATTTTTTTCAAAGCGGGAAAATGCCCGAGGGAGAACGCCCGGCCATCGACGAAGAAGCCGTGCTCGCCGCGCGAGCGGCATGGCTTTATTACGCTGCATCGCTGACCCAATCGGAGATCGCGCAGCGCCTCGAGGTCACGCTCGCCAAGGCGCATCGCCTGATCGCGCGCGCCACCCGAGAAGGCTTGGTGCGCGTTTTTGTCGAAGGGCCCTCGGCCGGCTGCATCACCCTCGAAGACGCGCTGACGGACCAGCACGGTCTTCGTTTCTGCCGCGTCGTTCCCGACCTGGGTGAGTCCGGCCTGCCCTTGCAGGCACTCGGACGGGCGGCCGCTTCGTTCCTTCAGTCCGTGCTGGAGCGCGGGGAGCATCCGATTATCGGCGTCGGCCATGGCCGCTCGCTGGCCGCGATGGTCGATAACCTGCCGCGGGCGACGCACGATGAGGTCTGTTTCGTCTCGCTGCTCGGCGGTCTGCCGCGACGATCCAATGCCAATCCCTTCGACGTGATTCATCGGCTCGCCGAAAGAACCGCGGCCGCAGCCTATCTGCTGCCGGTGCCGTTCTTCGTCGATGTCGCAGCCGACCGGAAGGTGCTGCTGCGTCAGCGCGGTGTCTCGGAGGCGCTGGCTGTGGCGGCCAAGGCGTCGCTGTTCCTGGTCGGCATCGGCGAGGTCGCCGGCGAGGCCTTCCTGCCGGCGAGCGGGATCATCTCACGGGCTGAGGCGGACGCCATCCGTCGCGCAGGAGGCGTGGGCGAGCTTCTCGGCCGGTTTCTCGACGCGGAAGGCCGGGAAATCCCGACGGAGCTGCACGCGCGCGTTATCGCCCTGGCGCCAAACGAAATGAAGGGGCGCGAGGTGGTCGCGGTCGCCGGCGGCCCGAGCAAGACGGATGCCATTCGCGCGGTCCTGGCAAGCGGCCTCGTGACCGCGTTGATCACCGACGAGCAGACGGCGCGGCGCCTCGTCGGGCCAATGCCAGGCCGCGTGAAAACGATAAGGAGAGGAACGGACAATGAGCGACAAAGCCAGGGATCTCTGTGAGGCGCGAGTCGCGGGGCGGGTCGGCCGCCGTGAATTCGGCAAACGAATCGCGGCTCTCGGCATCGGCGCGGCAGCCGCCGACGGGCTGCTCCAGGCAAGCTACACACGCGCCATGGCCGCCAGCTTCGATTGGATGAAGTTCAAGGGTACTACGGTCAAGTTGCTGCTCAACAAGCATCCCTACGCCGATGCGATGATCGCCGACCTTGCCGCCTTCAAGGCACTCACCGGCATGGACGTGAAGTACGACATTTTCCCCGAGGATGTTTATTTCGATAAGGTAACAGCTGCACTTTCCTCCCGCTCCTCGCAGTACGATGCCTTCATGACCGGGGCTTATCAGACATGGCAGTACGGCCCGGCTGGTTGGCTCGTCGATACGAACGAATATCTTCACGACGCGGAGAAGACCTCGCCGGACTACGATTTCGACGACATGCTGCCCAATCTGCGTGCATCCGATTCCTGGTCGGGGGTGCCGGGTGCGGCGCTGGGCGGCGTGGGCGCCAAGCAATGGGCGATTCCCTGGGGATTCGAGCTTTACTCGATCTCATACAATCGCAATATTTTTGACCAGCTCAAGATCACGCCACCCGAGAACCTTCCCGATCTGATCGAGAAGGCGGTGAAGATCACCAAGGACGCCGGCGGGCCCTACGGTGTCGGCGTGCGCGGCAGCCGCTCGTGGGCGACCATTCATCCGGGCTTTCTTTCCGGCTATACGAACTACGGGGCCCACGACTTCACGGTTGCCGACGGCAAATTGAAATCCGCCGTCGATTCCGTAGAATCGAAGGCTTTCCACGAGCTTTGGGTGAAGATGATCCAGGAGGCCGGTCCGAAGAACTGGGCCACCTATACTTGGTACCAGGTGGGACAGGATCTCGGCGCCGGCGCTTCGGGCATGATCTATGATGCCGATATCCTCGGCTATTTCATGAATGGCGCGGGCAACAAGGAGGCCGGCCATATCGGCTATGCGCCGATTGCGCCCAACCCGAAGGCGAAGGGCCCGACATCCAATATCTGGATCTGGTCACTCGCGCTCTCCAACTTCTCCAACGCCAAGGATGCCGCCTGGTACTTCGTTCAGTGGGCGACATCGAAGCAGCACGACATGTTCGGTGCCCGCAAGAAGGATCTGGTCGATCCCGTGCGCGCGAGCGTCTGGGCGGACAAGGTCTTTCAGGATCGCATCGCCGGTTCCTATCCCGGCTATCTCGAAACGTACAAGGCCACGGCCCCGGATGCGAAGATCTACTTCACGCCGCAGCCGCTCTTTTTCAACGTGACGACCGAATGGGCGGCTGCGCTGCAGCGCATGGTCGCCAAGGAAGTTGCGGTCGATGAAGGGCTCGATCAGCTCGCGGCCGCCATCAACCGCCAGCTTCGCGACGCCGGCATCGGCTGATCCAATCCGGAGACGCACGGGGGGAAACCCCGTGCGTCGCCTCGGGAGTGTCCGATGAGCGATTTTACCCTTCCCGTCCCCGCGAGGCGATGGCGTGCGGGCCGCCTGCTTCCGTATCTTCTGAGCCTGCCTTCGCTCCTCGTATGCATCGGCATCGTGATCCCGTTCGTGGCTTCGGCGATCTACAGCCTGCAGCGTTACAACCTCGCCTTTCCCACGGGCCGCGCCTTCATCGGGTTCGGCAATTATATCTCTTTCCTCTCCGATCCGTCGTTCTGGAACACGGTTGAGGTATCGGTCATCTACACGGTCGCAACCGTCGGCATCGAGCTCCTGCTCGGTCTTGCGATCGCCATGCTGTTGCGCGAGAGAACGTTCCTCAACAATGTCATCTCGGTCGCACTCATGCTGCCTTTGATGACGGCGCCGGCGCTCGCCTCCTTGATGTGGAAGCTGATGACGAACCCCGGCTTCGGCGTGCTCTCCTGGGCCGTCTCGCTGATCGGGCTCAGCAACTTCAAATGGGCATCGGACCCCCACACGGCGATGCTCACCGTCGTCCTCGTCGATATCTGGGTCTATACCCCCTTCATCATGATCCTGCTTCTGGCCGGGCTGCGCAGCCTTCCGCCCGCGCCGTTCGAGGCGGCGCGGCTGGACGGCGTGCCCGCGCGTTTCGTCTTCTTTCGTGTCACGCTGCCGATGCTTTCGCCCTTCATCGTCACGGCCTGCCTCTTCCGGCTGCTCGATTCGATCCAGCAGTTCGATATCATCTATGCGATGACGCAGGGCGGCCCAGGCGATTCGCTCATGGTCTTCCAGGTGGGCGCCTATCTCGATTTCTTCCAGTACACCAATGTCGGGCGTTCGGCGGCTCTCCTGATGGTGCTCTGGGTCATCACCTACTTCCTCTCCGATCGGTTCGTCAGGCAATGGCACAAGCTCCGGGAGCGGAGGCAGGGTCATGCCTGAGCCAGTCATCCGCGTCCTGCGCGGCGGGGCGCTCGCGCTCATCCTGCTCTTCTTCCTGTTTCCGATTCTCTGGATCCTGCTGATGTCGTTCCAGACGAACGCGGATATCTTGCGCATTCCGCCGCGGCTCGGATTCACGCCCACTCTGTCGAACTACGTCGCTCTTCTCTCGGGCAAACTCGCGACGAGTTCGGGGACGCTCGACATTACGTTTCTGAGGAATCTCGGAAACTCGCTGCTCCTCTCGGTCGCCTCCGTCGCGGCTTCTCTCGTGCTCGGTGTTCCGGCGGCCTACGCTTTCGCGCGCTATCGCTTCCGGCTTGGCGAAAGCATCGCCTTCACCCTTCTCTCCTTCCGCTTCGCCCCGCCGCTTCTCGTTCTGTTGCCGCTTTCCCTCTATTTCCAGATCCTTGGCCTCACCAATACCTATGGCGGGCTCATATGGGTCTATCAGCTCATCACGCTGCCGCTGATTCTCTGGATCGTAAGGGGCTATTTCGAGGATGCGAGCCCCGATATCGAGCACGCCTATCGTGTCGATGGCCATTCATGGTGGCGCACCTTCACGCGCATCGCGATTCCCCTGGCGCGCCCCGGAATCGCCGCGGCAGGCCTGCTCGCCTTCATCTTTGCCTGGAATAATTTCGTTTTCGCGCTGGTGCTCGCCTCGGCCGACAAGCAGCCGGTCACGGTGGGCGCGCTTGCTTTCGTCACCGCGGCCGGTATCCAGTACGGCCAGATCGCGGCCGCGATCGTGCTCTCCATCCTGCCGACACTGGCCCTGGCACTGTACGCCCAGCGATGGCTCGTGGAGGGATTGAGCCTCGGGGCGGTGAAGGGATGAGCGGGCTCGAGATCTCCGACATTCGTGCCCGCTTCGGCCATGCCGAGGTGCTGCGGGGGATCGACTGTCGGGTTGCCGCGGGGGAGACCGTGGTTCTGTTCGGGCCCTCCGGAGCCGGCAAGACGACACTTCTGCGCGCCATCGCCGGAGTCGAGCCTGCGGCGAGCGGCGTCGTTCGCATCGATGGGCGGGAAGTGCAGGATCTCGAGCCGGAGCATCGTCCACTCGGCATGGCCTTTCAGAATTTTTCCCTCTATCCACATCTTTCTGCGTACGAAAATATCGCCAGCCCCCTCCGCGCTCGCCGGCTGCGGTCACAGGAGATCGAGGTCAGGGTGCGCAGGGTTGCGGAGCTGCTGCGCATCGGTCATGTCCTTGGCCATATTCCGAGGGAGCTTTCCAACGGCCAGAAACAGCGCACCGCGCTCGCACGGGCTTTGGTGGCCGAGCCGCCGGTCCTTCTGCTCGATGATCCGCTGCGCAACGTGGATGCCAAGCTGCGCTATGAAATGCGGCTGGAGCTTCCACCCCTTCTGCGCAAGACCGGGGCGGCCGTGATCTTCGTGACCCAGGATTTCCGCGAGGCGATGGCGCTTGCCGACCGTGTCGTCGTTCTTCGCGAGGGGGCCGTGCTGCAGGACGCACCGGCCGAGGAGGTCTATGAGGCGCCCGCCTCCGTTCCGGTGGCGCAGCTATTTGGTGATCCGCCCATGAATCTGCTTTCCGCGCATCTTGTGCCGGAAGGCAACCGGGTTCGGGCTGAGGCGGCCGGGATGGCACCCAGCTTTGCCGATCTCGACATCACGCACCTGGAAAGGCCGTTCCTTGGCGTGCGGCCCGAGGATGTCCTGCTTGCGTCTCGCCCGGCCGGTGGGGCCCATGCCGAGATCCTTGCCGTGACACCGCTTCACGATCGATGCGTCCTGCTTCTGCGCGCGGCCGATGGCACCGAGCTTGTGGCAAGCGTGACCGGCGCCGCGCCGGAACCGGGCACATTCGTATCGATTGCCGGCGCCCGGCATGCCGTGCTTTTCGATCCGGTGAACGGCCACAGGCTTGCAATTTCCGGCGCGCGCACGGAAGTGGCGGCATGAGCCTCGTCCTTTCGAAACTGGACAAGACTTACAAACGATTCGGGCGACCGCCCGTTCGGGCCGTGTGCGGTCTCGATCTTGAAGTGCGTCAAGGCGAGGCGGTCGCCCTGCTCGGCTCCTCGGGATGCGGCAAGACGTCCACCCTGCGCATGATCGCGGGGTTTGAATCTTTGAGCGGCGGTGCGATCACCCTTGCCGGACGGCGCATCGACCCCCTGCCACCGGCCAGGCGTGGCGTGGCCATGGCATTCGAAGGCTATGCCCTCTATCCACCGCTGACGGTGGCCGAGAATATCGGTTTCGCGCTGCACACCACGCGCGCCGAGCGGCGCAAGGCGAGTGAGCGCGTGCGTGCCGTCGCCGAGATGCTCGATATCGGCGCGATCCTTCATCGTCGTCCCGCTTCGCTCTCCGGCGGACAGCAACAACGCGCTTCCCTTGCGCGGGCGCTCGTGCGCGATGCCGATCTCCATCTGCTCGACGAGCCGATGAGCCAGCTTGAGCCGCAGCTTCGTGCCGTTCTGCGCGGCCGGGTGAAGGCCTATCTGGGCGAACGGGGCTTCACCACCGTATTCGTGACCCACGATCAGACGGAGGCCCATGCGCTCGCCGATCGCATCGCAGTGATGGAGGCCGGCGTGCTTGAGCAGTTCGGTTCGCCGGACGAATTGCGCGACCGGCCGAAAAACCTTTTTGTCGCCACCTTTTTCGGCGAACCGCCAATGAACGCGCTGGTGGGACGCGTCAAGGAAGGGGCGATGGAGATCGAAGGGGGCGATGGCCGCCGGTTCAGCATCGCCCTTCCCGCCGCCGCGACGGCGCCAGAGGGTGCGCGCCTTGTCCTCGGCGTGCGTCCGCAACGCATTCGGCTCGGCGCCGGCGCGCTTTCGGGCACGGTTCTGTCCAACCAATGGCTGGGCGATCAGGCCCATGTCGCGCTCGCCTGCGGTGCGCTTCGCATCGTCGCGGTCTCCCTCGCGCGCGTTGCCGCACCTTCCGGCACTGCGCTTCCCTTCGCGATCGCGCCGGAGGATATGCATCTCTTCGATCCTGAGAGCGGAACTGCGCTTTCACACAGAGGCTCGTGCCCATGAGCCCGCCAGTCCTGCTCGCGCTCGATGCCGGCACTTCGCTGATCAAGGCGGTCGCCTTCGAGGGAGATGGCCGGATGCTCGGCACTGCCGCCCGCCGCAACCGCTATATCGAAGGACCGGGCGGCGCGGTCGAGCAGGATATGCTGCAGACATGGGAGGACGCTGCATCGGCGCTCGGGGAGCTCGTGGCCTCTCTGCGGGGACGGAAGATTCTGGCCCTCGCCATCACCGGACAGGGCGATGGCACCTGGCTCATCGACGAGCAGGGTGCGCCGTCGGCACCCGCCTGGCTTTGGCTCGATGCGCGCGCAGAGCAGATCATCTCGGCCCTGCGCCGATCCGAGGCGGGACGGATCGCCTACAAACATACGGCGACCGGCCTTGCCGCCTGCCAGCAATCCGGCCAATTGCTCTGGCTTGCGCGTTATCGGCCGGAGCTTCTCGCGCGCGTGGCCACGGCCTTCCACTGCAAGGACTGGCTCTATTTTTGCCTGACCGGCGTGCGTGCCACCGACCCTTCCGAGGCGACATTCACGTATGGCGACTGGCGGGTGCGAGATTATTGCGATGAGACAATCTCCGCGCTCGGCCTCAAGGAACTGCGCCGCCTGCTGCCGCCTGTGGTGGACGGCACAGCGACGGCGCACGGCCTCTCGGGCGCGACGGCTGCCCGCCTCGGCCTTCGGGAGGGCACACCCGTCGTGCTCGGCTATGTTGACGTGCTCTGCGGAGCGCTCGGCGGCGGCCTCTACGGCGGAAACGGTGTCGCCGGCGTCAGCATCCTCGGCAGCACCGGCATGCACATGCGACTTGCTGCCGATGATGACGATGTCGTTCTGAATACCGAGCTGACGGGCTATTGCATGCCCTTCCCGGTTCCGGGCAGGGTCGCGCAGATGCAGTCGAACATGGCGGCAACACTCAATATCGATTGGGTCGTGGATCTCGCCGCGGAGGCGCTGGCGCTGGCCGGCGCGGAACGCGAGCGCAGCGCGGTTCTGGCGGCTCTGGACGAGGCTGTCGCGCTCGCGCGGCCCGGCGCCGCGGTTTTCCATCCTTTCATTTCTGCGGCCGGCGAACGTGGTCCCTTCACCGACGGGACAGCGCGTGCCCAACTGCTCGGCATCGAGCGTTCGTTCGGATTTGCGGACCTCATGCGTGCCGTTTACGAGGGCCTCGCATTCGCCGCGCGCGACTGCTACGCCGCGATCGGCGGCCCGCCGGCCGAGATTCGGTTGTGCGGAGGCGCGGCCCGCTCCACCTCAATGCGAGCGATCCTTGCAGCAGCGCTCGATCGTGAGGTGCGCGTGGCCGATCAGCCGGAATCGGGCGCGGCCGGCGCGGCAATGATCGCGGCCGTGCAGCTGGGGCTCTATCCCGACATGAGCGCCGCCGCCGCCGAATGGGTATTGCCGCGCCTCGGCCCGGCGACGCTGCCGGACCCGGCGCTGGTTTCATTCTACGATCGTCTGTTTCCGGTCTATCGCGACGCCTATCGCGCGACCGCCCCGGTTTGGCAGCGCATGCATGCAACGCGGGAGGCTTGGGATGGCGCATGAGGTTGCGATCATTGGCGACAATTTCATGCAACCTGAAATATTTGCCGAGGCGATCGACAAATGCTGCGGCGATGACGTGGCCGTGCGCTGCATGGCGCTTCCCTGGCCCGACATGCCGATGGAGCACGGCTATGCCGAGCGGGGACTCGACGGGCTCAAGGAATATCAGGGCGACCCGGACGAGATCGTCCGTTTCGTGGGCGCCGCGCCCATTCTGGTAACGCAGCTTGCGCCGGTTTCGGGCCTGATGCTGGCACGGATGCCAACGCTCAGGCTGATCGCCGTTTCCCGCGGCGGGCCAGTCAATATCGACATGGCGGCGGCCGCCGCGCGGGGAGTGCGAGTCGTCAACACACCTGGACGCAACGCGTCGGCCGTCGCCGAATTCACCATCGCCGCCATCCTTGCCGAAACGCGGCTGATGAGGATGGGCCACGAGGCACTGCGTGGCGGAGTGTGGCGGGGCGATCTCTATCGCGCCGACCTCACGGGACGTGAGCTCAGCGAGCTTACTGTCGGCGTCATCGGCTATGGCCATGTCGGCACACGTGTCGTCCGGCTTCTCAAGCCGTTCGGCTGCCGCATCCTCGTCTCGGACCCCTATGTGCAGATCAGCCGCGAAGACCAGGACGATGGCGTGGCGCAGGCCGGGCTTCCGCGCCTTCTGGCAGAATCGGACGTGATTAGCCTGCATGCGCGCGTCACACCCGAAACCACGGGCTTCATGGATCGTGCCGCCTTCGCGGCCATGCGTCCGGGCGCCTATTTCATCAATACCGCGCGCGGGCCGCTGGTCGATTATGAAGCGCTGATCGCGGCGTTGGAGTCTGGCCAGCTCGCCGGCGCCGCGCTCGACACGTTTGCGGTCGAGCCTGCTCCGGCCGGATGGAAGCTTCTCGATCTGCCGAACGTGACACTGACACCGCACATCGCCGGCGCCTCGGTGCGCACCGTGAAGGTCGCGGCGGAAGCCGTGGCGGAGGAGGTGCGGCGCTTCGTTGCCGGGGAACCTCCGCGCCATCCCTGTACCGTTACTCCATGACCGGAAGGACAAACCTTATGACCGAAACCGAGATCCGGCGCGCCATCGTCGATGCCTGCAGGCATATGAATGCCATCGGCATCAATCAGGGTATGTCCGGCAATATCAGCGTGCGTAGTGGGAAAACCATGCTGATCACGCCTTCGGCCGTACCTTATGACGAGATGCGCCCCGAGGACATCGCGACCATGCCGCTCGAGGAGACGTATGGAGAGTGGACGGGCAGGCTTCAACCCTCTACGGAATGGCGCTTCCATCTCGATATCATGCGTGCAAGGCCCGAAGCCGGGGCCATCGTACATACTCACGCCACGCACTGCACCGTATTGGCGATTGCGCGCAAGGCGATTCCCGCCTGCCATTACATGATGGCCGCCTTTGGCGGGACCGACGTGCGGGTTGCCGACTACGCGACGTTCGGCACGAGCGAGCTTTCCAGAAACGTGCTCAAAGCCCTCGAGGGCCGCTCAGCGTGCCTGCTTGCGAACCATGGGATGATCGTGTTCGGCCCCAGTCTCGCGCGGGCGATGTGGGCGGCTGTCGAGTTGGAAACGATTGCGAAACAATATTATCTGAGCCTTCAGATCGGCGGCCCGCATATCCTGAGCGATGCCGAGATTGCCGAAACCGCGCGCAAGTTCGGGTCCTATGGCGCTCAGGACAGGGCTGCGTGACGGACGCATACGATCTTTTCGTTATCGGTGGCGGGATCAACGGGGCGGGGATCGCCCGGGACGCGGCCGGGCGCGGGCTCAAGGTTCTTCTCGCCGAGAAGGGAGATCTTGCGGAGGGAACGTCCTCACGCTCCGGCAAGCTCGTGCATGGCGGGCTCCGCTATCTCGAGTATTACGAGTTTCGTCTGGTGCGGGAAGCGCTGATCGAACGCGAAGTGTTGCTGGAGGCAGCCCCCCATATCGTTCGGCCGATGCGATTCGTGCTGCCGCACGCCCCTGCCCAGCGTTCGGCAATTCTGGTCCGGTTGGGCCTCTTTCTTTACGATCATCTGGGCGGAAGGCGGAGATTGCCTTCCTCTCGCCGGCTCGACCTCGCGCGTGCGCCCGAGGGCAAGCCGATCCGGGACGGGTTCCGTATCGGTTTCGAGTATGCGGATTGCTGGGTGGACGATGCCCGGCTCGTCGTCTTGAACGCGCTCGATGCAGCGGCGCGCGGGGCCGATGTGCTGACGCGAACGAAGGTTATACGGGCGCGACGCGGGGATACGGCGTGGCACGTGACGCTTCGAGCCGAAGCGGGTGCCGAGCGCGAGGTCACCGCTCGGATCCTGGTGAATGCGGCCGGCCCTTGGGTGGAGGCAGTTTTGAGCGATGTGATCGGCGAGAATACGCGCCGACACGTGCGGCTGGTCAAGGGGAGCCACATTGTCGTCGGGAAGTTCTGGGATGGCCCGCACGCCTATATTCTGCAAAATGACGACCGGCGTGTGATCTTCGTCGTGCCGTACCATGACGATCTTTGTCTTATCGGAACCACGGATATCCCGTTCCACGGTGCGCCGGAGAGCGTTGCCATCGATGAGACGGAGCGCCGTTATCTTCTTGGCGCCGTCAACCGCTATATGCGTCGCGGCCTTACGGAGCACGATATCGTCTATGAATACTCGGGTGTCCGCCCGCTCTATGATGATGCCGAGGCGAACCCTTCTGCGGTGACACGCGATTATGTGTTCGATGTCGAGGGCGGCGCTGGCAGGCCAGCGCTGCTTTCGGTCTTTGGAGGCAAGATCACCACATATCGCAAACTTGCCGAACATGCGCTCGAAAAGCTTAAGCCGTTCTGTCCGGCTCTCGGCGGGAAATGGACCGCGAGGGGAAAGCTGCCCGGCGGAGATATACCAAGCGGTGACCCCGAGACATTCGCCACCGAGCTTGCCGGGCGGCTGCCACAGATGCCGCGCCGGTTGCTCGGTCTCTATTCGCGGCAATACGGCACCAGGGCCACAACACTGCTTGACGGCGCCCAGACGCCTGCCGATCTCGGCCGGCATTTCGGCGGCCTTCTCTATGAGCGGGAGGTGGAATTTCTTCGCGACACCGAATGGGCAAAAACGGCCGAGGATGTTCTGACGCGGCGTACGGCGCACCATCTTGACATGAGTCAGGATGAGCAGACCCGATTTGCGGCATGGTACGAAGGCGCAAAGTCATAAGGCAAAGGCTCCCGCCTCTATGAAAAGATATCGCTCATATCGGCGAACGCGGCGACACCGCTGAGGGGTCATCCACCTGCCTCATCATCCGGCGCTCGCATCCTCCGCCTGACCATGGATCGCCCGCCAGACGCGCTCAGGTGTCGCCGGCATGTCGATATGACGCACCCCGAATTCCGCGAGCGCATCGACGAGCGCATTCATGATCGAGGGCAGAGCCCCGGCGCATCCCGCCTCTCCGCAGCCTTTGACGCCGAGCACGTTCGTCTTCGCCGGCACCGAGTGATATTCGATCGTGAAGGGGGGCGCAGCGTCGGCTCGCGGTAGCGCATAATCCATGAAGGAGCCGGTGAGCGGCTGACCTGCCTCGTCATAGACGACATGCTCGAACAGCGCCTGCCCGATCCCCTGCACCACTCCGCCATGCGCCTGGCCCTCGACCAGGAGCGGGTTGATAACGATTCCGAAATCATTGACCATCGTGTAACGTGCGAGCGTGACCACGCCGGTCTCCGGCTCCACCTCCACCTCGGCGACGTGGCAGCCGTTCGGATAGGAAAAAGGCGGCCCTTCGGCGACATGACTCACCGAGAGCGTCTGCGGCACATCGGGCGACAGGACGAGATCCTCACGCATGCGCGCCGCGAGCTCCATGATCCCGATCTCCCGGTCGGTGCCGACGATTCGGAAGCGCCCGCCCACCGGCCCCACTTCGAACTCGATATCGGCAAGCGAGGCCTCCAGCACATGGGCCGCGATCTTCTTGCCGTTCTCGATCACGCGCTCGCCCGCCTCAACGATGGCGGTCCCGCTCGCCATCATCGACTTCGAACCCCCCGTGCCGCCGCCCGCCAGCATTTCGTCAGAATCGCCCTGCAACAGGGAAATCTTCTCGAAGGGAATCCCGAGCCGGCTCGAAAGCACCTGCGCGAAGGGCGTCGCATGTCCCTGGCCATAATCGAGTGTGCCGGTGATGATGGTGACCGTGCCGTCCGGCTCGAAACGGATGCCACCCATCTCCTTCGCGGGCGGGCCGGTCACCTCGAGATATTGCCCGATCCCACGCCCACGCAGCTTTCCCCGCGCGCGGCTCTCCGCGCGCCGCGCCGAAAATCCATCCCAGTCCGCAAGCGCCAGCGCCTGATCGAGCAGGGCGGAGAAATCACCACTGTCATAGACCGTGCCGCCCGGCGTCTGGTATGGGAAGGCATCCGGCCGGATATGGTTCCGCCTGCGGATTTCCACCGCATCGATCCCCATTTCCCGCGCCGCCGTATCCAGGAGCCGCTCGAGATAATAATTGCTCTCAGGCCGGCCCGCGCCGCGATAGGGCCCGACGGGCGAGGTATTGGTGAACATCACCCGGGAACTCACTTCCTGCAGTGGCGTCGCATAGACGCCGATTGTGTTCTTCACGACATTGCCGGTCGGCTGCAGCACCGTTCCGTTTGAGAGATAGGCGCCAACATTGCCATAGCCCGTCACGCGCAGCGCCAGGATCCGCCCTTCAGGGTCGAACGCCATCTCCTGTTCCATGTCATGGTCGCGGCCATGGCTGTCGGAAAGAAAGCTCTCCGAGCGCTCATCCGTCCATTTTACCGGCCTTCCGAGCGCGCGCGCCGCATGCAGAATGGCGATATATTCGGGATAGCAGGAGGATTTCATGCCGAAACTGCCACCGACATTGCCGGTGAGCACGCGGATTTTTTCGACCGTGGTCTTGAGCGGCCCGGTGAGGAGCTGGCGCATCGGAAAGACGCCCTGGCAACCGAGGCGGAGCGTATAGCGCTCGCTCGCCGGATCATATTCGCCAATCGCCGATCGCGGCTCCATCGGGCAGACGACGACACGGCTATTGCGAATCCTCATCCGCGTGACATGCGCGGCGCGGGCGAAGGCGTTTTCCACCTTGGTGCTGTCGCCGTGATGGAAATCGAGAATGAGATTGCCTGCGGTCGCCTCGTGAACCCGTGGCGCGCCAGGCGTATCCGCTTCACGCGCCGTCGTCGCCGCCGGCAGCGGATCGATTTCGGCGCTCACGGCCTCAGCCGCGTCCTTCGCCTGTTTCGGAGTCATGGCCACCACGCAGGCGAAGGGATCGCCGACGAAACGCACTTTGTCCGTGGTCAGCGGCGGCTGCCCCGGCTTCGGCATTTCCGATCCATCGCGGTTCTTGAACGACATTCCGGAAGGCATCAGCCCAAGCCCCGCCGCAAGCAGGTCCGCCCCGGTATAGAGCGCGAGTACGCCCGGCATTGATCGTGCCTCCGCGGTGTTGATCGCCCGAAGCACGCCATGGGCGAAACGCGAGCGTACCATTACGGCATAAGCCTGGCCGGGAAGATTGAGATCGTCCGAGTAACGCCCGCAACCACGGAGCAGGGTCGGGTCTTCTTTGCGCGAGACCGGTTGGCCGATTGCATATTTCTCGAAGCCGGCATCGCGTGGAGAGACGGATGCATCCATGGGCTTGTTCGCTCCTCTTCGCGGTCGTGCGTGAGCGGGGAGGCCGTCGGCGCCGGCTGCCGCGGCTCCGGTCGGCAAAATCTTGTTGCAACGCAGCCGCCCGGTCTAGAGTGGGATGCGTTCGCTCGCGCGCATTCCACTCTAGCCGTTTGTTTTCTGTCGTGATTCAGACCTATGGTGATTGCGCCTGTGGTCATCACGCCCCAACCCCGTGGTTGTCCTGATCCTGGGCGGCTGCGATGCTGGCGGCTGCACCAGATCTGGGGGACCCGGAATGGCGGAGAGAGACTTCACGCACGCGGATCTCGAGCGGCTCAGGGAATGGGACACGCCGACCATCTGCAATGCGCTCGAACTGGTGGTGCCCGAGCGCCGGGCAATCGGCTTCACGGTCGAGCCGATGGTGGCCGCCGATCGCGCATTGAAGCCGATCGTCGGTCTTGCGCGTGTCGGCACGATCCGCGCCAAGGAACCGCCGCGGGGGAAGGTCGCGAATCGGCTCGACTGGTACGACTATGTCGCGGAAGCCGCTCTGCCCACGGTCGTCGTGCTGCAGGATATCGACGACCGGCCGGGCTATGGTGCCTTCTGGGGAGAGGTGCAGTCCACGGTGCACAAGGCGCTCGGCACGCTCGGCTGCGTGACGAACGGCTCGTTCCGCGATTGCGACATGCTTGCCCCGGGGTTCCAGATCATCGGCAGCCGCATCGGCCCGAGCCACGCACATGTGCACCTCGTCGATTTCGGCAAGCCTGTAAATGTCGGCGGCATGCAGGCCGCCCATGACGACGTGATCCATGCCGATTTCCATGGCGCGGTGGTGATCCCGGCCGAGGCGGTGAAAAAGATTCCGGATGCGATCGCGCTTGTCGCTCGGCGCGAGAAAGTGATCCTGGACGTCTGCGCCGATCCTGGCTTCACGCCGGCCAAGCTCCGTGAAGCCGTGCGACGCGCTGGCGAAATTCACTGATTTGCCAGATCAATATGGCTTCTGGCGGATCGCTCAGCGATCCACCGGAAGCCATGAAATTGACCGAGAAAACAAAGCCAGAGCGTGATGACCGAAGGTGACGGAACGGCAGACCTGAATCACGCGAGAAAACGACGACCGAGAGCGGGATGCGTTCGCGCGGGCGATCTTAATCCTGCTCGAGGAGAGGCGCGGAGGATGCAAATCATATGTGGGAACCGAATCAGCGCTATCCGGACGCGGCCATCGAGACCCTGGACGCTACCTTTGCGAAATACCGCTTGCCGCTTGCCTCGATCGAACGGCTCGCCACCGGATGCCGCTGGGCTGAGGGGCCCGTCTGGTTCGGTGATGGACGCTATCTGCTGTGGAGCGATCTTCCGAACAACCGCATCCTGAAGTGGGAGGAGGAGACCGGCGCAGTCAGCGCCTTTCGCAAGCCCTCTCACAATGCCAATGGCAACACGCGCGACCGGCAGGGCCGGCTCGTCACCTGCGAGCATGATGCGCGGCGGGTGACGCGCACCGAATATGACGGTGCGATCACCGTGTTGATGGAGAATTTCGAGGGCAAAAGGCTCAATTCGCCGAACGATGTCGTGGTCAAGTCCGACGGCTCGGTCTGGTTCACGGACCCGGCCTTCGGCATCCTCGGCTATTACGAGGGGCACCGGGCAGCGCAGGAGCTGCCGACCAACGTCTACCGGCTCGACCCCGAAACAAGGGAGGCGTCGGTGATCGCGGGCGACGTGATCGCGCCCAATGGCCTCTGCTTCTCACCCGATGAGAAGCTTCTCTACGTGGTCGAATCGCGCTCGGTCCCGCGGCACATCCTCGCCTTCGACGTGAGCGCCAACGGGAAAGAGCTCGCCAGCAAGCGCATCCTGATCGATGCCGGGCCGGACGGCACGCCGGACGGCATGCGCTGCGACGTGGAGGGCAATATCTGGGCGGGCTGGGGTATGACGGAGGCGCTCGACGGCGTGCGCATCTTCAACCCGGAGGGGCGGCCGATCGGCCACATCCACTTGCCTGAGCGCTGCGCCAATCTCTGCTTCGGCGGCCTTCACCGCAACCGGTTGATGATGGCGGCAAGCCACTCGGTCTATTCGCTTTACGTCAATACCCAGGGAGCTCCGGGCGGTTGAAAGCCCCACCAAGGAAAATCAATTTCTCGTGGCTTTGCTCGAGAAAGCAAACTGAAAGCGTGATGAACTGAAATCATCCCGCTCTCGGCCATTGTTTCATCGCGCGATTCAAACCTGCCGTGATTCTGGCTTTGATCATCATGTTCTAGCGCCTGAGGACCAGGGCGGCCGAGCCGAGCATCAGGCCCATGCCGGCGATTTCGCCCGCATCAACCTTCTCGCCGAAGAGCAGCATCGCAAGGATCACGCCCACCACCGGGGAGATGAAGGCATAGCTTCCGGTACGACCGACACCCCAGTCACGCACCAGGAAGAAATAAATGAGCGTCGCCCCGAGCGATCCCGGCAGCAGGAGGTAAAGCCACGCCAGGAAGGCCGGCCAGCCCCAATGGCCCGCCAGCGCGGCCCCCGATCCGGGCTCAAAGGCGATCGAGGCCCCGAGCAGGAGGAAGCCGCCGATGCCGTTGCTGAGCGCAGCCACCTCGCCCGGCGCCAGCGTCCGCATCAAAGGCCGGGCCAGGACGGAACCCATCGAGTAGGAGAGGCAGCCAACCATCACGCCCCCCGCGCCAGCCAGCTCGGGCCAACCGAGCCGCCCAGCGAGCGCTTTCTGCCCGAACAGCATGACCACCCCAACCGCGCCCACCCCTAGGGCCACGAGGCGTCGGCGGGTGAACCGTTCCTGTCCCATCATCGCGCTGAACCCGATGAGGGACACGGGTGTCAGCGCCGAGCTGATCACGGTGGCAAGCCCTGCCGGCACGTAGCGCAGGCCGTAAAGCTGCGTCACCTGGTTCAGCGCGACCATCAGCACCGACACCACGAGCAGGCGCGGCCAGGCCCATGCCGGGACACTAATGCGCTGCCCTCTTGTCCCGCGCCAGCAGAGCAGGACGAGCCCAGCGACACCGTAACGGGCCCCAGCAAAAAAACCGGGCGGCACGCTCGCCACGCCCACCTTCATGGCGAGCCACGTGGTTCCCCAGACGAAGCAGAGAAAGGCAAACATCGCCCGCTGCCGAACAAGCACCGTGTCCGGCGCAGCGCTGCCGCCCGTCAAACCCAGGCCGCCCGGGGAAAACCCTGCCGGTACCTTGCGCAAAATCATCGGGGAAACGCTCGGACCAAACTCTCCGCACGGCGGAGTCGTTGGTAATAAGTAACATCGCGAACGTGGCGCAGCGAAGGCAAGAGATCAGGCCTGCAATGCAATTCCAGCCGATGGAGCCGAACGCGGCGGATCCAGGCTCGGCCGATTCGGCACTCAGGGGCCCGGCTGCTATAGTCCTGCCTCGCAGCAGCCCCGACTCGCTTGCCGGCCGGCTGCGACGCGACAGGATCCGCATCATGACCTTATCCGCCCCTGCCCGCGCTGACCGTATCGACTATCCTTCCTCCGCCGCCTTCCTCGCCATTCATCTCGCCTGCTTCGCCGCCTTCTTCACCGGCGTCAGCCTGCGCGCAGCACTGCTTGGCATTGGCCTCTATGTCCTGCGCATCTTCGCGATCGGCGCCGGCTATCATCGCTACTTCGCGCACCGCGCCTTCCGCACCAGCCGTGCCTTCCAGTTCATCCTTGGCTTTCTTGCCCAGACATCGGCGCAGCGTGGCGTGCTGTGGTGGGCGGCCCATCACCGGCGCCACCACAAATACTCGGACACCGAGCTCGATGTTCACTCGCCGATCCTGCGCAGTTTTCTCTATGCGCATGTCGGATGGATTCTGGTCCCACGCAACGACACCACGGATCATGATGCCGTCCGCGACCTCACCCAGTACAAGGAGCTGCTCTGGCTCGACCGCCATCCCTATCTGGCGGCGGCTTCCCTCGCCTTCATGACCTGGCTGGTCGCCGGTCTCTCCGGTCTTGTCGTCGGCTTCTGCTGGAGCACGGTCGCGGTCTGGCACGCGACCTTCAGCATCAACTCGCTCGGCCACCTGATCGGCCGCCGCCGCTACGTCACCGGCGATCACTCGCGTAACAATTGGCTTCTCGCCCTGATCACGATGGGCGAGGGCTGGCACAACAACCACCATGCCTATCAGGCATCCGTTCGCCAGGGATTCCGCTGGTGGGAATATGATTTCACGTATTATGGCCTGCGGGTCCTGTCCTGGCTTGGCCTGGTGTGGGATCTGCACGCGCCGCCGCGCGCCGTGGTGAACCGGGAGCAGCGCCTTGGCCGCGCGGTCATCGACCGGGCGGCACGCCAATTGGCGCTATCCTTCCCGATCAACACCATCGCCAATCAGGCTCTTGATGCGCTTTCTCACGCCCCGGGCTGGGCCGAGCTGAAATCCCGTGCGCTCTCGGCGCGCCTGCAGGCCGAGACGTTCTGGAGCGAGTTCGATTTCCCGCAGATCCCGTCGCTCGAGGAGATGCGCGCTTACGCCCATGCCCGTCTCGCTCAGACACCCTCGCTCGACGAAATCGCAATCCGCGCCCGTCAGCGCCTGCTGGAGCTCGTCTATACCCGCCTGGTTGAGGTGGCTTCCTCCGAAAGCAAGGCCTGACGGCGTTTCATTTCGCCATCACCTCATCTTCGCGCCTTCCGGCGATTCGGCCCGAGCGGTTGCCGGACGCGTGCGGCCGTATAGACTGCGCCTCATGGTTGCATCCGCCACCACTGTGCAGCGGAGGGAAATTGTCCGGCCGGCTGGCTGGCATGTCGGGTGAAGGAATCATGGGCGATTCCGCACCCCCGATCCCGAGCCCATTGCCACATTTCGCGGTCCGGCTCGTCGCTCCCGACCTCACGCCCTGGCTGGCCGGCAATACGGGCGTGCGAGGCTTCATTTCCCGCGATTCCGGGAAAGCGGGACCGCATGTCGGGCTGATCGCCCTCACCCACGGCAATGAGATCGGCGGGGCCATCGCCCTTGCCCGTCTGCTGGAAGCGAATCTATGGCCGGAGCACGGCCGGATCACCTTCGGCTTCGTCAACCTCCCCGCCTTCGCCCGCTTCGATCCGCGCCAGCCCACCGCCTCGCGCTTTGTCGATGAGGATATGAACCGGCTCTGGGATCCGGTGGTGCTGGACGGGCCGAGGCAGTCGAGCGAGCTTACGCGCGCCCGCGAGATCCGGCCCCTGATCGACGAGATCGATATCCTTCTTGATCTCCATTCGATGCTTTGGCCGTCCGAGCCACTGATTCTGTGCGGCACCTCAGAGAAAGGACGCGCGCTCGCGCTTGCCATCGGGCAGCCGGAGCTCGTCGTCGCCGATCATGGGCATGCCAGCGGCCGGCGCATCATCGATTATCCGCCGTTTGTCGATAACAACGATCCGCGCGCGGCGAATCTCGTCGAAGGCGGCCAGCACTGGGAGCCCGAGACGGTTGAAACGATCCTTGCCGCGGTCGCGGGCGTGCTGCGTCATGCGGGCATGATTGGCGAGCACCCCGCCCTGCCGCCGCTGCCGGCAATCCCGCCGGTGCCGCGTTTTGCCGAGGTCATCCGAACGATCACGGCGGGCAGCGGCAATTTCAGCTTCGTTCAGCCGTTCCGCGGCGGAGAGGTCGTGGCGAAAGGCAATACGCTGATCGCGGTCGATGGCGAGGAGGAAATCCGCACGCCTTGCCCGGACTGCCTCCTGGTCATGCCGAGCCTTCGGCCCAGCCGCGGGCACACGGCCGTCCGCCTCGCCAGGATCCTTTAGCCGAACGGTCCCTCAGGTCGCGAGGCGGGCTGCGAATCTCCCCCGGCGATGCTGCATCAGCCGCCAGGCAAGCTTGGCCGAAAGATCGGAAAGCCGGCCGCGCGGCGGCAGACCCACCGCCTTGAAGATCATCCCCATGCCGCGCTCGACGTGGCGAAAGCGGTAATAGCCGATCGCCTGGGCAAAATAGGCGGCGATGCACCGATCGTGCTGATAGTCGCTCGATGCCGGCTCATTGCCGCAATGAAAGGCGAAAGCGAGCTCGTCATCCTCGCTTTCGGTGATGCGGCCGGCAGCGATCCGGAGCCGTTTCAGGACACCGATGCGTTCGCGCGCGAGATATCGGCGCATATGGTCGTAGAAAAGCTTGAAGTGGCGAAACTCGTCGGCGGCGATGAGGCGGCAAATGGTCTTGAGCACCGGCTCCTCGGCCGCCTCGCCGAGCGCGGTGTAATAGGAAGAGGTTCCGGTCTCGACCATGCAGCGCGCGATCAGTTCGCCCGTGCGGGAACCGCGCACCGACTGGTCCGCCTCGAGCGGCAGGCTATAGCCCGCGCGGTAGCGGGCAAAGGAAGCCCGATAATCCCAGGTCGAATCCGCGAGCATTGCCCAGCGGCCGAGCGCATCGCCATGCTGCACTTCCTCGACGGCCCAGTAATCCGCAGCCTGACGGAAGTCCGGGTCGTCGGCAAAGACGTTGTTGAGATAGACGGCATAATCGGTCCCGTTCCGCTCGACCATCGCCGCGGCCTTCACCAGCGGCACGATCGTCGGATCGACCTTTGCGAGGTCGAATCGCTCCCACCCGACCTCCTCGATTTTCCAATGCTTCATGGCATGCGGCAGTCCCGATTCCGCTCCTCGGTGTCTCTTTTGTTCCGGCCTGCACCTCTCCCCGGTCCGCTGTCAAGCCGGAAGCGATTTCCAGCCCTTGCGCCCCGCCGCCCGAGAGACATTCGAAAGGGGCTTTCCTTTTGCCGGGACTCCGGAGAGCGAGGCCCTCTCCTCGATCAAATCAGACTTGATCCAACCTTCAAGCCGTCAAGGGGATTCGGCCGCTTCGATCATCGCACGGGCGATCTGCAATGAGGCAAGTGCGGCATCGCGGGCCGCGACATCCATCTTGTCAACCGCCTCCCAGGCCGCCTTGGCCTCGGAGAGCCGCCGTTCGCCCTCCGCCTTCGAAAGCTCGTTCGGCGGATGCACCTCGTCGGCGAGCACGGTGCAGCGTGTCGGCGTGATCTCGGCAAAGCCGCCGGCAACGAAGAGCTTCGTCGTGACCTTGCCACCTTCGTAGAGACTCGCGAAGCCGCCGCGCAGCGTCACGATCATCGGCGCATGGCCGGGCAGCACGCCGATATCGCCCTCCTCGGCCGGCACCACCACCATATCGACGGGCCTGGAAAGCAGAAGCTTCTCCGGGCTCACGATCTCTAGCGCGACCGGCATTCGCCCTGCCTCGGCCTCAGGCCGCCGCCTTGAGGGATTCGGCCTTCTTCACGACATCCTCGATCGTGCCGACCATATAGAACGCCGCCTCCGGCAGATGGTCGTATTCGCCGGCGCAGATTGCCTTGAAGCTGCGGATCGTGTCCGCCACCGGCACGAACACGCCGGGGAAGCCGGTAAAGACCTCGGCCACGTGGAAAGGCTGCGAGAGGAAACGCTGGATCTTGCGCGCCCGCGCGACGATGAGCTTGTCGTCCTCGGAAAGCTCGTCCATCCCGAGGATCGCGATGATGTCCTGGAGCGACTTGTAGGTCTGCAGGATGCGCTGCACCTCGCGCGCCACGGTGTAGTGCTCCTCGCCGACAATCCGCGGGTCGAGCGAGCGCGAGGTGGAATCGAGCGGATCGACGGCGGGATAGATGCCGAGCTCGGCGATCTGTCGGGAGAGAACGGTGGTCGCGTCGAGATGGGCGAAGGAGGTCGCAGGCGCCGGATCGGTGAGGTCGTCCGCCGGCACATAGATCGCCTGCACCGAGGTGATCGAGCCTTCCTTCGTCGAGGTGATGCGCTCCTGCAGCGCGCCCATGTCGGTCGCAAGCGTCGGCTGATAGCCCACCGCCGAAGGGATGCGGCCGAGCAGGGCCGAAACCTCCGCGCCGGCCTGAGTGAAGCGGAAGATGTTATCGACGAAGAAGAGCACGTCCTGGCCTTCCTCGTCGCGGAAATACTCGGCAAGCGTGAGGCCAGAGAGACCGACGCGGGCGCGCGCCCCCGGCGGCTCGTTCATCTGGCCGTAAACGAGCGCAACTTTCGAGCCCGGCCCGTCCAGCTTGATCACGCCGGCGTCGATCATCTCGTGATAGAGATCATTGCCCTCGCGCGTCCGTTCGCCGACGCCGGCGAAGACAGAGACACCGCCATGCGCCTTGGCGATGTTGTTGATCAGCTCCTGGATCAGCACGGTCTTGCCCACCCCGGCGCCGCCGAAGAGACCCGTCTTGCCGCCCTTGAGGTAGGGGGCGAGAAGGTCGACCACCTTGATCCCGGTGACCAGGATCTCGGCCGTGGTGGCCTGGTCCTCGAATGCGGGCGCGTCGCGGTGGATCGGCATCCGCTTCGCGGTCTCGATCGGGCCGCGCTCATCCACGGGATCGCCGATCACGTTGAGAATGCGCCCGAGCGTCTCCGGCCCCACCGGAACAGTGATCGGCCCGCCCGTGTCGGCCACTTCCTGGCCACGGACCATGCCGTCCGTGCTGTCCATGGCGATGCAGCGCACGGTCTTCTCGCCCAGCTCCTGTGCCACTTCCAGCACCAGCGGACGGTCGCCGATCTTGGTGTGCAGCGCGTTCTGGATGAACGGCAGATCGCCTTCGAACTGGACGTCCACCACCGCGCCCGTCACCTGGGTCACCCGCCCGACAATGTTCTTCGCCATTTCCGGCTCCTCGATCCTCGTCTCCGCGATCTCTCAGACGGCATCGGCGCCGGAGATGATCTCGATCAGTTCCTTCGTGATATTGGCCTGGCGCGTCCGGTTGTAGTTCAGCGTCAGGCGGTTGATCATGTCGCCGGCGTTGCGCGTGGCGCTGTCCATCGCTGTCATCCGCGCCCCCTGCTCGCCGGCCGCGCTCTCGAGCAGGGCGCGATAGATCTGGATCGCGAGGTTGCGCGGCAACAGCCGGGCGAGGATCCCTTCCTCATCCGGCTCGAACTCGTACGCCGCCCGCGGAGCACTGCTGCCCTGCTCCTCATCCGATGGGGGCAGGAGCGGGGCCGGAATCAGCCTCGACTCGGTCGTGATCTGCGACATCACCGACTGGAAACGGTTGTAGACGAGCGTGCAGACATCGAAGCCGCCCTCGTGCAGCATCGCGTCGATCCGGTGGGCGATCTCCTCGGCATCCGCGAAGCCGATCCGTCGCTTGCCGGCGAAGCTCACCTCCCCCGTCATGCGGTCGGCGAACTCGCGGCGGAGATAATCGCGCCCCTTGCGGCCAACAGCGAAGATCCGGACTTTCTTCCCCTCGGCCTCGAGCTTGCGGACGAGGTTGCGCACCGCGCGGCCGACATTGCTGTTGAAGGCCCCGCATAGGCCCCGATCGGCCGTGACCGCGAGGATGAGGTGCGTGTCCTCCTTGCCGGTGCCGACCAGAAGCCGGGGCGCCGCCTTGTTGCCGGCCACCGAGGTCGCAAGCTCGGCCAGCATCCGCTCCATCCGCTCGGCATAGGGTCGGGCGGCCTCGGCCTGCGCCTGGGCGCGACGCAGCTTCGAGGCGGCGACCATCTTCATCGCGCTCGTGATCTTCTGCGTCGAGCGGACGCTGTTGATGCGGATGCGCAGGGCCTTCAGGCTGGGCATGCGAGAGGCTCCGGTTCCTTCTCAGGCAAAGCTCTTGGTGAAGGAATCGAGGAATGCGGCCAGCTTCTTGTCGATCTCCGGCTTGATCTCGCGGTCATTGCGGATCGCTTCGAGGATTTCAGACGCCCGGGCCTTGAGCTCGGCGAGATACTGGCTTTCGAAGGCGCCGATGCGGCCGACATCGATTGCATCGAGGTAGCCGCGCACGCCGCAGAAGATCGCCGCCACCTGCTCCTCGACCGGAACGGGATGATATTGCGGCTGCTTGAGCAGCTCGGTCAG